>Ga0111181_1031_pt1 | contig 93174 bp, 87 predicted proteins | sample DeeMarSWOR324_28_FD_80236 | JGI IMG/M metagenome (GOLD analysis project Ga0111181, IMG submission 80236) | Gemmatimonas sp. SM23_52
CTGAATTGATCACAGCGCGACTAGGGTTCGATATTGTGTTGCGTCGCGCGGATGTGCCGCCAACTCCTCCCGCCAAGCCCTTCTGTCTGCTCTCGGTTCGTAATACCTTTGAGTTTCACATCTTGGGTGAGATGCTATCAATAGAGCCTGAACGACCGCGACAGCCGTTCTTGGTGCGCAGCGCGATGCGGCTACCGGTTGGTTGGGAGTGCATAGAGGTTTTTCCGTCTGCAAGTCTGCTCAACTGGAAGCCTGGGTATGCGCCGATCTGGGCTGAGAACGACATACTCGCAGCGGTGGTTTCTCACCAGATTCAAGAAACGCGTTTAAGTACCCTCGATCCTCACGTTGGGGCTCGCAGATACTTCTCCACCCTTTTTCAGGCCTACCAAGAGCTGCTGGATTCCAAGCCCGATCGTGAGGAGGCTCTCCAGCGATTCTTGGCCGAGAATCCTGCGCTGCTCTGCCCGACGCACATTAGGTTTTGGCCCAAGTTGCCCCTGGGCGCGCATGTCACGGACTTTGTTTTCCAAGAGGCGACTGGCGACTACCTCCTGGTGGAGCTTGAGAAATCCACGCATCGCCTGTTCCGCAAAGACGGCCATGCAACCGAGAAGCTCAACACGGCCAGTGGCCAAGTTCTCGATTGGCGACGGTACATCGAAGACAATCTCCCGACTGTGCAGCGGGAACTCGGACTTGAAGGGATTTCTGCGAATCCCCGTAGCCTCATCGTGATCGGCAGATCCAGTGACGTCTCCCTGGCAGACCGTCGGAAGATCACCGCCATCGAGAACCAGGCACCCAGGCTAAAGATCTGCACCTACGACGACGTCCTCAAGAACGTCAAGGCAGCAGTCGAGAACCTTCTGGGCCCTTTGTGGAACGTTGAAGGCAACACTAGGATCTACTATCTGAGGCAGGAGTGACCTTCGCAGGAGTGTTCGACTGGTGTCTGTCAATTGTCTGTCCTAGATAAACGGTGAACAACTCCTCCTAGGAATGTGGTCATGGATTCACTTTGATGCCCCCGGATTCGTGTTTCATTTTGTTGCAGAATGTCGCCACGCATGGGCACAGGTAGGGGCACAAACGCTGCGAGATCGCCGCGAACAGACAGTGCTAGGGCGAAGGTGGGAAAGCCGAGAAGAGCAAGAACGACGTGGCTTTCTGTGCGGCGCGGATGAGTCGAGACGGTCTCATTGGTCTTGAAAACCGCCGGGGGAAACCCCTTCCGGGTTCGAGTCCCGGGCCCTCCGTTTGCCTCTCAAGGTATCTTGGCCGCATCATCTTCGGAGCGCTCAACCACTTCGGAGCGCTCAACCACTGGCCTCCGCCCCACAGCGGATCGACCTCGTGTGAAGTAGCCGGCCCCGAACACCAGCGGATGCTCTCTATAAACGACAAGGAGCAACGATGAGGACGATGAAGTTGGGCATCAACAGCAGGCTGGTCCACGGCGTGTACCATCCCGATGCGACGGGCGCGGTGAACGTGCCGATCTACCAGAGCTCCACCTTCGCATTCCGAAACGCCGCCCACGGCGCCGCCCTCTTCGCTGGCGAGGAGGACGGATACATCTACACACGCATCGGAAACCCGACGATCCGGGCGTTCGAGGAGGGCGTTGCCGATCTGGAGAACGGAGCGGGCGGGGTCGCCACGAGCTCCGGACTGGGAGCGGTCAGCACGCTGTACATGGCCCTGCTCGAGGCGGGCGCCCACATGGTGAGTACGGCGTCGGTGTACGGACCCAGCCGGGGACTCCTTGAGAAGCACTTCTCGAGGTTTGGCATCGTAGCGTCGTTCGTGGACACCTCCAACCTGGACAACCTGCGCCAGGCGATCCGACCCGACACGCGCCTGGTCTACGTGGAGACTCCCTCCAACCCGGCAATGCAGGTGACCGATATCGCCGAGGCCGCGAAGATCGCCCACGATCACGGGAGTCCCCTGGCTGTGGACAACACCTTTGCCAGTCCCTACCTGCAGAAGCCCCTGGACCTGGGAGCGGACGTGGTGCTCCACTCGGTCACCAAGTTCATCAACGGCCACGCCGACCTTGTCGGGGGCATCCTGGTGGCGAAGGACGATGAGGTCGTTCAGCGTCTGAGGGACGTGATGGTGCATATGGGTTGCAACATGGATCCGCACCAGGCCTTCCTCGTGCTCCGGGGGCTCAAGACCCTCGGGATTCGAGTGGAGCGGGCGCAGGCGGGGGCCCACGTCATCGCGGAGTGGCTGGAGGCGCACCCCAAGGTCCAGAGCGTTCGCTACATCGGCCTACCCTCCCACCCGCAACACGATCTGGCCAAACGCCAGATGCGCGGGTTCGGCAGCATGATCGCCTTCGAGCTGAAGGGGGGATTGGAGGCCGGCCGGCGGCTGATGAACCACGTCAAGCTCGCCACGTTGGCCGTCTCACTCGGGGGTGTGGAGACGCTCATCGAACACCCCGCCTCCATGACCCACGCCGCGATGGCGAAGGAGGATCGGGAGGCGGCCGGATTCACTGACGGGCTGGTGCGCTACTCGGTGGGCATCGAGGATGCGGACGACCTCATCGCCGATCTGGAGCAGGCCCTGGAGACCGTGTAGGGCTCCGGACCATTGAGGGCGGCTACTCGTGAGAGGGGCGAATCATGAGGCGCCTGCGGCGCTCCCGTTTCCGAATCCGTTACTACGACGCCTTTTCCCGGTTCTACGACAGCTTCGTCGCGGCCCATTCAAGTGACCCTGACGGTCACCTCAGGGAGGTGCTGGCGGACCGGACGGCGCTCCGGCCTGGCGACCGGGTGCTCGACCTGTGCACGGGAACCGGGGCCACGCTGCCCGCCCTGGCCCGCCGCGCCGGTGAGAGCGGCCTCGTGGTGGGCCTCGACTTCTCGCGTGGAATGCTCGAACAGGCACGCAGAAAGGTCGCGGGGACGCCCGGTGTGGTCCTGGTCCTGGCCGATGCCGAGCTGCTGCCATTCCGGGACGGCAGCTTCAATGCCGTGAGCTGCTCGTATGCCTTCTACGAGCTGAAGGGGGCGGGGGCAGAAAGGGCTCTCGCAGAGGTGGGCCGGACGTTAGCGCCCGACGGCCTCTTCTTGATGATGGAGCACGAGGTGCCCGAGAACCCGTTGCTGCGTTTCCTGTTCTACGTCCGGCTCCTCTCGATGGGCCTGCGCAAGGCGGTCCAGTTGCTTGGCCACGAGGAGGAGTTCTTCCGGCGTCACTTCCGGATGGTGGAGCGAATCGAGACGGACACGGGCAGATCGAAGATCATCCTGGGGCGCGCGCACGGCCGCTGATTCCGACACGACGACCACGGTTCGAGCATGAAGGTCAGCTCGATTGAGGAGATGCGGCGGCTGAACCGCCGCGCGATGACAGAGTTCGGCGTGCCCGACCACGTGAGAGCTGGCTGGGTACAACACCTACGTGTCGTACGGTCGGGACCGGATCGCGGCCGCGCTCGCCATGCTCCTGGCGGACTATGCGCGCTCGTGTGGCTTGCGGCTGAGCGATACGGCGACGCCCGAAGTCCTGCAGGAAGGCTACTGGTACGACGACGGCAACGATCCGTGGGCCGAATTCGCGGATTCCGCTCAGCCAGACCCCGAAGAAGACCTCGCCTCCTGATCGCACTCCTCATACCTTGACGTTCGACAACAAGACGCCTACTATTGTCGACAATCTAGGCATCCGCCCGCAGGGAGGACGATCGTGGCTCGGTCTAAGGCAGATCTGCTTCAGGGCACGCTCGACATGCTGATCCTGAAGACGCTGGCGCTGGGGAAGCTGCACGGCTGGGGCATCTCGAAGCGGATCCGGCAGAACTCGCGGGACGTATCCGGCGCTGTATCGGCTGGAGGACCGGGGGTTGATCGAGTCGGAGTGGGGGATCTCTCCGGAGGGCCGGCGGGCGAAGTTCTACGCGCTGACGGGGGTTGGCAAGAGAGCCTTGCGAGAGGAGCAGCGATCCTGGAGGCTGTTCTCGGAGGCGGTGGAGCTCATCCTGGGTACGAGTTAGCAGCGGGAAGAGAAACGGTGACATGGATTGGATAGAGAGACTGAGCCGCCGCGTTCGTATCTTGCTGACGCGCTCGCGAGTCGAACGCGAGATGGACGAAGAGATGCGTCTCCATATTGAGATGGAGATCGAGGATCTGATGCGGCGTGGGATGAGTCGCGAAGAGGCGCGGCGCGAGGCGTTGCTGAGATTCGGAGGGGTTGAACGCTATAAAGAAGAGGGTCGCGACGCTCGCGGCGTGCGTTGGCTGGTGGACTTTGGGCAGGACCTACGCTATGCGGTACGGATGCTCCGCAAGAACCCTGGCTTCACCACCGTGGCGATGCTCACCCTGGCGCTGGGTATCGGCGCGACGACCGCGATCTTCAGCGTGGTGGACGGCGTTCTGTTGAAGCCGCTGCCGTATCCGGAACCGGAGCGACTTGTTCGAGTCTTCGAGCAGAGCAGCCCGTCGTATCGTTGGCCCCTATCAGTCGTGGACTATCAGGCCATCGAGGAGCAACAGGTAGCGTTCGACGCTCTGGCGGGATTGTACGTCAGCGAGGCGACCCTGACTGGCACAGATCAGCCTCAACGAGTCAGGGTCGGGTATGTGACGGCCGATTGGTTCAACACGCTGGGTGTCCAGCCGGCGGAGGGCCGGGGCTTTCGTTCTGGAGAGGATCGTCCGGGTGGTGAGCGGGTGGCCGTTGTGGCTCATGCGTTTCGCGAGCGACACTTCGGCTCGGCGGCCGCGGCGGTCGGGCAGGCAGTGGTGCTGAACGGCGAGACATACACGGTCGTGGGCGTGCTGCCGCGCGGCGTCGAATCGCTGGCCGGGTCGCGCGCCGACATCTGGCCGGTACTGCAGCTGGGTCCACCGACACGCCGTGGGCCGTTCTTCATTCAAGCCGTCGCGCGCCTCAGCGGTGGTGTCTCGGTTGACGAAGCGGCTCTCGACCTCGCCCAAATCAGCGATCGCATCTTTCCCGTATGGGCCGAGTCATTTCAGGACGAGGACGCACGCCTCACTCCAGTGCCTCTGCGGGACGTCATGGTCGGTGACATCGGCCGTGCGCTGGTACTGCTGCTCGGCGCGGTTGGCTTCGTCCTGCTGATCGCGGTGGCTAACGTGGCGAACCTGCAGCTGGCTCGCGCCAGCACGCGCGAACGGGAGGTTGCGCTGCGCACGTCGTTGGGGGCCACGGGCGGTCGGCTGGCCCGGCAACTATTGGTGGAGAGTTCGACCCTCGCTATCCTGGGTGGGCTGCTCGGGTTGGTGCTCGCCGTTGTCGCGCTTGATGCACTGGTCAGCCTGGGTCCCCAGCTGCCGCGGCTAGACGAAGTGCGATTGGACGGGAGAGTTCTCAGTCTCGCTGCCCTCGTCACCATCGCCAGCGGCTTGTTGTTCGGCCTCGTCCCGCTGATTCAGGGGCTATCGCCTGACCTGAGCGCTGCAATGCGCAGCGGTGGCCGCACGGAATCGGCAGGTAAGCGATCGGGCACTCTGCGTGGCGCGCTGGTCACCGCCGAGTTCGCCCTCGCGTTGCCACTGCTGGCGGGTGCCGCGCTGCTGTTCGGTAGCCTCGGACGGCTGCAGCAAGTGGATGCCGGCTTCGATCCCGATAACCTCATGTTGGCCGGGGTCACGCCCTCGGCCAGCGCCTTCAGGGACGGCGAGTCGCTGACGCGGTTCTGGGACCTTGCGCTGCCGAGCATAGGCGAGATCCCCGGCGTCGAGGCGGTCGGAATCAGCTCGGGCCTGCCGCCTGACGATCCACGCATGACCAACAACTTCGATCTGCTGGACAAGCCCGTTCCAGCGGGCCGCCACCAGCCCGTGGTGCCGTGGCTCTCGGTCACGCCGGGCTTCTTCGCTGCCCTGGGCGTTCCCTTGCTCAGAGGGCGGCTGCCGGACGCCACCGACACGCCGGATGGTCCGCCCATCGCGATTGTGAGCGCCCGGTGGGCCGCCCGCTTCTACCCGGACGAGGAAGTCCTGGGCAGGCAGATGTACACGGGGGGAGGCCTGACGAACCCGACAACTGTTGTCGGCGTGGTAGGTGACGTGAAGTACGATGGCCTGGCAGGACCCGACGACGGTGCCGTTTACGTGCCGTTCAGGCGAAACCCCTGGCGCACGGTCAACCTGCTCGTCCGCACGCGAGGCGCGTCGGTGAGCATGGCGCAGGTTCGTAGCCGGCTTCAGGCGCTCGACCCGGATCTGGCGCTGGCAAACATCCAGACGATGCGCGACAAGCTGTCCACCTCGGTCGCCCGGCCGCGATACTGGGCGACGCTGGTCGGCGTTTTCGCTGCGGTCGGCGTGGTGCTTGCTGCCGTAGGCATCTATGGCGTGCTGTCCTATTTCGTCAGCAGGCAACAGCGCGACATCGGAATCCGCATGGCAATGGGAGCAGAGCCATCATCGGTGCGGCGTATGGTCATCGGTCGGGGAATGGTCCAGGCCGCTCTGGGGTTGGCTGCCGGTCTCGCCGGCGCACTGCTCCTGACACGCTGGCTGGAGGGTCTGCTGTTCGAAGTGTCACCCACGGATCCGCTGACGTTCGCTTCCGTGTCAATGCTACTTCTTGCGGTAGCATTGGCCGCCTGCTATTGGCCGGCACGGCGCGCGACGAAGGTCGATCCCGTTCGTGTCCTCACGGAGGAGTAAACAGCAAGCGCTAGCTGAGTCACTCGCGCAAACCCTTCCACACTCCGCGTCGGGCTCGGCGCCCGCAGACTCCACCGGCTGTGCCTGTTCCGGAAGCTGATCGCGAGCGGCGCCTGACCGCTCGGTGAACGCGTAACGGTACGCCGCTGGTACACGACGTCAACGAGCCGTGGGCCGAAATCGCGAGCGTGCGCTAGCCGCCGAGGCGGGCGGCTGCCGCGCGAGACCGGAGTCACTGTCCGGGCGGCTGAGCATCTGCTAACATGCGTGCAGCGCGGGGACGGCGCGATGGCTTCGAGGGGATCCCCGGCTCCGGTATCCAAGGACGCCACACTTCTCACGGAGGTCGCTCGATGTACCGCAACGTGCTGATTCCGGTGGATGGCTCGACCTTCTCGGAGCATGCCGTCCCGTACGCTGGTGCCATCGCCCGGCGCGCACAGGCTCGACTGCACGTCGTGTTGGTGCACACGCCGCTCGCGAGTCATTCGGCAGCCATCGTGCCGACGCGGGTGTTCGACGAGTGGGAGGATGAGTACCGGGAGAAAGAGGCGCACTATCTCGACGCGCTGGTGCAGGGCCTCTGCAAGCAGGGAATCGACGCTGTCGCTGAGACGCTGGACGGTGACGTTGCCGACCGGCTCATCCAGCGAGCCAAGTCGGAAGCCGATCTGCTCGTCATGGCGACGCATGGCCGGGGTGGATTGGAGCAAGCTTGGCTCGGCAGCGTGGCGGACGCAGTCGTGCACCACGTTCGGCTGCCCGTGTTGCTGGTCCGACCGCAGGAGGATGCGAACCTCCCCGAAGATCCGGTTTTCGAGCACCTACTGGTCGCCACGGACGGTTCGCAGGCGGCCGATGCCGCGACCGACCAAGCTGTGCAGATCGCCGGGCTGTTCGATGCACGGTTAACGCTTCTGCGGGTCGTGTCGGTGCCCGCCGGGCTCTCATCGCCTTACCTCCCGCACGCCGCTCGCATGGACCGGGAAACGACGGAACGGCGACAGGAAGAGGCACAGAGATTCTTGGACGAAAAGGCGGCACAGCTCGGCAGCGACGCCAGAGTACAGACCCGCGTGGCGCTCGCCTACCACCCCGCGCGTGCCATTCTCGAGTCGATCGCCGAACTCGAGTGCGACCTTATCGTCCTCGGCACTCACCGGCGGGCACGGCTGGCTCGCATCGTCCTGGGCAGCGTCGCCGACAAAGTCGTCAGAGCATCGCCGGTACCCGTCCTCATCGGGCACACCGACGGGTAGGGGTCGCCGCTAAGCTCAGGGGCAGCGCTGTAGCTGACTCACCCGTGCGTCGCCGCCCCGCTCAGGGCGAGGCCCGACCGTTCGCCTGCAGGCCCAGCTCGATACGCGGGCGCGGCGGGTTCAGGTAGCGTGCCAGGAAGTCGTAGATGACCCGGCGCACCTCCCAGGCCTCGGGCACGTCGAGCCGGTCGAAGCTGTGGCCGCCGGGCAGATCGTAGATCTCGTACTCGAAGTCCTTGCCCGCCGCCTTGAGCGCCTGGATCAGGTGCTCGACCTCGATCACGTTGACGTCCTCGTCGTGCACGTTGCCGTGGATCCGCACCGGGCGCGTGAGCTTCTCGACGTTCCAGACCGGCGAGCGACGCTTGTACTCCTCGAGGTCCTCGCCCGGCGTCGCGCCGATGTGGTACTCCGCCTCGTAGAACCGCTGGTAGCTCGGGCCGAGATAGCCCATGCGCTGCACGAGGTCCGAGACGGGCACGCCCGCGAACCCGACCACATACTTGTCCGGGTGATCGAACAGACTGTGCAAGGTGATGAGACCGCCGTGGCTCCAGCCGATGAGCCCGACCCGGTTCTCGTCGACGCGGGGGTGGTTCTCGACGACCCAGTCGCGGGCCGCCAGACAGTCGCCGACCTCGCGGCCGCCGTAGTCGATCGCCCGATACATGCCACGGCCGTAACCCGTCGAGCCGCGGTATTCCGGTGCCACGACGATGTAGCCTTGGGCGATCAGCTCCCGGACGATACGGGTGTGGTAGGTGGTGAAGTCGGCATGCACGCCGCCGTGGGGCAGCACCAGCAGCGGCAGCTTGCGGCCGCCGAAGTCCTCGCGCGGTGTGAAGACGTAGGTGTAGAACTTGAACGGGTTGCCCGGGCCGCTCGGCGGCGGGTCCGGCTCGTTGGCCAGTGGCGGCCCGTAGATCCGGACCTTCTCGACGATGGCCAGGTCGCCGACGCGCTCGAACCAGAGCACGTCGTCGATCAGCTTCTCGAGCACATCGAGCCGGTGGTCCAGGTTGTCGTGGGCCCGGACCAACCGCTCAACCTGTTCCAGAGCTTGCTGGGCCGGTGTCTGTGCCCGCGCCCAGGTGGCGGGGAGCAGTGCTCCGAAAGCCGCCAGGGCCATGAATCCACGCAATAGACGCATCGTTCCCTCCGTGTGCCAAAGCCGCCACCGGGACGGTTGGGGCCTGCTGAGAAAGTCTGGTCGGAACGGGGCAGAAGCAAGGCGGCCGGAGTTCTCGCCGAGGAGCGATAGAGTACACGAAGGCGTGCGCACGGTAGCTCGCTGCCTAGCAGCCCTTCCAGATTGATGACCACTCTATCCGGTCGTTGACGTTCGGTTGAAGCGTTCAAGCTAATCTCCTTTCGCGACACAGAGAGCGCCGGCGCACAGGCGCCACAGCCAGTCGGTCAACACTGGGGCGCTGTGGAGGAGGAGGTTCCTTGCAGTGTATGTATGGGATGTGCATATTTATATGCATGAGAACGACGCTCAATCTGGATGAGCAGCTGCTGCGGGAGGCGCAGCGCCTGAGCGGCCTGAAGGGGAAGACGGCGGTGGTTCACGCCGGGCTCCGCGCCCTCATCGCCCGGGAGAGCGCCAGGCGGCTGGCGGCGCTGGGCGCTAGCCAGAAAGCCCTCAGATCCGTCCGCCGACGCCGCCCGCGCGGGCGTTCCTAGTGCTCGTCGACACCTGCGTCTGGATCGACCACCTGCGCCGCGGGAACGCCGCCCTGGCCACTCAGCTGCGTGAGGGGGACGTCTGGTGCCACGCGTTCGTGATCGGCGAGCTGGCCTGCGCGGATCTGGAAAACCGCCAGGAGATCTTGTCTCTGCTTTCAGCGCTGCCGCAGGCGCCCGTAGCCGAGCACGATGAGGTGCTCGCGTTTGTGGAGGTCAACCGCTTGATGGGCTCGGGGATCGGCTGGATCGACGCCCATCTGTTGGCCGCGGCGCGGCTAGCGGGAGTCGGTCTCTGGACGCTGGACGAGCCGCTCGCCGCTGCGGCCCTGAAGCTGGGCATCCACGTCGCGCTCTAGCGGCGTTCCCGGGGCCCTGGCCGCGCTCGCGGCCACGCTAAGCGGTGGACTCTGAGGTGGAGAGGTCACTCAACTCTGCGTGGCCCCGATCGCTGACGAGCATGTGGCCGGGCGCGTGCGTGATCATCAGCTCCGGCTTCGCGCACATCGCCACCGCCTGCGGGGTAACGCCGCAGGCCCAGAAGACGGGGGTCTCATCTAAACGCATCGAGACCGCATCACCGAAATCGGGCCGACCGATGTCGGCGATGCCGATCGCCCCGGGGTCGCCGATGTGGACCGGCTCGCCGTGCGCCAGCGGGAAGCGAGCGGTGACCTCTGCGGCGCGCGCGACCATGTACGAGGGGATCGGGCGCATGGAGACGACGAGCGGTCCGGCGAAGAGCCCGACCGGCTCGCAGGCGCGATCCGTGATGTACATGGGGACGTTCACGCCCTCTTCGAGGTGGCGGACCGGAATTCCGGCAGCCTGTAACGCCCACTCGAAGGTGAAGCTGCAGCCCAGCAGGAAGCTCACGAGATCGTCGCGCCAGACCGAGAGGAGATCGGTGACCTCCCCCTCCAGCTCGCCGTGTCGGTAGACCCGGTACCTGGGGAGGTCGGTGCGGAGGTCGGCGCCGGGGGCAAGACCTCTCGGTTCGAAGTCGCCGGGAGTCGTCAGCTCCAGCAGCGGGCAGGGTTTGGGGTTGCGCTGGCAGAAGAGCAGGAAGTCGTAGGCCAGTTCCTTGGGCACGACGACCAGGTTGGCCTGCGCGAAATCGCGGCAACAGCCGGCGGTGGGCCGCTGCCAGGCGCCGGCGCGGATCCTCAGGCGCATCTCTCTGGGGGAGAGCTCGCTCATCCGGAGCTCAGGCCGCGAAGAAGTCGAAGAACGTGCCGACCCCCGCTGCCAGCGCTCGCTCGTAGGCCGCGGCGCCGCCGGCCGCGTCCTGCAGCGCGGTGCCGGTGCTGTCGAAGATGATGATCTCGTCATCCGAGCGGCGACCCGGCTTCACCCCCACGATGACCTCGCCCAGCTCGCCCTGAACGTCATCGGTCGTCATGAGCCCTGCCTCGATGGCGTGATGCAGCTCGCCGACATCCGCGCACTGGTCCAGGATATCGACGACGACGTTGCTCGAGGCCACGAGCCTCGGGTCGAGCTCGTGTTTTTCGGGGCTGTCCGCTCCGATCGCGGCGAGGAAGATGCCGGCTGGGACATCTTCTTTCGCGAGGAAGAACTGTCGGGACGGTGTGCAGGTGATGCAGACATCGCTCTTACGCACTGCAGCTCCGGGATCGGGCACAGCGGTGACCTTGAGGCCGGTTTCCGCACGCATGTCCGAGGCGAACGTCTTCGCGGCGCTGTCATCGCTGTCGAAGGCGTAGACCTCCTCAATGGGCAGGACCAGCTTGATCGAGCGGAGCTGGACTCGACCCTGGACGCCGCAGCCGCAGATTGTCGCGACACGCGAGTCCGGCCGGGCCAGGTACTTCGCCGCGACCGCGGTGGTCGCGCCGGTGCGGTTGATGGTGATCTCGGTCGAGTCCATGAGGGCCAGCGGGTAGCCGTGCTCGCCGTCGCAGAGCAGGATTGTCCCCTGGATGTTGGGCATCCCGAAGCGTGCCCGGTTCTGGAAGAACCCGGCGTTCGCCTTCAGGCCGAAGTACGTGCGCTCGAGCTCCAGCCCTCCCGCTTTGATGTGGAACTCTCCATCCCGCGCATCGATGTGCAGCAGGCCCAGGCTGAGCGTCTTGCCCTGCGCGTGCAGCCTGAAGGCGTTCTCCACGATCTCGATGTAGTCGCTCAGGCTCAGCAGCGAGGCGATCTCGTGGCGGTTGAGAAGCAGGGTTCCGGGCGGCTTCATATCGCAGACTCCGGCTAGCTTGGATTGCTGCAGAGTGCGGGCTGGTTGGGACCCACGGAGATTGTCGCCACCAACTCCCAGCCTTGTCTATAGGATCGCGTCCACGGGGCAGACGAAACCCGGAACGACGTCTTCCCCGTCCAGGTTGCCGTCCTCGCTGATGAGCGAGTCGCTGCCGTCGGCCCGGTAGACGCGAACGCGCCGGCGCCGGAGGTCCACGACCCATATCAGTCGGCATCCAGCTTCCAGCCAGTCCGCCACCTTGGCCAGAACCGCGCCCGGTCGGTCATCGCGAGAGAGCACCTCGACGACGAGATCGGGCGCGGTTTCGGCGTAGCCGGCCGGCGGTGGTTCGGGAAGGTGCTCTTTAAGGATGAAGGCGACGTCCGGCGCCCGTACCGTGTCGGGATCGCTGGTCAGCTTGAATCCTGTCTCCGCTGCGAGGACAAGACGGAGGTCGCCGGCCTTCACATGGCCCGTGAGACGATACGCCAGCTCCGCCGCGACCTCGCCGTGGCGATACCCTGCCGGCTCGCGCACGACCAGTACGCCTTTGACCAGCTCGGTACGCTTCCCGGGAATCCTCAGGCGAAGCAGCTCATCCGCGGTGACCGTCCCGCTGGGGATCATGTCAGCAATGTAGTGCGGGCTCCGATGCATGGCGAGCGAGTGTCACCCGGGAGCGTCAACCGAATGTCATCGCTTCGGACCCCGCCGCCATCGACGCGTGGCGCGTCTTGCGATTCGGGGCGTGACACCGATCATGAGGCGGTTACGTACGTGCTTGCGGGCGCGAGACGCTCGGATGATCTGCCACACCTTTGCCTTCGGAGACTGACAATGTACCGGCTGTTAGCGTTCTCTGCGCTGATACTCCTCTGCGCGGCGACGGTCGCCCAGGCTCAGGCCCAGGAGTGGACGATCGGCGAGCTGGAGACGGTGGCCACGTTCGACGGGCCCATGCCGACTGGGGTGACCGTCTCGCACGACGGCCGCATCTTCGTGAACTTCCCGCGCTGGGGCGATGTCGTGCCGGCCACCGTGGTGGAGATCGTGGACGGACAGGCGGTTCCTTTTCCGGACGCGGCTATCAACCAGCCGGACAGCACGTGCCCGGCGGAGACGTTCATCTCGGTGCAGAGCGTCGTGGTCGATCCCGCCAACCGGCTCTGGATCCTGGACACGGGGCTTGGGTTGCCGCCCGGCACGCCGGGCGCGGCCAAGCTGGTGGGCGTGGACCTGAAGACGAACGGCATCTTCAAGACCATCAGCTTCCCCGAGAGTGTGGTGCCGCCGGGCACGTACCTGAACGACGTGCGCTTCGATCTGAGGCGCGGTGAGGGCGGCATCGCGTTCATCACCGACTCGTCGCCGATGACCGGTAACGGCATCATCGTGGTCGACCTGGCCTCGGGGAACAGCTGGCGCCGGCTACGTGGTCACGCCTCGGTCGTGCCCGAGCCCGACTTCATGCCGATGGTCGAGGGGCAGCCGCTGATGTATCGGGTGCCGGGCTACCCGCCGCGCCACGTGCTCGTGGGCAGCGACGGTCTCGCGCTGCACAGCGACGGCGTGCGGCTGTTCTATCGCCCGCTCTCCAGCCGCCGCCTCTACAGCGTGAGCGTTGACGCTCTGGCGGACGCGGTGGTTGCCGATGACTCGCTGGCCGCGACGGTCGTGGATCACGGGGACATCGGGTTCGCGTCCGACGGCCTGGCGGCCGACGACAGCGGTCGGGTGTATCTCACGAACTTTGAGGACAACGCGATCATCATCTGGTCGCCGGACGGCTCGCTGGAGACGCTGGCCCACGACCAGCGCCTGCTCTGGCCAGACACGATCTGCCTGGCCGCCGATGGCTACCTCTATATCATCGCGAACCAGCTGCACCGCGGCGCCGGCTTCCAGATGGGTGAGGACCGGCGCGAGAGGCCGTACAGCCTGTTTCGCGTGCCGGTCGATGCGGGGCCGGTGCTCTTGAGATAGTAGGCAGGGACACTGTGGGCGGTCATTACGATCAGGTGGCGATCAGGTGGCGATCAGGTAGCTATCAGCTCGATCATGTCATCGGTCATGTGGATATCATGTCGCTGGTGCAGGCCGGCTGCCGGGCGTATCAAAGTGCGGCGAGGGCGGAATCAGGGCTTGAGCGGCAGGTGAGGCAGGCCTAGGTTTGCCTGGCCAGCGGCCGCCGCCCAGGCGGGTGACAGGCCGCGCTCATCTCATATAATACAGGAAGTCGCTGACCGGCCTCCGCGCCGGTCGGCGTGGGGAGAGGTGGCCGAGAGGCTTAAGGCGGCACCCTGCTAAGGTGTTGGGGGCGTTTGCCCCTCGTGGGTTCGAATCCCACCCTCTCCGCCATACCCATCACCACGGGGCTGGGCCTCGCTGACGGGGCACAGCCCCGCCGTTTAGGCGACCTCGATAACCGACCTGCCACGCGTGCGCAGCGCGCTGTTCAACTGGCTGTTCGCCTGCCACAACCGTAAGCCGGCCGTCTTCGATCACGAGAAGTTGGAGTGGCTGAACAGCCGGCATCTGTCCAAGACATCGGGGCGCGCATCGCCGAGTGGGCTGGACCGCTCTTCGACGAAGCCGCGATCGCTACGCCAGCCGAGCTGGAAGCGCGCGCCGATTGGTTCGCGCACGTGCTCGACAGTGTGAAGCCGCGGGCGCGAACGCTGCACGAATTGGTGCAACGCGCGCGTTTCTTCTTTCTGGGTCCCCTCGAGTACGAGCGGGAGGCGGTGGCGAAGCACTGGAAGGAGAAAGACGCGGCGGCGGAGCGGCTGCGGCGGCTAGAGGCCGCACTGGAGGATCTGGGCGCGTGGGAGGCGGCGGCTCTGGAGGCGCAAGTCCGTGCTATTGCTGAACTTATGGGTATCGGCGCCGGGAAGCTCATCCACCCGCTGCGCCTCGTGCTGACCGGCTCGGCGCTGAGTCCGGGGATCTTCGAGGTCATGCATCTGATGGGGCGCGAGCTCGTCCTGCGTCGTATCGGCGACCCGGTCGAGCATCTGAGTGGCGCTTGACGCGCGCGCGCGCGCATCCTAAACTGAGCGTCGCAACAGATCATCTCCGCGAACCGGGAGACTCGGCGGCGCAAGCTCGCCTGCACTTAGAACAGCTCTCCCCCCTAAGTGGGACCCGGTCATAGCGGGCGGTCGTGCGCGACCGTGCCGACGGCGTGTCCTCCTGGACTCCGTTCCAGGCGGCCTTGGCGGAGTTTCCGCTACATCGGGTTCAGGAGGTTCTCATGCCGGAGACTCTGACGGCTATCGAGCGGCGCATCTACCACTATCTGGTCGACTATCTGAAGCGAGAGACCTACCAGCCGAGCATCCGGGAGATCGGGGTCCGCTTCGGGATTCGCTCGACCAAGACCGTCACCGAGCACCTCCAATCGCTACAACGTAAGGGGTACCTCGACCGTACGCCCTCGCGCTCGCGGGCGCTGCGCATCCTGGGGCTGAACCTCTCCCCCGACACGTACACGATCCCGTTGTATGGCAACGCCGAGCGCGAGCTGTCGGATGAGGAGGTGGAGGCTCGCTATGACCTAGATCGCTCGTTGGCTTCCTCGCCGGACTGCTTCCTGGTCCGTGTCAGCGGCGATTCCCTGAGCGAGCTGGGGATCCTCGAGGGCGACCTGGTACTCGTCGAGCCGCGCGGTGAGCTGCGGGATACGGACCTGGCGGTCTGTGACCGGGACGGGGTGGTGGAGGTTCGACGCTGCGATGCGGTAGGCTCCGGTGACGGCTCGAGGGCGCGCTTGTCGGCCGCCGAGCGGAACGGGCGGCCGTCTCTCCGGATTCTGGGCGTCGCCCGGGCGGTGCTGCGTACCCTACCGAGGGACTAGAAGCACAGGGGTGTCGGCAATCCAGCGGCGCTGGTGGAGGGGCGGAGTGCGATGAACGGCGAGCACGCGCGCTGGATGGCGATCGCTCTGGAGGAGGCGCGGGCGGGCGGCGCCTGCGGCGAGATCCCCGTCGGCGCAGTCGTCGTTTGCGGGGATGAGCTGCTGGCCCGGGACCATAATCGCACGCGGGAGCTCGCCGATCCTACTGCCCACGCCGAGATCCTGGCGCTGCGCGGCGCGGCGCAGCAGCTGGGGGACTGGCGTCTCACCGACTGTACCCTCTATGTGACTTTGGAGCCGTGCGCCATGTGTGCGGGTGCCATCGTGCTGGCCCGCATCGCGCGGCTCGTCTTCGCCGCGAACGACCCTAAGGCCGGCATGTGTGTCAGCCTTGGCAGCATCGTGCAGGACGAGCGCCTGAACCACCGGGTTGAGGTCGAGAGCGGATTATTGGCCGAGGAGGCCGGCGAGCTGCTGCGCAGCTTCTTTCAAGAGAGACGCTAGGGTATGCCCGATCCGAAGATACGCGTCCTGGTCGCCGCCGAGGTCGAGCACTTCCTCCAGTATGTCGGGGTGCCGCCCGATGTGGAGATCGAGTGGATCGCCGCCGGTGACCCGGTGCCGGAGGGGGATCACGTCGGCATCCTGCCGCTGCTCTCGCGACGGATCGATGCGGAGGTCCTCGATCGTTTGCCGAAGCTGACGGTCGTCGCCAACTACGCGGTGGGCTACGACAACATCGACCTCGACGCGGCGCGCGCCCGCGGCGTGGCGGTCTCCAACACGCCGGATGTGCTGACCGAGGCCACCGCGGAGGTGACCTGGTTGCTGATCCTCGCCGTGAGTCGGCGCTTGCGCGAGGCCGAGGATCTGGCGCGCAGCGGAGCCTGGCGCACCTGGCATCCCACGCTGCTCCTCGGGATGGAGCTGCATGGCCGGCAGCTGGGGCTGCTGGGCGCAGGCAGGATCGGGCAGGCTGTGGGGCGACGCGCCGTGCCGTTCGGAATGGAGGTCGTCTACTGGGACAGGCTCGCGCAGCCCGAGTTCGAGGCAGAGGTCGGCGCCCGACGTATCGAGTCGCTGGAAGAGATCTTGGCGACGTCCGATGTAGTCTCGATCCACGTGGGTCTGAGCGACGAGACGCGGGGGCTGATCGGTCACGCTCAGCTGGCCGGGATGAAGCAGGGCGCGATCCTCATCAACAGCGCCCGGGGCAGCATCGTGGACGAGGACGCGCTGTGCGAGGCGCTGGAGTCGGGCAGGCTGCGGGGCGCCGGGCTGGATGTCTACGAGCACGAGCCGGAGATCCGGGACTGCCTGAAGCGGCTTTCCAACATGGTGCTGTTGCCCCACATCGGTAGCGCCACCGAGGACACGCGCCGCCGCATGTTCGAGCTGGCCTGGTCCAACCTGATGCGCGGTGTGCGCGGCGAGCCGCTGGTCACACCGGTCTTGGAGGCAGGGTAGGGACTCGCTTGCGACCCCCGAGCCCGCCTAGGCGGTGCCTTTGCGCCGCCTGAATGCGTCGATCGCCGCGCGGATGATCTCGCGCGCGCGCGTCACCGGCTGCCAACCCAGCACGGCCGTCTGCTTTCCTTCCAGGTCCTTGTAGACCTCGAAGAAGTACTCCACCTCCCTGAGCAGGTGTGCCGGCAGGTCGTGCAGGTCGGAGGTCTCGGCGAAGCGCGGATCCTTGTCGGGTACGGCCAGCACCTTCTCGTCCTGGCCGGCCTCGTCCGTCATCAGCAGGACGCCGATGGGGCGGGCCGAGAGCAAACAGCCGGTGAACGTGGGGTCGGTGACCAGTACCAGCGCGTCGAGCGGGTCACCGTCGGGCGACAGCGTCCCAGGGATGAAGCCGTAGTCGCCGGGGTAGTGGACCGGTGAGTGGAGAATTCGGTCCAGCCGGAACGCCCCCAGCTGGTCGTCGAACTCGATCTTGTTGCGCGAGCCCTTGGGGATCTCGACGACGACGTTGACGACGTCCGGTGCCCCTGCGCCCGCCGGCAGGTCTTTCAGGCTCATGCTCGGGCCCTATCCGCTTGATGGTTCGCTCGATCCGAGCGCGTCGCCGATCGGCGTGCCCGCGAGTCGCAGCACCAGGAACAGTGCGGCGATGCCGAGGGCATAGGAGATGATCCAGGGCATCCCGTAGGCGGTCGGGATGTCGCCGAGCGCCATGCCCACGACAGCGACCAGCAGCGCGTAGGGCAGCTGGGTGCGCACGTGGTCGACGTGGTCGGACGCCGAGGCCATCGAGCTGAGCACGGTCGTGTCGGAGATCGGCGAGCAGTGATCTCCGAAAATCGCACCGGCGAGCACCGAGCTGATCGTGCCCAGCAGCACCGTGTAGTGGCCGCCCGCCTCGAAATCGAAGCCGCCGCCCAGGGTCACTGCGAGCGGGATCACCAACGGGATCAGGATCGCCATCGTCGCCCACGACGTGCCGGTCGAGAACGAGATCACCGCCGCCGCCGCGAAGACCGAGACGGGAAGCAGACGCAGCGGGAAGCCGGCGGTCTCGAGGATGTGGCTGATGTACTGGGCCGTGCCTACCGCCGCCGTCACCGCGCCCAGCGACCAGGCCAGCACGAGGATCACGACGGCCAGCACCATCGCCCGGAGGCCGCCGGCCCAGGCCTGGATCGCCTCCTCGATCGCCAGGATGCGCTGGCCCACCGTGAGCAGGAGCGCCATTAGACAGCCGGCCAGCGAGCCCCAGAGCAGCGCGTGGAAGGCGTTCGCCGCGCCCAGGATGTCGGTCAGCGAGCCTGGGCCGCCCAGGCTGGCGCGACCGTCCAGGTAGAGGCCGAGCAGGACGACGACGACCACGGTGAGCACAGGAAACGCGGCGTTGACCCAGCGGTGCGGCGCGCCCTCCTTCGCTTCCATCATCTCGGCGCTCGTATCGACCAGCAGCATGGCGCCGGGTCTGTGCAGACCTCTGCCCTGGGCCGCCCGGCGCTCGGCGGACAGCATGGGCCCGATGTCACGCTGGGTCCAGGCCACCAGGAAGACCATGCAAAGCGCCAGGATCGGATAGAACAGGTAGGGTATCGTGTGCAGGAAGACGGTGAAGGGGCTGGCCGACTCGAGTTGGCCGGCGAGCGCGGGGTCGAAGCCGACCACCTGGCCGGCGGCCGCGTGCAGGCCATCGGCGATCAGCGACATCTCATAGCCGGCCCAGGTCGATACGAAGATGATGGCAGCCACCGGCGCGGCGGTCGAGTCGACCAAATACGATAGCTTCTCGCGCGAGATGCGGAGTCGGTCGGTGATCGGCCGCAGCGTGTTTCCGACGATCAGCGTGTTGGCGTAATCGTCGAAGAAGATGCCGAGCCCGGCGAGGAAGGTGGCTAACTGGCCGCGCCTACGGTTGGTGGCCAGCGGCGCCACGGCTTCCACGATGCCCTGCGTGCCGCCGCTCCGTGCCATCAGCCCGACCATACCGCCCAGCATCAGGCTGAAGATCACGATGGCTGCGTGATCCGGATGGGCGAGCGCCGGTGCGACGAAGCTATCGATGGTGCGCAGCGTCGCGGCGATCGGGTTGAGGCCGGCGACGAACAGCGCACCCAGCCAGATGCCGGCGAAAAGCGAAACGACGACCTCACGGAAAATCAGCGCGAGGGCGATAGCAAGGAGCGGCGGCAGGATGCTGAACCAGCCCGGCAAGACCAAGGCGCTGAGCTCGATGCTCTCCCCGGCCGCGACCACGCGCAACGGCATATCGGCGCGGCGCGCGACCACCAGGTCCGTCACCTCAACCTCCGTGCCGGGCACGCCTACACCGGCCGCCAGAGTCTCGCCGTCGCGAACGCGAACGACGCGCCACTCGATCGGCGCGGTCCCCTCCGGAAGCATGAGGACCAGGCTGAAGGGGACGTGCGTCAGCACCGTCTTCGGCAGTTGCACCGCCAGAGCATCGTCAGCTTGTGGGTCCGCCTGCACAGCTGCGACCTGCGTGCAGAGGAGAAGCAGCGTGATCGGGACGGTTCGGCGCATGGCTGTGTGGGTTGAGGTCCGTGGGAGGGGAGATCATAGGGGCCGATCCCGGTGTTGTAAAGGGAACGCAGCGGCGCCGGCTGGACGGCTCGGACCGGCTAACACGTTGACACTTCGGCAGGTATACTGCTATACTGCCGACGGTCCTAGAGGTCGCGAGGGGCGGTAGGGGGCAGAGGTGCACACGGAACCGAGCAAAATCGTGATGGACGAGGCGGCCGTGCTTCGCGCCATCGCGCGCATGGCCCGCGAACTCGTCGAAAGAAACGCTGGGGCAGAGGGACTGATACTCGTCGGCATCCACCGCCGTGGCGTGGAGCTCGCCGACCTGCTGGCCGAGGAGATCGAGCGGAGCGAGGGCGAGCAGTTGCCCCGCGGAACCCTCGACATCACGCTCTACCGCGACGACCTGAGCGTCATCGGGCCGCGCCCCGTCATTGGATCCAGCGACATCCCTGCGGACATAGATGGTCGCAACGTCGTACCCATCCAGCCGGACTTCGTGGGCCGGCATTTCGAGGTCACACCGGCTGAGGACGTGGCGGTGCTCGTGCCGCAGCAGGACGGCCAGCTCGCCGTGGAGCTGCGCAAGATGGATCAGAGGTGACTGCGAGAGTAACGTTCGGAAAGGACCTCACGGACCTCGAGGGGCTGAGTGCCGACCAGATCAGGACGATCCTCGATGTGGCCGAGCCCTTCAAGGAGATTAGTGAGCGTCCCATCAAGAAGGTGCCCGCGCTGCGCGGCAAGACGATCGTCAACTTGTTCTACGAGCCTTCCACACGCACCCGCGTTTCCTTCGAGTTCGCCGAGAAGCGGCTGTCCGCGGACACCGTGAACATCTCGGGTGTCGGCTCATCGGTGCAGAAGGGCGAGACCCTGGTGGACACGGCGCGCAATCTGGAGGCGATGCGGATCGACATGGTCGTGGTCCGCCACCGCTCGTCGGGCGCCGCCCAGTTCCTCGCCGACCGCATCCCCTCGAACGTGATCAACGGCGGTGACGGGCAGCACGAGCATCCCACGCAGGGATTGCTCGATATGCTGACGATCCGCGATCACCTGGGTGCCATCGAGGGTCGCCGCGTCTGCATCGTCGGCGACATCCTGCACTCGCGCGTAGCGCGCTCGAACATCTGGGGCCTGCTGAAGCTGGGCGCTGAGGTGGCCGTGTGTGGGCCGCCGACACTGATACCGCCGGGTATCGAGGCGCTCGGCGTGCAGGTGCTCAAGCGGGTGGAAGAGGCGATCGAGTGGGCCGAGGTGCTCAACGTGCTGCGCCTGCAGCTGGAGCGGATGGAAGCGGGCTATATCCCCTCGCTGCGCGAGTACAACCGCTTCTTCGGCATCTCGGTGGCGCGACTCGAGAAGGCGCCACGTGATATCCTCATCCTGCATCCCGGGCCTATGAACCGCGGCGTCGAAATCGACTCGCATGTCGCTGACGGGCCGCACTCGCTGATCCTGCAGCAGGTCACCAACGGCGTCGCTGTTCGCATGGCCGTGCTCTATCTGCTGGCCGGCGGCAGGCCGGAGCGGGCCGAGGCGGCCAAGAAGGAGAGTCGCGAATGAGCCGGCCGCTGGTGCTCAAGGGCGGTCGCGTGATCGACCCGTCGCAGAAGCTCGACGAGCGGCTCGATCTGCTGCTCGCCGATGGGCGCGTCGCTCGGTTGGGCCGCGATCTGGACGTTCCCGAAGGCGCCGAGCTGGTGACGGTCGATGGTCTCGTCCTCGCGCCCGGACTGGTCGACCTGCACGTTCACTTCCGGGAACCCGGCGACGAGCACAAGGAGACGATCCGCTCGGGCAGCCAGGCGGCGGTGGCGGGCGGCTTCACGTCCGTCTGTACCATGCCTAACACGGATCCGCCCATCGACGATCCGGCTGCCGTCGGTTTCGTGCGCGCTGAGGGCCAGCGTGCGGGCTTCGCGCGCGTCTATCCGGTCGGCGCCGTCTCCGTCGGTCAGAAAGGCGAAGAGATGACGGAGATCGGCGAGCTGGTGGCCGCGGGTGCCGTGGCGGTCAGCGACGACGGCCATCCGGTGTGGAGCGCTGGCCTGATGCGCCGCGCCCTGGAGTATACCCAGGCCTTCGACATCCCGGTCTTCTCGCACAGTGAGGAGCTGGGCCTGAGCGGGCACGGCGTGATGAACGAGGGGCCCGTTTCCACGGTCCTCGGGCTGCGTGGGATCCCCAACGCGGCAGAGGACGTCGCCGTGGCCCGCGACTGCATCATCGCGGAACTCACCGGCGGCCAGCTCCACATTCAGCATGTATCCACGCGAGGTGCCGTCGAGATCATCGCGGCCGCCAAGGCACGGGGCGTCGCGGTCACGGCGGAGGTGACCCCGCACCACCTGGCGCTGACAGATGAGGCCGTGCGCGGTTACCGCACCGAGGCGAAGGTCAAGCCGCCCTTGAGGTCCGCTGCGGACGTCACGGCAGTGCGTGCCGCGTTACTGGCGGGCGTGATCGACTGCATTGCGACGGACCACGCGCCTCATCACTATGAGGATAAGGAGCGGGAGTTCGACGACGCGCCGTTCGGACTGATCGGTGTCGAGACGGCGCTCGGCGTTTGTATGCGGGAGCTGGTGGTGAGTGGGTGCCTGGACCTGCCGGAGTTGATCAACCGACTGTCCTGCCGGCCCGCTCAGATCGCGCGGCTGCCGGCCGGAACGCTGGCCGAGGGATCACCGGCGGACGTTGTGGTGTTTGATCCCGAGGAACGCTGGATTTGCCGGCCGGAAAGGTTCTACAGCCTGAGCCGTAACACTCCATTCGCCGGACAGGAACTGGTGGGCAGGGTGGTGATGACGATCGTGGACGGCCGGTCCGTCTTCGCTCGCGGAGCGGACCACTAGGCCGGGCCGCCGGCGGATTCGAGGTGAGGCAAGATGTCGGATGATGTTTCGCGTGAAGTAGATCAACTTCTCAGGGACCGTGAGAAGTACGAGGCCTGGCTCAAGCGGCTCGAGTCGGAGGAGTCGAAAGCGACCGCGCAGGCCTACGGCCGGGTGCGGGCGGACTATCAGCAGCGCCTGGACGACGTCGTCAGCAGGTTGCGAGCTCACAGCGAGACGGTGGAGCGGAAGCTTCACCAGCTGGAGCAGAGAGCCGTCGACGTGGAGGGTGAGCGGGCACTCCGTGCTGAGAAACTGGATGAAGCGCGGCTGCGCCGCAGCGTAGGCGAGTATCGAGACGACAACGAGTGGGCTGACCTGGAGAAGCGTCTGGCCAGTTCGCTGCGCCAGGCGGACCAGGAACTGACGAGCGCGCGGACGGAGATCGATCGGCTGCGAGACATCGTCGCTCATGTGCGGACCGCTGAGGCCCGACCCGCGGCAGCGGCGCAGCCTGTCCCCGAAGCGGCTGCTGCGGCACCGCCGCAGCCGGCACCCCGGCGGCCCGCCGCGCCGCCGCAGCCGGAGCCCGCTCCGCGTCCCAGGCGGCAGCCCGCTGGGCCGCCGAGAGCGGAGCCGGTGGCCGCCGGCCCGCCGACCGGTGAGGACGCCGAGGAAGGCTTCCTCTCGCTCGAGGAGCTGGTGCTGGGGGACAAGGATGTCGAGCCGATGGGGCCCCCGCTGCAGGCCGCGCCGCCGAGCCCGGCAACGCCTCGCGAGCCGGTCCAGCCCGAGCCGGCGGGAGTCGAGCCGGGTGTGGGAGACGAGCTGGCCTTCCTGGAGTCGCTGTCCCTCGGAGGTGGTGAGGAGGGGGAAGGGGACTCGTTCTCGTTCCTCGAGCAGCACGGCAGCGGTACGCCGCAGACGATCATCTGCCCGCATTGCGCAGCGGCCAACGATCCGGCGGAGTGGTACTGCACGGAGTGTGGGGAGGAGCTCCCGGCGGAGTGAGGTTGGCCGGGGCAAGCAAACAGGGCGGTGGCGCGCCACGGCGCGCCACCGCCCTTCTGATATGCGGAGGCCTGGGGCCTAGGGAGTGCCGCCGAGCCGGCGAACGTGCGCCGCGAGTCGAGCCTTCGAGCGAGCTGCCTTGTTCCCGTGGATCAACCCGCGGTTAGCCGCTCGATCGAGCAACCTGGCCGCAGCGCGGTACAGGTCGGTGGCCTGCTCGGGATCGGCTTCGGCGCGCACCCTCTTCACGGCGGTTCGCAGTCGACTGCGCGCCGCCTTGTTGCGCAGCCGCCGCCGCTCATTCTGCCGCAGCCGCTTCATTGCTGACTTCGTGGTCGGCACGTACTCTCCAGGTCAGGCAGTGACTTCGGTCGCGGGAAGCCAGGGCCGGGGGCGTGCATCGCTGCCCCCTGCGCCACTCAGCACTCCGCTGAAAAAGCGGGCTAAGGATACTCGGGGCGTGAGGGGGTGTCAAGCCGCGAAACTCCAGCTTTGACAGGGAATTCGGGCGCCTGTAACTTTCAGCAAATCGTGATCGCGCCGCGTCGTTACGAACCTGCTGGTGAGCGCCCTCGGGTGACGGGCTTGAATTGGAAAGGGAGGGGATGAGGCTTCCGACGCCGGTGGGCTCTCGTGTCGCCGAGAGCGACGACCACTTCGTGGTCGATATCGAGCGTTTCCAGGGACCGCTCGACCTGCTGCTCCACCTGATCCGCTCGCAGGACATCGACATCTTCGACATCCCCATAGCGGAGATCACCGCGCAGTTCATCGCGGCGATCGAAGGCGTCGAGCGCCGCTTGACGCTCGAGCACGCCGGCGAATTCCTGGAGATGGCCGCCACGCTGGTGCGGATCAAGGCTCAGATGCTGCTGCCGCGGCGCGAGGGCCTGCTCGAGGCGGAGGATCCCCGGTCCGAGCTGGTCCGGCGCCTGCTCGAGTACGAACTCTTCCGCGAGGTCGCCTACGTCCTGGGCGACGCTGAGGCTGAGCGGGCACTCCACCGCGGCAAGGGCTACGTGGAGCCCAGGCCACCGGCGGACCTGATGGAGCTGCCGCTGGAGCTGGCGATCGACGAGTTCTTGGAGGTTGCCCTCGCGCTGCCGGCGCCGCCAGCGAAGCGCCCGGCCCGGGCGCCGGTGCGACCGATTACGGTGGACGAGAAGATCGAGCTGTGGTTCAAGGCGCTGAAGCAAAAGGCGCGCGTACCCTTCGGCTCGTTCATCCGGCGCTGGAAGACGCGCGTCCACGCCGTGATGTCGTTCCTGGCCTGTCTCGAGCTGGCGAAGCGCGGCCTGGTGCGGCTGCGTCAGGAACGCCCGTTCGGCACTCTCTGGATCTATCGCGGTGAAGGCGACGAGGATCGTTGAGGCGGTACTGTTCGCCAGCGAGACGCCGCTCGCCCCGGCCGAGATCGCCCGGGCCAGCAGTGACCTCACGCCCGCACAGGTGGAGGAGGCAATCGGCGAGCTGTGCCGTGAATACGAGCGGGAGGAGCGTGCGTTCCAGATCTATCCGCTGGGAGACGGATACCAGATTCTGACAAGGCCGGAGTACGCGACTTATCTGGAAAGGTTCGACTCGATCACGCGTACGCAACGGCTGTCCCGTGCCGCCGTGGAGACGCTGGCGATCGTCGCTTACCGGCAACCGGTCAGCCGGCTGGAGATCGAGGAGCTTCGTGGCGTGAACGTTGCCGGCGTGCTACGGAACCTCCAGGAACGGGGGCTGATCGAGGTGGTCGAGCGGGCCGAGGGACTGGGTAGGCCGCTGCTCTACGGGACGACCCGCAGGTTCCTCGATCACTTCGGGCTGCGATCGCTGGAGGATCTGCCACGGCCCGAGGACCTGCAGATCACCTTGCGTGCCGAGAGATGACGGCTGAATCGCCTCGCCCTCGTGAGGCGATCCGCCTTCAGAGGTACCTGTCACGAGCTGGAGTCGCCTCGCGCCGCGAGGCGGAACGACTGATCACCCAGGGCCGGGTCAGCGTGGATGGAACGGTCGTCAGCGAGCTCGGCGCTCGGGTAGTTCCCGGCGACCAGGTCGTTCGCGTCGACAGCAGGCGCGTCGAGCCGCGGGCGCCCTGCTGGATTGCGGTCTACAAGCCGGCAGGTTACCTAACCACGCGGAGAGACGAGCGAGGGCGTTCGACGGTCTACTCGCTGTTGCCTGCGGGTCTTGAGCATCTGTTTCACGTGGGCCGGCTCGATCGCTCGAGCGAAGGCCTGGTGATCTTCACCAACGAGGGAGAGACGGCTCACCGGTTATTGCATCCAAAGTATCGGACGCCGCGGCGCTACCGCGTGGAGGTTGAAGGGACCGTCGCTGCGACGGAGTTGCATCGCCTGCGAGAGGGACTCGAGCTCGAGGACGGCGTCGCACCTGCGGAAGATGTCGAAGTCGCGCCGTCGCGCGGCGGGAGTCGACGGGGGGCAGCAGCGGTCTCGATCGTCTACCTGACGCTGCGCGAGGGACGCAAGCGAGAGGTCCGCCGCATGATGGCCGCCCTGGAGCTCCCCGTGAAGCGGCTGGTGCGGCTTTCGTTCGGGCCGGTCGAGTTGGGCGAGCTCGAGCCGGGAGATTGGAGAGAGTTGAGCGCCGAGGAGGTCGGAGCACTTCGCGAAGCGGTTGGAACCGGAGAACCCCATGGAGATACGTGACACGCGGGCCTTGATTCTGGGCGGCTCGGGCCTCGTCGGTATGGCGATCGCCCGTGCGATGCTGCAGTACGAGCCCGCGCGGCTCACGATCACCGCGCTCACCGAAGGCGAGACGGTGGCGGGTCTCGCTGAGCTGAAGGCGAAAGCAGTCGGAAAGAAGACGGAGGTCGCCTCGCACTGGGGTGATCTGTTCGTCGCAGATGAGTTCAAGGACGAGCCGCGACGCGAGTTGATCGAATCACGGGCGAAGCGAGCTCGGCTGCTCGAGGACCTCTACGCGCCGTTCACCCGAGAGCGACTGGAGCGCTCGGCCTTGTATCAGCTTCTTGTGGCAGAAAAGCCCCAAATCGTGGTGGACTGCGTGAACACGGCCACGGCTATCGCGTACCAGGACGTGTTCGGCAGCGTCGAAGAGGTACGCTCGGCCTTGCGCGGAGGCGGCGATATCGCCGATGTGGTGGAGCGTCATCTGGCGATCATCTACATGCCCCAGCTGATTCGCCATGTGCAGATACTGCTGGAAGCCCTGCGCGAAGCGGGCACCGACTGCTACTTGAAAGTGGGGACCGCGGGTACGGGCGGCATGGGTCTGAACATCCCGTTCACCCACTCGGAGCAGCGGCCGTCGAACACGCTGCTTGCCAAGTCGAGCGTCGCGGGCGCCCACTCGCTGCTCCTCTTCCTGATGGCGCGCACGCCCGGGGCCCCGGCGGTGAAGGAGATCAAGCCGACGGCGTGTATCGCCTGGAAGCGAATCGGGGCGGGCCCGCTGGGCTGGCGGAACAGGGCGATGGAGCGCTACGACGCCACGGCTCCCGTTCCCTTCGAGAAAGCCCTCGATGACGGGGTGTCGGCCTGGCGGAAGCTCGGCGGCCAGCTGGAGTCGGTCTACATCGACATGGGTGAGAACGGGCTGTTCAGCCTCGGCGAGTTCGAGGCGATCTCGGCGCTCGGGATGATGGAACTGGTGACGCCGGAGGAGATCGCCACCACGGTCGTACGCGAGATCCTCGGCCAGCCGACCGGCCTCGAGATCGTCGCTGCCCTTGACGGTGCCGCGATGGGCCCAAGCTATCGGGGCGGCGTGCTGCGGGAGCTGGCGATCCGCCGCATGGAGGAGCTGGAGGAGACGACGGGCCTGAGGAGCGTGGCCTTCGAGATGCTCGGGCCGCCGCGGCTCTCCAAGCTGCTGTTCGAGTCTCACATACTGGAACGGCTCTACGGGACTTTGGGAGCAGCGGCGGAGCTCGATCCCCAGAAGACCGCCGCCGATGCGGAGGCCCTACTCTGGGCGGACGATGAGCCGCGCGTCACCATAGTCTCGATCGGCCTACCCATCCTGAGCGCCGACGGCAGCAAGGTCTTCCGTGGGCCGGAGGTGAAGGCCAAGCCTGAGCCGGGTAGAAGTGTGGATGACCGGCTCATCTCGCGAGGCTGGATCGACTTGCGGCCGTCCAACTGGGGGCTGTGGCGGGACCGTTTCCGCCGCATTGTGCAGGAGATCGGCGCGGCGCCAGGCCCGGACGAGGGATCCTTCGCGGACGCCGACCTGGCCAGCCGCAGCGACAGGATCCGTCCCGGTTCGGCGGTGGCCTGGATCTTCAAGCGGGAGGACAGCGGCGAGCGGATGAAGCGCTGAGCGTGCGGGCGGCGGTGTTCGCGTCAGAGAGAGCGTGGTAGAACCGGGCAGGATATCGGGATGGCAGACGAAGCGAAGCTGAAAGAGAAGCCGACGAAGAAGAAGAGCCAGAAGGCAGTCGAGCCGCCCGTTCTCAGCGGTTCGGGTCTCGAGCTCAGTGAGGAGATCGTCGGTCAGGTGCGCAGGCGGATCGTCGGGCAGGAACACGTCGTCGAACGCATTCTCATCGGCCTGCTCACCGGCGGCCACGTGCTGCTCGAAGGTGTCCCCGGACTCGCCAAGACACTGGCCGTTCGGACGATTGCCGAGACGATCAACACGCGCTTCCAGCGCATACAGTTCACACCTGACCTGCTGCCCGCTGATCTGATCGGCACGATGATCTACAACCAGAAGACGGGCGAGTTCGAGCCGAGGCAGGGCCCGATCTTCGCCAACATCATCCTGGCCGACGAGGTGAACCGGGCGCCAGCGAAGGTGCAGTCGGCGCTGCTCGAGGCGATGCAGGAGAAGCAGGTCACGTTCGGCGGCCAGACGTTCGCACTCGAGGAGCCGTTTCTCGTATTGGCCACCCAGAACCCCATCGAACAGGAGGGCACCTACCCGCTGCCGGAAGCACAGGTGGACCGGTTCATGTTGAAGGTGAAGATCGGCTATCCCGCGCGCGAAGAAGAGAAGGAGATCATCCGGAGGATGGCGTCCGGCGAGCCGATACCGGTCGATGCGGTGACGGAGCCAGGCGCGATCCTGCAGGCGCGGCACGACATCGCCGAACTCTACATGGACGACAAGGTCGCCGATTACATCGTTGACCTCGTACAAGCCACCCGACAGCCGGTGGACTATGGCCTTCCCGAACTCGCGCCACTCATCGAGTACGGTGCCTCCCCGCGTGCCTCGATCTACTTGGCTCAGACCGGCCGCGCGCACGCCTACCTGCGCGGGCGCGCTTACGTGATACCGGACGACGTGAAGGCGATGGTACCCGACGTGTTCCGCCACCGGATCATCACGACCTACGAGGCGGAAGCGGAGGAGGTAACATCGGACGAGATTACTCGCCGCGTTCTCGAGGCTGTGGAGGTTCCCTAGGCTGGAGATGGAGCGGTCCCCCAGCGCGCAGGCCGTGCCTCGTGAGGTCTTGCGCCAGGTCAAGCTGATCGAACTGCGCACACGCGGCCTGGTCAACACACTGTTCAGCGGCGAATACCAATCGGTGTTCAAAGGACAGGGGATGGAGTTTGCCGACGGCGCGTATGGGCCATCCCTACGTGAAGACTTACGCCGAGGAGCGGGAGCTGACCGTTCTGTTCGCGGTTGACCTGTCGGGCTCGGTGCAATTCGGTACGCGGGGCCGGTTCAAAGCCGAGTTGGCGGCGGAGATCGCCGCTGTCATCGCCATGGCCGCGATCAAGAACAACGATCGGGTCGGCCTGGTCTTGTTCACCGACCGGATCGAGCAGTTTGTACCGCCTAAGAAGGGTCGCCGGCACGCACTTCGCCTCATCCGCGACCTGCTGGCCTTCGAGCCGAGCGGTCGCGGCACCGACCTGTCGGTCGCGCTGGACTACATCGGTCGAATACAGCGACATCGGGCCATCCTGTTCCTGGTCTCCGACTTTCAGGACAGGGACTTCGAGAAGTCGCTGAGAGTGATCAGTCGACGCCATGACCTCGTGGCGGTTACGGTGGGCGACCCGCGCGAACGTGAGCTGCCGGACGTTGGCTACCTCGAGCTTGTGGACGCAGAGACGGATCAGCGCGTCGTGTTGGACTCGGGCAATCGTTTCGTGCGGGAGCAGTTCGAGCATCTGGCGACAGAGGAGGAAACTCGTCTGCGTCGTCTGTTGCGTCGCCTCTCGGTTGACCAGATCGAGATCCAGACGGATCGCTCGTATGTGCGTCCACTGATGAACTTCTTCCAAGCCCGGGAACGGAAGCTAGCGCGATGAGCTGGGTCGCGGTTGCGCTGCTGATGCTGACGGTTCAGGCCGTGCCGGGGGGTGGGGGCGGGGTGGAGGTGCGAGCCATAGTCGCGCCGGATTCCCTGCGCATCGGCGACCGCATTACGCTGAGCGTTGAGGTAAGCGGTGTGACGGCTGGGGCCGAGGTCGTGTTTCCTCAGCTTCCGGACAGCGGTGCGGTCGTCGCTCTCGGGCCGCCGCTGCTGCTGCCCGTCGAGGCGGACGGGACTCGCTCGGCGCGCTATGAGCTGGCGGTGTGGAGCGTGGGTGTGGTGCCGCTGCCGGAGGCGGAGGTCCGGATCGTGACGGAGGCGGCGGAGCTGCTGATCGCTGTGCCGGCGCTGACGGTTGACGTGGCATCGGTGCTGCCTGAAGCCGCCGACCTCGACACCCTGGCCTGGGGGCCGCCGGCTGATGTTGTCGGGGGCAACTGGAGTACTCAGGAGAAGCTGGCCGCCGGCGGGCTGGCGCTCACTCTGCTGCTGGCGGCGGTGCTCTACGCCAGGCGACGTGCATCCGTCCAGCCGCCCCTGCTCCCGCCAGTGCAGCCTCCCCGGGCGAGGGCGCTGGCGGCGCTCGAGCGGCTGGCGGCGGCAGGCCTGGCCGAGGCCGGCGAACTGAAGGGCTTGTACTCGGCTCTCTCCTACATCGTCCGGGAGTTCCTCGCCGACACTGATCCCGCCTGGCGGGTCGACCTTACCACGGCGGAGCTGGTTGAGGCGGTGAGTCGTGACGGTTTGGGCGAGCGGCGACAGCGGGCGCTGGCCGGGCTGCTGGCGGGGGCGGATCTGGTCAAGTTCGCGCGTCGTCGTCCGTCACGCGCTCAGGCCGCGCGGGCGCTCGATGCGACACGTCGCTGGATCGTCGAGTTCGAGCGGGTCGTGGTCGAGCCACCGCCTGAGTCGGAGGCGGAGCCGGGACTCGCGCCCGAGCTGCTCGACGCCTTGCTCGCCGCGATGGACGACGTGTTTGCGGGAGAAGCTGAGGAGCCAGAAGAAACGGAGTCACTGGAGCCGTGACCTTCGAGACGCCCTGGGCCTTCGTTTTGCTCGCCATCTTCCCGCTCTGGTGGCTATGGCGCCACGAGCGGGGAGGGTTTCGCTACTCACGGGCGGAAGTCGCAGCACGCTCCGGGCGCAGGATCAGTCGTCTGCTGGCGAGTCTACCGGCTGTGCTGCGTGGTCTGGCCGTGCTGTCGCTGATCGTGGCCCTGGCTCGGCCGCAGACGGGCGTGGCGACGGAGGAGATCGAGGCGGAGGGGATCGCCATCGCCCTGGTTGTCGACATATCGAGCTCGATGCTAGCGCTCGACATGCAGCCGCTGGATCGGTTGGAGGTCGCGAAGCGGACGGTCCTCGAGTTCGTCCAGACCCGGCAGTACGATCGGATCGCGCTCGTCGCGTTTGCTGGCGAGGCGATCACGCAGGTTCCGCTGACGATCGACTATCGAATCCTAGAGCGCGCCATTCAGAATCTGAGGACCGATCTGTTGGAGGATGGAACGGCGATCGGCACAGCCCTCGCCACGGCCGCCAACAGGCTGCACCGGGCGCCGGGAAGCTCGAGGGTCGTGATCCTCTTGACTGACGGCGAGAACAACCGCGGCGAGATCGACCCGGTTACGGCCGCACGAGCGGCGGCGGCCTACGAGATCCGCACCTACACGATCGGCGTCGGTAGCGAAGGGGTCGCGCCGGTACCGATCGGTCCCGGTCCGCTGGGTACCGAGTACGCGAGCATGCGGGTCCGCCTGGATGAGGGTCTGCTGCGCCGGATCGCCGCGATCACGGGAGGCCAGTACTTCCGGGCCACGAACGCTCGGGCCCTCGAGGAGATCTATCGTCAGATCGACGAGCTCGAGAAGACACCGGTGCACGTGCGTCGTTACATCGAGTACAATGACCATTTTCGAGCGTTCGTCCTGCTGGCGGCGCTACTGGTTCTTGCGGAATGGGTGCTTCGCGTGCGCCGCTACCCGCTCTCCGTCTGATACGGGAACGGTCGGTGTCCGGAGTTAGGCGATGAGGCTTGAGTATCCCGGCTGGATCTGGGCAGGCCTGGCAGCTGCAGGGCTGTTGGCTGGCCTGGTCTATCTGTGGCACCTGCGTCGCCGGGGTGCCCTGGATGCGCTCGGCAGTTCGGGGATGCTCGAGCGGTTGACCCGCATCGACCTCAGCGGCTCGCCGTATCGACGGGGCGCGCTGGTTGCCGCCGCGCTGGCCCTGTTGGGCCTGGCGCTGGCGGGCCCGCAGTGGGGCGCCCAGGAGGTGGAGGAACAGACACGTGCCCTCGATGTAGTGCTGGCGCTGGACATTTCCGAGTCGATGTGGGCAGAGGATGTGAGGCCCAACCGTTTCGAGCGGCTGCGTCTGGCGGGCCGACGCTTGATTACCGAGTTGGCCGGTCACCGGATCGGGCTGGTGGCGTTTGCGGGCTCCGGCTACCAGTTGTCCCCGTTGACCATCGACCACGGTGCCCTGCACCTCTACCTGGACGCGCTCGATCCGAGCGTGGCAGGCACGCCCGGGTCCTCGCCGAGCACGGCGATCCGCGAGGCCGCATCGCTGTTGCAGGAAGCGCCCACTGAGGGAGGCGATCGTGCCATCGTGATCCTCAGCGACGGCGAGTCGCATGACGAGGAACGAGGGGTACTCGATGTGGCCCGGGCTGCGGCGGCCCAGCGGATCCGTGTCTACGCGATCGGCATCGGCGGCGACCGCGGCGAGCCGATACCCGGGCACGACCCGATGGGTGGACGCATCGGCGGCTACAAGCGCGATTCGGACGGCAACATCGTGCTGAGCCGCTTGATGACCGAGCCCCTCTCCAGCGCGGCGCGGCTGACCGGAGGATTCTGGGCTCGGGCGGACGAAGGCGGTGTCAGCCGTGTGCTCGCGGCGCTTTCGGAGTTGCGGCGCGGTCGCGGTGACGTGACGCGCGGCGTGCGCTGGACCCCCAGGTTCCAGTGGTTCGTCGCGGGAGCGCTGTTGTTCTTGGCTTTGGACTGGGCTTGGGCCTGGAGGCGGCAGCGGTGAGGGCTGTGGGGCTGGTACTCGCCGTTGTCCTGCTGGGCTTCCAGTTTTGGGGCCAGGAGGCCGGTGGGAATCGCGCTTACCGGCGGAGCGACTACGCGAGGGCAGTGGAGCGTTACCGAGCTGCGATTGAGCGCGGGGGCTCAGCACCGCGGCTGCAGTACAACCTGGGCACCTCACTTCTGCAGCTCGGCGAGTGGGAGGCCGCCCGCGAGGCGCTCGGCGTGGCACTGGAGGCCCGGTCGCCGGAGCTGCAGACGCGCGCGTTCTATAACCTGGGCAACGCTCTGGTCGGCGATCCGCAGGCCGTCACGGCAGTGGACCTGCGGGCGGCGATCCGTGCCTACCGCAGCTCACTGCTGCTCGACCCCGAGCACGCTGATGCGCGCTGGAACCTGGAGCTGGCCATGCGCCGGCTGGCCGAGCTGGAGCGCAGCCGTCAGCCGCTGACCGGGCCCGAGCAGCAGCCGACACCACCGCCGCAGGGAGAGGGCCGTGGTGAGGAGGAGGGGCCAGTCGAGGGAGGCCCGGCTTCGGTTCAGCCGCGCCTGGGCCCGGGCGAACGGCGGCAGGCCACGGGGCCCGACGCGGTGGAAACGCCGCTGCCCCGCGGACTGGCCGAGCAAGTGCTGCGAGCGGTTGAGGAGCAGGAGCGCGGCCTGCAGCGCGAGAAGCTGAGACGCCAGAGACAGCGCGTGCGAGGTCCGGACTGGTGATGACGCGATCGCTCGTGATCCTGTTGCTCTCGCTGCAGGCGGGAGGGCAGGCGGACGTGCAGATGAACGCGGCCCTGAACCGCCGGACAGCGCGGGTCGGGGAGACGGTGCTGCTGACGGTCACGCTGCGCGCGCCTGGACTGTACGGGCCCGAGATCGAGGATCCCGATTTCGCTGGATTCGAGGTGCTCTCGACTGCTGACCGCTCCTCGTTCCGTTTCTCACCATCGCTGGGCGCGGTCCGCGAGTTCATCCGCGAGTACACGCTGAGGATTGATCGGGCTGGCGAACTGACGATCCCGCCGATCCGTGCGTCGGTGAACGGGGTGTACTACGAGACCGATGCGCTGCAGCTGGTGGCCGGGTCTGGAGAGACGGCCGCGGAATTTCCGAGCGGGCTGTTGCCTCGGCCCGAGGAGGAGGTTGCCGTGCGGCTCTGGGTGGAGCCTGAGACGGCGTACGTCGGCCAGCAGGTGACGATGACCGTGGGCGCCTTCTTCGAGCCACTCGTGCGCGGTCGTTTGCAACGCCAGCCCGAGTACAGGCCTCCGGAAGTCCAGGGTTTCTGGACGGCGGACCTTCCGGGATCGCCGCGACCCGAACGGGGGGTCTACGGCCGACGTGAGTACTTCGTGCAGATCTACCGGCGCGCGCTTTTCCCGCTGAGTCCTGGCACCGTCCGGATACCCCCCGCCGCGGTGATCTATGAAGTGCGGCGCGGCCTCGTCTACGCTGCCGAGACCTTCGAGGTCGAAAGCGCCCCCGCGACGGTGGTGGTCCGACCGTTACCCCTGGACGGTATGCCCGTCGACTTCGCCGGCGCCGTCGGCCGTTACGAGACCGAGGTATGGTTCGATCGATCGGACTTGCGGGCTGGCGAGGCCGTGAACCTCGTCTTGGAAGTGCGCGGCACCGGGAACCTGAGTTCGATCGGGCGCCCCGAGCTTCCCGAGATCCCCGGGATGCGCATCTACGACGGTGGAGAGGACGCGGAGGTGCAGCTGCGCGGGGTCGAGTTTGCCGGTCACAAGCGGTTCTCCTGGGTCCTCATTCCCGAGCGGCCGGGCCGGTACGTCCTGCCCGAGTTGCACCTGCCCTACTTCGATCCGTTGGAAGCGACGTACGCGACGGCGCGCAGCGAGCCGATGTCCCTGCTCGTCCAGCCAGCCCCGGCAGCGGCGGTCGCGGCCGGGGCCTCGGGGCCTTCGGCGATTCGCTTCATCAGGACGCGTCCGGCCCGGCAGGAGTCGGGACTGCCGCGCAAAGCTGCCTTCTGGCTGGTGCAGGCGGTCCCGCTGGTCGCCCTGCTGGGGGTCATCGCTTTCGGCCGCTACCGTGGCCGCGTGCCACTGCCCACGCGCAGACGGCCGCAGCGCAGACAGCGGTTAGTGCGAGCCTTGCGGCCCCTAGCCGAATCCGGCGATGCCGCGTTCTTCGCCCAGCTGCGAGGGAGCGTGCTCGCCTGGCTTGGCAGGCGACTCCACCTAGCGGAACTGTCGGGCCAAGGGGTCGTACAGGTGCAGCACGCGCTGGAAGATTCCGGTGTGCCGCCGCGCGTCGCGCTCGAGGTGATCGATGTTCTGGAAGAGTGCGCCCGCCTGCGTTACCAGGCCGACCCGCCCGGCCCGACCGTGGCGCGCGCGATGCTGACGCGCGTGGATCGGCTCCTGGCTCTGGTGGATAGGGAGGCCGTCTCGGAGAAGCGCTTGCGAGCAGCGGGCGAGCCGGGAGGCTCGTTCTATTCGCTGGCCATCCTGCTGCTGGCGCTGTCGGCAGGGCTGGCGCCCGCGCAGGAGGGGGTTGGGGCCGCTGAACCGGCGGCGCGCTGGTTCCAGGAGGGTGTCGCGGCCTACGGGCGTGGCGAGTACGCACAGGCGCGTGAGCTCTTCGAGCGTGCTCTGGCCGTGTGGCCTCAGGACCCGAACCTCCTGTACAATCTCGGGAATGTTCACTACGAGCTCGGCGGCCGGGGAACAGCCGTCGCCTTCTGGGTGCGAGCGCTCCGCCTTCGGCCTCGGGACGGCGATGCGCGCTTCAACCTGAGGTTGGTCGTTGGCGATGACCCGGTTGTCGGGAGCGCTCTACCGCCGTTGCCGCTGTCCAGAGACGAGATCGCACTCCTCTTCACGCTGCTCTGGCTGGGTGGCTGCGTTGCACTGATCGCCCGGCGGCGCTGGCGGAAGGGCTATTTGACCTTCGGCGGTGGGGCCGCGCTGACACTGGCCGTGCTTTGTGCGGTGTTGATGTTGTACTCGCCCTCCCGCTACGCGATCATCGCGGGACCCGACTCGGTGCTGCGTGCTGGACCGGTTCGCGGTAGCGAGATTCTGACCTCTCCTCCGCCAGGTACTGGGTATCGGGTGCAGGAGCAGCGCGGCGATTGGCTGAGGGTGTCTCGTGGTGGGGAGAGCGAGGGCTGGGTCGAGCGCGCTCACGTCGAGCTGATCGAGTAGCGCTGACCCCGGCCGCTCGCCGGTTCAGTGTTCTTTGTCTTGCACGAGCGGCACGAACCGGCAGCGGGTGATGAACCGTCGCTCATACGACTCCCGGCGTCGCCGGATCTGGTAAAGATCCTGATCCGGAGGACCTCCGACAGGTACGACGAAGCAGCCTCCCTCCGCCAGCTGGTCGAGCAGCGGCTGTGGCACCTGGGCGGCAGCCGCCGTCACCAGGATGGCGTCGAAGGGCGCTGCCTCCGGCCAGCCTTTGGAGCCGTCGCCGATTCTGAACTCGATGTTCTTGTAACCGAGCGACTTGAGCAGGGCCTGCGCCTCGATCGCCAGCTCGGGCAGTCGCTCGACCGTGTAGATCTGCGCGGCGATCTCGGCCAACACGGCGGTCTGGTAGCCGCTCCCCGTGCCCACCTCGAGCACTCGGCTCTCGGGCTTCAACTCGAGGGCCTCCGTCATGGCCGCCACCATGTAGGGCTGGGAGATCGATTGACCCGAACCGATGGGCAGCGCCGAGTCCTCGTAGGCGAGGTGGCGGTGGTCCTCCGGTACATAGAGGTGGCGCTCCACCCGCTGCAGGGCCTCGAGCACCCGGCTGTCCGTGATTCCGCGGCGCCGGATCTGCCTGTCGACCATATCGAGCCGCGCTGCGACCAGCGGGTCAGTGCCCACTAAAGCGCCTCCGTGCCGACCAGGGGGTATGTCATACTGTCTGGCGCGGGCCAGTTTGGCAAGCTTGACCTGGGATCGCAACGGTCGGTACGTTCGAGCCACGATGAACACACCCAGCTCGGAGCAGGTGCGGCTCACCCAGTACACCCACGGCGCCGGTTGAGCCTGCAAGCTGGGTCCGGAGGACCTGGCCCGCGCGCAGGCACCCGACGATGCGGCGGTTTGTGCCTGGGACGAGGAGCGAGCCCTCGTCTCGACGGTGGACTTCTTCACGCCGATCGTGGATGATCCCTACACGTTCGGGGCGATCACCGCCGCCAATGCGATGAGCGATATCTATGCCATGGGTGGAAAGCCGCTGTTCGCTCTGAACATCGTGGCGTTCCCGGCGGAGCTGGACAGATGGATCCTGCTGGAGATCCTGCGCGGTGGCCGCGCGAAGGTGGAGGAGGCGGAGGCGGTCATCGTGGGCGGGCACTCGATCGATGACAAGGAGCCGAAGTACGGCTTGGCCGTGGTCGGCGTGGTTCACCCCGATCGCATCTACCGACAGAGCGGCGGCCGTGCAGGCGAGCGCCTGGTGCTGAGCAAAGCGATCGGCACCGGTGTCATCTCCACGGCGATCAAGGCGGGCACCGCCCCCCAAGCTGCGGTGGATGCTGCCGTGGAGTCGATGCTGCGGTTGAACCGGCGGGCGCTCGAGCTGGCCCAGGCGCACGCAGTGGGAGCGATCACCGACGTGACGGGCTTCGGCCTGCTGGGTCACCTCGCCAACCTGGCGCGGGCGTGCGGCCTGGCGGCCATCGTCGAGTCGGCGCGGGTCCCCAAGCTGCCTCAGGCGCTGGAGCTGGCACAGCAGGGTTGCGTACCGGGCGGCACGCAGCGCAATCTCAGACACGTCGAGCCGATCACCCGCTGGCCGGGGCCGCTGGCCGAGGCGGAGCGGCTCCTCTTGTGCGATGCCCAGACGTCAGGCGGCCTGCTCATCTCGGTGGCCGCCGACGAGAGCGACGCTCTCGTCGAGGCCTTGAGGGCTGAGAACCACGCGGCCGCCGCGATCGGCGAGCTTGTGCCCGGCGCGGCGGGCACGCTCGAGGTGCGATGAACGAGCCTGCCAGGCTGTTGAGCGTCCGCGAGATTTCGAGACGAACGGGTCTGCCCGAGTCGACGCTCCGCTACTATCGGAAGCTGTTCGCGCAGTACGTCCCCACCGTGGGCAGCGGGCGCGCGCGCCGTCATCCGGAGGAGGCGGTCGCGGTGTTCCAGCAGATATCGCGGCTCTTCGCGGCCGGCGAGTCGCGGGGCGCGATTCTCCGCGAACTGGGAGGAGCGCGAGTCGCGTTCGAGCCGGCGGCGGCTGAGTACGTGAGTGAGGGCCGGCCTGCAGTCGAGTTCACGCCTCGCTACGAGCTGGCGGTAGCTGAACCGGAGGGCGTGGTACGATCCCGGGACGTGGAGAAGCTGCTGACCGCGATGATGGTGCGTGATCGCGAACTGATCACTATGCACCGCGACCTGCTCGAGCTGTTGGAGAAGCTGATCCAGACGCTGGGATCGCTCGCTACGGCCTGGGCGAGCGTGAGCCCGAGGGAGGCACGCGACACGGAATTGGCCATCCCGCCCCCGGTCGAAGCGGTAGCGGAACAGGCGGCGGTAGAGTCACTCGAGCTCGATCGGCTGCGCGAGAGTTTGGCGCGTGAGCGTGAGACCGTCGAGCGGTTGCGAAGGGCGCGGCTCGAGCTCGAGCAGCGACTGGCGCGCCTGGAACGAGAGGAGCAGCGCGGCCGCGGGCGCTAGACCCGGCCCGTCGACGAGAGTCGCCGGGGATGGGCAGCGCGGGCAGTTTGTCTCACCTGCTGCGCTCCCCGATGACCTTCGCCACTACGTCGTCTTTTCCCGCGACGATGGCCAGATCCGAGTCCTTGAGTGGCTGGTCCGGATCCGGAGCCACGTGCATGCTACCCGCAAGCAGATCATAGACCGCGACGACCTGGATCCCGTGGCGCTGCGGGAGAGCCAGTTCCCGCAGCGTCTTCCCCAGCCAGGAGTCGGGGATAGCGATCTCCTGTATGGAATAGCCCTGAGACAGAGGCACGTAGTTCAGCACTGACCGGGAGGCGATCCGGTGCGCGAGGCCGTAGGCGGCCTCTCGCTCGGGGAAGATCGTCTCACTGACATGGAGGGCTTCCAGCGCGCGTGCTGCCTCCGGGCTCGCCACCTTGACATAGATGTTCTTCACGCCGAGGTCGGTGAGGGCCAGGGTGGTCAAGATACTGGCCGCGAGATCGCCGCCAGTGCTCACGATAGCCGCGTCGGCGCTGTCGGCGCCGATTTCTTTCAGCAACCTGATGTCCGTCGCGTCGCCGACAACACCGCGCGTGACCGCGTCGGCGTGCCGATCCACCACATCGCCCTTGCGGTCAATCGCGATCACCTCGTGCCCGAGCGCGTGGAGCGCGCGGACCGCCCAAGACCCGAAGTTGCCTAATCCAACCACCAGTAGCCTTTTCATCTCGTGCTATCCGCTCAGCCGATCACGACATCCTCGTACGGGAAACGATACCTGACCTTGGTCCGCGCCTCCGCGAACGCCATGGCCGAAGCTACGGAAAGAGGGCCTACTCGACCCACGAACATGACACATGTGATGATAAGCCGGCCGACCGTCGATAGCGCGGGGGTCACTCCTGTTGAGAGACCTACAGTTCCGAAGGCGCTGTGGGCCTCGAAGACCAGGCGCAGGAACTGGGTCCGGTCGGCCGTCTCGGCAGCGGGAATCTCGGTCATCGCGAGCAGAAAGACGGCCACGGCGATGAAGGCCAAGCCTCCAGCTGCGAGACCGCTCGCCCGCTGAACTGTCTCTGCCGGCACCGTGCGCCCGCGAATGCTGACCGACTGTTGTCCGCGCAGTCGGCCCCAGAGCGCCAAGCCCAAGAGGGCTGCGGTCGTCGTCTTCAGGCCGCCTGCCGTCGAGCCGGGCGAGCCGCCTACAATCATGAGCAGGATCGTGAGAAAGAAAGTCGGGTTCGTGCTCACGTCGTAGTCGATGGTGTTGAAGCCGGCCGTCCGTGGCGTGACGGACATGAACAGCGCGTTCACTACCCGGCTTGGCCAGCTGAGATGCCGCAGCTGGTCATCCCACTCGAAGACTAGAAAGAGCACCATGCCGGCCGCCAGGAAGATGGCGGTCGAGATGAGCACGAGCTGGGTATGCGTTCCCAGCCTCGTGGTTGTGCGCGACAGGTAACGAGCTCGCAGATCGGCGAGCACGATGAAGCCGATTCCGCCCACGACAATCAGGCTCGAGATCAGGAGTAGCGTAGCTGGCGCGCGCTGAAAGCCGAGGAGCGAGTCCGAGAAGATTGAGAAACCGGCGTTGCAGAACGCGGATACGGCGTGGAAGATCGCAGGCCAGAGCGCGCCGGCTGTACCGAACCTGCCGCTCCAGGTCAGCCAGAGGGCGACGGCTCCCAGAGCTTCCAGCAAGAACGTCGAGATCACGACGGCTTTCACCAGCGACTTGGGGTCCAGGTGACGGAGCACGTGGGCCTGCGCTCCGGCCGCCTCCTCCATCCCCAGGGTCGTGCGGCGACCCAGGAGCACGATCAAGAGCGTCGTGAACGTCAGTATGCCGAGTCCACCGAGCTGGATGAGCAGTGCGATCCAGGCCTGTCCCAGTGGGGTGAAGTACGTGGCCGTGTCAACGACGATAAGGCCTGTCACGCAGACGGCGCTGGTCGCTGTGAAGAGCGCGTCCACGAACCCGAGCCTTGCACCTTCGTACAAGCCGGGCAGGAAGAGCAGACCCAGCGTTCCCACCAGGATCAGGAGGCCGAAAGAGAGCAGGAAAAGGCGGGTAGGTGGTATCTCGGCGGGCCTGATCCCCCGATACCGCTCCCGGCGAGCTTCCCAGTGTTTCGGTTTCAGGAGCATGTGTAGTCCGTCCGACCCACAAGGGGGTGCGACATCTGTACGCTTCGAACGTTGCCTTCTGCCGGGTCAATAGGCAAGCGCGCTGGTCTGGCGCGGTGGAGCTGGCTGGTCGCGGAGCGAGTCGGCAAGTCAAGGTGGCTATCAGCGGCGCCAGAACTCCGGGTGCAGAAGGACCAGCACCGTGTAGATCTCCAGGCGTCCGAGGAGCATCAGGGCGGCGAGGATCAGCTTGGCCGCGCCTGGCAGCCAGGCGTAGTGGCCGGTGGGCCCAACGCCCCCCAATCCCGGGCCGATGTTACCGATCGCTGCGGCAGAGGCCCCGGCCGCCGTCACCAAGTCGATGCCCAAGGCGGCCAGCAGTAGGACACCGAGGATGAAGGATGCGACGAAGAGGAGCATGAAGGCGAGGATATTGAGCATAACGCCCTCGTGGACCACCCTTCCGCCCACCCGAGTCAGCATCACCGCCCGAGGATGCAAGTGCTTGCGCAGCTCGACGACCCCCTGCTTCAGCGCCGCCCAGAGGCGTAGCGTTTTCATCCCGCCGCCGGTCGAGCCTGCCATGCCGCCCACGAACATCAGGGAGACCAGAATGAACTGGGTGACGACCGGCCAGGTCACGTAGTCGGCCGTAGCGAATCCGGTGGTTGTGCCAATGGACACAACCTGAAAGGCGGAGGCCCGGAAAGTAGCCTCGAGGTCCGTATAGGTGCCGGCGACGAGGTTGGCGCCAGAAACGATGACCAGGGCTACGCCCAGCACGATCGTATAGAAGCGCCACTCCTCGTCTCTCAGGGGTGACCCGAGCCTTCCCTTCAGAACACGATAGTGGAGCGCGAAGTTCACACCCGCCAGATACATGAAGAGGATGGTGACGTACTGGATGTAGGGGGACTGGAAGTGGCCGATCGACGCCGTTCGCGGTGAGAATCCGCCCGTCGGCATGCACCCGAACGCGTGGGTCACGGCATCGAACAGGCTCAGTCCTCCGAGGAGGAAGAGCACGACCTGGGCAGCGGTCAGGCCGACGTAGACGGTCCAGAGGATCTTGGCCGTCTGGCTGATCCGCGGCTGCAGTCGGTCGGGCGTCGGCCCCGGCACCTCGGCGCGGAAGAGCTGCATGCCGCCCACGCCGAGGAAGGGCAGGACAGCGACCACCAAGACGATGATGCCCATGCCGCCGAGCCACTGGCTGAGATCGCGCCAGAAGAGAATGCCCCGGGACAGCGATTCCGGATTGTCGAAGATCGACGCGCCCGTCGTGGTGAATCCAGAGATCGACTCGAAGAACGCGTCGAGAGGCGCGGCGATGTCGGCCAGCCAGTAGGGAAGCGCACCGAAGACGGCCGCGCCCAGCCAGGCGAGTGTGACGGTCAGGTAGCTCTCCCGGATCGTCAGCTCTCCGGGGCGCGCAGTGAGGCGGTTGGCGATGAGCCCCAGCGCGATGGCGATCGCCGCGGAGATAAAGAGCGGGACGGCATCCGGCCCGTCGTACAGCAGGCCGACCACGCCGGAGATGCCCATGGCGACCCCGACGGCGGCGACGATCAGGCCGACGATGTGGAGGGGCGCGTTGCGGAAGATTAGCACGGCGGCCGCGTCACTGGAACAGTCTCTCGACGTCGCTCACGGCGTCCGGCAAAGCCAGCACGGCGACCTTGTCACCGTGGGCGAGGGCGAGCTTGCCGGCGGGGACGATAACCTCGGTGCCACGTATCACGGCGCCCACCAGACTGTTCTTGGGGAAGCCGATCTGCTCGATCGTGCGGCCGGCGATTCGGCAGCCGGGCTGCACGCTGAACTCGATCACCTCGGCGTCGATCCCGCGCAGCGCGGCGACGGCCAGAACACTGCCGCGTCGTACATACCTGAGGATCGTGTTGACGGCGGAGAGCCTGGGCGAGACGGCGGCATCGATGCCGACCCGCATCACGAGTGGGATATACTCGATCGTGTTGATCAGGGCCACCACCTTGCGGACACCCTGGCTCTTGCCCAGCAGGCTGGCCAGCATGTTGGTGTCGTCGCTGCCGGTGAAAACGACGAAGCCGTCGATTCCCTCCACGCCCTCCATCTCCAGCAGCTCCATGTCGGTGGCGTTTCCGTGCAGGATGAGCGTCTTCTTCAGCTGTTCGGCGAGCTGTAAGCAACGTGCCCGGTCCGCTTCGATAATCGTGCAGTCGATGCCGTGGTCTTCGAGGATCTGGGCGAGGTACACCGCGGTGCGGCCACCGCCCGCGATCATCACTCGCCGCAGCCTGAATTCCGGGTAGCCGGCCAGTTCCAGCACTCGTGGCATCTGTGTGGACTCACCGATGATGTAAACCTGGTCATCAGCCTGGAAGCGGTCGTCGCCCCTCGGGATGATGGTCTCATCGTTCCGCGAGATGGCTGCTGTCAGGAACCGCCGATCCGGCATCATCCCGGCGACCTCGGCCAGTGAACGTCCCACCAGGGGCGCCTCGGGCGGTACGCGCAGGCCGAGCAACTGCACGCGGCCGCCGGCGAAGAAGGCGAGCTCCGTCGCCGCCTCGGACTGCAGGAGCTGGAACGCCTCGCGAGCACATTCCAGCTCGGGGTTGATCATCACGTCAACCCCGCGCTGTGCGTTCCTGAGCCGGAAGGGTTCGGTGAAGTACTCGGGGTTCGAGATGCGGGCGACCTTTACCTTGATGTCGTGCTGCATCGCCGACATGCAGGCGATGAGGTTGACTTCGTCCACGCTGGTGACCGCGGCGAGCAGATCCGTCTCCTCGATGCCAGCCTGTTCCAGGACGCTCAAGCTGGCACCGTTGCCGACGATCGTCATGATGTCCAGCTGGTCCTGAGCATGGGCCACACGCTCGGCGTCCTTGTCCACCAGAACGATGTCGTGGCCCTCTTCGGAGAGGTGCTCAGCCAGGTGGAAGCCGACGGCGCCCGCGCCGACGATGAGTATGCGCATGGGACTTCCTTTGCCGAGAACCGGGGCGGCGTCCGAGCATTGCTGTCGGTGCGCCCCTGGTAACTTCGCTTGCCCGGTAGGACTGTCAAGCGGGCGAGGGTTGACGTCGTATCTGCGCCCCCGGTAAAGTCAAGAGTGCAGGGGCCCGTAGCTCAGTTGGCAGAGCAGCCGACTCATAATCGGTAGGTCGCAGGTTCGAGTCCTGCCGGGCCCACTCGCTCAAACGCCGGGATATCAGCCATGCCGCTGACCGTTCGTCGCGTCCTCTACAGCCTGCTCGCTGCCCTGGGGTTCATCATGATGGTGCCTCTTATGGCGAACATGCGCCGCTTCCAGGCTGCACTGGCCATGGATCCCATAGCCGTGGAGTCGGCGCTGGGCGCTGGCGCCCCAGGTTGGGTGTTACGGTTGACGGGGCTGTTCCTGTTGGGCCTGCTCCTGGCTACCGGATTCCTCTACGCTGCCCTCTCCGCAGGTGTCCCCAGGGCCTGGCGTCCCCAGGAAAACGGGGTCTCCCGCTGCCGCCGTTGCGACGCCGAGATACGCTTCGGGATCGGCCGCTGCCCGGTCTGCGACCAACAGCTCGTCTGGTAGAGCCGGGGCCGGCAGGAGAGTGCTCTTGCCCGCTTGGGCAGGATTGACAAGGTCAACGAGCGCCTCCACGTTATCGCTTTCGGACCATGTCCACTCGACTCTAGCGGCATGCCGGCCGGGCGCACGGCTCTGTGCGCGGGTGTCTAGCACGCCGTGACGCCGGCCGCGGGCGCGCTATAACGCGCGAGGAGGGATCGCAAGGACAGGATGTTTTCCGGAATTCGTGGACGGCTGACCGTCATCGTGGGCGTATGCCTCGTCTGCCTGTGGGCGCTGCTGGGACCGCTGCTCAAAGGCGAGGAGCGCTCGCTCAAGTTGGGTCTCGATCTTCAGGGCGGGACACACCTGGTTCTGCAGGTCTCAGATCCCGATGGGGCGATGAGCGCGGAGGCGCGCGCCGACGCCGCCAACCGGGCGCGCGAGATCATCGGCAACCGTGTCGACCAGTTCGGCGTGCGCGAGCCGACCATCCAGCGGGTCGGTGTGGATCGCATCATCGTCGAACTCGCGGGCATCCAGGACGTCGGCCGCGCCAAATTGATCATCGAGCAGACGGCGTTCCTCGAGTTCAAGATCCTGACCGATGGCCAGGACTTCCTGGAGCGGTTGTCGATGCTCGACAGCGTGATTGTGGCGACGCTGGGGCCCGAGGAGCTCCCTGCGGAGGCGCAGGCGGCGGCAGAGCCGAGCTTGGAAGAACTGTTCCAGCGGCCGGACACCGTAGAGGCAGAGCCCAGCCGGCCTGCGGAGGGCAGACCCCGGCCGCTCACCCGCATCCTCCTCGAGTCTGGGGAGCCTGGCGTGCTCTTGGTAGAGGGGCCGCAGGTCGAGACGGTGGAGCGCTATCTGGGTCTACCCCAGGTCGAAGCCCGGATACCCGACCAGATCGCGCTTACCTGGGGCACCGAGACACGAAGCGTAGCGGGCAAGATCTATCACTCGCTCTATGTCGTGGAAGCGCAGCCGCTCATCACCGGTGAGTACCTGACCGATGCCCAGGCCACGCGGGACCCGCAGTTCGGCACGCCGATCGTCCCGTTCCAGCTCACACGGCAGGGCGGACGGATCTTCGAACGGGGCACGTCACGCCACGTGGGCGACCGCATGGCCATCATCCTGGATGGACGCGTGCAGGGCAGCCCGCCGGTGATTCGCGATGTCTTGGGTGACCGGGCGCAGATCGAGCTGGGCACGGGGGCGACGCTGGTGGAGGCGCAGGACATCGCGCTCGTGCTGCGTGCCGGTGCCCTGCCGGCCCCGATGGAGATCATCGAGGAACGGACGGTGGGGCCCTCGCTGGGCCAGGACTCCATCGACCAGGGCGAAGTGGCGGGCATGATCGGGGTCGTGCTGGTCATCCTGATCATGATCGGCTACTACCGGTTCGCGGGTATCCTGTCGGTGCTGGGCTTGCTGATCTACGTGCTGATCGTTCTCGGCGGTCTGGCCGGCCTGCAGGCGACTCTCACCCTGCCGGGGATCGCCGGGCTGATTCTGTCGGTCGGCATGGCGGTGGACGCCAACGTTCTCATCTTCGAGCGTATACGCGAGGAGTTGGCGGGCGGAAAGACGCCAAGGACGGGCATGGACAGCGGGTTCCAGAACGCGCTGTCGGCGATCATCGACTCGAACCTGACCACGCTGATCACCGCGCTCATCCTCTATCAGTTCGGCACCGGTCCCGTCAAAGGATTCGCGGTGACGCTGTCCATCGGGATCGTTGCCTCGTTCTTCAGTGCGGTCTTCGTGGTGAGGACGTTCATGCTCGTCTGGTTGGAGACTCGGTCGCCGAGCGCCGAACTGAGCATATAGGACGCGGGGGAGGGAAGCGATGCGGCTGTTTTCCAGCGCGGACTACAAATTCTTGCAGATGCGCCAGACCGCCTACATCGTCTCGGCGGTGCTGATCGCTATCGGTCTGATCTCCATCGCTCTTCACAGTGGCCTGAACTACGGTGTGGACTTCACCGGCGGCACGCTGTTCCAGGTGCGCTTCAACGAGGCGGTTGCGGCGGCCGATGTGCGCAGCGCCCTCGGCGGCGCCGGTTTCACGAACCTCCAGGTGCAAGATTTCGGCCGTGAGGGCGAGTTTCTCATCCGGCTCGCTGAGTTCATCGAGGCGGGCGACCGGGAGCTGGCCCTTCGAGTCGACGGCACGCTGAGCGAGCGGTTCGGCCAGGACTCGTACACCGTTGTGCGTACGGAGGCGGTCGGCCCGAAGGTCGGCGGCGAGTTGAGACAGCGCGCCGTAGGCGCCGTGTTGATCTCCTTCCTGTTGACGCTTCTCTACCTGGGCTTTCGCTTCGAGTGGAGGTTCGGGCTGGCCGCGATCATCGCCACGGTGCATGACGTCCTGATCACCTTCGGTGTGATCTCGCTCTTCAACGTCGAGATATCGCTGCCGACGGTCGCCGCCATCCTGACCATTATCGGGTACTCACTGAACGACACGATCATCATCTTCGATCGGATTCGCGAGAACCTGAAGAAGCTCAGGCGGCTTCCTTACATCGACATCCTTAACCGATCCATCAACGAGACGCTGCCGCGTACCGTGATGACCAGCGGCACGACGCTCGCGGTCCTGTTGGCGCTGGCGGTCTTCGGTGGGGCCGTCATCCGCGAGTTCACCATCGTGCTGATCGTCGGCGTGATCATCGGGACCTACTCCTCGATCTTCGTCGCCTCTCCCGCCTTGCTGGAGGTGGAGCGGCGCTCGGGTGGCATGCGCAGCAAGACGGATCGCCGGAGGATCGCGGCGAGTACGCGCTGACGCGTGAGAATCTTCGATTCACACGCACATCTGACGGATCCGAGCTTCGCTGAGGAGCTGGTCGACGTACTCGCGCGGGCGGCGGACGCGGGTGTTGCCGGGATCGTGACCATCGCGAGTAACCTGGAGGACGCTGCGGCCGCTGCCGAGCTGGCCCGCAACAGCTCCAGGCCGCCGGTGTGGGCGACCGCCGGTATCCATCCTCATGAGGCTGACCGCTGCACCCCCGACGCCCTTGTCGAGCTGGAGCGATATGCCCGCTCGGACGTCGTGGTCGCGGTCGGCGAGACGGGACTCGACTTCCACTACGAGAACGCGCCGCGTGATCGGCAGATCGCGGCCTTCCGCTCTCAAATCGCGCTGGCCGAACAGCTCGACCTGCCGGTCGTCGTACATTCGCGCGCGGCGGACGGTGAGCTGGCCCAGCTGATTGAGGAGTACTCAGGCCGGGTGGTCGGGGTGCTGCATTGCTTCACCGGCGGCGCCCAGCTGCTGCAAACGGCTCTGGCGGCTGGCTGGTATGTATCGTTCTCTGGGATCGTGACTTTTGCCAGGTACACCGGCGCTCACCACGTCCAGGCGGTACCAGGAGACCGCTTGCTGGTGGAGACGGATAGCCCCTACCTTGCGCCAGTGCCGCTGCGTGGTCGCAGAAACGAGCCGTCTTACCTGCAGCACGTGGTTCGTCGCGTCGCGCAGCTGCGCGGGGAAGATGCAGTGGCAGTCGCTGAAGTAACCTTCGAGAACGCGTGCCGCCTCTATGGTCGAGGGAGCTGAACATGCCTATGCGCGGGATACTCGGACTGTTTGCCAAATCGCCCTTCGGGTTGATGGTGAAGCACACTGCCTTGGTGCGCGAGACGGTCCAGCTCATGCGTCCTCTGTTTGATGCGTTGCTGACCGATGACCGTGAACGGCTGGTGCAGATCTACGAAGAGATTTGCCAGAAGGAGCATGAGGCAGACGTGACCAAGAATGAAGTGCGCGACCACCTTCCGAAGTCGGTGTTCCTGCCGGTAAACCGCGGAGACATTCTCACGTACGTCAAGGAACAGGATGGCATCGCGGATGCCGTCGAGGACGTGGCCGTGATACTGATGATGCGTGATCCCAGGAGGATACCTGCGATCGAGCCGAAGATGGTGGAGTTGGTCGACCAGGTAACCGGGACCGCTGAGCTCCTCTTTCAAGCAGCGGGTGAGCTGACGAACCTCATGGCTGCGTCGTTCTCTGGCCCCGAGGTGAACAAGGTGCTCAGCTTGGTCGCCGACGTGCACGGGGCGGAGGCGAAGTCGGATAGGCTGCAGGCCGAATTCAGCAAGCTGGTGTTCCAGCACGAAGGGGAGATCGATCCGATCAGCATCTTCCAGTGGATGCACATCGTCGAGGTGCTCGGCGATGTGGCCGACCACGCCGAGAACACCGGCGACGTGCTTCGCCTGATGGTGGCGAGGGCCTGAGGCGGGACTCAGAGTTGATAACGCGATACCCGGATAACGCGTTGAAGCCGACGGTAAGCCGGGACAGCGGATGATCGCCCACTGGGTCGTTCTCGGCGCCGTTCTGGCCGCTGGCCTCTATATGGCCTGGAACATCGGCGCCAACGACGTGGCCAATGCGATGGGCACGTCCGTTGGGTCGGGCGCCGTGACCCTTAGGCAGGCCGTTCTCATCGCCGCGATCTTCGAGTTCAGCGGGGCCGTGCTGGTCGGCTCGCACGTGACGCAGACGATCCGCAGCGGCATCCTCGACACGTCGGTCTACAGCACGACGGGCCAATTCGGCGCGGACGGGCCGTTGCTCCTCATGCTCGGCATGGTCGCGGCGCTGATCGCTGCCGGTCTCTGGCTGCAGCTCGCTACAACTTTCGGGCTCCCCGTCTCGACGACTCACTCGATTGTCGGTTCGGTGGTGGGATTCGGAGTCGTGGCTGCCGGTTTCTCCAATGTCAACTGGCTGATAGTGTTGCGCATCGCGGGCGGCTGGGTGATCTCTCCGCTTGCCGGAGGTCTGGTGGCGTTCCTCATGTTTGTGTACCTGCGGCGGACGATACTGCGGCAGGCCAACCCAGCCGAGCGGGTACGCGAGCAATCACCATACTTGGTAGGGCTCGTCACCGTCATCCTGGTTCTGAGCTTCGTATACAAGGGGCTCAAGAACATGCTTCATGATCCGCCTTGGTGGATGGTGCTGGGCATCGCCATACTGCTGGCGGTCGCAGCGGGGAGTGGAGCGCGCGTTGCCGTGGTGCGAACGGTTCGGGTAGCCGCCAATCCCTACCAGTACGTTGAGCGGATCTTCGGGTGGTTGCAGGTGCTGACGGCCAGCTTTGTGGCGTTTGCCCACGGGGCTAACGACGTGGCCAACGCCATTGGGCCGGTGGCGGCGGTAGTCCACATCGCCCAGACGGGTGAGGTGGCTGGGAGGGTGGCGGTCCCCGGCTATGTGCTGATGGCAGGTGGACTTGGGATCGTGCTTGGGTTGGCCACTTGGGGCTACAAGGTGATTGAGACGGTAGGTCGGGCGATCACCGAGATGGCGCCGTCGCGTGGTTTCAGCGCGGAATTCGGCGCCGCCAGCACGGTCCTGGTCTTCTCGCTTCTGGGTCTCCCGGTGTCCACGACCCACACGCTGGTGGGGGCGGTGATCGGCGTCGGCCTCGCTCACGGCCTTGGGGCCCTCAACCTCAGGGTGGTGCGGAACATTGTCAACTCCTGGATCATCACGGTCCCACTTTCAGCCGTGCTCGCCACCGTCATCTTTCTGATCTTGCGCCTCGTATTCCTGTGAGCGACGCTTCGGCGCATGTCGACGAGCTCGCTTGATGCCGGCCGCTGGGCCCGATAGCTTCGGTGCATGCAGCGTCGCATTCACATCCTGCCCGACCACGTCGCCAACCAGATCGCGGCGGGTGAGGTGGTCGAGCGGCCGGCCTCCGCGGTCAAGGAGCTGGTCGAGAACTCGCTCGACGCCCTGGCCAGCCAGATCGAGATCGAGATCCGCAACGGCGGCAAGACGGAGCTGCGGGTTGCCGATGATGGCTGCGGCATGGGGCGCGACGACGCACTGCTCGCCATCGATCGGCACGCCACGTCGAAGATCCGTGACGAGAAGGACCTGCGCGCGATCCGCAGCCTCGGATTCCGCGGTGAGGCTCTGCCGTCCATCGCAGCTGTCTCGCGCTTCGAGCTGGAGACAGCCCCGGCGGAGGGCGGTGAGGCGACGCGCATCAAGATCGTTGGAGGGCGCGTGGTGGCGGTGGAGGAGATTGCTCGGCGGCCCGGAACGACCGTGACCGTGCGCTCGCTCTTCTTCAATGTGCCGGCTCGGGCCAAGTTCCTGCGCTCCGCCGCGGCCGAGGCGCGCGCCATCTCGGAGGTGACGACGGCGCTGGCTCTCGCCCACCTGAGTAGCGGTTTTCGGCTGCGCTCCAACAATCGCGAGCTGCTCGATCTGCCGCGTACCGGCGATCTGGCGGCCCGTATCGCCGGGATTTGGGGCGAGGAGCTGGCATCGCAACTACTCCCGATCGATTACCAGTCGGATGGCTTGCGCGTCGCCGGCCTGATCCAGCGGCCAGCCGACGTCCGGGCCGCGACCCGGAGGGTCTACCTGTTCGTGAACGGTCGCCCCTTCAGCGATCGCTTTATCGTTCGCGCCGCCGAGGAGGCTTTCCGGACGACGCTGCCCAGCGGCTATCGCCCAGCGCTGTTCCTCTACTTCGAGCTTCCCGCGGAGGACGTGGACGTGAACGTGCACCCAGCGAAGGCCGAGGTGCGCTTCCGTAGCAAGATGAAGGTGGAAGCGACGGTGACGGAGGCGGTACGCTCCGGGCTCGAAGGGATTGAGAGCACGGCGAGCCTCGGGGCGGGTGCTGGCGCTACGGTGCAGCTCAGGTCCAGAGGCGTTCCGCCTGGCCCGGCGCCACCTGCCGCTGCGGGGCCCGTCGCCGCCCAGATGGCCCTGTTCGTGCCAGGCGTGATGGCGCCGCCCGAGCCCGGCGTCGAGGCCGGGGAGGAGCCCGGCTGGTGGACGGGGCGGGCGGGCGCGATGTGGCAGCTCCACGACTCCTACATCCTGGCCGAGACAGGCAGCGGCCTGATCATCGTGGACCAGCACTCGGCACACGAGCGGGTACTGTTCGAGCGGCTGATGAGAGACTTTCGGGACGGGGTATCGCTCTCCCAGCGGCTGCTGTTCCCCATCACGCTGAGGCTCGCGCCCAGCGAGATGCAGGCCGTCGAGGAGCTGACTGGCATCCTGAGGCGGGTGGGATACGAGCTGGAGACCTTTGGGAGGAACACGGTGATCATCCACGCCGTCCCCAACCCGCACCCGCACTTCGACGCCGAGCGCTGCTTCCGGGAGATGATCGCCGAGCTCGCCCACGGTTCGCCGCTCGTCGATTCGGCGCGCATTCGCCTGCAAAGCGGCGATCAAGGCCGGACAACCGCTTTCCGAGCTCGAGATGACGGAGCTGTTCGACCAGCTGTTCGCCGCAGAGCTGCCGGGCCACGATGTGCACGGTCGGCCCACGATCCTCCGCCTCTCCCTTGAGGAGCTTGCACGGCGGTTCGGCCGCAGCTGAGGGCCGCGACGGCGCCGATGACCTCGCAAACCACACCCGACGCCATTGTCATCACGGGTGCCACGGGCACGGGCAAGACAGCACTCGCCGTCGAGGTCGCAGAGCGCACTGCCGGTGAGATTATCTGTGCGGACTCGAGGCAGGTCTATCGCTACATGGACATCGGCACCGCGAAGCCGGTGGCCGCGCTGCGTGAGCGCGTTCCGCACCACGGGGTCGACTGGCTGGACCCGGATGAGGACTACAGTGCGGGCCGCTTCGCCCGGGACGCCTGGCGCTGGATCACGCAGGTTCGCGAACGTAGCGGCACACCGATCGTCGTCGGCGGGACCGGCTTCTTCATCCGCGCACTGCTCGCGCCGCTGGGTCCCGAGCCCACCTACGAACCGAACCAGCGGCTGCGGCTGCGAAGCTACCTCTCCAGTCGCACGTCGGGCGAGTTGAAGAGATGGCTGGGCCGTCTGGATCCCCGTCGCGCGGAGCAGCTGGCTGCTGAGGGCGGGCGCCAGCGCCTGTCGCGATCAGTGGAGGTCGTTCTGCTCTCGGGACGGCCACATTCCTGGTGGCTCGCCCGGGCGCCGGAGACGCCCGCGCTGCGGGCGAAGGTCTTCTGTCTTGATCTGCCACGGCATGAACTGTACCGGAGGATCGACCGTCGCTTCGACGAGATGATGGCGGGAGGGCTGCTCGATGAGGTGCGGCAGCTGCTCGCGCGCTTCCCGGCGACATCGCCGGGACTGAGGTCGGTGGGATACGCCGAGCTGATCTCGCACCTGCGCGGCGAGCGTACCCTGGCGCAGGCCGTTGAGGACGCAAAGCGTAGCACACGGCGCTTTGCGCGCCGCCAGCTCACCTGGTTTCGGCATCAGCTCCCCGACGATACGATCCGGCTCGCGGCGGATCGTCGACGCTCCGAGCTGGCCGATGAGATCGCGCGACATTGGGAGGAGCGGGCCGCACGGCCTGGTTCGGGGACATCGTCATCTATAGCTTCCGGCGGCTGATATGAGGATTGGGATCTCTTGTTATCCGACCTACGGCGGAAGTGGCGCCGTTGCCACTGAGCTGGGTATGCGGCTCGCCCAGCGGGGGCACGAGGTCCATTTCGTGTCGTATGCGCATCCGTTTCGGCTGCCGCGCTTCATGCGGAACACCTATTTCCACGAGATCGAGGTCTCGCGCTATCCCCTGTTCGAATACCCGCCCTACTCGCTGGCGGTAACGGTCGCCATGCACGAGGTCGCTACCCAGCGTCAGCTCGACCTCTTTCATGTCCACTACGCTGTGCCGCACGCGACTTCGGCCTGGCTGGCCAAGCAGATGCTGGCCGAGCCCACGGATCTGAAGATCGTCACCACGCTTCACGGCACCGACATCACGCTGGTGGGTCAGGATCCCTCGTACCGGTCGATCGTAAGGTTCTCGATCGAGCGTTCCGACGGCCTGACCGCTGTATCCGAGTACCTGAAGCAGGAGACGTTCGCGAAGTTCGGCTGTGTGGGCTGCGAAGTGCGGGTGATCCCGAATTTCGTCGATACCGAGGTCTTCAGTCGGAGACCAGGCAGCAGTCTGCGCAAAGCGCTGGCCAATGCGGAAGAGCGGATCCTCATGCATATGTCGAACTTCCGGCCGGTCAAGCGTGTGGGTGATGTGGTGCGAGTCGCAGCCCGCGTGATGGAGAGGATGTCGGCGCGCCTCATCTTGGTGGGTGATGGGCCCGATCGGCCGCTGGCTGAGGAGCAGGCGCGTGATCTGGGCATTGGCGACCGCGTGTTGTTTCTGGGCAAGCAGGAGTCGGTAGCCGAGCTATTGGCCTCTGCTGATCTGTTCCTGCTGCTCAGCGAATCGGAGTCCTTCGGGCTAGGGGCGCTGGAGGCGATGGCCGTTGAGGTTCCGGTCCTTGGCACCCGCTGCGGCGGCCTGGAGGAGGTAGTCGACGACGGTGTTACCGGTCGCCTGTTGCCGGTGGGCGCGGTGGACGCGATGGCGGATGCGGCCGTCGAGATGCTGGGAGATGCGGACCGCTGGCAGGCGATGGGGCGTGCCGCGCGGGCGGTGGCGGAGGAGCGATTCTCGGCAGAGCGAATCGTGCCTATGTACGAGTCACTCTACGAGGAAGTGCTGGACAAATGATCGGGTTCGCGCGCGTCCACTTCAGACGCCGTTAACGCGATGACGCTGCCGGAAGCGGTCGTCTTGGGCGTTGTACAGGGGCTGACCGAGTTCTTCCCCGTCTCGAGCTCCGGTCACCTGGTCCTTGCGGAGGCGCTGCTCGGCGTGAACCCGCCGGGCATCGCCTTCGAGGTCCTCGTTCACCTGGCGACGGTGCTGTCGGTGCTGGTGCTGTATCGGGGGCGGTTGCTGGCGCTGCTTGCCGGCGCGGTGCGGAAACAGAGCGACGATCTGCGCTACCTGGCTCTGCTGGGGCTGGCGTCCGTGCCTGCGGCTCTGCTGGGGTTCACGTTGAGCGGGGCGATCGCCGGTCTGTTCGACCGGCCCGTGTTGACGGCCCTGAGCCTGCTGGTGACTGGGGCTGTGGTCTACGCCACTCGCTGGCTACTCGCTCGCGGGGAACGCCCACACCCCGGGTGGGCGGGCTCGCTGGCGGTGGGGATTGCCCAGGCGGTGGCCCTGTTACCCGGCATCTCGAGGTCGGGTGTGACGGTGGCCACGGCACTCTGGGCGAGGACGCGGCGCGAGCGGGCGGCGGAGTTTAGCTTCCTGTTATCGGTGCCCGCCATCCTGGGGGCGTCGCTGCTGGAGCTCCCGGAGCTGACGAGCGCCGAGTTCCGTGTGGGAACCATCGAGCTCGCGGCCGCGTGTCTGAGCGCTTTCGCAGCGGGCGTGGTGGCGATCGTACTGTTTGTGCGCTGGCTGCGGGTTGGCCGATTGCATCGCTTTGCCTACTACTGTTGGGCAGTGGGGGGAGGCTACATCGTCTACGCGCTGGTCGCGGGACTGAGTTGAGCGCGCCTATGGAAGTACTATCGGAAGAGATGGGACGGCGGATCGCTGAGGCGCTGGCGGAAGACGTCGGGGGCGGGGATTGGACCAGCGAATGGAGCGTGCCGGCAGGGGCCCGCGCCGAGGCCGAGATCGTGGCCAAGGCCGAGGGCGTGGTCGCCGGGCTCGCTGCCGTGGCAGAGGTGTTCCGGCAGCTGGGTGATTTACAATTCCGACCGCTCGTGAGAGACGGAGACGAGGTGGCTCCAGGCGCGACGGTTGCCCGGGTGTCGGGGGCAGCGTGCGCGATTCTGACCGGGGAGCGCACGGCGCTGAATTTCCTGGGGCGGCTCTCGGGCGTAGCGACCCTCACTCGCCGATTTGTGGCGGCGGTCGCGGGAACGGGGACGCGGATCACGGATACGCGGAAGACCACCCCCCTCTGGCGCGAGCTCGAGCGGGCGGCGACGCGCGCTGGTGGCGCGGTGAACCATCGGCGCGGCCTCGACGACATGGTGCTCATCAAGGAGAACCACATCGCCTGCGCGGGCGGGATTGCAAGGGCGGTGCAGCGGGTGCGGGAGTCGAACGACCGCGGTCTGGCCGTCGAGGTCGAGACGACCAACCTGGAGGAGGTGAAGGCCGCCCTGGAAGCCGACGTCGACCGTGTCATGCTGGACAACATGGCGCCGGAGATGGTCAGGCAGGCGGTGCGCATGATCTCGGACTGGACTCCCAGGCCGGAGATCGAGGCTTCGGGCGGCGTTACGCTGGACAGCGCTCGCGAGTTCGCGGAGGCGGGGGTCGATTACATTTCGGTGGGCGCGCTCACGCACTCCGCACCTGCCCTGGACCTGTCGCTGCGGATCCGCAAGGTGGAGCCATGACCGGCAAGGGTTCGCGCTGGGAGGGCCAGACGCTCCGCGCACTGCAGGAGCGCTGGGATCGAGCCCACGTCCACCTCTACTCCCAGATCGACAGCACCAATACACGGGCGCTCGAGCTCGCTGAGGACGGCGCGCCCGCGGGTACCCTGGTGTTGGCCGACGAGCAGACGGCGGGCCGCGGTGTCGCTGCACGGCGCTGGCATTCCCCCAAGGGTGCCGGCCTCTATATGTCCCTCGTCTTCAGGCCCAAGCGATTGGCTAACCCCTTACTCCTGCCGATCCTCGCCGGCTTAAGCGTCGCTCAGGCGATCGAGCGGCTGCTGGGCAGCGTGCCGGTGGGTGTCAAGTGGCCCAACGATCTCATCGTCAGCGATCGCAAAGTCGGTGGTGTGCTGAGCGAGGCCTCGTGGTCGGGAAGCGCGCCCAAGCACGTCGTTCTGGGTGTCGGGATCAACGTGCATCAGAGGCGTGCCGATTTCCCGACCGCGCTTCGGGATATGGCGGTCTCCCTGGACTTGGCGGTGGGCCGGAGCGTCTCGCGGCTGGCGCTCGCGGATCTCATCATCACGGAGGTCGAGGAGCGCTGCGTCAACCCGCCGGAGAGCCTCGATCGCGATTTCCTGCGGCTCTTCGATGAGTACGATTGGCTGCGTGATCGACGCTGCGCGGTCGCGCAGCAGGGCACCCCGCTCCTAAAGGGGACGGCGGTGGGCATAGCGCCGGACGGGGCGCTGCTGTTCCGCCCCGACCACGGCGCTCTGCAGCGGGTGACGTCCGGACGTGTCCTCGTGGAGCAGCTCCCGTTGCCGGACTACTGAGATGAGCGAACTGCTGCTGGCGATCGACATCGGCAACACGGAAAGCGTGCTGGGGCTGTTTCGTGAGCGTGAGTTGCTCCGGCACTGGCGTATCTCGACGAATGTCCACAGAACGCCCGACGAGCTGGCGCACCTGCTCGGCCAACTGGTAGCCCGGGAAGGCGTAGACGCACCCATCCGAGGTGTAATCGGCTCGGTGGTGCCTGCGCTGGAGCCGATTGTCACGCGTGCTTTCCGACGTGCCTTCGGTCGGGAGCCGCGCCTGATCGCCAACCCGGCTCGGCTGGTCGAGGACGGCGGCCCGCTGCCGATTCGTCTCGATGTCGAGGAGCCGTCCAGCGTGGGCGCCGACCGCATGCTGAACACGCTGGCCGCCGCCCAGCTCTACGGCGTGGACGTGATCGCCGTCGATCTCGGGACGGCGACGACCTTCGATTGCATCACTGGCAACGGCGTGTTTGTCGGCGGCGTCATCGCGCCGGGCCCACGCGCCGGCATGGAGGGATTGGCACATCGCGCCAGCAGGCTGCCCTACATCGACCTCGGTCCCCCCGACATCGTCATCGGACGGCGAACCGATAGCTGCCTGCGATCAGGATGCTTCTACTCTATTGTGGACGCGATCGACGGGATGGTAAGGAGGATCAAGGCGGAGTGGAATCGTCCGGAAGCGCTGGTGGTGGCGACGGGAGGTCTGGCAGCCCTGATCGCGCCGCACTGCCAGACCGTTGATCTCGTCGAGCCTTACCTCACTCTCTACGGCCTCGAGATCGCCGATCGGCTGCTTGCCGATCGCTAGGCAGCTCGACGAATCTTGGAGCGAATCTTGTCCAGCGCCCGGTCGGCCGTGTCGGGGCTGATCAGCTTCACGATGAAGTAGATGACAGCCAGGAAGAACGCTAGCTTGATAGCCCCCACCAACAGAGCCGTTAGCAGCCCCAGCACCGGCAGCAGGATGGCCGACGCCACGGCCAGGGCGACCAGAGCCCCTGCCAGCAGCACACCCAGCGTGAGCAGTCCTCGCAGCATTCTCGTCCTCCTCCTCCTAGCATAATGCTAAGCCCCCCGCGCCGTCCCGGCAAGCGGCGGGACCGCACGTGGCTCCCCGTTCTACCATACGCTGGGCGGGCCCCGGGGGTTTCACAGCGCGCGAGCCGCCGGGGGGCGGTCCGATATCGGCCACAACTGCAGGCTCAGAGCGGCTTGCCTGCCAGCTTGACAGAGGTGGGCCTCTTTACGGCTGGCACACTTTCTGCCATTTTCCCGGCGGCTAGCGGAGCAACCCAAGGCAGCTGTCGGCGGTTCCCGGCCCCGCAGGGCGGGTACCGGCGCTTGCGCTGTGTGGAGTGCCAACGGCTAACGTAACTGGATTGAGAGAGAGGAGGAAAGCGGCGATGCAGATCAAACCTCTGGCCGATCGTGTTGTGGTGAAGCCGCTGGAAGAAACCGAGCAGATGAAGGGCGGCCTCTATATTCCGGATACGGCTAAGGAGAAGCCGCAGCAGGGTGAAGTCGTGGCCATCGGTCCCGGTCGCGTGAGCGACGAGGGCAAGCGGATCGAGATCGAGCTGAAGGTCGGCGACCGGGTGATCTACGGCAAGTACAGCGGCACCGAGGTCACGATCGCCGATGTGGAGTACCTGATCCTCCGCGAGTCGGACGTTCTTGCCGTAGTGGCGAACGCCAAGAAGTGAGGCACCGAAAGGGCAGGCCGCAGCCCGTGCGGGTGGCGCGGGTGCGGCAGTTCGAGGGGACGTCTCTTCTGTAGGGAGTCAGACTCCGGATCCAGGTAGGCATGCGGCGTCCGGTCAGCAGCCGGGCCGCGTAACACGCAAAACCAGGAGGCATTTCGAGATGGCGAAGTTGCTTGAGTTCGATACCCAGGCGAGGAACGCGCTCAAGATCGGGGTCGACGTGCTCGCCAGGGCCGTCAAGGTGACGCTTGGGCCCAAGGGGCGTAACGTCGTCCTCGAGAGAAAGTTCGGCAGCCCGACGATCACCAAGGACGGCGTCACCGTCGCCAAGGAGATCGAGCTTGACGACCCGGTCGAGAACATGGGCGCGCAGATGGTCAAGGAGGTGCCGGCGACGGAACGACCACGGCGACGGTGATCGCGCAGGCGATCTTCAACCAGGGCCTCAAAGCCGTAACAGGCGGTGTGAATCCGATGTCCCTGAAGCGCGGGATCGACAAGGGCGTCGATGCGGTCGTCAAGGAGCTCGAGAACATCTCCGAGGCGAGGACGGGCAAGACGGAGATCGCCCAGGTGGGCGCGATCTCGGCCAACAACGACGAGGAGATCGGGAATATCATCGCCGAGGCGATGGAGAAAGTGGGCAAGGACGGTGTGATCACCGTCGAGGAGGCGCGCGGCATGCAGACGGAACTGGAGACCGTCGAGGGGATGCAGTTCGACCGCGGCTACGTCTCGCCCTACTTCGTCACCGATCCCGAGAAGATGGAGGCCGTGCTCGAGGACGCGTACATCCTGGTGCACGACAAGAAGATCTCGACCATGAAGGACCTCCTGCCGGTACTCGAGAAGGTGGCGCAGACCGGCAGGTCACTGCTGATCATCGCTGAGGATATCGAGGGCGAAGCGTTGGCCACCCTCGTGGTCAACAAGCTGCGTGGCACGCTGAAGGTCTGCGCGGTCAAGGCGCCGGGCTTCGGTGACCGGCGCAAGCAGATGTTGCAGGACATCGCGATCGTCAGCGACGGCAAGGTGATCAGCGAGGAAGTCGGCTTCAAGCTGGAGAACACGGTGATTGGCGACCTCGGCCAGGCGAAGCGAGTCGTGATCGACAAGGACGCGACCACGATCATCGATGGTGCCGGCTCCGAGGAGTCGATCCAGGGCCGCATCCAGGAGATCAAGACGGCGATCGACAAGTCGACTTCCGACTATGACCGTGAGAAGCTGCAGGAACGGCTGGCCAAGCTGGCCGGTGGTGTCGCCGTCATCAACGTGGGCGCTCCGACCGAGACCGAGATGAAGGAGAAGAAGGCCCGCGTCGAGGACGCGCTGCACGCGACCCGTGCGGCGGTGGAAGAGGGCATCGTGCCCGGCGGCGGCGTGGCGCTGCTCTGGTGCCAGAAGGTCCTGGGCGGGGTGAAGGTCGCCGACTCTGACGAGCAGATAGGCGTAAAGATTGTCCGTCGGGCGATCGAGGAACCGACTCGCCAGATCGCCGCAAACGCGGGTCAGGAGGGCTCGATCGTCGTGGAACGTATCCGCGAGAAGAACGACCTGAACTTCGGTTACAATGCCCAGACCGACAAGTTCGAGGATCTGGTCAAGGCGGGCGTGATCGACCCGACGAAGGTCACGCGCACGGCACTGCAGAACGCGGCGTCGATTGCCAGCCTGCTGCTCACCACCGAAGCCGTGGTCGTGGAGAAGAAGGAGGAGAAGGAGAGGCTTCCAACTCCCCCCGACATGGGCGGCATGTACTGATCGCTCGAGCGACCAGTGGCGTTGCAGAGGGCCCGGGATTCAGCCGGGCCCTTTCGCTTTGGCGGACGTGCGGGCTCGGGTTTGCTGGCTTCTGGGCGTGGTGATAACTTTCGCCGTGTCCGCGCGGCCTCCCCCTTCGACACAACGCGGCAAAAAGTGAACTGATGGTCGTCTGCCCCCACTGCGCGACACCGGTCCCTGACGGCAGCAACTTCTGCTCGCACTGCGGCACGCCTGTGCCCGGCCAGCTGTTGGATAGCCCTACCCTCACGCCGCAGGGTCGCGAGATCTTCGACCGCCTGAAGCAGGCCACCGAGGGGAGATACGAGGTCCTGCGCGAGCTGGGCCGGGGCGGCATGGCCGTCGTCTTCCTCGGGTACCAGAAGTCGCTGGACCGGCAGATCGCCATCAAGGTCCTGCTCCCCATCCTCGCCTACGATCCGGAGATCGTCGAGCGCTTCCAGCGCGAAGCACGGACACAGGGCAGGCTCGATCACCCCAGCATTATCTCGGTCTACGAAGTCTACAACGAGGGCGGGCTCACCTTCTTCACGATGCCGTACATATCGGGCCGCAGCCTGCGAGCCTACCTCGAGGACGAACCGCAGCCGCCGATCGAGAGAGTGCGCCGCTTCCTCTCCCAGGCGGCCGACGCGCTCGCCTACGCGCATCGCCGCGGTGTGGTCCATCGCGACGTCAAGCCGGACAACATCCTGATCGACGAGGAACGGAACTGGGTCATCCTGACTGACTTCGGGATCGCGAAAGCCCTGTCCGCCGAGACCACGCTCACCACGCCCGGCGACCTGCTGGGCACGCCGCATTACATGTCGCCGGAGCAGGGCGAGGGGAAGCTGGACCTGGATGGGCGGGCGGACCAGTACTCGCTCGGGTTGATCGGCTACGAGATGCTGGCCGGTGGACGGCCGTTCAAGGCGGACACCCTGGCCGAGCTGATGTACATGCACCGGTTCGAGGAGCCGGAGAGCCTGGACAAGTTGCGTCCCGATATTCCGCACAGCCTGCGCGACGTCATCAAGCGGGCGATGAGCAAGGATCGGCAGGATCGCTTCCCGACCATGGAGGGCTTCCTGGCGGCCCTGGAGGCGGCGGAATACGAGGCAGAAGAGCAGGACGTGACGGAACCGATGCCACCGCCGGGTAGCGATGACACGACAGTCCGGATACCCACACCTCCGGGCCGGCGGCCGGTCACCCCCGCGCCGGTCCCTGTCGACGATACGGCCCCGGAGACCACCGAGCCGCCGGCCGCGCCTGAGAGATGGGAGCCCGAGCCCAGCGTGGAGACAGCGGAGCCCTGGGCCGCTCCCGAACCTGCGAAGGCGCGAGCGGAACCCGACACGCCGCCACCCTGGACTCCCACCCCCGCGGTCGAGCCCTGGGCACGGCCGGAGGCGGCGGAGCCGCCGATCACGCCTGAGCCGGCGGTGGGCAGACCGGACAGGGCTGAGAGGCTGGGGGTCGGCGCCGTCGAGGTCGCCGCGGCCACGGAGCGGCCGCGGGGCGTGCCGCGCTCGCTCCTGGTCGGCGGAGGCACGGCCGCCGTATTGCTGGTAGGCGCCCTCTTCCTGTTCGGGCCGCTGCGGTCCCGCACGCCGCGGCAGCCCGTGGAGGAATCCGTCGCCGAGACCCGTCCGCAGGAAGAGCAGGCTGGGGCAGCTGCTGAGTCCGGCGTCGCAGAGCGGGAGCGCCAGCCGGTGGCTGGGGAGGCTGGCCGGGCCGGGGAGGTGCAGGTCGCCGGCGAGGTCCCGCGGCCAACGCCGCCGGCAGGCCGCCAGCAGGCCGCGGGTGAAGTGGGCGAAGCCGCTGCCCGCGAGGCCGAGCAGACGCCCGTGGCCGCTCCGCCTGAGGTGACAGCGGCTGGCGAACCGGCTGAGCAGCCGCCTGCGGAGGCGACCCCTGTGGAGCGGGGCGATCCGAGCGCGGCCCAGGCAGCGCGTCGGCAGGCGGAACAGGAGCGCGACGCAGCCGCCAGGGTGGTCAGCGATGAGGATCACCGGGCTGCCTTGGAGCAACTCGATATGGAACTGGCAGTGGCCCGTGGGCAGTTGGTGGCTGGCCGGTTCGACGTGGCGGAGCAGGCTTTCGCGGATCTCGCTGAGCGCTACGAGGCGCTGGCGAGCTCTGCTGGGGAGCGTGCAGCAGCAGAGGCAGCCGCGGAGAGTGATCGCCAGCTCCAGCTGACCAGAGCGCGCGACGAGGCCGACCAGGCCCGGCAGGCCGCGCTCGCACAGCGGCAGGCGGCGATCGAGGCAGGTGCCGATCGGTTGCTCGAACAGGAGTGGGAGGCTGGCGAGCGAGCCTGGAACGCTGCGCAGGAAGCTTTCCGAAACTCGAGCTTCACTTCGGCGCGCTCCCTCTTCATTGGGCTGGCTGACCGGTACCGGAGGTTGGCGGAACAGGCAGAGCGGGAGCGGACGCAGAGGGAACTGCGGCCGCGGGTCGCCAGTGCCCGCAGGGAGATGCAGCAACAGCGTCAAGCTGCCCTGGACGCGGGCGCTGCAGACCGCGCCCCCGAGAGGCTGGGTGCCGTGGATGCGATCGCTCGCGAGGCCGAGGCAGATCTGAGGAACGAGAGATACGCCGAGGCCGTTCCTCTGTTTCAGCAAGCCGCGGACGCGTACGCCCGGTTGGCGGAGGAGCTGGCCGCAGAGCCGCTCGAGGAGGAGCAGCCGGAGGCGGAGCAGCCAGCGGAGGCAGAACCGCCTCCCGAGGAAGTCGTGCCGGGGCCTGAGGAGCCTGCAGCGGTTTCACCGGAGGCTGCAATAAACGATCTTCTCGAGCGCTTCCGACAGGCCTTCGAGGCGGAGGACCTGACCCGCATGGGTGCGGAGGTTTACAAAGGCGGGGTGCCCTCGCGAGACGCCCGGTTCCTGCGCGAGGCATTCTTCGACCGTGCGAGGGATATACGCGCCCGGCTTCGCCTCGAGAGGCTGCGGTTCGTCGATGGGCCAGCGGCCATCGCCGATGTGCAGCTTGACATGACGTTCCAGCAACAAAGAATGCGACAGGCCGGCACGCTCAGTCCGAAGCTGCGTCTTCGCTTCGTTTCCGGTCCGGATGGCTGGAGGCTCGAGCGTCTAGAGCGGCGCTGAGCTACCCCCCGATCGTGACCTCGAACCCTCCCGTGATCAGGAAGTCGTTCTGCAGCTGCGCATCGGCGTCCGCCTCCTTATAGGAGGAGATGTAGTCCTTCACGTCGGCGCGCAGCCAGAGACCACGCGAGACACCGTACTTCAGGCCCAGGCCAAAGACGCCCGCGACGTCGCCGGTGTCCTCGAAGAAGTCGAAGCCGTCGCCGCCGCGGCTGATGAACCCCACGCCGCCGGAGACGAAAATGACCAGCGGTTCCAGGGGTGGCCGGATGAGCGCCAGCTGCACGTTGACGCTGGTGACGAACGCGTTCGCAGACTGCTCGTCGGAAAACTCCTCGAGGTTCCCAGCAGCCACCGGAATGAGGAAGTCCCATTCGAGCTGACTGGCCAGGTAGGCGGCCTCGACCTCGAAGCCGATGCGGCGGGAAGGCCAGATGGCCAGCCGTCCCCCGACCGCCGGGCCCAGCGCTTGGCCGAAGGTGGCGGCGACCTCACCGAAGTCATCGGTCAGAAAGATGCCGTCCAGCACGGGGGCGGTCGGGACATGCAATCCCCCGAAGCCGCTTATGCCGAACTGCACCTGCGATTGGGCCAAGAGCGGCGACGGCAGCAGCATCAGCAGAAGCGCGAGAACTACCGCACGGTAGCGGGTCATTGGAATCCTCCGTGCTCGTGGGTCATCAGGCCCTCGGGTTGGCGGGTCAAGATAGCATCGCGCGGCGAGCAGGGTAAAGTCGGCGACGTAAGTCCAGCCAGCTCGGCAAATTGACCGGTCTGGCGATCCGCTGTTATCTTGCAACGACACACGCGGCTCCTTCCCCGCAGGCCCCCCTATTTTCCGATCTGTCGGCGTCTCTGCGTGAGGTGGAGGTTGTGGACATGAAGTTGGGCAAGGCGATACTCGCGCTGGTGTTGGCCACTACGCTGGCCGGATGTGATGGTGGTGAGCCCACAGCACCGGTGAGCGCCATCAACGATGGCGGTACCGGGAATCAGAGCTTGCTGGTCCTGGCGACCGTCGATGTGGACGAGGTCACCGGCGGTTTCCTCACCGAGTTCCAGATTACCGTTTCCGACCGTGACGCTGAGCCGGTCTCCGGGGCTGACGTGAGCATCGAAGGCGACTTCGCAACGCTCGATGTGCAGGAGACTGGAACGGCAGGCTTCTATCGGGCAGAGCTTAGCGGGGCGGCCTCGGGCGCCCTGAGGTTGAGGGTGCAGAAGGACACCCTCTATGTTCGGGGCGTAGTCCTCGGCAACATCGGGATTCATGCGATCCTGGAGCCGCAGGCTCACGACACGGTCCCCGCGAACCAGCCGCTCTTCGTGCGCTGGGTCTCCGATCGGGAAGCCCCGTACGCGAGACTCACCACCAGGGACGCCGTGTTCGAGGACCTACCGGATCAAGGCGAGTTCCTGGTGCCCGGCGACCAGAACCCGCCGCGCTCCAACCAGCGGTATCAGCTGCTACGCTACAACGAGGTGCAGATCTCAGGCGGCCTGAGGGGGTCCTACTTCCGCATGGACGTCTGGAGGACGGTCGAGCCGGTGGTCGTGCAGGCGCCCTGAGCCCGCTCAGAGCGTCAGCTCGACGCCGCCGCTGACCCAGAAGTCGTTCTGCAGCTCGGCGTCCAGCTGACCGCCGGGCAACGACTGGGCATAAGACGAAATGTAGTCCCGCAGGTCGAGCCGAATCGAGGTCTTCGGACTCAGGCCATAGCGGAAGCCGGTCCCCAGGATGAGCGCCAGCGCCGTTCCGCCATCCAGGCTGCCGAAGAACGCGTCTCCCACACCGCCTCCCTCGTTGAAGAACTCGCCGCCGCGGCTCACCAGTCCCAGGCCTCCCAGCAGGTGAATCGCGAACGGCGTGAAGGGTGCCCGGAAAACCTCCAGCAACGCGTTGGCCCCCAGGCCGAGCACGCGAGCGCTGAGCGTGCTGGTCGGCTGATCCGCCGGTTCCCTGCGAGTTCCGCTCAGTTTGATCTCGCTGCTCGCGTAGAGGATCTCAAGCTCGACGTAGACCCTGTTGCTCAGGCTACGCCCGGCCCGCAGACCCAACGCCAGCCCTGTCCTCTGCTCCATGTTGATGGTTTCGATCTGCAGCGGCGCCGGCTCTGGAACGATCTGATCGCTGACCAGGTCAGCGGTCGGGAGGTACAGCCCGACGAACGGCATGACGGTGATGGCGGCCTGCTCCTGTGCCGCTGCGGGCCGCGCCAGGACCAGGATGAGCAGGAGTGCGGTCTTCTCCAGCTTGGTGCGGATCACGGATCTTTCCCGTTGCTGTGGCGTAGATTCCCCCTGGTACAGCGACTCTGGGCCGCACCGCCTTGGGGAGCTGAAGGTGGGTGCGTGCCTGGAACGGCGGCCAAGCTAGGCGCGCGAGCGCCAATTCGCAAGGAAGCCAGGCGCGGCAGGGTCGGACGGTCAGGCAAACGCTGCGGTTGCCGGCGTGCTGGGCCTGGAGTAAGTTAGTACTCCCCTCTATGCGCTTGCCTGCGCGACCTCCCCGCGTGTAACTCCCCCGCCACAAATGAGATGGCGGCTACCTGCGTCCGCTGCTGCGCCAGTCTGCCGTTCGACGGCGCCCCCTGTCCCGAGTGCGGGACGCCGGGTCCGGCGCCGGAGTTCTATCTGCGTCCAGCCGATCGCTCGCCGATCAGCGAGGAGCTGCTAGAGCACCTGCGCGCGGCGACCAGCGGCGAGTTCGAGATCATCCGAGAGATCGGCCGCGGCGGGATGGCTCGCGTGTATCTCGCACGTGAGATCGCCCTCGACCGCCAGGTCGCGCTGAAGGTATTGTCCCCGCTGTTCAGTGAGTATCCGGAGATCGTACGACGCTTCCAGCAGGAGGCGCGCACGGCGGGGCAGCTGAGCCACCCCCACATCCTGCCTGTCTTCGCCGTCTACCAGGGCGACGGCCTCTCCTTCTTCACCATGCCGTTCGTCAAGGGCTGCAGCCTGCGAGATATCCTGCGGGCGGCAGGCCCGCTCGAGCTTGAGGAAGCACTCGAGTACCTGCGGCAGGCTGCCAAGGGACTGGCCTATGCTCATCAGCACGGTGTGGTTCACCGGGACGTGAAGCCCGAGAACATGCTGCTCGAGGAGGCGACGGGTCGGCTGTTGCTCACCGATTTCGGTCTCGCCAAGGCGTTGGGCGCCGAGTCGCTAACCTTGCCGGGCGATATGATCGGCACGCCCCACTACATGGCGCCGGAGCAGTGTGAAGGGCAGCAGGAAGTTGATGCGCGCACAGACCAGTACTCGTTGGCGCTGGTCGCGTACGAGATGCTGATCGGGGAGTACCCGTTTGCCGTTGAGGGGCTGCGGGAGTTGCTCATGAAGCAGCTGAAAGAGGATCCGCCACCTCTGAGCGAGCGCCGGCCCGATGTCCCGCTGCACGTCTGCCAGACCATCCATCGGGCGCTCTCGAAGGATCCGGAAGACCGGTTCGATGCGATCGAGGATTTCGCCCGGGCGCTGATGGGTGGTGCGGGGTCCGAGGGTGTGGGCAGGGAGAGGCGTCGCCGTACCGGAGACGCGACCAGTGCAGCCCACGCCAAGACAGTGCGGATGCGCAAACAGTTGCTGAGGCTGCACCGGAAGCGCCGGCTGCGCAGATGGGCCGGTCGGGGGGCGGTCGCGGTGGCGGCCTCCCTCACACTCTATCTCGGTGTGGCCGCTGTGTCCCGCGGTGGTGCGCCTCCGGCCAGCGAAGCTGCACGTGACGCTGCGGAGAGACTGCAGGTTGCCTTTGTCGAGGTCGACGCCCTCGCGGTAGATGGCGCCGAGCTGGCGGGCCCGCCGGCCGATCTACTGGGTAGCGACGCTGACGAGGTTCCTGTGATGCCCTCGGCGGAAGGTGCCGGCGGAGAGGAGCTGGCAGCGGCGGCGGCACCGCGGCGTCCCCCCATACGATCGGCAGGGAGCGCAGGAGGCAGCATGCCAGCGCGTGCCGCGCAGGATCGGCCGTCGAGCTCGACGGATGGTTCGGCGAAGGAGGACGAGGGCCGGACTCAGGAGCCGTCCTCGGCATCCCGGGTTGGCCGCGCGGGGGAGCAGGCGCCGCAGATGTCGTCCGCTGGTATCCCGCCGGCTCCGGAGCCGGCGTCGAGCGAGCCGCCCCAGCCGGCGGGCGACGCGACTCGCGAGGAGGGGGATGCGGCGGCTGGAGATCTCTCCGGGGGCGCCGACGCCGCGTTCAGCCGCTCACGCGACTGGGTTCTCGAACGCTATCGTCTGGCCCTGGAGCAGGAAGATCTCGAAGCGCTCGCTGACATCTACGGCGGCGAGGTGCCGGCGGAAGACGCCGGAATGCTGCAGAGAATCTTCGCCAGCGCCGAGGAGATCCAGGTAGAGATGAAGGCCGGTGAGTACAGGATGGAAGGGACCCGGGCGATCGTCGACGTCGAGTTCCCCATGCGCTACGTCCTGGCCCGGACGAAGCGGGCACAGCAGTACACGCTCAAGCTGCGGATGACGCTCGAGCAGCTGGGGGAGGGTTGGCGGCTGCTGGCGCTCGAGCAGCGCTAGCTCGCCCGGCCTCACATGCTCCTGCTGCTTGTCTAACCACCTTAGGAAAAGCTAACTTAGCCTCGCTCTCCCGCTGACGACGCCAGCTTCTGCCCGGGGTGGTTCGGGCGCGATGGATACTTGCCCTCGGTGTGATACTCAACTGCCTCAGGACAGCCAGTTCTGCCCGCGTTGCGGTGCGCCAACGTCGGGAAGCGCTGAGCTGCTGGCCTCTTCGGCGTCGGATCCTACGGGACTGCTGGATCGCCTCAGGGCGGCGACCGCCGGCGAGTTCGTCATCGTGCGCGAGCTGGGGCGCGGCGGCATGGGTCGCGTCTACCTGGCGCACGAGGTCGCGCTGGATCGGCGCGTCGCCTTGAAGGTGCTGCCGCCCGCCTTCAGCGAGCACACCGAGATCGTGCAGCGCTTTCAGCGCGAGGCCCGCACGGCCGGCAAGCTCAGCCACCCGCACATCGTGTCCGTCTATCAGGTCTCGGAACGGGCTGAGCTCTACTTCTTCACGATGCCCTACGTCGAGGGGCCGAGCCTGCGTCAGATACTCCGGCAGACGCCGCAGCTCAGCGTCGAGCTGTGCCGGCGTTACCTGTGCGAGGCGGCCGACGCGCTCAACTACGCCCACGGGCAGGGAGTGATCCACCGCGACATCAAGCCGGAGAATATGTTGCTCGAGGGCGACCGTAACGGGCGACTGTTGCTCACGGATTTCGGGATCGCCAAGGCGCTGGGTGCCGCCACGACGCTCACCCGTCCTGGCGACGTCATGGGCACGCCGTACTACATGTCGCCGGAGCTGTGCGTGGAGGCCGAGCGTATCGATGCGCGCAGCGACCAGTACTCGCTGGGGTTGGTGGCCTATGAGATGTTGGCGGGACGTTTCCCGTTCAGCGCCGACAGCCTGGCCGCGATCGTCTACAAGCACACGCACGAGTATCCGGAGCCGCTGGCGGAGCTACGCCCCGATGTGCCTGAAGATCTGCAGTCGGTGATCGAGCGCGCGATCCGCAAGCAGCCGCACGAGCGGTTTCCCACGATGGCCGACATGCTGGAGGCGCTGGGCGCGGTGACGGTGAGGACGTTGATCGTGGATCGCAGGGTGCCCACCCCGGTGCGGCGCGGCCCAGCGGGACCGTGCTGGCTTCGCCCGGTGCTCGTGAGCGCCGTACTGGCTGTGGCGGTCGGGCTCGGCGGAATCGCGATCTGGCGTCAGTGGCTACCCTCATCGCGATCCGGCGATGCGCAGCTGGCAGAGATCAGCGTGCCAGGGGAAGAGCCGCCGCCGGGCGTCGCAGCCGCGCTCTTGGACTCGGCGAGCACGGTACCCGACAGCACACCGCGTGCTACAGGCGCGGACGTTGGGGTGGCCGAGACTGAGAGGCCCGCGAGGGCGACCATAGCCGATCCAGCCGTCGAGCGCAGGCGCGAGGAGGCACTGGCGGCGAGGGATCGCGCGAGTCAGGCGCGGCGGCAGGCCATCGCCGCGCGCGCCGATTCAGTCTTCCCCGGCGGCTTTGCGATTAGCGACAGCCTACGCGTTGAGGCCCAGCGCGCGCTCGTGGCAGAGCAGTTCGCTCAGGCCACGATTGCCTTCGGCGGCGTTGCGCGGGACTTCGAGGACCTGGCCGCCGAGGCCCAGCGACGGTTGGATGAGGCCGCGTTGGCAGGGCCTGAACAGGCCCAAGAAGGGCAGCCGGCCGCGGGCGAGCCGTCCGAGGTGCCCGCGGCGGCAGTGGAAGGCCAGCCGGAACCCGAGGCCGTGCTCACGCCCGAGCAGGCCATCCACGCGTTGCTTGAGTCCTACCGCCTGGCGCTGGAGGCGGAGGACACGGCCTGCCTCAACCGGGACGTGTATCGCGACAGTGTACCCAGCGACAACGCCCGGGTCCTGAGTGCGTGGTTCCAGGGGGCTGAGGGTCTGGCGGTGACCATCGAGCGGGAAACGTTCGAGGTTAGCGGTGACGAGGCGGTGGCCCAGATCAAGCAGACCATGCTCTACCGTCTCGCCAGCACACGCGAGCGGCGGAGACCTTTCACCCTGTCCCTGCGAATGTTCTTCGAGCGCACCGAAAAGGGCTGGCGCCTGGTGCGCTTCGAGCGAGATTAGCGGCCCGCTAGCGCATCGGCGAGAACGCGAACTCCAGCGCCAGCGTGGCGATGATGTCGTTCTGGAGCTTCGCGTCCAGCTCCTCCTCTTGTGGGTTCGTCGGCTTGAACGACGAGACATAGTCGCGGATGTCGAAGCGCACGTGCATAAGCGGCCTCAGGCCGAAGCGGAGACCCGCCCCAACGGCGCCGGTCACGTCGGTGGTCCCCTCATAAGTGTCCAGGTAGTCGCCGCCGCGGCTGACCAGGCCAGCCCCGCCGGACACGTAGAGGCTGAGCGGGCTGAACGGCGCCTGGAAGAAGACGTAGAGCACGTTCAGGCTGCCCAGGAACACACCGGCGTTGTCCTCGACGCCATACTCTTTGGCCTGCTCGGGCATGTCGAGCCTGGAGAGGGCATAGGCCGCTTCCGCCTCAACCGCGAGCCGCGACAGCCAGACGGTCAGCCGCCCGCCCACCAGGAAACCCGGCTCCTGCCCGAGGTTGAGGATCGGCAAAGAGCCCAGCCGGGTCCGGTCGAAGAGATCGCTGACGGGAAGGTAGCCGCCGCCAAAGGCGGACAGCCCGACGGTAACCTGGCCGTGCGCCGGGACGGCGAGCGCGCCGATGAGCCCGGCGACGAGCGTCATCCTGCGGAGCATGGAAGACACCTCCATCGCATGCGGTAGGGAGGTTGTAAGTCGAGGCGCCCCAACACCTTGGGCAGCGGGGGGAGGCAGATCCAACTTCTGACGGAGCGGCAGGGAAAAACAATTGTAGCCCTTGTTCCGCTTATGCGCAATCCTGGCGCGAAGCACGCCCTGGCCGCCTGGGTTGTGGACAACGTCTGCCTCAGCGGCCGTGGCGCCCCCCATAGAGGTCGTAGCGCAGGTCCCTGAGGAACGGGAGGTGGCGGCGCGCCTCCTCAATGCTGTCCAGGTCGATCTCGGCGATCAGTAACTCCTCCTCATCGGCACGCGCCCGGGCGACGACCTGACCGCGCGGGTCGGTGATGAAGCTGCGACCGAAGAACTGTAACTCGCCATCGGTCCCGGCGCGATTCGCCACTGCCACGAAGATCTGGTTCGCCACCGCCGCGGCCTGGATCTCGATCTCCCAGACGTGCATGAAGGCCTCCTCCGAGGTCGATGTCGCGGTCGGGACGACGACCAACTCGGCTCCGGCCAGGGCCAGTGCCCGGAAATGCTCCGGGTAGTGGCGGTCGTAGCAGATCGCGACCCCGACGGGTCCCGCCAGGGTCTCGTGTACCGGCCAACGGGTATCACCGGGCCAGTAGTAGTACTTCTCGTTGTAACCCGGCTCCTCCGCGATATGCAGCATCCGGCTGACCCCCGCTAGCCTGCCATCGGCGTCGATGACCGGGGATGCGTCGTAGTAGCGTCCGGGCGCGGCGCGCTCGAACACGTTGATGACCGTCACGATCTTGTGTTTGGCGGCAGCGTCCTGGAAGCGTTCGGTTGTGGGTCCCGGGATCGCTTCCGCCCAGTCGAAGTAACGGGCATCGGCGCGCACCTGGGGAAAGAAGAAGTCGAACGCCAGCTCGGGGAAAACGATGAGGTCAGCGCCCTGATCGGCTGCCCGCGCCACCCACTCGATCGCCTTGTCCAGGCTGGCCGCACGATCGCCCTCATGACGGAATTGCGCGCACGCCACCTTCATCGTCCGCCTCCCGTTCTCGCTGTTACGAGTCCAGTAGCATCGGCCCGGCTACCTCAGGGTTGTGCTGCCAGCTATCAGGATCGTGTCGGGTGTGCCAGGTGACAAGACCCCCGGGGCTGCCTCGGCATGCGCCGCGCGATTCCGGTTCTCTCCTTGACACTGCCAGGCAGCCGGGTCAGCTTGCAGGTGAACCGCGTGCCGGGCGCCCCGGGTGTATCCGTGGGCGCCCCGGTTTTTAAGCTTGGACCCTCCAACCGTACGGAAGGCAGAAGTGAGCGCGGGAAAGCTGAAAGAGCAGCTGGGCGGCGACTTGGCGCACGAGGCGGTCGCTGTCAAGCTCGATGACGAGATCATTGACCTCTCCAGGCCCATCGAGCGTTCGGGTGTGCTCAAGTTCTTGAAGGAGAGCGACGAGGACGAAGACGCTCTCTACGTTCTCCGCCACTCGGCGGCACACGTGCTGGCCACAGCCGTGCGCAGCATCTGGCCGGCCGCCGGCATAGGCTTCGGCCCGCCGATCGCAGAGGGATTCTACTACGACTTCGACGTCGAGCGCCCGTTCACGCCTGAGGATCTGGAGGCGATCGAGGCGCGGATGGCGGAGATCGTCGCTGGCGACGCGTCGTTCGAGCGTCGGGAGGTCGCACGGGCGGAGGCGCAGGAGCTCTTCGCAGACGACCCGTACAAGCTCGAGCGGCTGGCGGAGATTCCGGAGGGCGATGTGATCTCGGTGTATCGCGACGGATCGTTCCTCGACCTCTGCCGCGGGCCGCACCTGCCGTCGACGGGCCGGGTCAAGCACTTCAAGCTGCTGCATGCGGCAGGTGCCTATTGGCGGGGCGACGAACGACGGCAGATGCTCCAGCGCATCTACGGGACCGCCTTCTTCGAGAAGTCGCGCCTGGAGGAGTACCTGCGGCGTCTGGAGGAAGCCCGGCGTCGCGACCACCGAGCGCTGGGCAAGGAGCTCGACCTGTTCAGCATCCAGGATGATGTGGGGCCCGGATTGATCCACTGGCACCCCAAGGGCGCCATGATCCAATTCCTACTGAGGCGCTTCCTCGAGGACGAGCTGCTCAAACGGGGCTATGAGTTTGTGTACACGCCCCATATCGCGAGAGAGACGCTGTTCCGCAAATCGGGGCACCTGCAGGCCTACTCCGAGGTGATGTTCCCGGCCATGGGCATGGAAGGTGAGAAAGAGGACTATCGGGTCAAGCCGATGAACTGCCCCTTCCATATGGAGATCTACGCGTCACGGCAGCGCAGCTACCGCGATCTGCCCTTGCGATACTCGGAGATCGCCAGCGACTACCGCAACGAGAAATCCGGTACGCTGCACGGGATGCTGCGCGTGCGTGGGCTGACGATGGACGATGCGCACGTCTTCTGTCGGCCCGACCAGATCGAGGACGAGATCTACGCGATGCTCGACCTTGCCGCCTACATCTACGGCAGTTTCGGGCTCGAGTACCGGCTCGACTTCTCCACGCGGCCGCTGAAGCGGATCGGGTCGGACGAGGTCTGGGACCAGGCGGAGGAAGCTCTGCGCGCGGCCATCGAGCGCCGTGAGCTGAGCTACGACCTGGATGCCGGCGGCGGCGCGTTCTACGGTCCGAAGATTGACCTCAAGTTCCTGGACGCTATCGGCCGCGAATGGCAGGGCTCCACCATTCAGCTCGACTTCGTGCTGCCGGAGCGCTTCGACCTCACCTACGTGGGAGCGGACAATCAGCGCCACCGGCCCGTGATGATCCACCGCGCCATCTACGGTACGTTCGAGCGTTTCATCGGCGGCCTGATCGAGCACTTCGCCGGGGCGTTCCCCGTCTGGTTGGCGCCAGTGCAGGTGCGCGTGCTACCGGTCTCCCAGGAACTGAACGCCGCCGCGCGGCAGCTGTTCGAGTCGGCACGAGCGGCGGGCCTGCGAGCCGAGCTGGACGACCGCCCCGAGACCCTGTCGTACCGGATTCGTGACGGCGAGCTGCAGAAGATCCCCTACCTGGCCGTGATCGGCAAGCGCGAGGCCGAGGCGGGCAGTGTGGCGGTACGCCGCCGTGGGGCGGAGCAGAAGCAGGTGGTGATGTCGGTGTCGGAGTTCATCGAGCAGGTGGTCGGGGAACAGCGCTCAAGAACGCTGGCTTAGCTGGCTGAGGGCCGTTGACATCCGGGAGGATTTCCGCGAGCTTTGCCCGACAATGAGGGAAGTGGCGGTCTGATGGACGCCGCCCACCTTTCGGCCTGCACCTTGGTGTGCGGCGCCGCCGGGTCAAGCGGGTAGCACCCGCCGGCTGGCCAGGACGTCCGGTCGGCGGGGCGGCCACCGGCTTGGTCCATCGTTTTTTGCTGCCCGGCGCGGCAACCGCGAGAGAAGGGAGAACGGTTATCGAGAAGAGCGAACCCCGCGTGAACAACCAGATCCGGATCAGTCCGGTCAGGTTGGTCGATGTCAACGGCGAGCAAGTGGGGATCGTCGCAATCGAGCAGGCGCGTGCTATCGCCGAGGAGCGGGGCCTCGATCTGGTAGAAGTCGCGCCGCTGGCCCGCCCCCCTGTGGTCCGGATCATGGACTACGGGAAGTACAAATACGAGCAAGCGCGTAAGGCGCGGGAATCGAAGAAGAAGCAGCATCAGGTCAAGGTCAAAGAGATCAAGCTGCGGCCGAAGATAGAGGAGCATGATCTCGCCTTCAAGGCGGGTCACGCCCGGCGCTTCCTGGGGGAAGGGAACAAAGTGAAGCTGACCATGCGTTTCCGGGGCCGCGAGCTGACGCACCCCGAGTTGGGCGAGGAAGTGCTCCAGCACTTCACCGAGCTTGTCGCAGATGTGGGGCAGGTAGAGGAAGAGGCTCGGGTCGAAGGCCGGAACATGACGATGATTCTGGCACCGAAACGGAACTGAATATCGTGAGGTCGAGAGAGAAGAGCTGGCGATGCCGAAGATGAAAACGCACCGGGCCGCGGCCAAGCGGTTCCGTAAGACGGCCAGCGGCAAGCTGAAACGCCGCCGGGCTTATAAGAGCCACATACTGGCGAAGAAGACGCGCAAGCGTAAGCGGCGTCTGCGCAAGCCGACGCTCGTCGCGCCGAGCGATCTGAAGCGCATGAAGCGATTGCTCGGCCAGTGACCGCCCAGAGCGTCGCGCCCGACGCTGCGACGGTCATGACCGACAGAAAGGAGTACATAGATGTCTCGGGTGAGGAATCGGGTCGCGCGGCACAAGAGAAAGAAGAAGGTCAGCGAGGCGGCGAAGGGCTACCGCGGCGGGCGCTCCAAGTTGTACCGCGCGGCGAGAAACGCTGTGGAAAGAGGTTGGAGCTACAGCTATCGCGACCGGCGTCGCCGCAAGCGGGAGTTCCGGCGGCTGTGGATTACCCGCATTAACGCGGCGGCGCGCCAGCACGACCTGCCCTATTCCCATTTCATGAATGGCCTGCGCAACGCCGGCGTCGAACTCAACCGCAAGACTCTGGCCGACCTGGCCGTGCGAGATCCTGCGGCGTTCGCGAACCTCGTGGCTGTGGCGAAGCAAGCCCTCGCGAGGTAGTGCGGCGTGTCCGCGATGGAGGATTACCTCTCGACGCTTCGCGAGCTCGAGGAGACGGGCTCGGCCGCCATCCGGGCGGCTGCAGACCCCGAGGAGCTGGAGCGGGTGCGCGTGGAGTACCTGGGCCGCAGAGCGCGCCTCACCCAGCTGCTGCGCAGCATCGGCGAGCTGCCGCATGAACAGCGGCGCCCGGCAGGCGCGCAGGCGAATCGCGTCAAGAAGGGGCTGCTGGGACTGCTGGAGGCGCGGGCCGCCGAGCTGGCGGCAGGCGCGGCCGCAGCCCCGGCCGAGACTGACGCTACGCTGCCTGGCAGGGAGCGCTGGCGCGGCGCACGGCACCCGTGTACGCTGGTGACCGACGAGATCTGCGAGATCTTCAAGGAGCTCGGTTTCCTGCGTGCCCGCGGGCCTGAAGCGGAGACCACCTGGTACAACTTCACGGCGCTCAACACACCCCTCGACCATCCGGCGGCGGACGAGCAGGACACGTTCTACCTCGATCGCGACATCGTGCTGCGCACCCACACGTCACCGGTCCAGGCGCGGGTGATGGAGAAGTGGCCGCCGCCCGTGAGGATTGTCGTACCGGGCGTCGTCTATCGGCGCGATCCGTTCGATGCTTCGCACGCGCCTGCCTTCGAGCAGATCGAGGGCCTGGCAGTTGATGAGGGAATCAGCTTCGTCGACTTCAAGGCGAGCATCGACTATTTCGTGCATAGATTCTTCGGAGCGGATGTGGTAACGCGGTTCCGCCCATCTTTCTTCCCGTTCACCGAGCCCTCGGCGGAGGTCGATGTCTCGTGCACGATCTGTCACGGCACGGGGTGCTCTGCCTGCAAGGGCACGGGCTGGATCGAGATCATGGGTGCGGGTATGGTGCATCCTGCGGTGTTCGACAACGTGGGATACGACTCGGAACGCTACACCGGTTTCGCCTTCGGGATGGGCGTCGGTCGTATTGCCATGCAACGCTATCGTATTCCCGACATCCGGCTGCTCTACGAGAGTGACATCCGCTTTCTGGCACAGTTTGCGCATGCCTGGAGGGGCGGCAGCGCAATTGAAGCCGGCTGAGCCATGAACGTTTCCTACCGCTGGCTGAAGGAGTTGGCGCCGACGATCGACGAACCCGCCGCGGCACTCGCGGAACGGATCACCTACACCGCCGTTCCGGTGGATGAAGTGATCTGGCTCGGCGAGGGCCTGACGGAGCTGGTTGTCGGTCGCGTGACGAAGATCGCCAAGCACCCGCAGGCCGATCGGTTGGTCATCTGCCAGGTAGATATCGGCCGGGGTGAGCCGGTCCAGGTGGTGACCGGTGCGCCGGTCGTGGTTGAGGGCGGCTTCTATCCGTTCGTCGGCGCGGGCCAGGCGTTGCCGGATGGGCAGGCGGTGAAGCGTGTCAAGCTGCGCGGCGAGTACAGCGAGGGGATGCTCTGCTCAGAGCGTGAGCTGGGCGTCGGGCGCGATGCCGCGGGCATCATGCAGCTCAGGGGCAACTTCACACCCGGCCAGCCCCTGACCGAGGCCCTGGGTTGTGATGACTACCGGCTCGTCCTCGACGTGACGGCCAACCGGCCTGATCTGCTCGGGCACTGGGGCGTCGCGCGGGAGGTGGCTCCCGGCGGGGATGTCGACTTGCGGCTGCCCGAGTTCCCAGGGCACCGGCGCGCCGAGTACACGATGGGGACGACGACCGAGGAAGGGAGCGCGGCCGGTGTTCGCGTGCGCATCGAGGATCCGGAGGGCTGCCCGCGCTATATGGGTGCCGTGATCCGCGGGGTGACGGTGGGAGCGTCGCCCGAGTGGCTGGCCAGCCGCCTGAGAGCCGTTGGGCTACAGCCGATCAACAACGTCGTGGATGCGACGAACTACGTACTCTATGAGTTGAACCAGCCGCTGCACGCCTTCGACCTGGCCAAGCTGGGCGGGCCGGCCGTGGTGATCCGCCGCGCGAGAGAGGGCGAATCGCTCTGCACCCTGGACGGCAAGGATCGGAGCCTCGACCCCGAGATGCTGGTGATCGCTGACGCCGGGGTGCCGACTGCTGTGGCCGGTTTGATGGGCGGCGAAGCCAGTGAGGTCACTGAGGACACACGGGACGTGTTCCTCGAGTGCGCCTATTTCGGTCCCAAGCGGATTCGAGAGGGAGCGCGGCGCCTCGGATTCGATACCGATGCCTCGTATCGTTTCCGGCGTGGCATCGACCAGGCGGGCCTGCCACGCGCCCTGAAGCGCGTTATCGAACTGATCCTGACTCTGGCGGGTGGCGGGCTCGAAGGCAACGTCATCGACGTGTTCCCGCGCGCGGCGCGCGCACGCGTGGTGGACCTGCGGCCGTCACGCTTGAGCAAGCTGCTGGGTGTCCAGCTCGGCCAGGAAACGATCAGCCGTTGCCTCGAGCCGATCGGCTTCGAGGTGAGCGAGAGTGAGGGCGATCGGCTCGTCGTCGAGGTCCCCAGCTGGCGGCCTGACGTCGAGGGCGAAGTGGATCTGATCGAGGAGGTAGCCCGACGTCACGGCTACGGCAAGTTCCCGGACGAGATGAGGACCTTTCGGCCGACGAGTGTGCCGGAGGACGAGTATGTCGCCGTGTCGGCGCGTCTGCGCGAACTGATGGTCGGCCTCGGTTTCCTGGAGGCAAAGACGTCATCATTTGCTCCGGCCGTCGAGGGGGAGGTGCACCTGCTCAATCCGCTGTCCGAGCGCGAAGACCATTTGCGGAGGGACTTGCTGACCGGACTTGTCCATCGCGTCGAGTACAACTTCGCGCGCGGCCAGCGGGACATCCGGCTGTTCGAGCTGGGGACGGTGTTCCGTTCGGCCGACGGGGCGACTCCTGAGGAACGCATCCGGGTAGCCGCTGCGTGGACGGGTAGACGAGCGCCCCTCCACTGGTCCGTCCAGGGCGCCGATTGGGACTTCTGGGACCTGAAGGGGATCCTGGCTTCCGTGGCAGGCGTAGCTGCGCCGCTCACAGAGATCCGAGTGCTCGGGGTTGACGAGGACGCGCCACCCATGAGCCTGGAGGAGCCGCTGCTCCTGGTGGACCCGGATGGGGTTCGCCTGGGGTGGGCGGGCCGGCTGCCGGCCAGCGCATTGGAGGCGCCGCGCTGGTCGGGCTCCGTCTGGGGTTTCGAGCTCGAGGTCCTGCCGGCAAGGCTGCAGCCGCAGGTGTATCAGCCGCTGCCGGTGTATCCCAGCGTGGAGCGCGATCTGGCGCTTGTCGTGCCCAGGGGCACAGCCGCTGCCGAGGTGGGGGCCGTGATACGAGAGGTGTCGCCGGACCATCTGGAGAACCTGGCCGTCTTCGACGTCTACGAGGGGGAAGAGGTCCCCGAGGGCACCCGGAGTATAGCCTGGCGCTTGAGATTCCGCTCGCGGGATCGTACCCTAACAGACGAAGAGATCGAGGTGGCGATAAGCCGGATCGTCTCGGCGTTGGAGGAGAGGTTGAATGTCGGACTCCGAGGGACGTAAGCCGAGCATCGACTTTCCACAGTTCGACGCTCTGGAGGGTGCCGTGCGCCGCGCGCTGCGCCAGCTCGAGGTCTGGCGTGAGCGGGCGGCGGCGTCGGAGGCAGAGCGTCGGCGTCTGCAGCAGCTACTGGACGAGCTGGGCAGGGTCTCGGAAGAGCTGGATGCCGCAGAGGCCGCTGTCGAGATCAAGCGGCTGCGTGAGGAAAACGAGCGCCTGCGGCGACGGCTGGAGGAAGGTCGCCGCCAGACCGAGAAGCTCGCTCGCGAGGTAGAGTTCTTGGAGGACATGCGATGACGGGCGCAGGGAGCCAGCACAAACAGATGGTCGAGGTCCAGATCCTGGGCGAGTCCTACACGCTCAAGTCGGAGACGAGCCCCGAATACACGCGGCGCGTGGCCGAACACGTGGATCGCACGGCCCGCGAGATCCGTCAGGAGAGCGGTGTTATGGATCAGAAGAAAGTCGCGATCTTGACGGCGCTGGCGGTCACCGACCAGCTGTTCCGCATGCGGGAGGGCGTGGAGACCGTCAAGGGGTTGGCGGAGAAGCGGGCAGAGCACCTGGCGGCAGAGGTGCTGGCCGTGGTCGAGCAGTCGAGCGGGGGCTAGCTTGCGGAACCCCTTCGCTAAGCTCTATCTTTGGTTAGCCCTGAGGCTGTCTGGGAGATGCCTACAATCGCTGAGAAAGCAGTCTGCATAGTGATCGACGCCGTTACATGCTCTTGGCAATCTCGGTACCCGGTAGAACCTGGAGTGAGAGCGGATAGGGCCGTTCGGCGCCTAGGTGACTTGTCGCCGGCCGGCTAAGGCCGGCGCTTAATCTGTTTTCTCCGACCGTTTCGGTCGTTCATGTGTTTTCCAGCGGCAGGGCCGAGTTCAGGGCCTTGCCGCTTTTTCTGTTCGGGCCTCCACTAGCGCGGCCCGGACTGGGTATAGGAGAGGACGGCTGTGGACGTGATCGTAGCCCTAATCGTCGGTGCCGCCGGGGTCGTAGTGGGTTGGGCCGTCACCTTGCTTCTCGTGCGGCGATTCGAGCTGGGCCGGATGAAGAGACTGCGTGCCAGCGCAGATGGGGAGGCGGAGAAGATCATCGAGGGCGCGCGAAGCGACGCTGAGAACTTGCGGCGCAGCGCGGAATTGCAGGCCAAGGAAGAGGTACTGCGCGCGAAGGAGAGCTGGGAGAGGGAGCTGGCCAAGCGTCGTGGCGAGATCGAGCGGACGGAGCGGCGCCTGGATGATCGGGAGAGTATGCTCGACCGCAAGTATACGTTGCTGGACCAGAAGCAGGAGGCGCTGGAGAAGCGCGACACCGAGCTCGTGGAGCGGGAGCAGGCCGTCGAGTCGAGCTCTGCCCGCTACCGAGAGCTGGTGAGCGAGCAGCAACGCCGGCTCGAACAGGTGGCCGGGATGTCGGCCAAGCAGGCCAAGCAGGAGCTGATGCGCAGGTTGGAGGAAGAGGCGCGTGCCGAGGCGGCTCAACGTGTGCGCCGAATCAGGGACGAGGCCACGCGGAAGGCGGAGCGCGAGGCTCGCAACATCGTGGCGATGGCGATCGAGAAGATCGCCGCCGACCATGCTGCGGAGGCGACGGTCTCAGTGGTTCCGCTTCCTAACGATGAGATGAAGGGCCGTATCATCGGGCGTGAAGGCCGCAACATCCGGGCGTTCGAGAACCTGACGGGCGTGGATGTCATCGTTGACGACACGCCGGAAGCGGTGATCCTCTCGGCCTTCGACCCGGTGCGGCGCGAGATCGCGCGGATTGCCATGGACAAATTGGTGGCGGACGGTCGCATCCACCCCGGCCGGATCGAGGAGGTCATCGAGAAGGCGAAGAAAGAGGTGGAGCAGAGTATGCAGGAGGCGGCCGAGGAGGCCTGCTATGAGTTGGGGATTCACGGGCTGCACCACCAGATCATGGAGACGCTGGGCCGGATGAAGTACCGCACCTCCTATGGTCAGAACCAGCTGGAGCACTCGAAGGAAGTCGCACACCTCGCTGGTCATATGGCCGCGGAGCTCGGATTGGATGTGGCGATAGCCAAGCGGATGGGGCTGCTCCATGACATCGGCAAGGGCATGACGCATGAGCATGAGGGCACGCACGTGGAGCTTGGCTTCGAGCTGTGCAAGCGCTGTGGCGAGCCGGACCAGATACTGAACGCCATTCGCGCCCATCACGGTGAGGAGCCGGCGCGCTACCCGGAGACATTTGTACTAACGGCGGCCGACTCGATCTCCGGAGCACGGCCTGGCGCGCGACGCGAGTCGTTCGAGGCCTACGTTAAGCGGCTCGAGAAGCTGGAGGAGATCGCCCAATCCTACGATGGTGTGGCGAAATGCTTCGCGATTCAGGCGGGTCGAGAGGTTCGCATTATGGTCACCCCGGAGGCCGTATCCGACGAGGAGATGGCGGAACTCAGCGAAAAGACCGCCCGACGCATAGAGCAGGAGCTGCAGTACCCGGGACAGATCAAAGTCGTCGTCGTTCGCGAGACCCGTGCGGTTGACTTCGCCCGCTAGGCCGACGCGAGCGGCTCACTGCTGTCCAGGCGCTCGATCTCCTGGCGGCCAGCGCGGCGCGACGGGTAATGAGGATCCTCTTCATCGCTGACGTGGTGGGCAGGCCTGGGCGCCAAGTCGCTCGGGCCCTGCTGCCGGTGCTGTGCGAGGAGCGCGACGTCGATGTCGTCGTGGCCAACGGTGAGAACCTCGCCGGTGGCTATGGAGTGACCCCGGCGGTCGTAGCTGAGCTCTTTGACCTGGGCGTCGATGTCATCACGACTGGCAATCACGTGTGGGACCGGCCGCAAGGCGTGGCGCTGCTCGAATCCGAGCCCCGGCTGCTCAGGCCCGCGAACTATCCGCCTCATAACCCGGGCAGCGGCGCGTACGTCCTCGACACAGGAGGTACAAAGGTCGCAGTGCTCAACTTGCAGGGGCGGGTATTCATGCCGGACATCGACGACCCGTTCCAGATTGGCCGCGCACAGGTCGATCGGCTGCGTGCGGAAGCCAACGTCATCGCCATAGATTTCCACGCTGAGGCGACAGCCGAGAAGCTGGCTTTCGCGTGGTTCATCGATGGACTGGTGAGCGCCGTGGTCGGCACCCACACGCATGTGCCCACCGCGGATGCGCGTATTCTACCCGGAGGCACCGCCTACGTGACGGACTTGGGCATGACCGGGTCCCACGGCGGCGTGATCGGATACCGAGCCAGCGATGCCATCCGCCGGACGACATTGGGACGGCGTGTCCGCCTGGAGCCAGCGGAGGGGGATCTGCGGCTGCAGGGCGCGATCGTCGATGTCGATGTCGCCTCCGGCCGCGCCCAGCACATCGAGCGGATCGACTCGAGCTACGAAGAGGAGTAATAAGCGTGGCAGAAATCATCGACGGTAAGAAGGTAGCGGCGGAGATTCGCCAGGAGGTCAAGCAGGATGTGGACGAGCTGAAGGCCAGAGGCATAACCCCCGGCCTGGCCGTGGTGCTGGTCGGAGACAACCCGGCCAGTGCGGTCTACGTCCGCATGAAGGTGAAAGCCTGCGAGGAGGTCGGGATCTACTCGCGCGTGATCCGCTTGCCGCAAGAGACGAGTCAGTCGGAACTCGAGAGCGTCGTCGATGATCTGAACGAAGACGAAGCGATTCACGGCATGCTAGTCCAGCTGCCACTGCCTCCCCAGATAGAAGAAAAGCCAATCATCTGGCGGATTGCGCCGGAGAAAGACGTCGATGGATTCCACCCCATGAACGTCGGACGGATGATGATCGGGGATCCCGACGCGTTTCGTCCGGCGACGCCGGCCGGTGTGATCGAGCTTCTGATGCGGAGTGGTCATAACCCTGAGGGCAAGCGAGTGACCATCGTCGGTCGCTCCAACATCGTGGGCCGTCCGCTTGCCGTGCTGTTGTCCCAGAAGATGAGAGGCGGGAACGCCACGGTGACGCTTGCCCACAGTCGCACGCCGGAACTTCCGGCCGTGCTGCGCGAGGCGGACATCCTGGTGGCCGCGATCGGGGTGGCTGAGTTCGTGAAGGGCGATTCGGTCAAGCCGGGGGCGGTGGTCATCGATGTGGGCGTCAACCGTGTGGATGACCCCAGCAGCGAAAAGGGCTATCGCCTGGTGGGCGATGTGGCGTTCGACGAAGTCTCGAGAATCGCTGGCGCGATCACGCCGGTACCCGGCGGCGTGGGACCGATGACGATCGCCATGCTGTTGACCAACTGCGTAACGGCGACCCGTCGTATTAGTGGTATCTCGTGAGGCACGACCTGTTCCATCAGGTAGCGAACACAAGGGCGCGCACGGGCGAGCCGGCTTCACAGGTCTGGAGCGTCAGCCAGGTTAACGCGCTGGCCCGCGAGCTGCTGGAGGGCGCGTTCCCACCCCTCTGGGTCGCCGGCGAAGTCTCGGGATTCAAGCGCTATCCCTCCGGTCATTGCTACTTCACCCTGAAGGACGAGACGGGGCAGCTGAGCTGTGTCATGTGGCGTGATGCCGCGCGCGCCCTGCCGGCGGAACCGCCGGAAGGGATGGCGGTCCATGTCTTCGGATATCTGACGCTCTACGAGCGCGCCGGACGCTTCCAGTTTGTCGTGCGAGAGCTGACGGCACGCGGCGAGGGGCTGTGGCGTATCGCCTTCGAGCGGGCTCGCCAGAGGCTGGAGGCCGATGGACTCCTGGATGCGGCGCGCAAGCGGCCCCTGCCAGCGTACCCATCGTGCGTTGGAGTCGTGACCTCCATCGAGGGGGCAGCGGTCCGGGACATCGTTTCCATCATCCGGCGCCGTGCCCCTTGGACTCACATCCTGATCTATCCAACTCGCGTGCAAGGGGAAGGTGCGGCGGAGTCCATCGTCGTCGCCCTTAGCCAGGCCGGCCGGGCCGCGCGAGCCGATGTGCTGATTGTGGGCCGTGGGGGCGGCTCAGCGGAGGATCTGCAGGCTTTCAACGATGAGGTGGTTGCGCGCGCGATCGCGTGCTCGCCGCTGCCAGTCATCTCCGCGGTTGGCCACGAAACGGATGTGACCCTGGCCGATCTGGTCGCCGATTACCGAGCCCCGACCCCGTCCGCGGCGGCGGAGATCGCCGTACCTGACCGGGAGAGGTTGAGTACGGAGCTTGCGAACGCTGAAGAGCGGTTGGCAACGGCGCTGTTGAACGGCGTGACGCGTGGCGGGCAGCGGATTGAGCGCCTTGAGCAGCAGTTGGTCAGGGCGATGGGCGACGCCCTGCAGCGGCAGCGGCTGGTCATTGACGGTCTGCGCCACCGGCTTCAGGCCCTCGGCCCGATGGAGGTGCTGAAACGGGGCTACGCCCTCGCGTTGGGCGACGCTGGGCGTGTCCTGCGCGGCGTGGCGGATTTCACGCAGGGATCGCCGTTCACGCTGCGGCTGCGGGATGGGCGAGTCGAGGCGCGTGCGGAGAGCGTGAGCGAGGAAGTATGAGGCCGCCATCTCTGTGGACTGGAAGCGCTCGGCGAGAGGAGTCGTGAGCAAGAGACTGAGTCTGGGTAATACGCTGGATCGACTCGAGCAGATCGTTCAGAGTCTTGAGCGCGAGGAGCTCGAGCTGGAAGAGGCGCTGCGTCTGTTCGACGAAGGCATGGAGCTGATTCGTGCTGCCGAGCGCCAGATCAGTGAATCGGAGGGGCGACTCAAGCAGGTGCTGGTGGACCGGCGAGGCCGACAGCGGCACGTGGATGTCGAGCCTCCCGAGCAGTAACCCATGGACGAGTTCAGCGCCTACCTTGAGAGGAGCCGGGAGCTCGTCGACCGGGCGCTCGCTGAGGTCCTGGACGATTACCTTGATGGCGCCAGCGAGTGGCTGGCGTCACCGATTCGCTACGCGTGCGAAGGGGGCGGCAAGCGCTTCCGCCCTATCCTCTTCCTCGCCAGCTACGAGGTCTCCGGTCGCCAGGTGAGCAATCGCGTGGTTCGCCTGGCCTCGGCACTAGAAATCGTACATTCGTATTCGCTGGTTCACGACGATCTCCCGTGTATGGACGACGATGATTGGCGTCGTGGCCGCCCAACCTGCCATCGGGCATTCGGCGTCGAGCGGGCGACATTGGCGGCGGCGGCTATGGTCCCACTCGCCAGCTGGGTTGTAGCCGAGGAAGCCAGGGCTCTCGGCTTCGCCCCAGCCGAGTGCGCTGGCCTCGTGACCGAGCTGTCGGAAGCGGCCGGGCCGATGGGGATGGTGGGCGGCCAGGTTCTCGATCTGATCGGTGAGGGTCGGTCGGTGAGCGGCGAGGAGTTGATTGAGATCCACCGGCGCAAGACCGGCGCGCTGATCCGGGCCGCGGCACGGCTGGGCGGCCGCGTGGGTCGAGTCGGCGTGGAAACGCTGGCCGCGCTGACGGACTACGGTGAGAGGATCGGGCTCGCCTTTCAGATCGCCGACGATCTGCTCGATGAGGAGCTGAGTTCGCATGGCGTGGGGCCGCGCTCCGATCGTGAGTTGGGCAAGGCAACCTATCCGGGGGTGTTCGGCACGGAGCAGGCGCGGGCGACAGCACGACGCCTGGCCGAGGAGGGTATCGCCGCTTTGCAGGGTGCGGGCATCCGGAGCTGGGTCCTGGAGGGTCTGGCGATCCACGTCGTGGAGCGCGAGAGTTAGGTCAGGTGTGGTGAGGTGTGGCAGACCGCGGTCGCTGAGCGCGTTGACGGGCTGTTGACCCTGCTGGATCATTGTCCTGGGAGTTGGATCCGGTAATCAGATGAAACGAATCGGCGTAGTCGGGAACCCGCGTTACGCTAACGTCAGCACAGCGCTGGGGCGCTTGCTCAAGGCGGCACCCGCGCTCGGATTCGAGCTGTTGCTCGGTCCCCGGCTCCGCAGCGAGACCGGCACGAGCGGCCCCGTACTTCCGGTTAGCGCGAAGGAGATCGATCTGCTCATCACCCTGGGGGGCGATGGGGCCTTGCTGGACGGCGCTCGCTTTGCTGGCCCCGCGGGGACACCGGTGCTTGGCGTCAACCTGGGGCGCTTGGGCTTCCTCACCGCGGTTGCACTGGAGGAGATGGAGGACGCGTTGGCCCGGATCGCAGCGGGCGATTTCGTGGTCGACGCGCGTATGGCGTTGGACGCGCGGTCGGAGCACGACGGGGAGGTCAGCGAGTCGTACTATGCGCTGAACGACGCGGTCCTCCATCGCGGCGGCCTGGTGCGGGTCGTGCATATGAAGGTCTGGGTCGATGATGAAGAGGTCGGTCTCTACCGTGGTGATGGCGTCATTGTCGCCACACCCACGGGCTCTACCGCCTACTCGCTATCGGCGGGTGGCCCGATCCTGGACCCACGTCTGGATGCTATCGTTGCCACACCGATCTGCCCGCACACTATGGCGATCCGACCGCTGGTGTTGCCGGCGAGCGCGACGATCACCGTCGAGATGGTCTCCGCTCCCGAGGACATCATCCTCACGATCGACGGGCAGATCGGGTCGACTCTGAAGCCAGGCGATCGAGTCGTCGTTCGCAAGGCCGAGCAACCGGTTCGACTGATTCGGCTGCCGGGATCCTCGTTCTTCTCTCTACTGCGCCGCAAGCTCAAGTGGGGAGATGTCTCTGAGTGGATGCGACTCGACAGTTAGAGCGCGTGTCATGAACCTGCCCAACGGCCGTCAAGTGTCGTGCTGACCGAGCTACGCATTAAGAACTACGCGGTCATCGAGGAGCTCAGCCTGCGGGTCGAGCCGGGACTGGTCGTTCTGACGGGCGAGACCGGTGCAGGGAAGTCGATCATCGTCGGCGCGCTGACGCTCCTGCTGGGGGAGCGCGCAACGACGGATGTGATCCGGGCCGGCGAGGAGCGAGCGCTCGTGGAGGCGGTGTTCGACATCAGCGATCGCGAGGATCTGCGCCAGCGGTGTGACGAGGCGGGCATCGATGCCCAGGACGGTTGGCTGGTTCTGAGGCGCGAGGTGAACGCCAGCGGCCGCAGCCGCGCCTGGATCAACGGCTCTCCGGCGACGGCTGCGCTTACGGGCGAGTTCGGCCAGGCCCTAGTCGATTTCCATGGCCAGCATGAACACCAGGCGCTGCTCCACGCCGGGCCGCAGCGAGAGATCCTAGACGCGTACGGCGACTCGAGCTCCCTGGCGGAGAAGCTGCGCGACTGTTGGGCACAGCTCAGTGAGGTCCGACGTAGGAGGGCGGAGGTCGAGGAGCGACGAACACGCACGGAGGAGCGGGCCGGACTCCTGCGCCACCAGGTCGAGGAGATCGAGGCGGCTGAGCTGCGTGAGCTGGATGAGGACCTTCGGCTCGCCGATGAGGAACGCCGACTGGCCCATGCAGAGGAGCTGCTGGAACGGGCGACCCGTCTTCACGACGAGGTCTACGCCTCGGATGGCTCGCTCTATGATCGAACCGGCGGCCTGCGCCGCCAGCTGGATGCCCTGGCCAGGATCGATCCGACGGCGGAGGGCGAATTCGCCGACCTGCTCGACACTGCGTACTACTCGCTGCAGGAGCTCGGCGAACGGCTGGGCACGTACAGGGAGTCGATCGACCTGAGTCCGGCGGCGCTGGAGCGGCTGCGCCAGCGGATCGACACGCTGTTCCGGCTGAAGTCGAAGTATGGCCCGACGCTGGAGGACGTGATCGAGGCGGGACGGCGCGTGCGAGCGGAGCTCGATGCGCTTGACCTGGCACAATTCGAGCTCGAGGAGCTATCGGGCCGGGAGAGTGAGCTCACGGCAGAACTCGCGGGGCTGGCGGCGAAGCTGAGCCGGGCGCGCCGCAAGGCCGCGAAGGCACTGGCGGCGGAGGTGACCGGTATGTTGCCGGAGCTCGGGATGCCGGACGGTCGCTTCGAGGTCAGCCTACAGCAGCGCTCGGAGATCGCGTCCACCGGTGCCGAGGAGATGGAGTTTCGGGTCACGCTCAACAAGGGTTTCGAGCCGCGTTCCCTCGCGAAGGTGGCCTCGGGCGGAGAGCTGAGCCGCGTGATGCTGGCGCTCAAGACCATTCTCGCCAGACTGGACCGAATCCCCACACTCATCTTCGACGAGATCGATGCCGGCATCGGCGGCATCGTCGGGCAGAAAGTGGCCGAGCGACTGAAGCTGGTCGCGGGCAACCACCAGGTGTTCGTCATCACGCACCTGCCGCAGATCGCAGCCTTGGCCGATCACCACCTGTTGGTGACGAAGGGGCCGAAGGGCAAGAAGGCGGCGACGCGGGTCAGCGAGCTCAGCGGCGAGGAACGGGTTCACGATCTGGCGCGCATGCTGGGCGGTGATCCCGAGCGGGAAGCCTCGCTGCAGCATGCGCGGGCCCTGCTCGACTCTGCCACGGTGGCGGCGCGTTCCGGCTCACGGCGCTAGCTGGTTGTCCCTACCTGAAGATCACTCTGTACAGGCGTAGCGCGACTTGCCAGACGCTCTCTTTCGGTGCGAATCCGTCACGCGCGGAGTCTGTCCGGAGGTAGCGCAGTTCCACCTCTGCGGGGATTCCCTGTCGCCGGTCACCGGCCCATTCCGTAGAGGCGAAGCGGGCGGCGAAACCGAGCGAGCGGGCAGTGTACTTGCTGCCAACTTGCGCATCGGCCGGTTGGAAGGCGGAATCAGCCGGCGTGGCCGAGCCGGCCGCCGTGATCCGGTCCTCGCCACGACGCCTGAGCACGAACAGGGCTGAGAAGGTGATGTTCCGCGTCAGGTTGAGGCGCGGTGCCGCCGCCAGCGTGAGCACGTCGCCCGGGTCCCAGTTGACGCGCGCAACATAGGCGCCCAGCTGGATCGGTGCCGCCGGCGAGCTGATCAGGCGATCCGTTGTCGTCTCCAGCTGCAGGTTGTAACCGGCGAAGAGTGAGAGCCAGATCCGCCGGCCGTAGCCGACATCGAGTGTGGAGCGGAACTCGAGGTCGGGCTGCCCGTCGCCGACGCCCAAATCCATCAGTCGCTCGGGGCGGGGTGGGGAACCTGAGGCGAAACGCCAGAGCGCATCCAGCCGGGCCCGGATCGGAAACCGCGCGCGCGGCTGGTCGGGCCGCCGACGGAAGGTGTTGAAGGGCTGCAGGCTGATACCGAGCTCGATATCGCCGAACTTGATGCCGGTCGAGCGGTCCTGAATCGGCTCGATCCCGAACCCTTCACCCGAACTGAGCGAGAGTGCCTCACTCACGCTGAGCGCACGAGCGAGTGATAGGGCAGGGAGCTCGACCTCGAACTCCTGGAACCCGCCGCGCAGCTCTTCGTAGCGGCCCGTCAGCTCGCGCCCGGCGCCGCTGGAGTCTGTGGGCAGGTACTCCAGTCCCCGCAGGCTGGTGAGACCCGCCTCCCAGTTGCGGGCGTCCGCGAGCAGGGCCTCCGCCTGTGCCTGCAGGTCGGGCGCCAGAGTGTCGGCCAGCACGGCCGACTCCAGAGTCGCAATCCCATCACTGAGCCCCGTGAAAAAGGCATCGGCGTCGGCGCCGAAGGCGGACGCGGCGGGGCCGGCGTTGAGCGAGTCGAGCGCGCTCCCGACGAACGACTTGCCCTCGACGATCGGAACCACGGCGAAAGCAGCGAGCCAGTCGGTGACTGCGAAGGTCAAGCTGATCGGAGCGCGGGTCCGCTCGAAGAGAGCGTCGTGGCGGAACACGCCCAGGTCGCTCGCTTCCGGAGCCGGCAGCTCCAGAGACGCAAATACAGCGGCGAGCGTCGTGTCGAGCGTGTCAAGTGCCGGCACCAGGCGAGCGTCGAACTGAACGGCGAAGACCTCAGTGAGCGGCCGGATGGAACCGTCGGGCGCGAATCGCTGATCGACGGTGAGGTTCTGGCCGGAGATGCCGACTTGCAGCTCGCCGCGGCGCGGAAACTGGGCGTCCAACCACTGGGCGTTCAGCGCCCCGGGGCAAAGCAGGGCGCCCAGCGCAAGCAGGCAGCAGCGCCGCATCGTTCGGGATAGCAACTGGAGGGGGTACGACGAAGCGCCCATGCTGTAACGGTTCGCTTGACGGTCTCCGGTCGCGCCGGCGAAGCGGTCGGTAATATGAGTCGATTCCGGCGATCGGGATAGGGCACGCGGAATTTGACAGGGCGTCGCCGGTGCCTAGTTTGTATGGCGTGGCGATTGGGCGCCGTAGCCAAGCGGTCTAAGGCGGGGGCCTGCAAAGCCCCTATCGTGGGTTCGAATCCCACCGGCGCCTCCTCTCCCGCTGGGCGTCCCGCCCGCGTGAAGCGAGTCCGGAAAATGTGGGTAGACGAGACTGCGGCGAGCGCTGGCGCAGCCGGGCCTGAAACACCTTACGGTATCGTAACTTAGGGCGCGAGTCTTGATCTTTGCCGGGATTTTCGCCAACTTCATAGTCCCCCGACCTATGTCCTGGCGCCGTGACGCGGCGGCCCAACAGGATGTTCCCCGTCAACTCAAATGCTGCCGCGGTATCACCTTGCTCGAGCTAGTCATGGTGATGACGGTGATCGCTCTGCTGCTGGGGCTGACGCTGCCGCTGGCTTCCGCATTGGCGGGCAGGTTCCGGGTAGGCAGTGCGCGTGACGCCTTTGTCAATACCCATGCGCGGGCTCGAGCGGTGGCGGTTCAGTTCGGGCGTGAGGGGCGCTTGCACATCGCGGCCGATCGGGGCCAATTTTGGGTGGAGGTGGACACGGGTGTCCCGGGCGCAATGGCGACCGATACCATCGGCATGGTGGTGAACGTCACTAAGGAATACGGGGGCGTGACTTTGTTCTCACCCCGCAGAGTGCTGTGCTTCGATTCGCGCGGGCTCGCTTACTCGGGAGGTGTGTGCGAGCCCCACGACGCGGTCATCGAGTTCGCCCGCATGGATCGCGTCGACACCGTCCAGCTCTCGCTGGGCGGAAGTGTCATTCGGCGCTAGAGGCTTGATGAGCAAGGTTCAGGGCCAGGCCGGCTTCACGTTGACCGAGTTGCTGATCTCGGTGATCATCATCGCCGTCGGCATCGTGGGCTTCGCCAGCGCGGTCGGTCTGGCATCGACTGAGCTCTGGATCGGTCGGCGTGACACCGATGTGTCGATGCTGCTGGTCGATCAAGCGGAGCAGCTGAAGGCGATGCCGTACGACTCCGTGCAGGCGGGTAGTCGCGTCGAGGGCGATTACCAGCTGGACTGGAACGTTCAGGGCGTCGACCCCAAGAGAGTGATCCTCGCCGCGACCTACAACAGACACAGCGGCGGCCAAATGGCCGACACCATCGTCGTACTGATTCCCAGATGAGGGTACAGTATCCGGCGGCTTCACGGGGGTTCACGCTCGTCGAGGTCCTCGTTGCGATGACCCTCACGGGGATGGTTGTCGCCGGTACGCTGCAGGCGCTCTCAGCCCAGAAGAAGTTCTACGCGCGGCAGTCGCGCATCCTCGACGCGCGGCACGCGATGCGCGCCTCGGCGACGATCCTCAGCTCCGAGCTCCGGGAGGCCAGCGCGACGGGTGGCGATCTCTACGCGATCGGCAGCGACAGCGTCGCGCTGCGCTCAACCGTGGGCTTTGGCACTGCATGTACGGTCACTGTGGTATCGGCGACCCAATCGGTCATCTCGCTGAGCCATGTATCAGGGCATGTCAGGCTGGACGCGGCCGATAGCGCCTTGGTGTTCGTCGAGAACACTGCGAGTGGCGCGGACGACGCTTGGCAGGCCTTTCGGGTAAGCGCCGTATCGTTCACCGGTCCCGCCTGTGCCAATGGCGGCGCGCCGGAGCGGGTGGTAACCGTCGCCGGAGACCTGAGCGGGGTCTGGGTCGGGGCGCCAGTGCGTCTCTTCCGCCCCTATGTCTTCGGGCTCTTCGAGATGGATCAACGCTGGTGGCTCGGACGCAGGAATCGCGAGGGAGGATCCGAATACGTGCCGGTGGCCGGCCCCTTGGCCCCACCCTCTTACGACGGTTTGAAGTTGACCTACTTGGGGCCCGACGGTACCGAGACGTCGAATCGGACTCAGGTCTTTCGCGTGGACATCAGCCTGCGAGCACCGACCTACCGGTCGCTGAGCGATCCCGACTACCGGCATCTCGGTACGAGCACCTACTTGAGGAACGATGGGTAGTCCGAATCGCGTCGCGGCATGGGTTCCCGCCCGCCTGCGTGATACGGGTGGATTCGCCCTCGCCATGGCGGTCTTCGCCCTCGTGCTGCTCGCCGCGGTCGTCGCCGGTGGCTACTTCTCGGCGTCGCAGGAGTACCAGATCGGACGCAGCATGAAGAGCCTGACGGCGAGCTTCTACGCCGGGGAGGCGGGCATCTTCGACGTGCTGGACGGCTGGGATCCCGCTGTGTACAACTGGATCGCGCCGGCGGAGACCGTGACGTTCGGGCCGGTGACGTTTGAGGGCGGCGGAAGCTACATCGGCAAGGTCGTGCGGGTCGGGAGCGCGGCCGATTCCGCGAAGCGCTACTTCTACATCGAGGCGGTCGGCCGCCCGCCGGGGCCGAATCTGGGGGAACGGCGGCAGGCCGCCGTCGCCCGTGCGCGGTTCCCGACCTTTTGCTGCGATGCGGCGGTCAAGGTCCACGGGGACGTAACGCTGCTACCGGCCAACGACCCAAAGGTCATTGGCAGCAACGACGATCCGCCTGGAGCGTGGAGCAGTGCTGCGTGTGCTCTCTACCCCGAGGACAGTCTTCCCGGTGTCAGATACGGCAGCTCGACGGACATCGACGAGGTGGATGGGATCGCCGGCTGGCCGTCCGCGGTTGTGCTGGATCCTTCGATCACGCGCCAGAACATCTTCAATTTCGGGGAGCTCAACTACGATAGCCTCATAGCGTACGCCGATCTCACCTTCGATGTCGGCGTTGGCAATACCATGAGCTTCAGCGGGTCCAGACCCAGCGTCACGGCGGACGGCAAGTGTAACCGCGACGACCCGGACAACTGGGGGGCGCCCGAGAATCCGAGCCATCCCTGCTTCAACTACTTCCCCATCATCCACGTCACGGGGAACCTCAGGTTGGTCGGTGCCGGCAGCGCTCAGGGAATACTGCTCGTGGGCGGCAGCGTCGACAACGACTCCGATGCGAGGTTCAGTGGGCCCTTCGACTTCTACGGCATCATCTTGACTAAGGACGACCTGGAGATGGACGGGCCGGGGAATCTGTACGGCGCTGCGTTCGTGGCTGAGGACGTCGAGCTGAGCAACGTGAAGCCCCGAATCCAGTACAGTCGCTGCGCGGTCATGCGCGCCCAGCGGCTCTCTAGCCTCACACGCCCGCGCCTGCTGTCGCAAAGGGCCTGGGTAGGGCTGTTCTGAGCCATTGGCTGCAGCGAGCGCACTACGCGCCGGCCCGTCTCAAGTACTCGCCGAAGTTCCGACTCAGATCTGCAGGGAGCCGATCACGGTTCGCCTGCGTCACCTCCACAATGCGCACGTGGGGCCGGCGCTTGAGCGCGTCGGCTCGAGCGTGGTGCCCCGCCATTATCGTGCCCAACAGCGCCCACGGCGCGCCTGGCTCGAAGATCCGCTCCAGCAGCTCGGTAAAGCGCTCACTGAGTAGCTCCATCTTGCCGATCTCGTCTACCACGAGCACACAGCCGCGCCGCCTGACACCGCTCTCGAGAATCGCGACGCCCAGGTCCTCGAACGAGCGGACGTCCACACCGTAACGACTCACCCGTGGGCCGCCTGCACCGGCTCGTGCCAGCGGCGCCCGCCGGCCATCGACCGTGACCACGTCGAACCCGATACGTCGTCCCTGCTCACGTAGCTCGTCGGTGTAGAACCCGACGCAGTGGCTCGCCCCGATCAGCTCGACGGCCCGACGGATCACCGTCGTCTTGCCGCACCCCGGCCGGCCGCTCAGCAGCACACGCGGCGGTGGGGTCACAAGCTCTGGAGAGTCTGTCATCCGGGCTCACCCGCTTGGAGAGTCTAGGGGCTGCAACTCAGGCACAATACTAGTGAGAAACCAGCGCACGATCCGAAAGGGGCGGATCTGGTGTGAGAAAAGGCGAACGCCCCGGGCCCACGGGGCGTTCGCTGAGGCGAGAATGTGCGTTGCGCAGAGGGCTTCTTCCAACGTGGGGCTGACTCCGAAGTGGGGCCAGCGGCAACAGAACGGGCCGGAAGAAACTGCCTCAATAAAGAACGGAGCCCCTGAGTCGCCCTCCCCCGCCGTTTTCCCTGTCCGGCTAAGACGCTCGAGACTCCGTC
>Ga0111181_1006_pt1 | contig 89258 bp, 75 predicted proteins | sample DeeMarSWOR324_28_FD_80236 | JGI IMG/M metagenome (GOLD analysis project Ga0111181, IMG submission 80236) | Gemmatimonas sp. SM23_52
GTAAGTGAGATCGTCGTCCAGGATGTAGACTTTCGGTATCATGAATGCAATATTTAGCGACAGTTGTTGAACTTACACAAGCCCGGCTCACCAGCCCCCGACCCCGCCGCCATACGTGGATGCCTGTGGAAGACGCCTTCCGAGTCGTTCTGATCGACGATGACCCCGACCTCCGCAAGTTGGTGAAGCTGACCCTGGAATTCACGGCCGGCTGGGAGGTGGCGACGGCGGCGGACGGGACTGAGGGGATCGAGGCGGTGCGGAACGCAAGACCCGACGTGGCGGTGGTCGACATCATGATGCCGGGGATGGACGGCTACGAGGTCTGCCGACGTCTCAAGCAGGATCCGCAGACGGCGGATATTCCGGTTGTCTTTCTGACAGCACGCAAGGAGCTCGACACGGCGAGGATGGAAGCGGTCGGTGCGGCGGGCGTCGTCGTGAAACCGTTCAATCCGGACCAGCTAGCTGGCGAGCTGCGCGCGCTTTGTGAGGGAGAGGGGACTTAAGTGTCTACGCCGACCCCTGACGAACTGCGGGCTGTTGATGAGCAGCTGGAGGAGATCCGGCGTGAGTTCCGTGAGGGACTGCCGGACCGCCTCGAGAGGATGCGTGCCGCGCTCAAGGAGCTGGCTCGTGGCTACGAACACGGAGCAGCGGAGAGCTTTCATCGCGCCGCGCACTCGCTGAAGGGAGCCGCCCCATCCTTCGAGGCGGACGAGCTGGTCGAGCCGGCTGCGACCCTGGCGGAATTCGGTCTGCGCTGGTGCGAGGACGGTGCGCTAGCGGCCGTCGAGGTTGCCGCCGCGTTCGAGGTTCTGGAGCGACTGGCGGCGGCGGTGCGGCAGTTCGCCTCGCGAATGGAGGGTGGTGCAGCGGGATGAAGGCGGGCGCGGACTCTCACGGCCTGTGGGCAGCGCGTCTCGAGGTGGTTGCCGAGCTGGCATCGCTGATCAACACCACCTTCGACCTGGATGAGATCTTCCGAACGGCGATCGAGAAGCTCCGACGGGTTCTGGAGTTCCGGCGGGCGAGCGTGGTGCTCGTTTCCGAGGATCGCCGTACCTACTACCTGCATACGCTCTGGGATGCGGCACAGGGTGGCTTCACTCACGCGGAGGGTGCCTATCCCATCGAGCGCGGCTTAACCGGCCAGGCGATCCGGACCGGAGAGGCGCTTCGCGTCGATTCGTTCGAGGGCACGCAGGGCATCCGCTCAAGTACAGAAAGTGAAGTGTCGGCGCTTATCGTGCCGCTGCACGTTGGCGGAGAAGTCATCGGTACGCTCAACCTCGGTGCGCAGGAATCGGAGACTTACGGCGATGATGATCTGGAGCTCGCCGTTCTGCTTGGACGACAGATCGCCACCTCGCTGTATTACTCCAAGCTGCTTGCCACGATCGAGCGGCAGCGTGAGGCACTGGCCCGCGAGCACGCGCACGTCGAGTCCGAGCGCAAGCGGCTGGAGTCGCTCATCGATGCGAGTGATGCCGCCATCCTCATGGTGAGCGACGAGCGTGTTGCCTATGCTAACAGCCCCATGGCGGAACTGCTTGCGCTTCCCCGCGAGGTGATCCTCGGAGCCCCGCTGGAAGAGATCAATCGCGTACTTGCGCGCTCCTTCGCGGATCCAGCCGACCTGACCGCGCAGGTGTCCGCGTTGCGGCGTGGTAGTGGGTCGCTGCGCGATCGCGTCGAGTTCCACTTCCCGCGGCGGCTAGTCTGCCAGCGGACGGTGACGACAGTGCGGGGAGGCGAGGGTGACGTGCTGGGACAGCTGGTTCTCTATCGGGACATTACCCGGGAGGCGGAACTGGAGGCGGCGAAGAGCGAGTTCGTCTCTCTCGTCAGCCACGAGCTACGGACCCCGCTCACGTCGGTCAAGACGTCGCTCAGTCTGCTCCTGCGCGGTGCGGCCGGTGCCGTCTCGGAGAAGGTCCGTGAGTTGCTGGAGATCGCACTCCGTAACCTCGACCGGCTGATCCGGTTGGTCGATGATCTACTGGATCTCTCGAGGATCGAGAGCGGTCGCGTAGTGACGAAGCTGGTGCCGATCTCGGTGGAGGAAGCGGCTGTGCGGGCAGTCGACGCGGTGGCGGGATTCGCGCAGGAGCGCGAGGTGAGGCTCGACATTGAGGAGTCGCCCGCAGCCACGCTGGTGATGGCGGATGCCGACCGCTTGCAGCAGGTGATCGTCAATCTGCTGTCGAACGCCGTGAAGTTCTCGCCGGCGGGAGGGCGCGTGGGGCTGCGCTGGTGGGAGCAGGGCGATCAGGCGGTCATGGAGATCGCCGACCAGGGACCCGGGATACCGGCGGAGCAGCTGGAAGCGGTCTTCGACAAGTTTCGCCAGCTTGAGCGCGGCGCCACCCGGAAGTACGGCGGTGCGGGTCTTGGCCTCGCCATCTGTCGGAGTATCGTCGAGCAGTTCGGCGGCCACCTCTGGGCAGAGAGTGATGAGGGCCAGGGATCGAGGTTCTTCGTGCGATTGCGAATCGCCCACGCGAGGCCGGAGGCTCGCGTAGCGGCGCCGCCGACCGCCGGGCCACGGTCCGTGCTGCTGGTGGAAAGTGATCCCGACCTGCAGCGGCTTTTCCAAGCACACTTCGAAGAGGAAGGTTGGCAGGTCTTCGTGACGTCGCGAGGCGGAGAGGCGCTGGAGAAGGCGCGGGAAGGGCCAGTGGGTCTCATCGTGACTGGCCTGGAGCTGGAGGACATGCACGGCCTGGAGTTCCTGCAGCGGCTGAGAGGTTCGCCCGCCAGCGTGGATATACCTGCGCTGTTGGTGGGCTCGGGTGGTGATGCTGCCCAGGCCGTGGCCTACGGGGCGGATGGCTGGATCGTGGGCGACGCTGATGCGCTGGTGGCGGAAGCGAACCGGCTGCTTGCCGGCCCGCGGCGGCCGGTGATCCTGCTGATTGAGGACGATCCGGCGGTCCGTACGGGCCTCGCCCGTGGTTTGCGGCGTGCGGGCTACGCCTGCCTGGAGGCAGCGGGCGGAGCGGCGGGACTGGAGATGGCGCGTGAGCGCGTGCCTGACCTCATGCTCACCGACATCCAGGTCCCGGGTATGGACGGGCTGGTCGTGCTGCGCGAGTTTCGAGCCGATCCCAAGTTGTCCGATGTGCCTGCCATCGTGATCACAGGACATCCCGCGCAGGACCTTGTGGAAGCGATCGATTCGCTCCAGGCCCACTTCCTGGCGAAGCCTTTCGGAACCGCCACGGTCTTGCGTGAGATCGACCGGCTCATCGGCGTCTCCAGCGAGCCGGGCTGAGGCCGGCATCTGGATTCCCAACTCAGAACCTAAGCCAAGATGAGAGAGCGGAGGCATGGAGCGAATCGTCGAGTGCGTACCCAATTTCTCTGAAGGCCGAAACGACGCGCTGATCAAAGAGATCACGGACGCCATCGAGGCGGTGGCCGGCATTCGGCTGCTGGACGTCGATCCTGGCAGGGATACGAACCGGACAGTGGTGACGTTCGTCGGTTCCCCGGACGGCGTCGCCGAGGCTGCGTTCCGTGCCGTCAAACGTGCTTCCGAGCTGATTGACATGCGACAGCACCAAGGTGCGCACCCGCGCTTCGGTGCCACCGACGTGGTGCCTTTCGTGCCGGTGTCCGGTGTGACGATGGAGGAGTGCGTCGAGATCGCGCGCAGCGTGGGACAGCGCATCGGTGCCGAGCTGGGCATCCCGGTCTACCTGTATGAGTATGCAGCGACGCGGCCTGAGCGCAGGAACCTCGCGAGGGTCCGGGCCGGTGAGTATGAGGGCCTGGCCGACAGACTGAAGGACCCTGAGTGGAAGCCGGACTTCGGCCCTGCGGTCTTCAACCCAACGGCCGGCGCCACGGCAGTGGGCGCGCGCGAGTTCTTGATCGCCTACAACATCGACCTCAACACCACGGACCGGCGCTACGCCAACGATATCGCCTACGTGCTTCGCGAGCGGGGCCGTTGGAAGCGCCGGGGCAACACGGAGCCGTTCTACTTCAAGGGCGAGGTGGTCTACTTCCCGGAGGACGGCGCGTATCCCTGTGGCCCCTGCGACTTCGTCGCGGATACGTTCGAGGCGCTAGAGAAGCACTACCGAGAAGTCCACGGCGGGGATCTACGCGAGCGCTACGACGATCTAGACATCGATCCTGACCACCCCGCCGGTCCCGTCTTCACCGACGGCATGTTCACGCACGTGAAAGCGATCGGCTGGGTGATCGATGAGTACAAGAAAGCCCAGATCAGCATGAACCTCACCAACTATCACGTGAGCCCTCCGCACGAGGTACTGGAGGCGGCCCGCGAAGAGGCGCGTAGGCGGGGGATCGTGGTGACGGGATCGGAGATCGTCGGCGTGGTTCCCTACGAGGCCATGCGACGCGCCGCCGTCTTCTACCTGAGGCGGATGCGTAAGTCGACCGGTGTCCCGGTTCCTGACCTCATGGAGACTGCCATTCAGTCGATGGGTCTCCGGGATGTCGCACCGTTCGAGTCCGAGGAGAAGGTGCTCGGGATGCCGCAGGTCGAGGGCCCGTTGGTCCTACGTCCGACTTTCGATTTCGTGGACGAGGTGTCGCGGGACACACCGGCTCCCGGTGGCGGCTCGGTAGCGGCACTCGCCGGAGCACTGGGCAGTGCGCTGGCGGGCATGGTCGCCAACCTGTCGGTCGGCAAAGGCGAGTTCGATCCGCACTACGAGAGGTTGTGCTCGATTGGGGAGCGTGCTCAGCAGGTCAAAGACGCCCTGATTCGCGGTGTCGACGAGGACACGCGGGCCTTCGATGCGGTCATCGAGGCCATGCGCATGCCCAAGGACACCGAGACTGAGCGGACGGAGCGTGCGAAGGCGTTGGAGGAAGGTTACAAGGTCGCGACCCAGGTCCCGCTGGACACCGTCAGGCTGTGCCGGGACGCTCTGGCGCTGTGCAAGGAGATGGCGGAACTGGCTGATCCCGAGATGGTGAGCGATGTGGGGACCGGGGCACACCTGGCCCATGCGGGAGCCCAGGCGGCGGCCTACAACGTGCGCATCAACCTGCGGCACATCGCCGATGAGGCGTTCGTGCAGGAGATGCGTGGAGGGGTCGCGGCCCTCCTGGCAGAGTGCGCGGAGCTGGCGGCGGGCGCGGTTGCCAAGGTGGAAGGCGTGCTCGGCTCCTGAGCTGGCGGTTGACGCGGCTAGGTGTTCGGCTGGGCAGCGCTGGTGCAGGCGGATATGCGAAAGCAGGTGCCGGCCTCCAGGCGGGCCGGCGGGTGCACGGCGCGGATCGACGCGCGGGAGGCCTCGCCGTGCAGGTCGGCGAGGGCCTCATCGAGTTCCTCGTGGAGGGTGCGGGCGAGCTCCTGGGGCGTCATGTGCCGGATTCTGGCGCAAATGTCGCTTTGTGTCTAGCTTTAGCGGGTCGATTGGCACTCCGGACTCCCCCCACACTCGGTGCTAGACGGCACAAGCCAAGCATAGCTGGATTGTTCACCTACTAGGCGGAGGCCCTGAATGCCACGTCGTCCAACTCTTGAAGGTGCCCTCCTGCTGCTCGCTCTAGCCGGGGACGTCGCGGTGCTGGTTGCCGTCGACGATCCCTGGTTGCGACTCAGTCTGGGGCTGCTGCTGCTGGCGCTGATCGTCTGGGCGTCCGCTCGGCTTGGCGTGGTGGATCTGGTAATGCAGTCCCCGGCAGAGCGGGTTCATAAGCGTCGTTTCGTGCGGCTGCGATCTCAGGTTCAGCAGCTCCTCGATGAAATCCGTCGGCTGAACTGGATGGCTGTGGACGCGGAGCGCGGTTTTCGCAGCCGCGAGAAGGCGTTACGCGAGATGGACCGGATCGAGGAGCGGCTGAAGGACCTCATCGCGGAGATCCGCACCACGGCTGGACAGATCTCTCCAAGCGATGAGGAAGTCGAGGGCGAGGGGGAGGAAGCGGCGGCCGGCTAACCCAGCCCACGCTGTCCCCGGGTTCGGGCACCCATGAGTCCCAGCATACTCGAGATCTTCGCCGCTGACGCGCGCAAGTACGTTGATCGGCTCCACCGGGCGATGAACGCCGAGGGTGGACCCGACGTGGACGGGGTCCGGCGTGCCTGCCGGCGTCTGCATCACGCCGCGGTGCTCGCCGACCACGAGCCGGTGATCCACGCTGCGACAGCCCTACAGAAGACTGCGGTCCAGTTGATCGCTGGCAAGCGGGCGGTGTCCGACGAACTGACCGGTGCCGTTCGGGCGGTAATCCAGGAGCTGGACGCCGTGATTGCGGCTCTGCCGGCGAGCGATGCGCAGGCCGAGGCGCGGCTGCGTCAGGTCAGCGAGTCGTTGACTGCGGCGCCTGGCGGAGCGCCGGTCACCCCGGCGGCCGAAGCGGGTGACCGGGAGCCTGAAGCGCCCGCGGCGAACGTAGCCGGCGATGAGGCCCACACTGTCCTGGACGCGCTCATCGTGGACCTCGGGGATGCGGTCGAGCGACTCGAAAACGATCCTCGCGACCGAGAGCCGCTGAAAGCGATGTTGCGCAAGATACGGCGGCTGCGCGAGCTGGAGCGGGTCGAGGTACTCACGCCGGAGGACAAAGCGCTGAGTGCCGTTGAAGAGCTCATCCTGCAGATCGCGCGTGCAGGCGGCCCCAGCGCGCCCTCGGTCACGCAGGTCGGTGGCCGTGCCATCGAGGTGGACCGGCTCAAAGAGAGTGTGATGGACAAGGTCCGGCGCTCGCGGCAGGTGGTTTGGGTCAGCGATCTGTTCTTCCCGGAGGGACCGCACGTCGTCGCCTGTCCGCTGGCCGAGGAGCAGGGTGGGTCCGAGCGCTATTTCCTGGCCGAGGCCACGCAGAGGCTCGATCGCTGCGAGAACTTGCGCAAGACGATGCTCGAGGCCGACAGCGAGCAGATGCGCCTGGCGGGCGAATCGCTGGCGCACACCCTCCGCCACCTGCGGGAACGAGCCGCTGCCTTCAACCATGGCGCGCTGGGCCGTGTGGTGCGCCGCGCGGCGGCGGCATTACGCGCTCAGCTTGTCCGCCCGGCGGCGCGAATCCGGGGTATGGCCCAGGGATTCGGTCCAGTCTTCGACGCCCTGCGCACCTATCTCGAGACGCACGACAGTGCGGTTCGGGCGCGGGCGGTGAGCGAGGCGCAGACGGCCCTGCACCTGGCGATCCTGGGTGCAGAGCCGGAGCTGCCAGCGGAGGCAGCAGCGTTTGATCCGGATGCCGCGCTCCAGCAGGCGCTGGCGCTGAGGACGCGCGTGGACGAGCGGCTGCAGGGTCTCAGCGGTCCGCATGCTGCCGGCCTGCGCGAGGATCTGGAGGAGTTGTTCGCTCTCATCGCTCAGTACGTCTCGGCAGCGGCAGAGCCGCACTGAGGCAGGAGCTGACGGTGAGGGGCCGCCAGCTTGCGGTCTGAGTCTAGAGAGGTGGGGAAGCCAGGGGCGTGGAGCTTCCAGTTCGCAGGTTGTTCGGAGTCAACGCGTTTCCTCTGAGTCGTCTTCCTCTTCCTCGGATTCCTCTTCGTCCCCCTCGAGTTCCTCTTCGTCCTCCTCGGCTTCCTCTTCGGCCCCCTCGAGTTCCTCTTCGTCCTCCTCGGCTTCCTCTTCGGCCCCCTCGGATTCCTCTTCGTCCTCCTCGGGCTCCGCTTCCTCCTGAACACGCGCCGCGCTCTCCGCCTCCGCCTGGGCTTCCAGCTCGTCGAGCATCCGGTCCGCCTCATCGGCCTCGTCCTCTGCCGCCGCTTCGCGCAGCGCACTGGCCGGGGATTCCTCGCTCGCCGGGCCATCGCGCGACGCTCTGGGGAGCACGACCTGCGGCTGTCCCGCCTTACTCCCTCGCGCGCCAGCTTCCTCGATCGGTGTCGGCACGCCGGCCGACTTGCGGATCTCGTCGACGGTGTCACGCATCAGCGCCGCGATGCGATCGAGCTCGGCGTGGGCATGGCGTGGGGAGAGCTTACCCTCCCGCCCCTGGATCGCGATGCGGTTCATCTGGCGGACCTGCTCCAGCAGGCGGTCGGTGCGGCTGCGAAGGCGCCCGTACTTGCGGCGATCGAGTCCCTCAGTCTTGTGGGTCCGCAGCTGCTCCAACAGCGGGTTCTCGACCTGCATCTCCTCCCGGGACTGGGCGAGATAGAAGGTGCCTGCCATGATGATCGCTGCCGCGATCGCACGCAGGATGATATCGGGAACGGCGGCGACGACGAGCACCAGCAGGAGTGTACCTAGCCCGACGACGGCCCAATTGGGGCCCGTGTCCGAGGTAGGTTTGCTCGCGGCCATCGCTATGCCTCCCAGCGGCGTGATGCGGACTCTGGCGCAGCGCCCTTCAGCAGCAAGGGAAGTCTATATAGAATGCACTGTTGGAGCTGACCGCGCCAGGTCTGGCGGCGATTGCGCTACGGGCTGTTGCCAGCAGATTGTTGGAGGTTCGGTGAGATAGCTGCCAGCAAGGGACGGGAGTCCATCATGGCAAAAGCGCCTCCGGGAGAGGATCGAGTCCTGCGCGTCGCACTGTGCCAGCGCAACATCGTCGTTGGCGACATCGCGGGGAACGTCGAGAAGATACGCGAGAGCCTCACCCACGTGCGTGAGCTTGGAGCCGACCTCGCGCTGTTTCCCGAGCTCACCGTCACCGGTTACCCGCCTGAAGACCTGCTATTGAAGCCGTACTTCGCCGGGCGGGCCGAGGCCGCCCTGCGCGATCTGGCTGCCGAGGTCAAGGATCTCGTGGCTGTGGTGGGCTTCCCCGAGCTGTGCGACGACTTGTTTAACACGGCGGCGGTCATCGCGGGTGGGGAGGTAGTGGCGCGCTACCGGAAGCGCTACTTGCCGAACTACGGTCCATTCGATGAGCAGCGCTATTTCGCGCGCGGCGAGCAGGCGCTGGTGCTGGATGTGGACGGGGTCAAAGTCGGAGTGACGATCTGCGAGGATCTCTGGTACCCCGGCGGCCCGGCGCAAGCAGCGGTGATCGATGGCAAGGCGGACATCCTGCTTAACATCTCCGCCTCCCCATACAGCCGGGGAAAGGGAGCACAGCGCGAGCAGATGTTCGCGACGCGCTGCCAGGACTACGGTTGCTGCCTGGCATTCTGTAACCTGGTGGGAGGCCAGGATGAGCTGGTGTTCGATGGCCACAGCGTGGTGATGGACCCGCGCGGCATGGTGCTGGCTCGCGGCCGGCAGTTTGAGGAGGATCACGTCGTCGTGGACCTCGATCTGCGGGGTGTGTCGCGACGCCGGCTGCACGATCCTCGCTGGCGCCAGCGATACGCTGGCGCGACGGACCGCGTACGTGTCGTGCCCATCGGGCGGCAGCGACGCAAGAAGCCGCCGCTCGAGCAGCAGCCAGTGGCCGAACTGCTCGATCCGGAGGCGGAAGTCTACCAGGCCTTGCTGCTGGGCACTGCCGACTACTTCCGTAAGAACGGTTTCCAGCACGCCGTCCTCGGTCTCTCCGGTGGCATCGACTCCGCTGTGGCCCTCACCGTGGCTGTGGATGCCTTGGGGGCCGAGGCGGTGACTGCGGTATCGATGCCGTCCCGTTACACGCGGGCGGTCAATCGTGAAGATGCCGCGGATCTCGCACGTCGACTGGGAGTGGACTTCGTCGAGATCCCTATCGATGGCATCTTCGAGTGCTATCTCAGGGCGCTGGAGCACCCCTTCGTCGGCACGGAGCTGAACGTCGCCGAGGAGAACATCCAAGCTCGGATCCGCGGCAACCTCTTGATGGCACTCTCCAACAAGTTCGACTGGCTTGTGCTCACCACCGGAAACAAGAGCGAGATGAGTGTGGGTTACGCGACGCTCTATGGCGACATGGCGGGAGGCTTCTCCATTCTGAAAGACGTGCTGAAGTCCTGGGTGTATCGTCTCGCTGACTGGCGGAACCAGCAGGGTGAGGTGATCCCACCGCGGATCATCGAGAAGCCACCCTCGGCCGAGCTGCGGGAGAGCCAGCTCGACAGTGACAGTCTGCCACCATACGACCTGCTCGATCCCATCGTCGCGGCTTACGTGGAAGAGGACCGCAGCCCGGAGGAGATCACGAAGCTGGGGTTCGACCGGGAGCTTGTTCATCGGGTCGTGGAGATGATCGATCGGGCCGAGTACAAGCGCCGGCAGGCGCCTCCTGGGATCCGCATCTCGTCGCGGGCTTTCGGCAAGGATCGCCGTCTCCCCATCACTAACCGCTACCGGCCTGTACCCCGGGAGGACTGAACTCTCGGTGGCCCTCGCGGTCACAGCGGGCACACCCTCGCGTGGCACTGTCCAGCGGTATCGTTCGTGCCGCGCGAGGCAGGCCATCTCGGCAAGGTAGACGAGTCGATGAGCGAACTGGAGCGGTACTGGAAGCGAGTGCTGGATTTCCCCGGAATCGTGCGCCGGCCGGAGGACGCCAAGCTCAGCGCTCTGGTTGATGCGGGCGGGCGTGTGCTGGTGGAGCAGCAGACGGAGTTCCAGCGCGTACTTCTGCTCGAGACGCCCAAGGGAGAGATCATGCTACTGCTGGACGGCGAGCTGCAGTTCTACAGTGGCGACGAGCATCGCTACCACGAGGCGCTTGTCATCGTCCCTTTCCTTTTTCGGCAGCGCCCGCTACGGCGCGTGGGAGTGATGGGGGGAGGTGACGGCCTAGTAGCGCGTGAGCTGCTTCGCCATTTTGCCGACGAGATCGAGCTCATACGGATCATTGACATCGACCCGGCGGTGACCGAGATGGCCCGAACACAAGCGAGGCTGGTGGAGCTCAACGAGGGCAGCCTCATGGATGAGCGGGTGGAAGTGATAAACGCCGATGCCTTGAGCTATCGCTCCGCGGATCCATTCGACCTCATACTCGCCGATCTTCCGGATCCTGCGAGCCCGGTGCTGGCGCGGTTGTACAACCGTGAGTTCTACGAACACCTGCGAGCGCAACTTACTCCGGAGGAAGGGATCGTCAGCGTCCAGATCGTCTTCGTCCCGCCAGTGTTCGATGGGGTGCTGAGCACGCTCCGCGCCGTGTTCCCGACGGTGAGAGAGTACGCGCTCTGCATGTACAGCTTCGTGAGGTCGGGCTTCGCCCTCTGCGGTCAGGGTCCGCTGGAGCGTTGCCGCGAGCTACCGAAGGGTACCCGCTATCTCACCCCGGAGGTGCTGGACATGCTGTTCTACTTCGCACCCGATGAGCCGCGGGTCGAGGTCAACGAGGTGAGCACGAATGAGAACGAGCGGGTAACAGAGTGGTACGCGTCATTTCTGCGCGACTATGTGGAGGAACGCATACTCTACTACTGAGCGTGAACCTCGGCTCCGAGCGGCTTGAGATGCTGTGCGCCCCCCCATGCGGCGGTGTGTCGACGGCTCGCCCCTGCCGATTAGGGGCGAGCGGTCTCAGTTGGCCTCAGGACTCGCGTTCTTCCAGGAAACCTCGGAATACGAGTTCGCTGTCGACGCGTTCGGGACCCAGCCGGTCGATCAGGTAGTCGCGTGCGCGCTCGGCCCGCTCGGCGAGCGCGCAACTGACGATGTCGATGGACGCGTACTCGTACTCGGGGTAGGTGTGGATCGCGAAGTGAGACTCGCGAATCGGCAGGAAGACGGTGAGTCCCTGGCCTGGGTATCGATAGACCGCTGGCTCTGCCAGCGGGTGTAGGATGGCTGCTGCTGCGGCGCCAGTCAGGATCTCTCCCATCTGATCGGGGTCGTTGAGCGTCTCGGGGTCCACGCCGTACATGTCCACCATGACGTGGGTCAGTACGGCGCGCTCCGTAGCCGCCTCCTGTGGAGCCACCTTGTGCATTTTCACCCCCCTTGCGGATTGAGATGGCGATTCCGACGCTGGTGGCCTGTGATGTCCCCAAGAAACGTCGGTCCCGTGCCTCGCGCAATAGCCCGGGCGAGCGGCACCACCTGTCCTTCCTCGACGCCCGCCGGCTCAGGTTTCCAGCCGGCTGGTGAACGGTATCGGGTTCGTGATGCAGTAGACCCCCGGGCAGCGCTCCTCCGCCAGTCGCTGGATCTCTTGGAGCTTATCGGCAGGGGCAGCGGAAACCACTCGGAGCGTCGCCGTCATGCCCTCGGTGATTGGCCGGTCGGCCACGCCCATGGGGCGGCTCAGATCGATCTCGTTCTCGATGGTCACCTCCAGCTCCTTCAGCTCGACGCCCTCGGCAGCGGCGACTGCTGCGAAGGTGCCGGCGAAACAGGAGGCGAAGCCATACATGCAGTAGGAGACAGGGTCGGGTCGCAGACCCTCGCCGCCCATGAAGGGGGCGAAGTCCGTCTCCAATCTCAGCTTGCCCTTAGGATAGTCGACGGCGGCGCTGAACTGGGGCTTGCCATCCTCGAACACCCAGCGCCCGGTAACCGTCTTGAGTTTCTTCGCTGTTGCCGGATCCTTCTCGATCTGGCCGGCGAAGTCGCGCATCGCTTGAACGTTGACGTTGTTGCTTTTCGCCATGCTGTGCTCCCACCTCAGCTCTCGCCCTGGAAGGTCCCGATAACTCGGCATCGCTCGCGCTTCCCGTCCCAATTCAAGTCGAGCAGGTAGGTGAAGTCCAGCGTGATCGACCTAACCTGCTTGGAACGGGAGTACTTGACGAACACTGTCTCTGCGACGCCTTCGCCGCTGATCATCAGGGTCAGGCTATGCTTCGTCACTCCGACGACGGAGAACTCGTCCCGTTGTTCCTCTGGCGACTCCTCGTTGCTACGGTCGATTATCGCCAGATAGCCCGTGTGGTCGGGTTTGAACTCCAGGACGACGTCACGGGCAGCGTGCCTCGAACCGCCGGGCCGGGTCAGGTCGGTTGCACGCAGGCCCGGATTGGCTGGATCGCTCACCACGAAGGTGGTAGCCAACCAAGTGCCTACGAGGGCATCATAGTCAGAGTCCGCCTCCGTGATCCCGTTGGGGTCGGCTCCCGGGCAGGCTGCCCCCAGGAACGCGGTCGCGACCAGGGCACACAGGAGAGTGGTGCTGAGACGGCAGTCGGGCATACGCGCAGCCGGTGGCGGCGAACGATTCTGGATTAGAGACTGTCTGAGTGTGGGCGCAATCTTAGTAGCATCGTGGAAGGATGACAAGTAGCGAGGTGACGACAGTCCTGGTGGCACCCACGGCCTTCAAAGGCACGCTGGGTCCGAACCTTGTGGCGCGGGCGCTGGCGCGGGCGGTAGCCAGCGTCTGGCCCGGCGCCGAGGTGATCTCCCGTCCGCTCTCCGATGGAGGTAACGGCCTTCTGGAGGCCTGCGCGGCTCTCGAGGGCGGGGTGCTGGAGGAGGTGCGGGTCAGCGACCCACTGGGGAGGTCGACTCAGGCCCGGCTGCTGCGACTGGGCTCGCGCGCGGTGGTCGAGTCGGCCGAGGCCTGCGGACTACATCTCCTAGCAGTCGAGCGGCGTGATCCGCTGGCTGCCACGACGCGGGGTGTAGGGGAGTTGCTGGTGGCCGCTGCGCGTGGGGGTGCCAGGGAGATCATCCTGGGCCTGGGTGGCAGCGCGACGGTGGACGGCGGCACGGGGATGGCTCGCGCGCTCGGCTGGCGTTTCTCAGACGTCGGGGGCCGACCGCTCGCCGAGGGCGGCGGAGCGCTCGGCGCTCTGGAGCGTATCGAGCCGCCGGTGCGACCTTTCGCCCCGCGGGTGGTGGCGCTTTGTGACGTGGGGAACCCGCTGCTCGGCCCCCATGGCGCGGCTCGGGTCTACGGTCCTCAGAAGGGAGCCAGCCCAGTGGAAGTGGCCCAGCTCGACGCGGCTCTCGCCCGGCTAGCGGAACTGCTGGAGGCGCAGCTGGGAGTGTCCGTGGCCGAACTCCCCGGCGCCGGCGCGGCGGGTGGGCTGGGTGCCGGCGCGCGCGCGTTCTTGAGAGCAGATCTCGTGTCGGGAGCCGGCTGGATGATCGAGCGCGCAGGTCTGCCCGAACTGCTCAGGCGGGCGGATCTGGTGCTGACGGGTGAGGGTCGTTTCGACGTACAGAGTGGGATGGGCAAGGTCACGGGCCGGGTCGTGGAGGCCGCCCGTTCGGCAGGCGTGCCGGTGCTGCTGGTCTGCGGGCGTGTGGACGGCGCGCTGCCAGAGGGGGTGCAGGCGGTGGAGGGTGGCGGAGAGACCCTCAGCGCGGACGATGTGGCACGCCTGGCCGAGGCGGCTTGCCGCGCCCGCGCCGGTGGGGGTAGACTTTGAGGCTCTGAGCACACGAGCCGCAGGGACGTCTTGCCCGACTGACAGAGGCCGGATGGCGAACAGCGATCTGATGGAGAAGCTGGTCTCGCTGTGCAAGCGGCGAGGCCTTGTCTACCAGTCGTCCGAGGTCTACGGCGGACTCGGCTCCGTCTGGGACTACGGGCCTCTCGGCGTGGAGCTGAAGCGCAACATCAAGGATCGCTGGTGGCGGGACATGGTGACCAGCCGCCCCGACATCGAGGGTCTGGATGCCGGTATCCTCATGCACCCCGCTGTCTGGGAGGCGAGCGGCCACGTCGAGGGCTTCACCGACCCTCTTGTCGAGTGCAGGAACTGCCATCGCCGCTTCCGTGCCGACGAAGTCGAGGATCAATGCCCGATCTGCGGCGTGAAGGAACAGTTCACACCACCCCGCCTGTTCAACCTCATGTTCCGGACGTTCATGGGTCCGGTGGAGGAGGCGGCGGCGCAGATCTATCTGCGTCCCGAGACAGCCCAGGGCATCTACGTCAACTTCCAGAACGTCTTGAACTCGTCGCGTCAGAAGATACCGTTTGGCATCGCGCAGATCGGCAAAGCGTTCCGTAACGAGATTACGCCCGGCAACTTCATCTTTCGCACTCGTGAGTTCGAGCAGATGGAGATGCAGTACTTCGTGAAGCCGGGCACGGACCAGGAGTGGTTCGACTACTGGAGGAACGAGCGGCTAGAGTGGGTGAAGTCGCTCGGCGTTCGGGCTGAGAAGCTGCGGCTGCACCAGCACACCCGCGAGGAACTGGCCCACTACGCCTACGACGCCTACGACATTCAGTACGAGTTTCCCTTCGGCTGGCAAGAGTTCGAGGGAATTCACAACCGCACCGACTTCGACCTCAGCCGCCACCAGGAGCGATCCGGCAAGAAGCTTGAGTACTTCGATCCGGTGAGCAACGAGAGCTACGTACCGTACATCATCGAGACCTCAGGCGGCGTAGACCGGCAGATGCTGGTTGTCTTGGCCGATGCGTACCGTGAGGAGGAGGTCGAAGGGGAAACTCGGGTCGTGCTCGGGCTCAAGCCCCAGCTGGCGCCCATCAAGGTGGCGGTCTTCCCGCTGGTCAAGAAGGATGGCATGCCTGAGGTCGCTCAGAAGATCACCGTTGCTCTGCGCTCGCGCTTCCCGATCTTCTACGACGAGGCAGGCTCCATAGGTCGGCGCTATCGCCGCCAGGACGAGGCGGGTACGCCCTTCTGCGTGACGGTGGACGGGCAGACGTTGGAGGATGACACCGTCACGGTGCGCGACCGGGACACGCTGAGACAGGATCGCGTCGCCACAAGCAAGTTGGTGGAGTACTTGAGCGAGGCGATCGGGTGAGTGCGCGGCCGTGCGCTTGAGGCCGCTGCTGTGGCTCGGCGCGGGGGCGGTGGCGGGCGCTTATCTGGTCGACCGCTGGCGCCGCAATCTGCAGACCGAGCCCCGGCCACTCAGGGATCATCGCGGCCGCGCGCTCAAGCCGCTGTTCGTAGAGCTTGCGGGAGATGAGTGTGTCCCCGTTGTCGTGGCGGGCACGGGACCGGTTGTGGTGCTTCTACCGGGGCTGACCGGCGACAGCGAGGTGTTCCGCTACCAGATCTCGGGTTTGTCGGCCAGCTATCGGGTGATCGCCCCGAATCTGCGTCTGGATTTCGGCGGCATGGAGCAGCGCTTCGACCAGTTCGCCCACGACGTCGCGACAGTGCTCGACGCCGTCGATGAGCCATCGGCTTGCCTGCTGGGACTGTCGTTCGGTGGCCCGATCGCCATGCGCTTCGCCACCCTGTACCCGGAGCGTCTCTGGGCGCTCATCCTCACCAGCACGCTGGCCCGCCTGGATCTGTCCCATGTGGGACTCAACCGGACGCTGCTCATTCCCGTGGCACGTTGGACGTCGCGGTTTCTACCGGTGCCGCTGATGCGCAGGTTGGCGGACCTCTGGGGACGGTGGGGGATCTGGGTGTTCGATCCGTCCCCAGGGAACGAGCGGGTCATCGACTATGAGCTGACCACGCCAGTACGTGTGCCGATGTCGGTGGGCGGGAAGCGCGTGGAGATGTTCAGAGCGTGCGATCTGCGCCCCGCTTTGCGGGCAATCCGACAGCCGGCTCTGGTCATCGGCGGCTCGTCCGACACGTACACGCTTCCCGAGTGGCAACGCGAGATCGCCGATCTGCTACCCAACTCCACGTACGTCGAGATACCCTATGGGGGCCACCTATCGCTGATCTCGCACACCGAAACCTTCAACCAGGTGGTGCTCGACTGGCTTGCAGGGCAGCGCGAGGCCGGCGCGCTCGCTCAGCAGTCGCAGCCCGCCGAAACCGCATGAGGTTGAACCACTTTGGCGTCACGGTCTGAGGTCTTCGCTTCCCGCTGGGGAATGATGCTCGCCATGCTCGGCATGGCAGTGGGGACCGGCAATATCTGGCGGTTCCCGCGAATCGTGGCCTCTAACGGCGGCGGCAGCTTCCTGATCGCTTGGGTCGTGTTCCTGCTCCTCTGGTCGGTCCCGTTGATTCTGGTCGAGTTCGCTATGGGGAAGACGACACGCTCCGGCACGATCGGAGCGTTCGGCAAGCTGATCGGCAGAAAGTTCGCCTGGCTGGGAGCCTGGGTCGGTTGGTGCTCGGCGGCGATCATGTTCTACTACAGCGTGGTCATGGGCTGGTGCATCCGGCACTTCGTGGCCAGCCTGACGGGCGAGATACCGGGAGCGACGCCGGAAGCGTTCTGGCAAGGCTTCAATAGCTCGTCGGGCGCATTGCTCACCCACGCTGTAGCGATGACGCTGGGTGTCATCGTCGTGGCGCGCGGCGTGCGCGGCATCGAGCGGGTCGCCCGGGTCCTGATCCCCAGCCTGGTGATCCTCGTCGTCGTGCTTGCCATTCGGGCCGTGACTCTGCCCGGCGCCGTGCGCGGCCTCAACTTCATGTTCACGCCGGATTGGGCGCAGCTGGGCAGCTATCGGGTCTGGCTGGAGGCGCTCACGCAGAACGCGTGGGATACGGGCGCTGGCTGGGGCCTCATTCTGACCTACGCAGTCTACATGAGACACAACGAGGACACGACTCTCAACGCGTTCACCTTGGGGTTCGGCAACAACTCCATGTCGCTGCTGGCAGGGATCATGGTCCTCTGCACGGCGTTCGCGATGCGGCCGGATGTGGTGAACGAGATCGTGGGTGCTGGTAACGAAGGATTGACTTTCATTTGGGTGCCGCAGCTGTTCGCGACGATGCCCGGCGGCCGCTTCTTCATGGCGCTCTTCTTCCTCGCCCTGGTCTTCGCGGCCTGGACGAGCCTGATCTCGATGATCGAGCTGGCGACGCGCGTGATTGTGGACGCGGGCGTAGCGCGGGGTCGTGCGATCTGGTGGGTTGGCATCGTCGGCTTCCTGGCGGGTGTGCCGAGCGCGCTCTCCATCCGTTTCTTCGGCAATCAAGATTTCGTTTGGGGCGTCGGCCTGATGCTGTCGGGCCTTTTCTTCGCCTTCGCAGTGCTCAAGTTCGGGGTCCGACAGTTCCGCTTGGAGCTAGTCAACCAGCCGGGCGCTGACATCAGGATCGGGCGCTGGTGGGAGTGGGCGATCGTGCTGTGCCTGGTGGAGGCCGTGGTGCTCATCGTCTGGTGGTTCCTGCAGGTTCGTGGTGAAGGATGGCACTCCGCGTTGAACCCGCTCAGCACCTACAGCATCGGCACCGTACTGGTGCAGTGGCTGATCGCACTGGCGGCGTTCTGGCTGCTCAATGGCTGGCTGGCGGACCGCTCGCGAGTGCCGGCTAAGGCGCAGGTCGCCGAGTCGGCGACGCCGACTTAGCAGGCGGCTGTCAGGAAGGGCGTTGGGTATGGCTGCTGAAGCGAGCCTTGGCCGCTACACTCCCTACGAGTTGATGTTCGGCGCAGAGCGACTCGCCGAACACGAGTTACCGGCGATCGCCGAAGAGGCGCGTCGGCGCGGCATCACGCTGTCGCGCCGGGACCATTTCGCCGGCTCCGAGGGTGTCGGCAGACTGCTACGGCGGCTGGTTCCGGAAACGCTGGAGCCGACGGCGCTTGAGAGCTACCTAGATATCCTGTTCCACTGCTACCATTTCTGGGACGCCGGCTGCCCTCTGTACGCTTTCGCGGCGGACGTGGTCCGGGATCTCGTCGCGATCGCTCCCGATCTCGGGAGTTGGAATCCTCGGGCACCCCATCCGTCGCTCTACGTCGAGTTGCCGAGAAACCTCTTCTGGGCGGCTGTGACTGAAGGCGAGCCGCCCGAGCCGGTCGAAGGTCTGTTCGTCAGGCTGGGGCCCGATCAGCCGCCGACGGGCGTCGATCTGCTGATCGCTTTGGGAATGCGTCCCGATCGGCCGGGTTTCAGCGTGGCCGCGTTCACCGCGAGTCTCGAGCAGACGGCCGAGCTGAAGGAGCCTGGCGCGTTCGAGTCGGAGATTCCCGGGGCCGATCTCGCTGGGATATATTCCCTGCAGCGACCCTCTGAGGCCCTGCTGCTGACGTTGCGCCTGCTTTGGTACCTCGACGTCTACCCAGACGCGAAGGAAACCGTGCCAGGCGCCGCCGACGCAGCGCCGCAAGCTTATGGATACGACGTGCCCACCGCACTGGATCACCACAGGGTGCGTCTCATCGGACGGAGCCGCGGATGATTGGTGGAATCCGGATAGCTCGCTTCTTTGGCTTCGACGTCCGCGTCGATCTGTCCTGGTTCGTCGTCTTCCTGCTGGTCCTCTGGACCTTCGCGAAGGCGGTGTTCCCGCAGCGGAATCCGGGGCTGAGCGCCGGTGAGTACATCGCCATGGCTTGGGTGGGGGCACTTCTCTTCTTCCTCTCCGTGTTGCTGCACGAGCTGGCACATTCGGCGATGGCGCGGGCGCGTGGCATCCAGGTAGAGGGGATCACCCTGTTCATCTTTGGCGGTATGGCGCGGATTAGTTCCGAGGCGACCAGCCCGAAGGACGAGTTCCTGATCACCGTCGTCGGACCGCTTTCCAGCGCCGTTATCGGTCTGGTGCTTTTCGGGTTCGCCCGCGCGGCTCAGGCGCTAGGGCTGCCGCAGTCGGTCAGCGGCGTGGCGAGCTGGTTGGCGTTCTTGAACTTCGTACTCGCTGCCTTCAACCTGATCCCCGGCTTTCCGCTGGACGGCGGCAGGTTGTTTCGCTCCCTCGTCTGGCAGCTCACACAGGATCTGCGCAAGGCGACGCGTTGGGCGTCGCTCAGCGGACGCAGCTTCGGCCTGCTGCTGGTTGCGCTCGGAGTCGTTTACCTGTTCGGCGGCTTCCTGGTCAACGGAATGTGGTTCATCTTTATCGGCTGGTTCCTGCACCAGGCGGCGGAGTCGAGCTACAGGCAGCTCATACTGCGGAGGATACTACAGGGGGTGAGGGCCCGCGAGGCGATGACTCGCAATCCCGAGACCGTGAGCCCCGACCTGGCGCTTCGCGATCTGGTGGACGAGTACTTCCTCAAGCGCCGCTACGCCTCCTTTCCGGTCGAGGACAGAACGGGCCGCCTGCTGGGGCTGATCACGCTGACCCAGGTCAAGGATGTGGAGCGAGACAAATGGCCCACCACCAGGGTCAGCGACGCGATGACGCAGATCTGCGAGGCAGTGACCGTCCGGCCTGAGGATTCTCTTGCGGATGTGCTCTCCAAGCTGGAGAGCGCCGGTGTCGGACGTGCCCTCGTGGTGACGGACGGTCGCCTCGAGGGCATGATCAGTCGCACAGACGTAGCGCAGTGGCTGGACCGCTATCAGAAGCTGCATTAGCGGGGGTCGCGCAGCGAAGCCGGTTGTTGAACCGAATGGCAGCTTCCAAGAAATCGAAGAGAGTACAGCGCGGTGCCCGGAAGCCGAAGTCCGGATCGCCGGCGACGCGAGCTCTGGAGGTCGTTGAACGCCTGGGCGCGGCCTATCCGGCCCGCATCGAGCTGAATTTTCGCGACCCACTGGAGCTCGCGGTCGCGACGATCCTCTCGGCCCAGTGCACGGACAGGCGGGTGAACGAGGTAACTGCCGGTCTCTTCGAGAAGTACCGCACAGCGGAGGACTATGCCCACGCCGATCCGGATGTCTTCCAGGAAGAGATACGTCCTACGGGTTTCTTCAGGAACAAGACCCGCTCGATCCTCGCCTTCGCACAGGCGCTGGTTGAGAGGCACGCTGGTACGGTTCCCGACACGATGGAGGCGCTCGTACAGCTTCCGGGGATCGGTCGCAAGACGGCCAACGTCATCCTCGGGTCCGCGTTCGGGAAGCGGGAGGGGATTGTTGTGGACACGCACGTCATGCGCGTATCGACGCGGCTCGGTCTCAGTGAACAGAAGGACCCTGAGGGAATCGAGCAGGATCTCATGAAGCTCGTGCCGCGGCACGAGTGGACGGACTTCGGGCTGCGCATGATCCAGCACGGCCGCTACACGTGCACGGCCCGGAAGCCGAAGTGCGACGGCTGCCCGGTAGAAGAGATCTGTCCCAGCGCCCATTCGCTGGGTTGAGGCCGCTTGCCGCCATGGCTAGCAGTTGGTCAGTGGGGTCCTGGCGGTATGCGCAATGATGCCAGGTAGACCAGGGAGTGTGCTACGATGCAACTGAATCGCGACGACGCGCTGGCTCTGATGCAAGAGTACACGCAGAACGAGAACCTGCGCCGGCATATGTACGCGGTCGAGGTGGCGATGCGCGCCTACGCCAGGAAGTTCGGCGAGGATGAGGAGCTCTGGGGGATCACTGGGCTCCTGCACGATTTCGACTATGAGCGCTGGCCCAACGACGAGCGCAAGCCGGACGACGAGCATCCGACCACGGGCGTGAAGATCTTGCGCGAGAAGGGCTATCCAGAGGAGATGCTGGAGGCGATTCTCGGGCACGCCGAGCACACGGGGGCACCGCGCGAGAGCCTGATGGCGAAGGCCCTGTTCGCCGTCGATGAACTCACAGGCTTCCTCACGGCCTGCGCGCTGGTGCGCCCGACCGGTCTCAGCGATATGAAGGTGAAGTCGGTCAAGAAGAAGTTCAAAGATCCGAGCTTCGCGCGTGGCGTGAGCCGAGATGATGTGAACAGAGGTGTGGCCGAGCTGGGCGTCGACTTCTCAGAGCACGTGCAACTGGTCATCGAGGCTATGCGTGAGATCCAGGACGAGTTGGGGCTTGGGCCCGGTCCAGTAGGTCAAGCCGACGGATGACGCCATGGCTATCAAGACGATCATAGAGCCGTTCAAGATCAAGGCGGTCGAGCCCATTCGCGTGACGACGCGGGCGGAGCGCGAGGCCAGGATCCAGGAGGCTTCCTACAACGTCTTCCTCCTGCACGCGGATGATGTGTTGATCGATCTCCTCAGCGACAGCGGCACGGGCGCCATGAGCGCGGATCAATGGGCAGCTGTCATGCGCGGTGACGAATCGTATGCCGGCAGTCGTTCGTTCTACAGGTTCGAGGCCTCGGTGAAGCGGCTCTTCCCCTTCAAGCACGTCATACCGACCCACCAGGGTCGTGCGGCCGAGCGGATACTCTTCTCGGTGACCTGCAAGCCCGGGGACATCGTTCCCAACAACACGCACTTCGACACCACACGCGCCAACATCGAGTACCGGGGCGCGAAGGCGGTGGATCTGGCTTGTCGGGAGTCACACGACACAACGACGCCGCATCCGTTCAAAGGCAACATGGACGTCGAGGCGCTGGAGAACCTGCTCGACCGGGAGGGTACGGACAAGGTCCCGCTCGTGATGTTGACGATCACCAACAACTCGGGTGGTGGCCAGCCGGTATCGATGGCGAACGTGCGCGCCGTCGCCGAGGTCTGCCGCCGCTACGGGGTGCCGCTCTATATCGACGCCTGTCGGTTCGCGGAGAACGCGTACTTCATCAGGCATCGCGAGCCAGAGTACGCGGAGATGTCGGTAGCCGAGATCACACGGGAGCTGATGTCGCACGCGGACGGTTGCACGATGTCGGCCAAAAAGGATGCCTTGGCGAACATCGGAGGCTTCCTCGCGACCAACGATGACGACCTGGCACGCCAGGAGAAGGACCTGCTGATCCTGACGGAAGGTTATCCAACCTATGGAGGTCTTGCCGGGCGCGACCTTGAGGCGATCGCCGTCGGCCTCGAGGAGGTCGTGCAGGAGGACTACCTGCAGTACCGGATCGTCTCGACCGGGTACTTGGGAAGGCATATCTCCAGCGAGGGCGTTCCCATCGTTCAGCCACCAGGTGGCCACGCCATCTACATCGATGCCGGCGCCTTCTTACCTCACCTGCAGCCGCTGGAGTACCCGGGGATAGCCCTGGCTGTCGAGCTGTACCGGGAAGCAGGCATCCGCGCCGTGGAGATCGGCAGCGTGATGTTCGCCGAGCGAGATCCGCAGAGTGGGGAGGAGCGGCCCGCGGAGAAGGAACTCGTGCGCTTGGCGATCCCACGGCGTGTATACACGCAGAGTCACATCGACTACGTGGTCGAAGGCATTCTCGAGGTCTGGAGACGCCGCGAGCAGATTGGTGGGTACCGTATCGTTTACGAGGCGCCGTTCCTCCGTCACTTCACGGCCAGGTTCGAGCCACAGGGCGCGCGAGCTTGATAATCCAGGTCGAGACCCCAACTTAGCAGGTAGCGCGATGACTGCGATCGCTTGTTCGGCTTCGCGGCACGATACGGGAGGCGGCCCGTGAACGCAGCCGGGATCGTGGCCTTGGTACTGATTGGGGGCTTCGTCTGGGGTGGCTTCCTTCTGCTCCTCGCCTATGGAATCCGCAGGGAGAGGCACAAAGGAGAAGGGGGTCAGGCCGGATAGCCTGCGCGTCGCGTCCCTCCGTGCGGCTGTGCTGGCGCCCGGGGGCTTCGTGGCAGGCTACCTGCTCGGCCGCGCACTGGGTTACCTGTTGAGCGGGTGCCCGCTGAGTGGTCCCTGCCGGCACGCGATCCCCGTGCTGCTCGGCTTGCCTGTGGCCATCCTCGGGATGGGTGCCGGCAGCACGCTGGCGGCCACGCGGGTGAGCCACTGGTGGGAGGGTATCGCGGTCTGGATCGTGGGGCTTCTGGCGATGCTGATGTTGGTCATGCTGGTGGGCTGGCTGGGCAGCGACAGCTTGGCAGGCCAGCTTCTCGGTCTGGTCTGGCTGGTCGCGGCGATTGGCCTCGCGATCGCCACCTGGCCGGGGCCCACATCGCTCAAAACCACCCGCAGCTAGAGAGGTGAGAAAATGTCAGCTCCGATCATTCCTCGCGAATTCCGCGGTGTGAGTCGTCGCTCGTTCACACGCTCGCTGGTGATGGTGCCGGCCGCCGCGGTTCTGCTCTTTCTTGTCACGCTTCCGTTCTCCTGCACGACGGTCACCGACTACGAGGTCGCAGTCCTGAAGAACCCTATCACCGGTAGTGTGTCGGACCAATCGTTCGGGCAGGACCTCTACTGGGCATCTCCCGCAGTCTTCTGGAGGCAGTACTTCAGGTATCCGACCCGTGAGATCCAGTATCCGACCGCCGGAGGCAGCGAGAAGGCCCAGGCCCTAACCTCGGATCAGCTGTCAATCACCGTGGACGCCGCCTACCGCTACAAGGTAGTGCCGGACAAGGTCGTCGACTTGTTCCTGGTTGTGGGCGACATGGGCGACGTCAACGAGTACGTCTACACCAGCTATCGGACGGCCCTGCGCGACGCGATCGCCGAGCTCACCGGCACCGAGATCCTCTCGACCGAGCGGCTGCAGATCGCCGATCGTGTCGGTTCGAGAGGCCATCGAGCTGAAGCTGCAGCGCGAACAGGAGGTGCAGGCGCAGAAGTACCAGACCGAGATCGTCAAGGAGCAGGCGGAGCAAAAGCGCCAGGAGGCTCTGGGGATCCGTGATGCCCAGAACATCATCGGTCAGAGTCTGACGCCAGCTTACCTGTCTTATTACTACATGCAGACGCTGCAGGAGGTTGGCAACAAGGAAGGCAACGTCATCATCGCGCCCACCGAGGGAGGCAACCTTCTGTTCAATGTGCCGACGGGATCGCGGGCACGGGGCGGCGGCCAGTAGCATCGGCGGCCGGTAGTGATCTTGCATCCGGGCGCCCTGGGCTGAAATTTGGCACTGGGGCGCCCCAACGGTTGAAGGGGGCAGCACAGATGAACGTGCGGTTCGGCCTTTCCGCCTACCTCGTGAGTGTCGCTCTCCTGGCAGGTTCTGCCTGTGGCAAACACACTCCGCCGCCTTACGACGTCCCACCGGTTCTGGCGAATCGTGACGAGATCACCGAGGCGATGCGCGCCGTGGGCGCGGGCATGGAGACACAAGTCGTGCTGCTGGTTCGCGTGGACGAGCAGGGGTACGTGCGGGATGTCAGCGTCGCTCAGAGCTCCGGCGATCGGCATCTCGACGATGCGGCGGTGTGGATCGGAGAGCGGATGCGGTTTGAGCCGGCACGGCATGAGGGCCAGGCGGTTCCCAGCCTTGTCAGGATACCGGTGACGTTCGATGTCGTGACTCGCGTCTTCCGTGAGCCCAGGCTGCGGAACGCTGAGTCGATTGTGTCAACGATAATCGAGGACTACGGTGATGTCCGGGGCACAGCCGTTCTCCGCGTTCAGGTCGGCCCCGAAGGCAACGTGCTGGTCGTGAGGGATCGCGAGTCGAGTGACCGCGAGGCGCTGAGCGCGGCGCGAAGACTGACCGTGCGGTTGATATTCTTTCCGGCGGTCAGCAGCGATCGGGAGACCAGCGCCTGGGTAGACGTTGTCTTCGAGTTCGCGGGCGGCGAGTCCCGCGTCTACGTCCAGCAGTCGCCAACCTAGTGCGGCGTGCGGGTCTGCACTGGTTTGAGGGTCGGAACGAAGCTGGCCAGAAACTCCACAGCGCGCCGCTCCGCCCAGTAGACGGAACGCCAGGGAAGCGTGCCGGCCACGAATCCGGCATGGCCGCCGCGCGAGGTGAACTCGGCGTGGAGCCATTCCGAACGCTCGACGAGCTGCTCCGGCAGGCAGGACGCAGGGACAAGAGGGTCGTCGCGTGAATTGATCAGCAGCGCCGGGCGCCGGATGCGCTCGAGGTAGAACAGTGAGCTGGAGCGCGCCCAGTAGTCCTCGGCGTCCCGGAAGCCGTGCAGGGGCGCGGTCACCGCATCGTCGTACTGCCGCCAATTGCGAGCGCGGCGGACCGCCTTCTCGTCTAGCAGCCCTGGATACTGCCGGTTTTTGTGAAGTGCCTTCAACCTCAGGGTGCGAAGGAAGAAGTAGGTGTAGAGGCGACCGAGCCGCCGCGACATCTTCTCGGCTGCCGCCGCGAGGTCGAACGGGGTCGAGATCGCGACTGCCGCACGCACCTCGTCGGGTGCCAGCTCGCCTTGCTCGCCCAGCCACTTGAGCAGCACGTTTCCACCCAGGGAGATGCCGACGGGCAGGACGGGAGCGGCCGGATCGCGCTTGACCAGCTCGCTGATGACCCAGTCGAGGTCGCCGCTGTCACCCGAGTGATACAGGCGTGGGGTCCGGTTCCCTGATCCGCTGCAGCCTCTGAAGTTCATCGCGACACCGCGCCAACCACGCTCGGCCGCGAGTGCGAGCAACCCGCGCACGTACGGCCGGTCGGATGAGCCCTCCAATCCGTGGATGACCAGTAGCTGTGGGGATGTGACAGGTCCATCCATGAAGTCGAGGTCGAGGAAGTCCCCGTCGGTCGTCGTCCAGCGGGCTCGGCAAATAGGGAGGTGGGCGGCGCGCCGCACCAACCGGTTCCACGCAGTCTGACGGTGGCGACCGCGAGTCCACCACGCGGGCCGGAACGGCCCGACTTGGGCTGTCCCACCCTCACGGGTCGTGTCGTGGGCGTCTGCGCCGGAGTCTCGGTCGTCCTGCAACGCCTGGCTCTGGTCGGCCGGGTGACTGTACCACGCTGGTGACGACGGCCGTGCTTCGTCAGCGGGGCATTCTCCGCTGCACGGCGGGGGAGGAACCGTGAGGGCCGGCCTCACGGCTCGCCGGAGGTCACGACCTCGAGTCTGCAACGTACCGTTGCCTACTTAGCTATATTGCCGCAGTCCGAAGAATTCCGCCAGATTGCCTCTCCAGCGGGAACGCGCCAGGCTGGGGTTCTCGCTGCGCGAGGCTGTGCGCCCTGGGCGGTTCAGTCACGTGGAGATGCGAGCAGATATGGAATTAGAGGCTAGTGTCGAGGGCACCTCCGAGCTGTTGGAGGGGATATTCGAGCTGATTGCGTCGAGTGCTGAGCCGGAACGAGCACCGAGACTCAGATCGTTTGCCCGGGCCCTGCTCTGCCAGGCGCCGGCGGACTTCTTCGTTGGCCGGACCGACGCAGACCTGGTGGAGCTGGTCTCGTCGCAGTTCGGGCTGCTCGAGTCGAGCCGGCCAGATCAGATAGCCGTACCGGTATCTCTTCGGCCTGGCTACGGGCATTCGGGAGCGGTCGGAGTTGTGATCAGCGATCGTCCCTTCATCGTCGATACTCTGGGTCAGTATCTGACGGCGAAGGGCTTCGAGATCCGGAGGGAGCTACATCCGATCATCGTCGTGGAGCGGGATGATGCGGGGAGTATCAAGACGATTGGCGAGTGGACCCACGGATCCCAGCAAAGGGCGCTGCACGAGACGCTTGAGGAGTTGAAGGGCGCTGGTGTACCTTCCGAGCTCGCCCAGAGGTTGGCCGCGCTGCAGTTTCTGGGGGAGCAGATGGAGGTCACGCGGATCGCTCACTACCTCGGGCGTCCGGTCGCGGATGTCGGACGTGTCTACTTCGCGTTGGCTCACGAATTCGATTTCGCTGTGATGTTCGATTTACTGGAGATGGCGCCTGGTGAGGATGCGTGGGAGCAGCGCGCCGCTCAGGGCTTGATGCAGGATCTGGGGCAGGCGCGGCGGAATCTCACACTCGCGGTCCTTGCTGGCGATGCGGAGGGCCGGTCGATCGAGGAGCAGATCGATGTTTTCCGCAGCCGACATGGTTTGCGATTGAAAGCGTTGCACGGTGTGCTCGAGGAGTTGTTGGCCTCTGAGAACATCAATCTGGCCGCGCTGACCGTGGCGACGCGGGAAACCTTACGCCAGTCGAGGGTAATCCGCGAGAGCTGCCGTTGATGGGACGACCGGGGTTGCGCGGCACGATCCCTCATCTCATAAGGACTTTCTCGAACACCAAGCTTAGAGTACGGGTGTGCGCCCCGGCTCGCCGCGAGCTCCGGGGCCGTGCCTCTCGCTCGAAAGCGGCAGATGGGAGAAGATCTCATGTCGATGCATGGACCGGATGACCACGCCGGCCTGGGCGTTGCGACGCGTGTCATCCATACGGCTATGGGTACGGAGACGATCATCGGCCCTGGCGGTGGGGCCGCGCTCGCGTTGCCGATCTGGCAGACTTCGACCTTCCAGTTCCGTAACCCGGAGGAGGTCGCCGACGCTGCGATGCAGGCGCGGCCTCAGACGTTCTATACACGTTACGGGAATCCCAACTTCAAGGCCGTGGAAGAAGCGATGGTGACGCTGGAGGGCGGGGAAGCGGCGTTGGTCACGGGTTCTGGGATGGGTGCGATCATGCTGGTCTTCCTGGGCTTGCTGAAGAACGGAGACCATGTCGTTGCACAGAAGACACACTACGTCTCTACCATGAAGGCGGTGGAGGCCTGGCTGCCGCGCTACGGTATCGAGGCGACCATGGTCAACCAGGTCGATATCGCGTCGTTCGAGGCCGCGATACGGCCGAATACGCGGCTCATCTTCGTGGAGACCCCGGCGAACCCGACGTTGCTGCTGACTGACCTGGCCCGGGTGGCCGCACTGGCGCGCGAGCGAGGTGTCACGACCTGCGCTGACAATACCTTCGCGACGCCCATTAACCAGCGCCCCATCGAGCACGGGATCGATCTGGTCGTGCACAGCGCGACGAAGTACCTGGGCGGTCACAGCGATGTGACGGCCGGCGTCGTCGTGGGCGATCGCGAGCGCATCGAGACGCTGTGGTCGGCGCTGCTGGTGCACGGGATGATCTCGCACCCGTTCGAGGCTTGGCTGTTGGCACGCGGCCTCCAGACGCTACCGTTTCGCGTTGCCCGAGCGAATAGCAATGCGATGGCTGTGGCGGAGTTCTTGGAATCGCACCCGAAAGTGCAGCGCGTCTACTATCCTGGGTTAGCCTCGCACCCGCAGCACCAGCTGGCCAAGAGGCAGATGTCGCGCTACGGGGGGATGGTGGTGTTCGAGATGGACGGTGGCTTTGAGGCTGCCCGAGACTTCGCGGCCCGGCTTAAGGTGGCGCGCCTGGCGGTCAGCCTAGGTGGAACCGAGACGCTCGTGGTTCACGCGGCCTCGATGATCCACGCGCGATTGACCCCAGAACAGCGAGCCGACGCCGGGATCTCTGAGAATCTGGTCCGCGTCTCCATCGGTCTCGAGGATCCGGAGGACATCATCGCCGACTTCGATCAGGCGCTCAAAGGATAGGCCGCCGGTGGCAACGGCCTGAGCGGGAGGCGATCGGCCCCCCGCTGTTCATCGTACTCGTGTGGTCGAAGGAGCGACCCTACTTGCCGGCCAGGACCGCGTCAGCCTCCGCCTCGGTCGGGACAAGTTGCCCAGTGGTCAGCTCCAGCACCAGACGGTCAGCGTCGTAAATGTCGTCCAGCGCCTCCAGTATGCCGCGCACATCCACGGCTACCGCACGGTTGACCTCGGGGTCGTAGATGTAGTCGCCGGGGAGGCTCTCGATGTTGCCGTCGAAGATCAGCCCGACGACCTCGAGGTTGGTGTTGATCACCGGCGAGCCTGAATTGCCGCCAATAACGTCGGCCGTCAGCACGAAGTTGACCGGCGTCGCCAGATCCAAGGTCTCAGGCGGGCTCAACCAGCGTGCCGGCAGGTCCCAAGGCGTACCCGGGCCGTAGGAGTAGTAGTGGTCGTACAGGCCGTAGAGGGTCGTGTAGATGGGTGCATAGGTGCCGTTGTACTCGTAACCCTTCACGACGCCGTCGGCGATGCGTAGTGAGAAGGTCGCGTCCGGTGGAATCGACGTGCCGTAGACGTCGAACCGCGCGCGGCCCAGAGCGTTCGCAATCGCCCCTTGCTGCTGCTGGAACCGCTGGAATGCCATCTGGTAGGCATTCAAGCGGTCGCTGATCGCTGCGATCACCTGGATCGCCGGATCGCCCGCTGTCAGCGTACCCGCCTCCAGGGCGCTGGCCGTCTGAGCGGAGTCGGCGAGAGCACTTGTTGCCAGGATCGCATCCGCAGTGGCATCCGGCGTGTGTCCTTGCAGGATCATCCGACCGATCTCGCTGTCGGAACCGAGGTGGCGCTCGACTTCCGTGAGCCGGGCCGCCAGCAGTCTCTGCTGCAAGGACGGCGGCTGGTCACCGATCGCAAGCACACGTCCCTCGAGGTTGTCGAGCACCTCCTGAGGTGCGCCGGATTCACTCGCCGTCACGTACCGGTAGGCGAAGAAGGCTCGCCGTAGAGCCGCCGCATCGAAGTTGGGGCCGCCGAACGCGAGGAAGGCGCCGAAGTCGGCCGCGTACGGCATCCTCTGCTTCTGGATCTCGCCCATGCGTTCGATCAGGCCTCCGTACTCCGCGCTGAGCGCCGGGTCCTTGTCGATGGCTTCGCGGAACTGACGCTCCGAATCACGGCGCCGTGCCATGTAAACGGGGTTCTGAAGACCCTGCCACATGCCGCGATATGCCTTCTCTGAGTTCAGCAGGCCGAAGATCTGGTTGCGGAGGTTCATCTCCTCCCCTCTCGCCGGGTCCTCGTCGTAGAAGGCCTGGAGGGCATCCGCACGACTCTGGAGCAGCTCATAGATGGCCTTGTCTTGGACGGCCCCGCGCCACTCCAGCTGGGCCACCGTCTGCAGCCGACTGCTGCCGCCGGGGTTACCGATCACGAAGACAGCGTCACCTTCCTTGACGCCTCCGTCGCTCCATGTGAACCAGTGCTCCGGCTTGACCGGATTGCCGTCCTCGTCATAGATGCGGTAGAACGAGAAATCGAGGTCGTAGCGCGGGTAGGTGAAGTTGTCCGGGTCGCCCCCGAAGTGGCCGATCTGCAGCTCGGGAGAGGCCACGAGTCGCAGATCCGTGTAGCGACGGAAGACGTATGCCGAATACTTAGCACCATCCCAGAGCTCGATGATCTGCACCAGGATGCCTGCCTCATCGCCACCGTACTCGTCGGCTATGCGCTCCGAGAGTCCCTCGCGGATCTCGTCCAGCGCGTCCGCCTGCTCTGCCTCTGACTTGCCTTCGACGGCCGCGTAAACCTCCTCGGTCACGTCCGTGATCGCGATGAGCTGGTCCGCGGTCTGACTGGACTCGCGCTCCTCATCCAGCGAGCGAGCGTAGAAGCCGTTGTCGAGCAGGCTCTCACCCGGCTGGCTCACCTCCGTGACGCTGCCGCGGGCGCAGTGGTGATTGGTGAGTACCAGCCCGTTGGGCGAGACGAACGAGGCTGAGCATCCCTGGATGCGCAGGGCACCGAGCCGAACTCTTTCGAACCAGGGCTGATCTGGCTCGAAGTGATATGTCTCGCGGAAGTACTCCAACGGCGGGTACTCGAACGTCCACATCTTACCGTTGTCGAACTCGCCGGCACGGATGGTATCGAGGTCGATGCCTGCCGCTACGCTGACCGCGGCAGCGGGCTCCGGCTCGGCTGCTGGTGCCGGCTCGGTGACATAGCTGGCTCGGGCGCCGCAGCCCATGGCGAACGCGAGCGCGGCGACGGGCGCCATGCGGGCCCAGATAGTCCATGGTGTCTTAGCGTTCATGGTCGTCCACTCGTCCTTGAATGAAAGGAGGTTCACGCTCCTGCGAGTGAGAGGGCAATCTGGTCGTTGGGCCCGCCGTGGGCAACCGGTGCGCCGGGAGCGTGGGGAGGCCTTCGCGCGGGTCACCCGGCCGCCTGAGCGGACCCCGCAGCAGGGCTGGCCTGGACCTGCTGTCGGCGGGCGGCCCTACGGCTAACCCCGGCTGGCGCGACCTGCCCGGCTCGGGTACTATTGGTTTCGATCCCTATCCAACAGGGTCACGAAACGGAGGGCCTTACTGAGACTAGATGCCGAGGCGCGACGACATACGTAGCGTCCTGCTGCTGGGCAGCGGACCGATCGTGATCGGGCAGGCCTGCGAGTTCGACTATTCGGGCACGCAGGCCGTTCGTGCACTGAAGGAGGAGGGTTACCGAGTCATTCTGGTGAACTCGAATCCGGCCACGATCATGACCGACCCCGACCTTGCTGATGCGACCTATATCGAGCCGCTGACGCACGAGTGGGTCGAGCGTGTGATCGCCCGTGAGCGGCCGGACGCACTTCTCCCCACCATGGGCGGCCAGGTGGGGCTCAACGTCTCGCTGGAGCTGCACGATTCGGGAGTGCTGGAGAAGTACGGTGTGGAGCTCATCGGTGCGGATGCACGCGCCATCCGGCTGGCGGAGGACCGGGAGGAATTCGCCGCCGCGATGCGGCGGATTGGGCTCGACGTGCCGCACGGCGGCTTCGCCCGCTCCCTGGAAGAGGCGCGCGCAGTTGCCGAGAGCACAGGTTTCCCGGCGATCGTCCGCCCCTCCTTCACCCTTGGTGGTACCGGTGGTGGGATCGCCTACAACATCGAGGAATTCGAGCAAGTCGTGCGAGTGGGCCTCGAAGCGTCACCGATTGGCGAGGTTTTGATCGACAAGAGTGTCATCGGCTGGAAGGAATACGAGCTGGAGGTGATGCGCGATCATGCCGACAACGTCGTGATCGTCTGCTCAATCGAGAACTTCGATGCGATGGGCGTGCACACCGGCGACTCCATCACCGTGGCCCCAGCCATGACCCTCTCGGACACGGAGTACCAGCTGTTGCGGGATGCCGCGATCGCCTGCATCCGCGAGATCGGTGTGGCCGCCGGCGGCTGCAACATCCAGTTCGCTGTGAGCCCCCAGACCGGCGAGGTGTTGATCATCGAGATGAACCCGCGGGTCTCCCGCTCCTCCGCCCTGGCGTCCAAGGCGACCGGTTTTCCCATCGCGCGCATCGGGGCCAAGCTGGCGGTCGGATATCGGCTGGACGAGCTGCCCAACGCGATCACCCTTAAGACACCTGCCTCGTTCGAACCGGTCCTGGACTATGTGGTCGTTAAGGTTCCGCGATTCGCGTTTGAGAAGTTCCCCAGCGCCGATCCCGTGCTGGGAGTCCAGATGAAGGCGGTAGGCGAGGTGATGGCCATCGGGCGAACATACAAGGAAGCGTGGATGAAGGGGTTCCGTGCCCTGGAGAACGGCCGGGCGGGCTGGTCGTGCGGCGACACGCTGGCCGACGATGGCCTCGGCGCTGACGGCGGCGAGGCCCTGTTGGCAGCCCTCCGCCAGCCCACCGCCGACCGACCCTTCCAGATCAAGCGGGCACTGTGGGCCGGGCTGACCACGGAGCAGGTCGCCCAAGCTAGCCACATCGATCCGTGGTTCATCGAACAGCTGAGAGAGCTGGTCGATGCGGAGAACTGGTATGCATGGCTGGACGAGGTTACTCGAGAGGCAACCTGGGAGATGAAGCGGCTGGGTTTCGGTGATGCACTGCTGGCTCGGATCCGAGGTGAGCGTGAGGCGGACGTCAGGGAACGGCGTTGGGCGTGGGGTATGCACCCGTCCTACAAGATGGTGGACACGTGCGCAGGCGAGTTCCCTGCGGCCACGCCATATCTCTACAGCACTTATGAAGAAGAGAACGAATCGATTCGGAGCGAGCGCCGTAAGGTTGTCGTGCTGGGAAGCGGCCCCAACCGGATCGGCCAGGGTGTCGAGTTCGACTACTGCTGTGTCTCGGCCGCCTTCGCTCTGGCGGATGAGGGCTTCGAGACGATCATGGTGAACTCGAACCCGGAGACAGTATCCACCGATTTCGACGTCAGCGACAAGCTCTACTTCGAGCCGCTCACTCTGGAGGACACGCTGGAGATCATCCATCTCGAACGGCCTGAGGGGGTGGTGGTGCAGACGGGTGGCCAGACGCCGCTCAAGTTGGCGTCAGCGCTGCGGGCTCTGGACGTGCCGATCCTGGGCACCCCGGTGGAGTCCATCGACCGGGCCGAGGATCGTGAGCGCTTTGAAGCCCTCGCCCGCGAGCTGGGCATCGCGCAGCCGGCCAACGGTCTGGCCAAGAGTGAGGCCGAGGCGCTTCAGGTGGCAGCACGGATCGGCTACCCGCTGCTGGTACGCCCCAGCTACGTGCTGGGCGGGCGCGCCATGGAGATCGTCTACGATGAGAAGTCGCTGAAGGGCTATTTCGACCGAGCTATTCGTGCTTCGCCCGAGCATCCGGTACTGATCGACCGCTTCCTGGAGGATGCCTTCGAGGCCGACGTGGACGCGGTATCGGATGGCGTGGAAGTGCTGATCGGTGGCGTCATGCAGCACATTGAGGATGCCGGAATCCACTCTGGCGACTCGGCCTGTGTGGTGCCGCCTTACCTGCTGCGTGATGAGCATGTTGAACAGATGAAGGAGCACACTCGGGCGCTTGCACGGGCTTTGGGAGTGGTTGGCCTCATCAACGTGCAGTTCGCGGTGAAGGATGGCGTCGTCTATGTGTTGGAGGTTAACCCACGCGCCAGCCGAACCGTTCCCTATCTGAGTAAGGCCGTCGGGATACCGCTCGCCCGCCTGGCGGCGCGTTGCATGGTGGGGTGCAAGCTGGAGGATTTCGATTTCCGGTGTGATGAGCAGACGGAGGGTGTGGCGGTCAAGGAGTCGGTCTTCCCCTTCGACAAGTTGCCGGGCGTCGATACTCTGTTAGGTCCCGAGATGCGCTCGACGGGTGAGGTGATGGGAATCGCAGACTCGTTTGGCCTGGCGATGGCGAAGGCGCAGATCGCCGCTGGGAACCCTCTGCCGCTGGCGGGGCGGATCGTGGTCACGGTGCACGATCTGGACAAGCCCAACGTTACCCCGATCGTGCGCAGGTTCCACGAATTGGGCTTTGAGATCTGGGCGACCGGGGGGACTGCCCGCTACCTGCGGGGCCGTGGCATACCCGCCACGAAGGTGCTCAAGGTGCACGAGGGACGTCCGCACATCGTTGATCATATCATCTCCGGAGAAATCGATCTGCTCATCAACACGCCGCTGGGCAAGCACGCGCAGTTCGACGACTACGCTATCCGGCGGGCGGCGATTCAGCATCGAGTGCCCTATACCACCACGCTGTCCGCCGCCTCGGCGCTGTGCGATGCCGTAATCGCGCTCCGGCACCGGAAGCTTGAGGTGCTCAGCCTCCAGGAGCGGGCGGGGCGGGCCGAGAAGGCCGCGGTGGAGTTATAGGACGGTCGCGGGACTCTCCCCGAGGTCTTAGAATATCGCAGGTGAGGCAGTACGCTCCCGTTGGCGCATCAGCTCTGGGGGCACGGCTTGGCAGCAACCCTATAGGGACGGTTCGGTGGAGACTGGAACCAGCATGAGGCAACTTGTGGGGCGTGTCGTCGCCACTGAGCGCAAGCCCAACACGACGCACGAGTTCCACTTCTGGACGAGTCATGAGGCGCCCATCGGCATCGGGTCCATCGTGAAGGTGGTGGCCGAATCGCAGACGGTGTATGGCGTGGTGGTCGAGGGTTTCAGCTACACCGATCTCCTGTCACCGCTCCACGACTACATCGGCGCTGACGCTGACCCAAGCGCAGAGGCGCGGGCACCCTCGGCACGGCCTGAGATAAGGCTGTATTCCGCCGCTGTGTTGCGCCGCGAGCCGGAGGAGCCGGTGCAGCCTGTCCCCATGGGGGCGGTGTACCTTGCACAGGACCGCGATGTCGTGGTCGGGCTGCGCATGGACGCGTACGTAGGCGGTGAACGGGACACGGGCATCCCGTTGGGCCTGTATACGAGCGGTGGGTTGGAGGCTCCCGTCTACCTCGACGCCGATTTCCTTCTCGGTCCCGAGGCGGCCCACCTCAACATCACGGGCGTCAGCGGCCTGGCCACGAAGACCAGCCTGGTCGAGTTCCTGCTCGCCTCGATCTTCGAGCACCTGCCGAGGTTCAAGGGCTCCGTCGCTGCGGTCTGCTTCAACGTGAAGGGGCCTGACCTGCTGTTTCTTGACCAACCAGGCGATCTCGAAGAGGCGGACTTGCGGATGTACCGGCAGCTGGGGATCCCGGCGGAGCCGTTTAGGAACGTTCGCTTCTATGCCCCCTACAAGGCGGATGGCTGGAGCCTCAACACGCTGAGGACGAATCTGGACCTCATGCACAACGTGGAGCCGTTGCGCTGGGGTCTAAAGGAAGTGATGCAGTTCTCCGAGGTGTTGCTCACCCGCGATGACCTCGATGCGAAGGCGGATGCGCTGGTGGATTTCATCCGCGATCGCGTCCTCGATCAGCCTTTCGGCCCGGGTTCCGGTCAGCCGCTGATGCGCAACCATCTGGTGCGTACGTTTCGTGACCTTGAGGATTGGTTTGACGACGTGTTGGCGTGCTGCGAGCAGAGTGGGGCGGATCGCTGGATGACCCATCACACGGCGACGATTCGCAAGGTCCGCAACCGGCTCAATGGCATTGTGAGTCGTGCCCACGGGCTCGTGGTGAATGACGATGCAGTCAGCGACTTACCCTGGGGCTCGTTCGAGGATCGGGCTGTCTACGTCGTCGACGTCGCGAACGTGGAGCCCGAAGCACAGGACCTGGTGTTCGCGCGGGTCGTCTCCAAGCTTCGTGAGGGCCTGGAGGCTGGCAGCCTCGGTGTGCGACATGTCATGGTGCTCGCCGACGAGCTCAACAAGTACGCGCCGTCGGACGGACCGGACACCTACGTTCGCAAGATGCTGCTCGATATCAGCGAGCGAGGTCGCTATCTCGGGATGGTACTTTTCGGGGCGCAGCAGTTTCGCTCGCAGGTGCACCGTCGTGTCGTCGGGAACTGCGGGTCGGCGGTCTATGGGCGCATGGACATGGATGAGCTCGCTACGCCGGGCTACGCAGTGCTGTCACCCGCCACGAAGACGAAGCTGGCCAGCCTTCCCAAGGGCGACCTGATGGTCCGGCATCCGCACTTCACCCAGCCCATCTTCATCCGTTTCCCTAAGCCGGCGGTGATGCGCGGGCGTGATGGGATCGAGGCATTCCCGCCCCGTCAGGTGATGCCGTTCGACGACGCCATCGCTCACGGTCTGCGGCGTCTTGACCGGCGGGTGCAGCTAAACGAGGTAAAGGACCTGATCGCGGGACGCGAGCGTTCAGAAGTTCTGCAGGCCTTCCACCACACGCAGCGTGGCCGGCCGGCGGATGCCCTGGCGTTCTTCCGCGCCCGGCTCAAGAAGAAGGTGGTCTCGGAGGTGATCGAGGCCCCGCGGCCGGTATCCGTGCCTGAGGACCCCTACGCCGGTGACTGATCGTACACTTCCGTGCCGCGTGTGGCTTCAGGCTGCTCTAGCGTGCACGCTCTGGGCCGCGCGGCCCGGCCTGGCGCAGGAGCCGGTCGTCGACGCGGCGCCGGCTCGTGTGCTGCTGCGCATGACCGCCGACTCGGGTCTCGTCGGCCACTATAGGATCACGGTTCGAGAGACCCAACAACTGATGTTCGATATCTCGCAGGACGATCCTCGCGCTGCGCTGCTGGAGACCCTGGCCGCTCCTCGTCAGACGACCACTGAGCTTGCCGCGACGATCATCTCGGACCGGCATGAACCGGATGAGGAGCGTCGCTACCGGCTCTACTGGCTCGGTTACCGCTTGAGCGGTGACGCGGAGCGGGGCCTCAGCGGCCTGCAGTGGGACAGCATCTTTCGCACGGTCGGTCGGGGTGCGATCCTCAGAATCTCTCCGCGCGGGCAGCCCCAGGGTGTGTTGGTGAACTCCGGCGCGGTCCGCCCCGTCGCCCAGGCCCTGGCCGACATTCTCTCCGCTCTGGCGCTCGCACTGCCGGAGGACTCGGTATCTGAGGGGGAGGGCTGGAGGGATCAGGTGACCGTCCGATTGCGCGCGCCGGACGGTTCTCAGCAGCTGGTGAACCTGCACGTCAATTACAGGCTAACGAGGCTCAGAGCGGAGGCCGACGGTTTGGTCGCACGCATCCAGTTCGATGGTGAGCCGGCCAGCTTCGGGGAGAAGATCGCTGGGATAACCGGTCGCTACTTCGGTGAGAGTCTGTTCAGGGTGGGCGCGGGGTGCTACGAGAGCGTCTTGGTCGCGACGAACCTCGAAGTGGAGTGGGCCGATGTGAACGAGTTGCCGCCGAGTCGTTCGCTGGTCGACTGGCAGGCGGAACTCAACCGGCACTAGGAGGCACGATGAGGGTCGCGGGTATCTGGATCTTTCTGCATCTACTCGGCACGGCGTTCTGGCTGGGGGGCTTGTTCGTTCTCAGTATTTGGACGGCGCGAGCGCGAGGCACGGGCGAAACGCAGATCATCGTGTTCGCACACTCGACCGCGCGGCAGCTCTATCGGGGACTCGTACTGACGGCCGCGACCCTGACAATCGTGGCGGGGGCGATCCTCATGATCGTGACGCAGCGGCCGTGGTTTCGTCCCTTCGCAGAGCACTGGCTGTTCCAGATGCAGGTGATCGGGTTGATCACGTTCCTCATCACGCTGATCTATGTCATCCCCAAGGCGGGCGCGCTGGCGAGGCTAGCGGAGCGGGGCGAGGTTGAGTCACCCGAGTTCAGGGCTGCGGTGAAGCGGGGTGCGATCGTGGGAAGCGCCGTCGGAGTATTGCTGATCTACCTGATTCTGCTGGGCGCTTTGCGCTTCTAGCTCGTTTGTGCAAGTCGTGTGCGGGGGTTTGTGATAGCGAAGCCGTTACTCTGGCCGACGCTCATCGGGGTGCTGTTGAGTGCCGGGTCGTCGTTCGGATCAGCGGCAGTCCAGACCGGGAAGCATCTCCTGCGGGTGTCGGATCGGGTCGGCCAGGCGAATCGCTATCGCATTGCCTTCGACATGCGCATGCGGGCCGAGTACAGTGGCTCTGGCGAACCGGATGCTCGCGCTCGCCAGCTCATGGAGACGCTGGCGGCGGGCATGGGGTTGCAGACAGCGGTCGAGTACGAGCAGAAGCTCATGGAGGTAGCCGGGGACGGGACGCGGACTTTCGAGGTCCGCTGGTACGCCTTCGAGTTCAGCGGCGAAATCGGTGGGCGTCCGGTGGCGCCGCCGCCGGGCCACCAGGAGTCGGTCCGCGATCTCCTCTCAGAGACAGCACGAGTACGCACGACACCCACTGGACGCACCCTCGATGTGGCCTATTCTCACCCCAGGATCGCCCGACTGGCCCAGCGACTCGCCCGGATAGAGGGTGTCGCGCCGACCTACCTGCCCGAGGAGCCTGTGGAGATCGGTGACCGTTGGAGCAGCATGGCCCAGTTCCCGATCGGCCTGGGCGCGGGTGGGGAAGTCCGCTTGACGCTGGAGCTCGAACACACGCTGGTCGAGCTGCGTGAGGGTCCCGATGGCCCGTTCGCGGTGATCGAGCTCTCAGGCTCGTACTCGCGTTTGCAGGGGATGGAGGACATTGGCCTCGGCGTACCCATGCACTTGCAGGCCAGCCTTACGGGCTTCAACCTCTTCGACATCAACCAGGGACGCTTCAGCGGCGGCCATTACGAGGTTGACATGTTCGCGCTGCACGCCGCCGAGGGCGTCGAGATCCAGCTTACCGGGCACGCTGACGGAAACCTGGAGCTGCTGAACGCCCCATGAAGCTGGTCCACACGGCCGACCTCCACCTCGGCTACAGAGCCTACCACCGCACGAACGCGTACGGCATCAACATACGGGAGGCGGATGTCGCGCGGGCGTTCCGAGAGCTTCTCGACCGGACCGCCGAGATCGCGCCAGAGCTGTTCCTGCTTGCTGGTGATGTCTTCCACACTGTGCGTCCGTCAAACGCGGCGATCGCCGATGCATTCCGTCAGTTCTCGCGCTTTCACCTGGCGGCGCCCAAGACGCAGGTGGTCATCATCGCGGGCAACCATGATTCGCCACGCGCGGCCGAGACGGGCAACATCTTGAGACTGTTTGCCGAGATACCGGGCTTTCAGGTGGTCTACCAGGAGCCGAAGCAGCTGTCGTTCCCGCAGCTGGATGCGGCTGTTCTCTGCCTGCCTCACAACGCGCTCGTCTCGGAAGTGCAACCCGCGATCGAGCCCGATCCGGATGCGGCGGTCAATATCCTGGTGGCACATACCGCGCACGAAAGCCTGAAGTTGATCGGCCATTTCGGTGCCGCCGTCATGCGGAGTGACGACGTCAAGCCAGAGGAGTGGAGCTACATCGCGCTCGGACACTATCACCTGTATGAGAAGTTGGCGCCCAACATGGCCTATCCGGGTGCGATCGAGCGGACGAGCATCGACGTTTGGTCGGAAGCAGATCTGCCCAAAGGCTTCATCGAGTTCGATGTCGGTGAGGGTCGCCTCGGCTTCCATGAGCTCAAGAGTCCACGGCCGGTGATCGATCTGGAGCCTATCGCGGGGCGCGATCTGACGCCGGCGGAGCTGGACCAGGCGATCGAGGCAGCGCTGGAGTCGATGCCGGGCGGTATCGACGAGAAGATCGTCCGCCTGCGGGTGTTCGATGTGCCGCGTGACGTCTACCGTGAGCTGGATCATCGCCGGATCCGCGAGCACCGAACTCGGGCGCTGCACTTCCACCTTGATGCGCGGCCGCCGCAGATCGCGAGGCGCGAGGGCTCCGCAGCACCCGGTCGCCGCCTGACCCTTCAAGAGGAATTGGTCGCGTTTCTTAAGCACCGCTGGAAGCCGGACTCGGGCAAGGTGGACCGAGAGGCGCTGATCGAGCTGGGGCTCCGCTATCTGCAGCAGGCTGGGGACGCGGAAAGTCCGGAGGGCAGGGAATGAGATGCGGTTGATACGCCTCGCCCTCAAGAACTTCCGGCAGCACGCCGACACGGAACTGGAGTTCCGGCCCGGCCTCACGGGCATCATCGGGCCCAACGGCTCCGGCAAGACGACGATCCTGGAGGCGATCGCCTGGGCGGTCTACGGGTCGCAGGCCGTGCGCGGTACGAACGAGACCCTGCGCTTCAATCGGGCGGCAGGGCGTGCACAGGTGCGCGCCGAACTCGATTTCGAGCTCCGCGGCGAGCGCTATCGCGTGGTGCGGACGCCACGCACTGCTGAGCTGTACCGGCTCGAGCAGGAAGAGTGCATCGCCAGTGGCTTAGGCGAGGTGACCCGCCAGCTCACCCGCCGTCTTGGGATGACCTTGAGCGAGTTCTTCAACACCTACTTCACCGGCCAAAAGGAGCTGCAGTTCCTCGCGGCGATGGGAGCGACGGAACGGGCGCGCTTCTTGGCACAAGTGCTTGGCTATGAACGATTACGTAGCGCCCAGGGTCTGGTGCGGGAGCAGCGCAAGGTGCTCAAGGGCCAGGTCGAGGAGCTACGTCGCGCGCTCGGCGACCCGGAAGAGATCAAGCGGGCGATAGAGGAGGCGGAGGTCCGGCTGCGCGAGTCGAACTCGACGCTCGGCGCCGCCGAGGGGCGACAGACGGAGGCGGCGGCGCGACTCGCGCAGCTCGAGCCGAGCTGGAACGATCTGCAAGTAGGGCGGGAGCGCGATCGGCGTCTCATGGAAGACCTCCGGGTGGCAGGGGCGCGCCTGGAGCGCGTCGTCAAGGAGCAGCAGGAGGCGGCGGCAGAGCTGGAGAAGCTGGCTGAGGCGGCCGAACAGCTCGCAGCGCTGCGCGAGCAGGTGCGCCCGCTGGAGGGCCTGCCTGCCGAAGAGGAGGAACTGCGGAGCCTGGCGGAAGCGGAGTCGCGGCGCAGCGATCTGGATAAGCAGCTGGTGCAGCAACGCGGGCGGGTGGAGACGCTGTCCCGGAAGCTGACAGAGCAGGAGACCAGCGGCCAGGCGCGCGACGAGCTGTTGCAGACGTTGGCGAGTCTTGACGGGGAGTGCGAGCGGCTGGAGGCGGAACGCGATGATGCGATGTCGCGCTGGCAGCGTGATCGGCAGGACGTGGAGGCGCGGCTTCGCATCCTGCGCAGGCAGGCGGAGGAGCTGGAGCGGCAGATCGAGCAGCTGAAAGCACAGGGTGCGGAGGGTGTCTGTCCTACTTGCAAGCGTCCGCTTGGCTCTGAGTATGATCGCGTGCTCGATCTGGTCCGCGGCCAGTCCGAGGAAGTCGTCCAGGATCAGAAGTGGCATAACAAGCGAGTCGAGCAGCTGGAAGCGGAGCCGGACGAGGTCGTAGCCGCGAAGGAGACCCTGGCCCGGGCGCGCAAGATGCGCGAACAGATGAAGAGTGACCTTGCCGCTGCCGAGTCGGCGCTGACCCAGGCTGACACGCTGAGGGCGGATCTGAGAGCCGAGGAGGCGCGGGCGCGGGTCCTGGCCGGCGAGATCGCTGAGCTTCCCGAAGGCTATGACGCGGAACGCCATCTCAAGGTGCGCGACGGACTGGAGCGGCTGGCAGAACTGCAGAGAGAGATCACGCAGCTCGAGACGCGTCTGGAGCGACAGCCGGCTTTACGCCGCGCCCTGGCACAGACGGAGGAAGAGGACCGGCAGATCCGAGCACAGATCGCCGGTCTCGAAGCCAGTCGCAGCGAGCTCGGCTTCTCAGAGGATGCCTACCGCGCTGCAGGCGAGGAGTACGAGGCGGCTCGTACCGCGCTCAACGTCGCTCGGTTGGAGCTGGAGCGTGCGAGGGGCGAGGCGGAGACAGCGCGCCAGGCGGCTGACGCAGCACGCCGTGCGGAGCGGGAGTACCGTCAGATCTCCGAGAGCATCGCCGCGCGCCAGGCGGAGTTCCGTCTGCACAACGAGCTGGACCTGGCTTTGGGAGAGCTGCGCGATGAACTGAACGATCGGGTGCGGCCCGAACTGTCGGAGATTGCCAGCGTCTTCCTGACCGAACTGACGGACGGGCGGTACAATCGGATCGAGATCGGAAGCGACCATGAGGTTGTGGTGCTGGACGACGGTGAAGAGAAGCCGGTGATCTCGGGCGGCGAGGAAGATCTAGCCAATCTCGTATTGCGGTTGGCTATCAGTCAGATGATCGCTGACCGCGCTGGCCACACGCTTTCGCTCCTCATCTTTGACGAGGTTTTCGGCAGCCTCGACGAGCAGCGACGCGAGAGCGTGGTTCGCTTGCTGCAGCGCTTGCAGGATCGCTTCGAGCAGGTGGTCCTCATCACCCACATCGAGTCGATCCGCGAGGGTATGGATCAGGTGATGCGGGTCACGTACGACGAGCGGTCGGGTGCCAGCGTCGTGCGGGATGAGAGCCCTGGTGCCAGCCCTTGGGACCTAGAGCCTGAGGATTTCGCCGCGTTGGCCAGCGAGTGAGCGGCCGGCGCAACGGTGCTGTCTCAGTTCTCCTGGGGTGTGTCCGGGCTCGGGATCGTGGGGGCCTCGGCGGCTGGCGCTGCAGGCGCCGGCAGATACTCCGGCCCGAGGGCCACGGCGAGGAAACGCAGTGCCCGCTCCACGGCATCGTCGGAGAGTTCCCTCTGGTCCGTGATCAGATAGATGGTCGCCAGTGCGGTGTACGCCTGGTAGTACTGCAGAGGTATTCCGCTTGTAGAATGGTCCGGCCAGAAGAGGCGCTCGGCCAGGTCACGATAGACGAAGTGTTCGTCGAGGAGAGCACGTGTGCGGTCCACATCCACCCAGACGGGAAAGACGCGTCCGCCCTGGAAGCGCGCTTGCGGGGGGAGTGGGACGATCGACTCGGTCGGCTGCATCTGGCTGGTCGCCAGCTTGAAGGCGACGCCCTGACGGATCATGTACGGCTGGATGTTGAATCGCTCGAACGTGCCTGTCGTGCTGGCGAAGTAGATCGGGCGATCACCGGCAGCCGTCTGCATGATTCGGGCAACAAGTATGTCGTTGCGCCAGAGGTAAGCGCCTCTCGCAACGAAGCCGACGATCTCACCAAAAGGCACAGGCACTGTGTCCGGGAACACGCCACATTGACCCGTGCGCCGGTCAATCGGGTAGCACTCCGGGATACGCTCGACCTCGGCGTCCGTCATCTCGAGTATCGAACGAGTCGGTACGGGCCAGTCGCGGTCGCGGTAAAGTGGTATCGCCTTATCGGGTTCGAAGGGGCGCTGGCAGATGATCGTGGTGCGGTCGCGCTTCGGGTCGTCGTCGCCGCACGGCTGGGTGAGATCCCGTAATTGCTCGGCGTACCACGGTGTGGCGAGGTAAGACCAGACGATAACGGTAACGTCCTGACGTAGCCCCTCCACCTCCTGCAGGTACCAGAGCGGGAAGGTGTCGTTATCGCCGTTGGTGAAGACGATAGCGTACGGCTCGACGGACATCAGGATGTTGCAAGAGCGGCAGGAGTGCAAGCGCGAGGACAGGGGCGGTGCTGCGAAGATGCTGCAAGGAAAGCTTCGCCTTTGGCCCTGCAGTGATCTGCGCCAGCCTTTCCCAGAACGCGGCCAAGCCAATGCCCGCCCATAGCCCCCACTGCGAGAAGGAGACGATGAAGAAGTAGTCCCGTTCGCGGACCTCGCGCCAGTCGCGGGGCACCGGTACAAGCTGCCCTGTGCTGGGATCCATTGTGGTCGCACCCACCGAGTAGCCGTACTTGAAGTTGAGGTAGATGACGAGCCCGACTGACACGGTGGCGAACAGCGCTACGAAGTAGATCCAGGAGATGCGGTCCGCCTGGAAGTGACGCCAGGCGCCAAGCAGACCCAGCAGCACGAACAGAATCGTGAAGGGCGCCCGAAGCCAGGAGAAGAATACATTTCTACCGTCAAGGCCTCGCGCCCACTGCCAGTCAAAGAACTGAGCGTAGTTGATGAACTGCCACTTGATGAGGTTGAAGTCGCGCGGTACCTCCCGCGGGTAAAAGATCGGGTTCAGGTTGAGCGGCGGCTTCCGGTACTGCTCACGCCGTAGCGACTCCGCCAGTGCTCGGCACCTGTCGTTCTCCCTGCTCTTGCTCACGAGCGACACCGGCGGGTGCAGCCGGAGGATATCCACTGTGGCGTCGACCAGCGACTCGCACCTCGGATCCGCCTCGCTGATCACTGGCCGCTGGTCCGCACGAATCGGTAGGAAGAGCTGAGCCGAGAGCCCCAGGGTCCAGGCGAGCGCGGCGAAGGCGTATAGCCGCCAGCGCGTCAGCACGCGCGGGTGCACCCAGATCACATAGAGCACCATCGCCGGCGCCACCAGGAATGCCATCAAGTGGTTACCGAGCGAGAGGGCCAGCAAGAAGATGATGAGAATCAACAGGTTGTCGTCTTTGCCGCGGCCGATGTTGTCCCGCCAGCGGAAGATGAGCCAGGTGAGCAGCGCGATAGTCATCAGGCTCACCGTATAGACTTTCTCGTTTACGACTGATTGGTTCCAGACCGTGAATGCCGTCGCGGAGATCAGCGTCGTGGCGGCGGCGCCGCCGCGGCGAAAGAGCTCTTGCTCGCTGAAGAAGGCCAGCACCCGATGAACGACCAGGAACCAGAAGGCCGCGGCCAGCGCACCGTTCGCGGCCGAAAAGAGGTTGATCTTGACGGCGGTCGACAGCGGGAAGGGTGCGAGGAGAAGCTCCCAGGTCCGCGCCAGGAAAACGAACACAGGGTTTCCCGGCGGGTGGGGGATGCCCAGGAGATGCGCGGTAGCTATATACTCGCTGGTATCCCAGAACGCCGTGGTGGGCGACAGCGTGATCATGTAGAGCGCGAAGATGACCAGCCCGACGATCCCGGCCCAGCGATAGGGAGGCTGGTACTCGCGAACGCTTGCCTGGCGTCGCTGCACATGTTCCACGCGGGCCTTTCCTTCCATCTGTCTCCGCTCTCTTCAGCACTCAGAGCTGCTGAGGTGCGCTGGGGGCTCTATATATAAGACCGAGGGGTTCGCGCGCCAGACCTTTGATGGTGGCCGCTCTCTTAGCTCGTCCTGCTGAGTAGAAGGTCCCCGGACTCGTTTACCTCTAGGTACCACTCCGGCGGCACCCAGGTGGTGGCGCTGTACTCGGCGACGACGGCGGGACCCTCGAGCCGCTGGCCAGCTCCTAAGGCTTCGCGCTGAAAGAGGGGGATGTCCTGCCAGGTGGCGCCCACGCAAACACGAGTGAGCCCGTCCGGCCTGGCCGACGCCTCGGCGGGCGCGAGCCGGGCGGGCTGGGGCCGGGGCACATGGGCGCGGGCGGTGACCCGCAGCGTTACCGCTTGCACAACGGCGTCCTCGCGCCTGAAGCCAAAGCGCTGCAGGTGGGCAGCGTGGAAGGCATCCTGCCAGTCCGCGGAAGCTGCGACTTCGAGTTCGTAGCTCTGTCCGCTGTATCGGCCATCGATGGCGCGCTCTACTGTCACGGCATCGCCAGTGAACCCCTCGGCGGCCAGCTCAGCCCGTGCCAGCTGCTCGAGCTCAGCGAAAGTCGGCTCCAGCGCTGCGAGTTCGGCATCCGGTCCTTCGCGCAGCACACTGCGCGAGGCGTCCTTTCGCACGTCGGCCACCAGGATCCCCCGGGCCGAGAGCGTCCCGGGATCCGGCGGTATCAGGACTTTGGGCACACCCATCCGAGCGGCGAGCTCCGCCGCGTGCAGCGGCGCCGCACCCCCGAATGCCACCAGTACGAGGTCCTCGGGATCGTGGCCGCGCTCGACGCTGATCAGCCGCAGCGCGCCCTCCATTCTCGTGTTGGCCACCTCGAGCACGCCGTGCGCTGCCCGTTCGGGCGACTCGCCGAGCGCGCTAGCCAGGGCCGCAAGGGGACCCTCGATCGCGTCCCGATCCAGCGTCTGGTGGCCGCCCAGGAAAAGGTCGGCAGGGATGCGTCCCAGCCAGACGTGGGCATCGGTCACCGTCACTTCGCGACCGCCGTACGCGTAACAGATGGGGCCGGGCACGGCGCCGGCGCTCTCGGGCCCTACTTTGAGGGCGCCGCCGGGATCGCGGCGGGCGATCGAGCCGCCGCCGGCGCCCACGGTGTGGATGTCGATTACCGGTATGGCCACCGCCGAACCGGCGATCTGGTACTCCTTGGTGTGCATGGGGCGGTCCGTACACAGCGAGACATCGGTGGAGGTGCCGCCCATGTCGAACGAGAGCACACGCTCGCACCCAGCGCGCTGCGCCGCCTCCAGCGCCGCTACCACGCCGCCTGCGGGACCCGACAGGATGGTGTGCACGGGTTCCCGGGCCGCGCGCTCGACTGAGAAGGCTCCCCCTCCCGATGCCATGATGCGCACCCGTGCCGCTCCACTCTCACGGCTGAGCGTGTCTAGATACTTCTGGACCAGAGGTGCGACGTACGCGTTGACCAACGCCGTCGAGAACCGCTCATACTCCCGGTACTCCGGCAACAGGCGACCCGAGCGCGTGATCGGCACGCCCAGGGCGGCCAGGGCTTCGGCCACCGTGTCCTCGTGAGCGGGGTTCGCATAGCTATGCAGCAGGCCGATGGCCAGCGACTCGATATGGCGCAGCCCCTCTGCGAGAGCCTCCATCTCCTCCGCGACCAGTGGACTCTCCTCCGAGCCGTCGCTCAGGATGCGGCCGCTGAGGCCGAAGCGGTCATCCGCAGCCACCAAAGGCGGTGGCCTCTCCCCAACCAGGGCGTATAGCTGCGGGCGATTCTGCCGGCCGATCTCGATAAGGTCCTCAAAGCCGCGGTTGGTGATCCAGGCGGTGCGGGCGCCGCGACGTTCCAGCAGCGCGTTGGTGGCGACCGTTGAGCCGTGGGCGAGCACGAATTCCTCCTCCGGTCCTAGCAGCTCGCGTAGCCCCTCAAGCACGGCGAGGGCCGGATTAGTGGGGGTCGAGGCACGCTTGTGCACCTGGATCGTGCCCGTGCGGAGGACCACGAAGTCGGTGAAAGTACCGCCGGTGTCGACGGCCACCACAGTCGGCGATCTGGCACTCATCGGTGTCACAAGCTACCTAGCTGTGCCCGCCCGGGAAAGCCGAAGTCACGGGATCCATCGCGGCCAGCCGGGTGGCCGGCAGGTTCCCGCCTGAGCGTTCGTTGACAGTCCCGGGGGTGGCGGATATACTCGGCGGGCTTACCAGGCCGTAGCAATAGCAGCTATTGGTCGGGCCGCGGCGAGTTCGGTCCCCACGCCTGGGTGCTTTTCGGCATCGTATTCCTCTGGCAGGTGCCGCACTTCTACGCCATCGCCTGGCTCTACCGGCTGGACTACGCCCGCGCCGGTTTCCGGTTGCTGCCCGTGGTCGATCCGGAGGGTGTGCGAACAGCGCGGCAAATCGTCCTTTACACGCTTGCGCTCTTGCTGGTGAGCTTGTTGACGACGGTTCTCGATCTGACCGGGGCGCTGTACTTCGTAGGGGCACTGACGCTGGGCCTCGGCTTCTTCGCGTTAGGGTTGCGGCTCGCGCTGTCGCGGACGGGCTTTCATGCGCGACGCCTCTTCCTGGGCTCCATCATCTACGTGCCGGTCTTGCTTGTCCTGATGATCGTGGACAAGGTTCAAGTTCGAGCAGGGTCAGCTTTCATAACGTACTGATCACGACCGCGATCGTCTTCACGCTCGGCTTCGCCGTATGGTTGGGTGTCTCCTACGGGAATACGCGCGAGTTCTGGGCGCTGGCCTCGACCGTCGGTTTCGGCGTGGCGAGCTTCGTACTTGTCCTCTATCTGAAGAACTTGAAGCGCTTCCTCGGCGAGTGAGGTCGCCCGAGCAGGCGGCTGGAAGGGCTCGATTCGGAGGCTCCTAGGGGCCCATCAGAAGAGATTGTGGCTTCTCGGCATTCGCCGCTATCGTATTGGTGGATGAAAAGGACCCGCCGGATGACGACGGCGCCTGAAGCGGAGTCAAATCCACTTCGTTGGCCACGTGACTGTCCGGTGGGCCTGCCTGGCCGGGTGGGTTCGACGGTGACCGCAACGGGTGAAACACCGTCGTTCAAGATCGGGAGGAGGTGCCCTATGGCAGCAAGAGGGTTCGCTGCTTTGAGCGTGGCTGCCTTGCTAAGCGCGGGGCCGGCGCTCGCTCAGCAGGGAGGCATGGTGGAGTTCGGTGGATTCGGCAGCTACACGTTCTTCGACAAGAGTCTGCTGTTCGACGACCAGTTCGGTGGCGGCGGCCACCTGGGCCTCTTCCTCTTCTCGCGGCTCGCACTGGAGGGTGATGTCTCGTTTACCGCCACCGAGGGGGATGGGCTGCAGGACATCACTCACATACCTCTTCGCACGCGTCTCGTTTACAACCAGCCGTTGTTCGGGGGCATTAGGTTCCTGTTGGGTGCGGGCTACGTCCACAACGAATACACTGGTGACGTGACCGGAGCCGACAACGGCGTCACCGGGCTGGCTGGCCTGCGGATCCGTGTCGCGGGACCACTCGCACTACGCTTGGAGGGGATCCTCGATTACGTGCCATCGCCAGCCAACCTCGAGACGGAGAACTGGAACTACGGAGGTCAAGCGGGCCTCAGCTTCCTGCTCGGCCCCATCTTCGGTGGAAGGGGGCCGGAGGTGTTTGTCGAGCGGGAGCCCGCGGACTCGGACCGCGACGGTGTTGCCGACCCGTTCGACGCCTGCCCGGACACGCCGCGCGGTGAACAGGTCGATAGCCGCGGTTGTCCGCTGCCGGAGGACAGCGACGGTGATGGCGTGCTCGATGCAGATGACGCTTGCCCGGACACGCCAGCGGGTGCGGCTGTGGATGCTCGCGGGTGCGCACTGCCGGAAGACGGCGATGGCGACGGCGTGCTCGATGCGGATGACGTCTGTCCAAATACGCCGGCGCGTGCGGCTGTGGACGCTCGCGGGTGCGCACTGCCGGAAGACGGCGATGGCGACGGCGTGCTCGATGCGGATGACGTCTGTCCAAATACGCCGGCGGGCGACCCAGTCGACGCCCGTGGTTGCCCGCTGCTCTTCGAGGAGGGTGCGACCAGGCTCATCCTCGAGGGCGTGAGTTTCGAGCCGAACAGCGCCGCACTCACGCCGGAAGCGCGAGGAGTCCTCGATCGGGTCGCGGCGTCACTCATCGCGAATCCGGCCGTCCGCGTCGAGATCGCAGGCTACACCGATGATTCCGGGTTCCGCCCCTACAACCTGATCCTCTCCCAGGGCCGAGCCAGTGCCGTGCGGCGATATCTGATCAGCCGCGGTGTGGCCGGCGGCCGGCTGCTCGCCAAGGGCTACGGGCCTGAGGATCCCGTGGCGAGCAACGCGACGCCCGAGGGTCGGGCGCAGAATCGTCGCGTCGAGCTGCACAGGCTGGAGTAGCCAAGAGACTCCACGGGACGAGGCGTCACAGCGGGCGGCTGGCCCGCGTTGTGCTTGCCCAAGCCGGCTGACCGGTGGCCAGGGTGCTCTACACCACCAGAGACGCCCAGAGGGCAGCGCCCACCGCTAGGTGCAGGGCTCTGAGCTCAGGCGGCAACTGCGTCAACATCATGACCGCGGCCACGACGACCGGAGCCAACACGAGGATCAGGCCGACCAGCGCCGAGCGCCGGATGGCGCGCGCTGCCCCCTGTCGGTGCGTCTTGGCGACGGCGATGACGACGATCACCAGGAGGGCGTAGGCGACGAGGCGAGTGCCCAGCGCGGGTAGGTCATGCTGGTGTCACGGACGGCTGGGGCCTCGGTGAGCGTACGTAGCTCGGCGATGAGCAGCGCCGCGGCAGCGACGCCGAGCCCCGAGATGCCACGTCCAGCGAGGCCCGGCGTGTGGCGTCGGCGCACGCTGTAGACGGCCAGGGCGAGGACGAGGAAGCCGACCAGTACCGCCGCCAGCCGGTGCCCGTATTCGATGAGCGTCTCGAAGTTCATCGGCGGGATGATCTGGCCGTTGCAGAGCGGCCAGTCCTCGCCGCAGCCCATCCCGGATCCGGTGATGGGCACGATTCCGCCAAAGAGGATGAGCGCATAGGTGAAGCCTGCCGTGATGAATGCCAGAACGGCGAACCGGCGGGCCGTTTTCCGAACCTGCGAATCGAGACGCTCTTGCTCCGGCATGCTGGCTCCGTGAATGTGGGTCTTGGGCCGTGAGGGTTTGTGAAACCGAATATGGGGATTGCCGGCACGTCGGGCGATGGGCTGTGGTTCGGGGCCACGACGCACGCCGCGGTCGACGCCTAGGAACTGTGGGGACATCGCGGGCCAAGACAGTGGCGGCGGACGTGGATACATTTGTCTCCCATGGCTAGGAACGAGACGCGGACGAAGGTCCGCGTACCGCCGATTCAGGTGCCGCTCTTCGTCTTCCGGCGCCTCTGGCCGCGGCTCTACCCACACCGCTGGGCGCTGGCCGGCGCGACCCTGTTCCTCGTCCTGAGCGGCGGCATCGGCCTGGCCTTCCCGGTAGTGGTCCGCCACTTGATGGATGCTGCCTTCGTGCAGCTGGACCGGGCGCTGTTGAACCGCATCGCACTCCTGCTGCTGGGGCTCTTCGGGGTTCAGGCCCTGTTCAACTTCTTCCAGGTGTACCTGCTGGGCGCGACGGGCGAGCGGGTGATTGCCGGCATCCGCAGGGACCTCTTTGCCCATCTGCTGATGTTGTCGCCTGACTTCTTCAGCGAGCGCACGACGGGAGAGCTGACGAGCCGGCTCACCTCGGACGTGGTCAGGCTACAGGGCGTGCTTAGCTATCAGATCTCCGAGCTGTTGCGGCAGCTCCTCTACTTGGTGGGCGCCTTGGTGCTCCTCACTCTCATGCACGGCCAGCTCACCATCACCACACTGGCGGTCGCCCCGGCGGTTGTCCTGCTGGGCGGGCTGTTCGGCCGGCGGCTGCGCCGCGTCAGCACGCTGGTTCAGGACAAGATCGCAGAGGCGAACACGGTCGCGGAGGAATCGATTGTGCAGATCCGTACCGTGCAGAGCTTCGTGCGCGAGCCCACTGAAGCCCGTCGTTACTCGGACGGCATCGACTCGGCACTGCGGGCGGCCATTCGGCGAGCGCTCACGCGGGGCGTGTTCTTCGGTGTGATTACCCTGGTCGTCTTCGGCGGAATCGCCGTGGTCCTCTGGCAGGGCGGTCGCTTGGTGCTGGCGGGGGAGATCACCGCGGGCCAGCTGGTCTCCTTCCTGCTGTACGCCGTGATGGTCGCGGCAGCGATTACCTCGCTCGCCTCGTTGTGGGGCGGCTATCAGGAGGCGCAGGGGTCGGCCGAGCGGGTGTTCGAACTGCTGGAGCAGAAGCCGACTGTGGCGGACCGACCGCACCCGAAGCGGTTGGAGCGGGGCCGCGGTTGGACGCTTCGCTTTTGGGACGTGTGGTTCCGCTACGGCTCCTCGCTGCCGTGGGCGCTGAGCGAGATCGATCTGGAAATCCCGCCTGGCGAGGTCGTGGCGCTGGTTGGTCGCAGCGGTGCCGGCAAATCGACGCTTGCCGGGCTGGTTTCCCGTTTCTGGGATCCCACGCGCGGCGAGATCTCCCTCGACAGCATCGACCTGCGTGAGCTGAGACTCGCGGACCTCAGATCCGCCGTGGGGATCGTGCCGCAGGAGCCGATGCTGTTCGGGACGACCATCTACGAGAACATCGCGTACGGGCGTGACGGCGCGACGCGTGACGAGATCGAGGCGGTGACCCAGGCGGCTCACGCAGCGGAGTTCGTCGAGCGCCTGCCTGAGGGCTACGAGTCACGGGTGGGTGAGCGAGGTGTGAGGCTGTCGGTGGGCCAGCGGCAGCGCATCGCCATCGCGCGGGTGCTGCTCAAGGATCCGGAGATCCTCATCCTCGACGAGGCGACGAGCAGCCTCGACACCGAGAGCGAGCGGCTGGTCGAAGAGGCGTTCGAGGAGCTGATGCAGGGTCGTACGACACTGATCATCGCGCATCGTCTGAGCACCGTGCAGCGGGCCGACCGTGTGTTGGTAGTGGACCGCGGGCGGATCGTGGAGGTGGGGACGCATGCCGAGCTGCTGGCGCGGCAGGGTCTGTACGCGCGGCTCTATGCTCGGCAGTTTAGAGATGATGTCTTGCCCACGGAGCCACTGATGCGCTAGCCCGAGCTTCAGGGGCCGCGCCGGTCGGTGTGTGGGGTTGCCTGTACGAGCGCAGCTGAGTTGGCGAGATTCGGACCATGGTCGAGAACTCGAACGAACAGCAGAAGCAGAACCAGGAACCTGAGGGCAGAGAACCGCGTCGTCGCAGGCCTGGCGGGCCGCTGGGCCAGCGCCCCTTCCTGCCGTTCGTCTACGTCATCATGGCGGTGCTGTTGCTGTTCGGTCTGAACTACCTGCTCTCCGGAAAGACGAGTGGGCAGGAGATCAGTTACAGCGAGCTCAAGGCGAAGATCGCGGCCGGACAGGTGCAGAAGCTGACGATCGGTGAGAACCGAGTCGTCGCGGAGCCAACGGCGGCCGCGAAGGCGCAGGGCGCGCCCGAGTCCTGGACGGCCGTCAAGGTGGATGACCCGAGTCTGATCGAACTGGCGGAGGAGCATGGGGTCGAGTACGAGGGCGCCATCTCCAACGGGCTGGGCTGGCTGTTCAACCTGATCATCCCCTTCGGCTTGCTCTTGGTGGTCTGGATATTCCTGCTGCGTCGGATGGGTGGGCCAGCCCAGGGCGTGATGACCTTCGGTAAGTCACAGGCCAGACTGCAGGCCGAGGGTCATACGGGCGTCACCTTCACTGACGCGGCGGGCGTAGATGAGGCGAAAGAGGAGCTTCAGGAAGTCGTGGAATTCCTCAAGACGCCCGAGAAGTTCGCCCGGCTGGGTGCGAAGATCCCCAAGGGTGTTCTGCTCGTCGGTCCCCCGGGGACCGGCAAGACGCTGTTGGCGCGAGCGGTGGCGGGCGAGGCCCGGGTTCCCTTCTTCAACCTTTCCGGATCCGAATTCGTGGAGATGTTCGTGGGCGTAGGGGCGGCGCGTGTCCGTGATCTGTTCAGCCAGGCGAAGCAAAAGGCACCCTGCATCATCTTCATCGACGAGCTGGATGCGTTGGCCAAGGCGCGGGGGCTCGGTGGGCCTATCGGCGGCCACGACGAGCGGGAGCAGACGCTCAACCAGTTGCTGGTGGAGATGGATGGCTTCGACCCGCGGGTCGGCGTGATCATCATGGCCGCCACCAACCGGCCGGAGCTCCTCGATCCCGCCTTACTGAGGGCGGGCAGGTTTGATCGCCATGTGCTGGTAGACCGGCCGGACATGAAAGGGCGCGAGGCGATCCTCGAGGTGCATGCCCGCGGTGTCCGGCTGGCTCCCGACGTGGACCTGGATGTGGTCGCGCGTCGCACGCCCGGCTTCGTGGGTGCTGACCTCGCCAACTTGCTGAACGAAGCCGCGCTGCTGGCAGCACGTCGGGGCGGTGACAGCGTCACGATGGACGATATCGATCGGGCCACTGACCGCATCGTGGCAGGCCTCGAGAAGAAGAACCGGCTGATCAACGAGGACGAGAAGCGGATCGTCGCCTACCACGAGGCGGGCCACGCCCTGGTCGCTCAGTGCGTCGAGCATGCCGACCCGGTTCACAAGATCTCCATCATCCCCCGCGGTATCGGGGCACTCGGCTACACTCAGCAACTGCCGACCGAAGACCGCTACCTGCTCACGCGCGCCGAGCTGGTCGACCGTATCGCGGTCCTGCTGGGCGGTCGTGTGGCCGAGGAAATCGTCTTCGGCGAGATCTCGACGGGCGCCCAAAATGACCTGAGCCGCGTCACCGATATCGCGCGGAGCATGGTCATCGAGTACGGGATGAGCGAGGCGTTGGGTCCGCTCACTTACGAGAACCGCGCGCGCAACATGCTCGGATTCCGTCAGCCGGCAGACTTTGAACAGGCGCAGCACAGCGACGGGACGCGCCAGGAGATCGATCGGGAGGTGCGCCGCATCGTCGATAAGGCACATGATCGTGTGCGCGAACTGCTTACGCGGGAGCGTAAGGCCCTCGATGCGGTCGCGGAGCGCTTGCTGGAGAAGGAGGTTATCGAGGGCGAGGAGCTCGTCGAGATCTTGGAGCAGCATGCGCCGAAGAGGGGGCGAAAGCGACGTCGCGCGAAGGCTGCCACAGAGCGGTCGTGACCAAGCCGAACCTCTCCCCGAGATCCACGGGTACCATGAAGATCACGGAGATCTTCTTCTCCATACAGGGTGAGTCGAGCTGGGCAGGAATGCCATGCGTGTTCGTGCGAACCACGGGCTGCAACCTGCACTGTGTCTGGTGTGATACCGACTACGCGTTCTACGGCGGCAAGGATATGCCAGTCGAGGAGATCGTGCGTGAGGTCGAGCGCATCGGTCGGGGCTGTAAGCTGGTAGAAATCACCGGTGGCGAGCCGCTGCTCCAAAAGGACGTGCGGCCTCTCGCAGAGTTGTTGCTTGCGAGTGGGTACACTGTCCTCTGTGAGACAAGTGGCAGCCTCGACGTAGACGCTCTACCGGTCGACGTCATCAAGATCGTGGACATCAAGTGCCCGGGTTCCGGCGAAGCGGAGCGCAACCTCTGGAGCAATCTGGAGAAGCTAGGCCCGGCAGACGAGATAAAGTTCGTGATTCGGGATCGGGCCGACTACGAGTGGGCGATGCGCGTGATCGCCGAGCGCGGGCTGGCGGGGCGAACGCTGCTGTTCGCGCCCGTCTGGGGTGAGCTCGAGCTGAAGGCACTGGCCGAATGGATGTTGGAGGACAACGCGCCCGCACGACTGCAGACGCAGCTTCACAAGCACATCTGGAGTCCGAGCGCTCCCGGAGTCTGAGATGCCGGTTGAGCTCTGCCGCAAGTATCATTTCGCCGCTGCCCATTACCTTCCCATGGCACCGGAGGGACACAGGTGTCGGCGCCTCCACGGTCACTCCTACGAGATCGAGGTGGCGGTGCGCGGTGAAGTGGACCCGGAGACAGGCTGGCTGATCGACTACGGCGATATCGACAAGCGAGTCAGGCCGGTCGTGGCCGAACTAGACCACCAGACGCTGAATGAGATCCCGGGACTGGAGAACGCGACCAGTGAGGTACTCTGTGGCTGGCTCTGGCGGCGGCTGCAGGACAAGTTGCCAGGCCTTTTCCGGGTCTCGGTGGCGGAGACCTGCGCGGCTACCTGCCACTACTTCGGGCCATGAGATGAGGGGTGGAACCCTATCCAGCGTGAGTTCGTAGAGAAGGCATGAGCATGGCCGACCCTGTACTCATCGCCAAGCTCGCCGGCGCAGTGCTGGCGTTTGCCCTCGGCATCTGGATTGGCCTGGGGACGCCGGGCATTCGGCGCTCATCAGGGGCGCGGCCTTGGCATCCGAGCGACCGGCTGCGTGCCACCTGGATCAACCGCCTCTTCTTCCGCACGGATCGCCCGCAGCGACGCTTCGGCAGCGGTCGGCTGATCGCGCCGGGCGAGAAATCGGTAGGACCGACGCGTGAGAGTGGCGACGAGAAAGCGGAGGAGGCGGGCGGTATCGTGCGGCTTCGGCGCACTGGCGAGCGCTGACTTGGGACGCCGAGCGCCTACTGACCCGGCGACCTCTCCGGCGCGTGCACGCGCAGCGTTCGCAGCCGGCCCAGCGCGGCCGCCAGTTCGTAGATGCGAAACTGCGCGTAGTCGCCCACCTGGCGTGAGTCGATCACGTCGAGACTCTCACGACGTATGTCTTCTGTGACGCCCTCAAGCGCTTCCCGCACGGTGCGTCTGCCATCGAGCCAGCGCCCGGTGGCATGGACCATCGCTTGAGCGATGGCGCGCACCTGCGCCTCCTCGACGATTTGCTCAAGCGCGCTCAACTCGAGTTCGTGAGTTCCAAAGAGCACGCGGGTCGGGGCCTGAATCTTGACCGAGGCTGATTTTCTGCCCTTCTGCGGATCGATGCTCGCCGGGTCCGGCACCCGCTGCTTGAGCGGTGACCAGCTTCCGCCCTCGTGTGCGCGCTCGCTGCGGTAGCGGGCTGCGATCTCTTTGGCACCGGCGGTGAGATCGGCCGGCAGGTATCGACACATGCCGATGACCGTGTCGGCGACGTCGAAGTAGTCCCCGGCACCGCCCACGACCAGAACGGTGGAGACGCCCAGCTCCTCATAGAGCTGGCGCGCGCGGTCGATGTAGGGCGTGATCGGCTCGTCTGCTTCGTCGACCAGCGCTTGCATGCGCGCGTCGCGGATCATGAAGTTGGTGGCGCTGGTATCCTCGTCAATCAGCAGGCAAGTGGCGCCCACCTCGAGCGCCTCCGCGATCGCCGCTGCCTGGCTGGTGGAGCCGCTGGCGTTGGCGGTGGAGAAGTGAGCCGTATCTTCGCCACGAGGTAGGTCGGTGATGAAGTTGGAGATGTCCACGGAGGCGACAGAGCGTCCATCCTCCGCGCGGATCTTGACGGCGCCCGGCACGCTGACGGCGAGCTCGCGGCCGTCGCCCTCGATGTGGTCGTAGATGCCCTTCTCGATGGCGCGGAGCAGCGTGGACTTGCCGTGGTAGCCGCCGCCCACGATCAAGGTGATTCCCTGCGGGATCCCCAGGCCTGAGACCGGCCCACGGTTCGGAACCTCGAGAGTGAGCCTGAGTCGTTCCGGCGCCACGAACTTCACCGCTTCTGAGGCAGCAAGGGGACGATCATCGACGCCGCTGCGGCGCGGCAGGACCGCGCCATCAGGTATGAAGGCGACGAGTCCCCGTTCATCGAGCTGCTGGCGCAGCGCCGCCGAATCCTCAGCCAGCAACGCGTGCCGAAGTAGGCGATCGAGGTCGCGCTTCGCGGGCGCCAATACACCGCGCAAGGCCTTGGGGATGACGGTGAGCAGCATCTCGATGGCCTGGCGGCCGAGGACGCGGCGGCCGCTGGCGGGGAGGCCGGCCGTGAAGCGGACGACGATCTGACCCTGCGGATCGATCTGCAAGCTGGTGCGCTCGAGCATCTGCTGGCCGGGCCTCAGGATGCGGACCATGCCGCTCTTGCCGCTCCCCCGCGGTCGACTGATGGGGCCAAGCTCGTGCCACAGCTGCCGGTTGAGGAAGTCGGACGCCGCGGTTCGCCGGAGCTCGGGGTGCAACAGCTCCTCGGGGAGCCGGGCCACGCGCGCGGGGAAGACCGCCCGCAGGCGGCTGGGGGAGGCGAAGGGGTCGCCCTGCACGTAGTCGATGTGGAGGGTGAAATCGCCGAAGTCGTAGCTGCCGGCGATCTGCTTGTAGGCGCCGTAGCTGCTCCGGTCGATCGTCTCGAGGACGGATCGCAGCTGCTCCGCAGGCTTCATCGTATCTCGGCTAGCTCGCTTGCGTTATCCCTGAACAGCTGGGCATATTGGCGCGCGGAGTACTCAGGCTAGCCCTGCGTCGGATCGGAAGCGAACGAGAGCCACCGAATGGAAGAGATCCTGGCAGGGCCGCTAGGCCCTCTTCTCATCTTTCTTCTGCGCATCTGCGACGTCTCCATCGCCACCCTGCGCTTGCTCAACGCGGTGCGCGGGCGCAAGCTGGTCGCGGCCGCGCTCGGCTTCGTTGAGATACTCATCTGGATAGTGGTTGTCGGCACGGTCGTACGCAATCTGAATTCATTAATGCTCGTGATCAGCTATGCGGCGGGCTTCGCCGCAGGCACGTACGTGGGGATGACGATCGAGGAGAAGCTGGCACTGGGGCTGGCGGAGGTTCGAGTAATCTCACGCGCGGTCGGCGTCGAGATCGCGGAAGCTCTGCGCGGTATGGGTTTCGGCGCCACCGAGATCGTAGGCCAGGGCCGGGAGGGCCGGGTCGAGATCGTGACGACGATCGTCCCGCGGCGAGCGCTCCAGGAGGTCTATCGCGAGATCGAGCGCTGGGACCCGCAGGCCTTCGTGAGTGTGGACGAACCGCGGTCGATCCAACGGGGCTGGCTGCTCAGTCGCCGGCGCAAGTAATGGGTTGGTGGAAGAGGACCGGCGCGCCACAGGCCTCGGGATCCATGAGGACGTGTGGGTGGGACGACGGGGGACGTCGGCGTCGCGTGCGCGGCATCCTCTTCTGGATACTCTGGGCCAACCTCTTGCTAGTAGCTGTCAAGGTCGGAGTGGGATGGCTGATCGGGTCCCTCTCGGTGCTTGGCGACGCCGCTCACTCGGGGGTCGATGCCCTGAACAACATCGTCGCTCTCACGGCCATCCATTTCGCGGCCGCCCCGCCCGATGAAGAGCATCCCTACGGACACGGTAAGTTCGAAACGCTGGGCGCGTTCGTCATCGCCGGCTTCCTGTCGGTCACCTGCTTCGAGCTGCTCAAAGCGGCCACTATCCGACTGCTACAGGGAGCCCCGCCTCCCCGTCCCGACCTGACGGCGGTCGTGCTGCTGGCTGGCACAATGATCGTGAACATCGGCATCGCCCAGTACGAGCGCCGCCGGGGTGACGAGCTGGGCAGCGAGCTGCTGACCGCCGACGCTCGGCACACGCAGGCGGATGTGTGGATCACACTCTCGGTGCTTCTGGGGCTTGGACTCGTGCGCCTGGGGCTGGGAGCGGCGGACGCAGTACTCGCCATCATGGTGGCGGTTGTCGTAGCATGGACTGGTCTGCAGATCCTTCAGAGCGCTGTTCCCGTGCTTGTCGATCGCCGCGCCGTGGATCCTGAGCGCGTCACACGAGTGGCATCGTCGGTGGAAGGCGTCCTGAGTGTGGCCGAGATCCGTTCACGTGGCCGCCCCGGGGATAGCTTCGCTGAGCTTACTGTGCGCGTACACCCTTCGATCGAAGTGCGCCAGGCCCACATGATCGCCGACGAGGTGGAAAGGCGGGTGGCAAGCGAGCTGGGGCTGAGAAACGTCGTGGTGCACGTCGAGCCGAGCGAGTTGCACTAGGGCACCGCTCGAGCCGAATCAGCGAGCTTCCCACTAGACTGGCCGGTCTTACCCTGCTCCGTTTCGCCCCACTGCACTCGCCAGACGCAGCACCTATCCCCGCGCCCCTGACATTCGGGATGAACCACGGTCGTTGCTCCGGCCCCGCTCAGCTCGAGCAGGCTGGCGGCCAGGGACGCATACAGCTGGCAGGCGGCCCCGTCACCGCCCGCGCGCGCGGACAGGGCATCGGTGGCCCGGATCGCCAGCGGCTCGGGCTCCACCGCCAGGTCGGTGGCAACGAGAAACGCGCCGTGCGCCGTACGTAACGTCCGCACGGCGGCACGACGCCGCAGCGCCATGGGTAGCCGCCGCGCGACGCGGCGTAGCGCACCCCTGAGGCCGGAGAAGTGGAGCCCGGCCAGCCCGCGACCTGCGGCGGCGAAGACGTCGCCAGCATCGGGGCGCCGCGCCACCAGCCCCAGCAAGGCCTCGACCTGTGCCTCGTCCACCCCGCGCCGCAGACGGGCAAGGCGGCGGAACTCTCGGATCTGCTCTTCAATGACGCCGCTGAGCCCGAGGCGATGAGGGAAGAAAGAGCGAGGGTTCTCGTCGGGAAGCAGCTCGGGCGGAGTGTCCTGCTGCTGCACGGCGCACAACAAGGCGAGTGGGAGCCTGGCATCTACGAAGCGCGAGGGTGAGTTCATGCGGGTTTCGGTCTATTCCTCACTAGATCAGTGGAAGATCGCCCCTACGGCGACCGTGACCACCAGGATTGCCATGAGGTTGAGGAAGAAGCCGGCTCGGCTCATCTCGCCGGGCTTGATGTAACCGGTTCCAAACACGATCGCGTTGGGTGGTGTCGCGACCGGCAGCATGAAGGCCATCGACGAGCCCATAGCGGCAGCGGTCATCAGTGCCAGCGGCTCGATCCCCACCGACGGGCCGAGGGCGGCCATGACGGGCAAGCCCAGCGTGGCGGTGGCCGTGTTTGACGTGATCTCGGTGACGAACACAAAGGTGGCCGCGACTGCGGCGATGATCAGCAGATCCGGGAACCCGGCGAGCACAGCCAGCTCTCCACCCAACCACTTCGTCAACCCCGAGGACTCGAACGCGGAGGCCAGGGACAACCCTCCTCCGAACAGCACGAGGATATCCCACGGTATAGAGCGCGCATGTGTCCAGTCAAGCACCCGCGTACGGACGCCCCGCTGGTCACGGGTGGGCCAGAGGAAGAGCACGAGCGCGGCGGCGATGGCGATGGTCGGGTCTCCCACCTGGGGCAAGAGTGATTGAATACCCGGGATCGTGACGTCACCGATCTGTTTGGGCGCCCTGAAGATCCAGGCGAAGGCCGCCAGAGCGAAGACGAGGGCCGTGACGCGCTCGGCCGGATGCCAGCTGCCGAGCTTGGCACGCTCTGCGTCGATGACGCGCGCCGCCGCAGCGAGCGGCGCGCCGGGCAGGCGAAGCAGGACGAGACAGAGAAGCGTCCAGCAAGCGACGAGCATCACGACGGATACGGGGAGGCCGAACGTGAGCCAGCGTGCGAACGACACCTCCACGTCGAGGAGCTGGTCCGACATCGCTGCCAGCACGGCGTTGGGCGGTGTACCGATGAGGGTGGCGACGCCGCCGATCGAGCCTGCGTAGGCGATGCCGAGCATGAGGGCGACCCCGAGGCCGTGCGCTTTGCCGCCGGCTCCCTCGCCCGAGGTGGAGACTCCGCCTGCCGGTGCGGACATCAGGCTGAGAACGGCGACGCCGATAGGCATCATCATGAGTGTCGCCGCTGTGTTGGACATCCACATGCTCAACAGGGCACAGGCCAGCATGAAGCCGGCGACGAGCCGCCGGGGAGACGTGCCCGTGCGGGCCACGATGGCTAAGGCGAGGCGCCGGTGGAGGTACCAGCGCTGCATCGTCGCCGCGATGAAGAAGCCGCCCATGAACAGGAAGATGACGGGATTCGCGTAGGGGGCAGCCGCGGCGGTGGGTGAGGCGACGCCGAGGCCGGGGAGCAGTACCAGTGGCAAGAGCGCCGTGACGGCCAGGGGGACGGCCACGGTCAGCCACCAGCCCGCCATCCAACCGGCCATTGCCAGGGTCGCCTGGCCTTCCGGAGTCATGCCCTCGGGCCTCGGCACGAGCAGGAGCGCTGCGAAGAGCACAGGCCCGACCAGGATCCAGCGGCCCCGCCCGGCAGGTTGACTGGCGTCATTGCGTGGCTCAGGCATCGGTCCGAGAATAAGGCCAGCTTGCGTCGTCGCAAGGTGGCGGACGCTGGCACGGGACCGGCGAGGAGATCGACGGTTTGCTGGATTGGGTGATCGCGCTGGGCGCCGCCGCGGTCGTGGCGCTGCTCGCCTGGCGCCTCGGGGCGCTGAGCTGGACCGGGGTCATCGCCGCCACTCCGGTGGGAGGGGCGGTGCTGGGCTTCGCTGGACTCGGGCCGGCGCTCCTGCTCGTCCTGTTCTTCGTCAGTTCCAGCGGGCTGTCGCTGCTGCCGGGTGGCGGTGAGCGGGCCCGGCGTGACGCCCGTCAGGTGCTGGCCAACGGCGGCGTGGCGGCGCTGGCTGCCGTCCTCATGCGAAAGGAACGGCTCGCCGCAACGGCGTTCCTGGGCGCGTTAGCGGCCGCCACGGCAGACGCCTGGGCCACGGAGATCGGCCTGCGGCTGGGGAAGTCGCCGCGCTCACCCTTGACCTGGAGGAGGCAGCCGCCGGGCAGATCTGGCGCCGTCTCGCTTCAGGGCACCGCCGGCGCAGCCGTCGGCGCACTGGCCGTTGACCTGCTGGGCCGCTGGCTGGCGCGACGGGGGCTGGCGCGGCGGCGGTGGCGCTGATGGGTGTACTGTAGGGACCTTCGGTCGGGTTGACCGGTATAATGTATGGATGTTCATTTAGGGGCCTGTATTGTTTGGTCCCTCCGTCTGCTGGCCCGCCGAACTGGAATCGATGGAACTCATAACCGGAGGCTTGATGTCACGATCGCCTCAACAGGCTCGTGAGGCCGTATTCAAGAAGGCCGCAGGCGCCCTCGACCTCGACACCGACGAGCTGGCCGCGCGCTGGGCGGAAGCCTATCGGCAGCGCCTCTCGGAGAGCGGCGAGCCGTTCCCCTTCGAACAGCTGGAGGAGGATGTCGAAGCGCTGGTTAGCGGCGTGGCGTCGGTTCTGCAGAATCCCTGGAACTACCGCAGCTTCTTGGGCACAGGCGAACATCGGCGCATCGGCCGACGGATCGCCGAGAAGCACGTGGAGGCTGGCGGATCGCTGACGAGCGCGCTGGAAGCCTACATGCGACTGCGCCAGGAGATGGTTCTGGCCTCCCGGGACGTCATGCGGGAAAGCGACCGCCCCTTCTTCGACCTGATGACGCAGCTGAACCGCTGTATCGACCGGATCCTGTTCGCGATTGCGGAGGGCTATTTCGCCGCGTTTCAGGCGGAGATCGAGAAGCAGGCGCTCATGGACGCGTTGACGGGTCTCGGGAACTCGCGCCGTTTCCGGGAAGCACTGGCCGCCGAGCTCAAGCGTAGCAACCGCACGGGTCGCCCCTTCTCGATCGTGTTCGTGGACGTGGACGACTTCAAGGACATCAACGACAGGATCGGCCATGTCGAGGCGGACTACACCCTGACGGCGATCGGCCGCGCCATTTCCGCAGAGCTGCGCGGCAGCGACCTCGTCTGCCGTTGGGGCGGCGATGAGTTCATCATCCTGCTCCCCGAGACGGATCGCAGGGAGGCAGGAATACTGGCAGAGCGCCTGAGGGCAGAGGTGGCTGACTGCCCCAAGTGCGCCGGAGCGACGATCTCACTCGGTGTGGCGTGCTATCCGAGCGACGGAAGAGACTATGACAGCTTGGTGGCGAACGCCGACCGTGCCCTCTACGCGTCCAAGCATCGTGGCAAGAACGTCGTGACGCAGAGCACCGACGGGAAAGGCCGCCGGACGTAGCACGGCATCCGCAGACCCTCTCAGCCTCGCTACTGCTGCTCTTCCCGCACCAGCCTCACCCGTGCTTCGGTCATCTCCAATCTGATCGCATCTGCGAGGCGGAGCGCCAGCCGGTACCCCGGATGATCTGTGGGCACGAACCGATCGTAGAACGAGGAAGCCTGCGGTCCCGTGCGCGGGGGTCGACTGGGCTGGTAGTAGGTCGCTATGGAAAGCGTGCGTACGCCCTGCTCACCCTCGGCAACCTCGAAGCGGTACTGCACCTCCCGCTCCACGGCCGGGTAGTTCCTGGCGTTGAGGAACTCCCACTCTGCGATGTCCACCCAGACGGTCTCGACGTAGCCGCCCGGCACGACCTGCAGCGTCGGAAGTCCGTTGTCGGAACAGACCGTGGCGACCATGCTCACGACGTCCGGCGCGGTGGCGCCCCTGAAGCGGATCTCTATGGGGTTCCTAGCGTTGTCCGGCACCGGGTAGCTCTTCGGCGGGCTACAGGCCAGAACTATAGTGAGAACGGATAGCGTTACGATCGGCGAGCGTCCTTGCATGGCCCCTCTCTGAGTACCAGACGTACATTTGCATGGGGATCACGGCCGCGGGCTGCGAGTACCCGCCTTCACCCAGGAACCGTACAGGTCAGGACTACTCGCGTAGCGGGCGGGACGCAAGGCTAGAGGGACAGTGATCGCCCCGCGCGTGGCCGCCTCCAGGTGGGCGCGGCCTATTGCACTTTCGCGAGATCAGGTTATAATGCCCGGAGTTAATATCAGTCCTGATAATAGGTTTCGCGATTAGCCCCTAGCGTGACAATTTGCCCCGCGAGAAGCCGCGGAGGCCTGGGCATATAGCAGGCCGTAGCGCATTCAGCTGCAGATGGCCGGTCAGCCTGGCACGTGCGCGGCACGCAAGCTGCGGAAGACCGGCCTTCCTCGGCGTGTGTCGGAAGCAGTTCGGCTGGAGCACCACTGTAACGGGAGGCGATCTGTGAGCGCAGGAGTTACCGAAACTCGGAGGGGGTCGAGGCTGTCGCGGCCTCTGCTGGCGGCGATGCTGCTCGGGTTGGCTATGGGGCTGCTCGGCGGGTGTGTCGACGAGGAGGTGTTTGTCGAGCGCGCCTTTGACGAGCCCACGGACCTGACGAACAGGTTCCTGGGCTACTTCGGCGACCCGGCGGACAAGTTGACGGCCTGCGGAAACTGCCACGCCACCTTCCAGGGCGGCTGGGTGCAGACCGGCCACGCGGACGCCTGGGCGGGCCTGCAGAGCAGTGACCACACTGCGGAGTACTGCGAGCCTTGCCACACGGTCTCGGAGGCGGGCAACCCGCTCGAGGGCGACGCCGGCTGGGTGCTCACAGGTGACCCGCGCTACCACGACGTGCAGTGCGAGTCGTGCCACGGTTCGGGCTGGGCGCACGTGAACAATCCCAGCGTGGAGACGGCGCCGCTCTGCTCGGTGGAGGCGGGCACGGATGCGACCATGGGCTGCGGCGAGTGCCACAATGGCGAGCATCACCCGTTTGTGGAACAGTGGGAAGTCTCCCGGCACGCCACGACCCCTGCATGGGAGGAGACGAGTATCACGAGCACGTCCTCCAGTTGTACGCCGTGCCACGAAGGCAGGGGTGCCCTGCTGGCTACGTTCGGTGAGTACTCGAACTACCTCGAGAAGAGCGGGACCGATCCTCTACCGATCATGTGCGTGGTCTGCCATGATCCGCACAGCGCCGAGTTCGAGGGCCAGTTGCGCGCTTCGACCGCAGTGCGCAGCCGGGCCAACCTGTGCGTGAGTTGTCATTCGAACCGCGGCATACCGCCGTCCTCGCACGGACCGCACGGGGCGCAGGGACTTCTGGTGTTGGGTGAGGCGGTCGGTTGGATACCTCCGGACTACCTGGCGCCGAGCGTTGATCCGTTCCTGCCGGAAGCGCACGCCCATGGTGGGAGCGGGAACGAGAAGCTGTGCGCGACCTGTCACGTGTCCACGTTCGAGATCACGGAGCCAGAGGCCTTCAATTCGGTAGGCCACACTTTCCAGGCGATCGCCTGTCTGGATGAAGGGGGCAAGCCGACCACGGAAGAAGAGTGTGATGTGACCGAGCGTGACTTCCGTGCCTGCACGGAGTGCCACGCGAGTGAGGAAGAGGCGCGAACGGATTTCGTCGATTTCAAGGCCGAACTGAACACACTGCTGGACTCGCTCTGGACGGACACGAACGACGACTGCGTCATGGATCCATTCCCCACGGATGACGGTCTGTTGCCGCGAGTCGTGGCGCTGGGCGACACTACCGATCTGGATCCGCGGGACGAGTTGATCACGGTCGCCGAGGGCGCATACTGGAACGCACAGCTCGCCCACACATCGGATAGAGAGTGCTTCGGGGAAGCGTATTTCTACGTGGGCCTGGCCGGTGAGGATACCATCCCTGGTACCACTCCGCCAGAAATCGGTATCCATGTTTCAGCGCACAAGGCGAGCGGCGAGGGTGTTCACAACCCGGAGCTGCTGGAGGCGCTGCTCAGCGCGTCGATCGAGGCCGTTGTCAACTTCTACTTCCCGTTCTAGCTGCTGGGTTCTCCCACGTTCGGTCCGCGTGGTGCCCGCTGGGCGGACCGAACGTGGGTGTCCCAGCCCGGCTGAGTTCGGGATTGGTGTCGCCGACTTGTGCTTGATGTTGATGGGGAGTGAGTGAAGGTGTTGATGGTCGACGCGATACGCCTGTTCGTTAGGCTGCGCGCGCCCCGGCTGTCACATCTCGTGCCTACCGCAAATCCGGGATTCGGGAGGACAAAGTGAGGGTCTCAGGCCTATCTGCGACGCGGGTCGGGGCCCGACTCCTAAGCTGGCGGACGGGAGTCGCGTGCCTTGGCCTCGCCGCAATATGGGGTGGCTGGGGTGCGTCCGCCCTCTACGGGCAGCAATGGCGCGCCCGTGTCGCCACGCGCATCCAGTATGTGGAAGCGCAGACGCTGGTACTGGACAGCGTGGCGGTCGACCAGGTGACGGGCAGCGGCCCGCAGCGTCGATACGGCGACATTCTGGTGACCTGCACGACGGGCGAGGACCACTGCTACTTCTACAGCTCGGATTCCGACTCGAAGATGTCCACGGCGCCCGCGTTCGTGGACGCCGACCTCAATGTCTTCGGGCTCGGAGTGGAGGGGCTGCGCTTCTACGCCAGCGCTCGGTTCCGCAGCGCCTTCGGCAGTGGGGGCGAGCAGTTCTGGCCGCGCACGGATGAGGACTTCGAGCTGGTGGCCGCCTACGCGGAATTGAACCGGCCGATGTTCCGGGTCCGCCTGGGCCGGGACTACCAGGTCAGCGGACTGGGGTTCTACGGCTACGACGGCGGCTCGCTGCGCTTCCGCTACCGGCCCGCACGCCTCGAAGCGGAGGCGTACGGCGGCTGGGGCCTGGAGCGGGGTCTCCCCCTGCGGTTGACGGCGGACGCTCTGGAATCGCTCGGCGAGTTCCAGCCGCAGGAGGACAACTACCTGTTCGGCTTCCGCGGCTCGTTCGGGCCGTATGAAGGGGTATCGGCGGCGGCCATCTACCAGCGCGAGATCCTGACGGATCCCAAGGTCATCAGCTCCGAGCGGCTGGGGTTCGAGGCGAGCTACCGCTCCCCCGACAGCAGGTGGCTGATCGAGGGGAGTGCCGACTACGACATGGCCACCGGCTGGTGGGGCAAGGGGAACGCCAGGGTGGGCTGGTGGGCCGATCGCCTGGTCTACCTCGAGGGTCGCCTGTTCCGCTACCGGCCCATCTTCAGTCTCCAGACGATCTGGGTCGCGTTCTCACCTGTGTCCTACTGGGGCTGGGGCGTGGCGGCCGGCTTGGGCCCCTATAAGGACGTTCAGGTGCGGCTGGAGCTCGATCGTCGCGACTACGGCGACACCGAGGCTGAGTCGGATGTCGGGCCGTTCTTCGCCACGACCGACCGGCTCTGGCGGGGCCGAGCCTGGGCGCGCTGGCAGCCGAAAGTGAAGTGGGGCCTTGAAGGCTCCTACTGGCTGGAATGGGGCGTCGGATCGGCCATCAGCGCGGGCAACCTCAAGTTCGACTACCTCCTGACACCGGATCTGTCGCTGGGCGCACGGGTCGGCGCCTACGACCAGAGCTGGGAGTTCCGGATGGGCGATAGCATGATCTGGAACGTGGGCGTGGATGCGCGCTGGCGGACGCGGATCGGTACGGTCTGGGGCGCCGTGGATGGCTACAGGCATGACCGCAAGGATGACGCGGCCTTTGACGATTGGACCCAGCTGAGGGCCGTGCTCGGGATATCGTATTATCTGGGTTCGGAACCCGGGAGGACGCCGTGAGGTACCGCGGACCTATCGGAATATTGATGGTCGCCGTTCTGGCGACGGCGATGGCCGCGTGGGGCTGGTCGATGAGCCAGGATAAGTTCGATCACCAAAAACACGCGAGCCTGTTCCAGAGCTGTGATGGCTGCCACGCGGTCGAGCCCGAGGGCGTCACCTTCCCGCAGCCGAGCCTGTGCCAGGGATGCCACAACGGGCAGGTCGCCAGGCTGGTCGATTGGCGCGGCCCGAGTCGCGTCGCCAACAAGTTCGGTTTCAATCACTCCGAGGCTATCGCAGCGAAGCGGGAGATGGGTGAGGATATCTCCTGCGCCGACTGTCACCTGGCGCCGGGTGGGGGCGCGATGGACGTGAGGCGCGCGCCCGCGTCGCACACGCCGTTCTTCGCTGATGAGCACCGGACGCTGGCGGCTGCCAGCACGGCGGAGTGTGAGACCTGCCACAACCGGGACCAGCGCTGCCTCGGCTGCCACCAGGGCGCCGAGAACCTGGACATTCCCGCACGCGAGCAGGCGGGCTACCACCCGCAGAACTTCCTCGCGCTGCACTCGGCAGCGGCGTGGAACCGGGAGGTGGAGTGCTCGAGCTGCCACAACCCCGAGACCTACTGCCGGAACTGCCACATGACGGCTGGCAGGGGTACGGAGGGCAGGACGAACACCGGGTACCACAGCGAGGACGCGCGCTTCCAGTTCGGGCACGGCCAGGCGGCCCGGCAGGCGTTGGAGAGCTGTGCGTCCTGCCATGCGCAGCAGGACTGCCTGGCTTGTCACTCGGCCAAGTATGGACGCATGGTCAACCCGCACGGCCCGGGCTTCGACGCGAGCAAGCTGCGGGAGCTGCGGGACAAGAACGTCACACTTTGTCGGTACTGCCACTTCCCGAACGATCCGCGAATCGAGCGGTAGCTGCCGACATGCGAACCAGCACCGTCGCCGGGCGCCGGACGGCGCCCGGCGACACTCATCTGGCTGCCCGATGCGCTGGGCGCTAGTATTAACTTGGTCCTCACCACTGATATAGCCCGAGAATAGGCTTGCCACGCAGGCCTGACTCACGTCCTTATGACTTGGGGGCGATGATGACCGGCAAGCTCTCTCGCAGAAGCACTGCAGGCAGGAGGACGGAGATTGCGATGGCGTTCTGCATCCCCCTGCTGCTCGTGTCTTCGGGCGCAGGTTCCGCTCAGGAGGAGGTGGAGCCGACACAGAATCCGCTGGCCGGCTCGGAGGTGTTCCGAGCCAAGGGGTGCGGCGAGTGTCACGCGGTGAACGGGTTGGGCGCAACAGTGGGTCCAGATCTGGGCCGCATTGCGAGGCGGCGCTCCTTCCATGAGCTCGCGGCCACGCTCTGGAACCACATCCCCCTGATGGCTGACTTCATGCAGGAGCGGGGAATCACGCACCCGGAGATGGACGCGCGGGAGGCGGCGGACCTGATCGGCTTTCTGTTCACGCTGGACTACTTTGACGCGCCGGGCGATGTCGACCTGGGCAAGGATCTGTTCACCGAGAAGAGCTGCTTCGTCTGCCATCGTGTTGATGTCTTCGGCGGCGAGGTCGGCCCGAACCTCGATTTCCTCGGCCAGTACGGCTCTCCGATCCTCGTGGCAGCCACCATGTGGAACCACGGGGCTCCCATGGCGGATTCGATGAAGGCACGAGGAATCAAACGCCCCCTGTTCCAGCCAGGAGAACTGGTCGATCTCATCGCCTACCTGCAGTCGGTGGCGCCTCAACCACTGGAGGGGCCGGTCTACGTGCTCCCGGGCCGTGCTGAAGCAGGGCGCGTCATCTTCGTGGAGAAGCGCTGCAACGAGTGCCATTCCGTCCAGGGCGTAGGCGGCCGTCTCGCCTCGGACCTGGCCGAGTGGGGACGCCAGTGGGGGCTCACCGAGTTCGCTGCCGCGATGTGGAACAAGGAGCCGGCGATGTCGGGTCTGCTGGCGGGCAGAGAGATGTCAATGCCCCACATCGGCGGTGTCGAGATGGCCGACTTGGTCGCCTACCTATACAGCATCGAGTACTTCGCCGAGCTAGGCGATGCCGAGGTCGGTGAGCAGCGGCTCCGGGAAAAGGACTGTCTTAGCTGCCATTCACTCAGAGGCGAGGGGGGATCGACAGCGAGCGATCTGTCTCTGTTGCGTGGCCTGGACTCGCCGGCGGCCGTCACCGCATCGATGTGGAACCACTCGGTGCTGATGGAGGTCGGCGGAGAGACCGCTTGGCCTGGACTGACTCCCGAGGAGATGGCCGACATCGCGGCGTTTCTCCAGGCTCTGGCGGTCGATCGCTGAGCCGCCGGCCTCTTGCCTGGGCTGCTGGGCTCTCCTAAGGTCCACATACAGGCAGGCGTCAAGCAACAATCGTCACGCCAGAAGCGGGGAGGTCCGTGGCGTGGCCCCAACCTGAAGGGGGATGTGATATGAGCCATCGACGTTCCATCGTAGCCTCGGCGTTTCTGTTAGTTGGGCTTGGCGCACTCGTCGCGTTCGCCTGGCAGCAGGAGGGTTGGAAGACCCCGCCGGCGGTCGAGCACGCACTCGAAGGCCGTGACAACTGCATGATGTGTCACAAGGCAGGGGTCATGGAGGCTGTGCCCGATGCGCCAGCCAATCACGCGGATTGGCCCAACGACATCTGCCTGATGTGCCACGCCAAGGATGCGGCTGTGCAAACCACCGCGCCGTCGGCCATCACTCATCCCATCGAGGGGCGTGACAACTGCTGGATGTGCCATAAGCCAGGTGCCATGGAGCCGGTTCCCGACGCCCCGGCAAACCACGAGGGCAGGGACAACAAGTACTGCACCCTCTGTCACGCACCGGCTTCGTAGCCGCCGCAGCTGGTGGGCGCGCCTGCCGTCCCTTCGTTGGCGCGCCCGATTTGCCCATCACATGGCTAACGCGACTCTGACCCCCGTGGTGCAAAGCACCTGTTGCTCCACTGCCTACCAGGGCCACGCCGGGGACCGTTCGCCGAGAGCGACCGGATGGGTCTAGGGCATGTCGGTCACCCCAGCCACCGTTTTCGTGATCGGCCCTTCGTCGAGACCTCGGAGCCCTAGGGGCCGTGGCCACGGCCGTAACGGCGTCCCTCATGCCCATGATCGGGTTCGAGTGGCTTCTGCGGGGTTAGCCGCGCTGTGGCAAGATGCCCCGGCAGGGGCGGCGGTCGGACTGGCCTTGCCCCCTTGTTCCTGCGGTTGTCGTGCGTAGCTCTCTCCGGGTCAATAGTTTAAGGGTGCCAATTCGCCCAGCGCTCCCGGCCTAGGGCTTGCGAGGGCTGGAAGCGTAGGAGGTCAGGTAATGCACGAGTTGTCTCTCGCTCTCCAGATCAGGGAGATCTGCGAGCGTGAGTTGGAGAAGCTGCCGGAGAGCCGGCTCACGGCGCTGGGCGTGGAGGTCGGTGCCTTCTCAGCGGTCGAGGTCGAGACTCTGAGTTTCTGTCTACAGGTAGTGATGTCCGAGCGCTTCGACGGGGTTCGCTGCGAAGTGATTCGCCAGCCGGGCACGGCCGCTTGCTCGAGCTGCGGTTTGCAGTTTGAGGTCACGCAGGCGCCCTTCGAGTGTCCGAGCTGTGGAGCCTTAGCGCGCGGCGTATCCGGGGGTGACAGTCTGCAGGTGAGCTATATCGAGGTGGAGTCAGAGCGATGAGCGCAGAGCGCGTAACCGTCAAGGAAAAAGTCCTGAGCGCGAACGATCAGCTGGCCGCTGAGACTCGTGCGCGACTCGAAGCCGAACGGGTGTTTGCAGTCAACCTCATCTCATCACCGGGATCCGGCAAGACGACTTTGCTGGAGTGCACGGTGGACCTGATGAAGCCGTCGCTGCGGCTGGGTGTTATGGCCGGTGATGTGCAAACGCGAAATGATGCGGACCGCCTGATTCGACATGGGATCCCTGTCGAGGCGATCGAGACGGGCGGCGGGTGTCATCTGGACGCGCGCCAGGTCTCGAGAGCTCTGACGACGTTCGATCTGTCGAAAACGGATCTTCTCTTCATCGAGAACGTCGGGAATCTGGTCTGTCCCGCGGGATTCGATCTGGGTGAGTCAGTGAAGGTCGTGTTGATGAGCGTGACGGAGGGCGAGGACAAGCCACTCAAGTACCCAGCCGCCTTCAAGCGGGCGGCTGCGCTCGTGTTGACGAAGACTGATCTGGTGCCGCACTTGGAGTTCTCGCTGGAACGTGTGATCGAGTACGCCCGCTCGGTGAATCCTGATTTGACCCTCTTCTCCACGTCATCGTACACAGGCGATGGATTGGCGGAGTGGACCAGCTGGCTTGCCGGTCAGGTTGCGGCGTTGAAGAGGGCCCAGGAGAGCGCTAAGAGTGCACGGCCTTAGCGTCAGGGTCCGTGGTATCGTACAGGGCGTCGGCTTTCGCCCGCTCGTCTACCAGCTGGCGGAACGCTACCGACTGACCGGTTGGGTGCGCAACACCAATACACAGGTCGAGATCGAGGTCGAGGGCGGCGACGAGGCGCTGACAGACTTCCTGCGTGAGTTGCGCGAGAGCGCTCCTCCACTGGCGCGGATCGACGAGATCGTATCCGAGCGGCGGCCAGCTTCGGGATTCACATCGTTCGAGATAATCGAGAGCCAGCTTGACGGCGGCTGGCAATCCATACCGCCGGACACGGCGACCTGCGACGCCTGCCTGGACGAGCTGCTCGACCCCGACGAGCGTCGGCACCGCTACGCATTCACGAACTGCACACATTGCGGTCCCCGCTTCACGATCATCGACTCGCTGCCGTACGATCGCGACCGCACGACGATGCGCTGCTTCCCAATGTGCGAGGACTGCCGCCGCGAATACGAGGATCCCCGGGACCGGCGCTTCCATGCGCAGCCGATCGCCTGTCCGGCCTGCGGGCCGAAGCTGTGGCTGCAGATGCCCGACGGTGAACTCGCTCAGGGCGATCCCATCGAGGCGTGCGCGTCACTGCTTGAGGGTGGGAGCATCGTTGCCGTCAAAGGGCTTGGCGGCTATCAGCTCGCCTGCGACGCGACCGACCCGGAGGCCGTGGCAAGGCTCAGAGCGGGCAAGCGACGCTGGGGCAAGCCGTTCGCACTCATGGTACCGGATCTCAAGTGGGTCGAGCGCCTGTGCGAGGTCACGGCGGTCGAGATCGAAGCGCTCAAGAGCCGTGAGAGGCCCATCGTATTGCTCAAGCAACGGCCCGGCAGCTCGCTCGCCCCAGACGTCGCTCGGGGTCTGGACACACTCGGCCTCATGCTCCCGTACACGCCGCTGCACCACGTGCTGTTGCATCGCTTCGCCGGCCCTCTCGTCATGACCAGCGGTAACTTGAGCGAGGAGCCGATCGCCATCGGCAACCGGGAAGCGGTTGAGCGCTTGAGCGATATCGCTGATGCGTTCCTGTTCCACGACCGCGACATCTACGCCCGTTACGATGATTCGGTGGTGCGCGTTCTCGGGGATACCGTCGTGCCCATCCGCCGGGCGCGCAGCTACGCGCCAGCTCCCATCGATCTTCCCTTCACAGCCAAGCGTGACATCCTTGCCTGCGGCGCACAGCAGAAGAACACATTCTGCCTGGTGAAGGAGTCTAAGGCCTTCCTGAGCCAACATATCGGCGAGCTGGAGAACCTGGAGACCCTACTACACTTCGAGAGCTCCCTCGAAACCTACAAGCGGCTCTTCAGGATCGAGCCGCGAATCATCGCTCACGACATGCATCCTGACTACCTAACCACGCGCTTCGCCCACGACTACCCGGATCCGTCGGCGATGCGCGTCGTGGTGCAGCATCATCACGCGCACGTGGTGAGCGCGATGGCAGAACATGGCATAGCGGAGCCCGTCATCGGGGTCGCCTACGACGGGACGGGCTACGGGACGGACGGTGCTGTTTGGGGCGGGGAGATACTGGTTGCCGACTGGAGGTCCTTCAGGCGGGTCGGCCACCTGCGCTACGCCCCGATGCCGGGTGGCGAGGCCGCGATCCGCAGACCCTACCGGATGGCTGCGGGCTACGTATGGTCGCTCTGTGCTGCAAGCGAGGCCGAGTTCGCGTCCTTCATCGCTACGCTGCCTGTGGGTGAACGCATCATCCTGCGACGCCAGCTGGAGGCAAGGCTCAACACGCCACTGACGTCGTCCTGCGGGCGGCTCTTCGACGCTGCGGCCGCCCTGCTGGGTGTGTGTGGGGAGGCCTTGTACGAAGGCCAGCCTGCGGTGCAGCTTGAAGCGCTAGCCGATCCGCAGGTCGATGACATCTACCCTTTCGACCTCTTTCGCGAGAGAGATGGCTGGATCGTCGATCCGGCGGCGACGCTGCGAGCGCTGTGGTGTGAGTTTCGCGCCGGGCGCCCAGTCTCCACCGTCGCCGCAGCCTTTCACAACACGGTGGCGGCGTTCACGCTCGCCGTTTGCCGCGCGGTGCGGGACGGGCATGGCCTGAATCGTGTGGTCTTGAGCGGCGGCTGCTTCCAGAATGCACTGCTCACCCGGCGCCTGCTGGACGGGTTGCAGTCCGCCGGTTTCGAGGTGTTCACCCATCGGCTTGTTCCGCCCAACGACGGTGGGCTGTCGCTGGGGCAGGCGGTTGTGGCCTACGCACTCACAGCCGAGGGATGACGGTCTCGCGTCGGTCCTAGCCAGCGCGCCGATCGAGGAAGCGGCTGCGGAGTTCAGCAAATCCGCGGGAGCGGCTCCCCTTCCGGCTCGATGAGTAGCCGGCGACCGATGCCGGTATCTAGGATCAGGCGCCTGGCGTGTTCGTCGGTGCAGGTTGCGATGATGGCGCAGCTCCGGCCCAAGGGGTGGGAGCTGACGGCGTCAAGCACGGCGTGCACCGCCTCGGGCCGCACTCCGATGACCGCCACCCCCTCGTTGGCGATATGGAAGGGGTCGAGTCCGAGTATCTCGGCGGCCGATCGCACGACGGGTGTGACCGGAACCGCGGCCTCCTCGATCACGATCCCCACCCGGCTCTTCTCGGCCATCTCGGTGAGCGCGCTCGCAAGGCCGCCGCGCGTCGGGTCCTTCATGGCGGTGATCGCGCCGTTCGCCGCGTCAAGAGCGCGACGGATCAGACCGTTGAGCGGAGCGACGTCCGATCGCAGCTCGCCTTCGAGGCCAAGGCCGCGGCGCGCGGCCATGAGCGCGATTCCGTGGTCGCCGATCGGGCCTGTAAGCAGGATGCGGTCGCCGGGGGATAGGCCGGCGTCAGACACGACAGCATCGGCGATTGCCACACCGGTGGTGTTGATGATGATGCCGTCCAGCTCCCCGCGCCCCATCACCTTCGTGTCACCCGTCACGATCTTCGCACCCGCCTCGCGGCAGGTCTCTTGCATGGAGCGCTGGATGCGCTCGAGGTCCGAGTGGAGAAAGCCTTCCTCGATAACCACCGCCGAGGTTAGGCCCAGCACCTCTGTGGCGCCCATCACCGCCAGATCGTTGACCGTCCCGGCGATCGCCAGCCGGCCGATGTCGCCGCCCGGGAAGAATACAGGGTGAATGACGTGCGAGTCGGTCGTCACCACGAGCCAACGGTCCCCGATCCGCAGTGCCGCGCCGTCGTCGAGCGCTGCCAGGCCGATCTCTTCAGTGCTTCGGTCCAGAAAGCCGGCCGCCAGCGTCTCTTCGATCAGCATCCGCATGGCACGCCCACCGGCGCCATGCTTCAGCGTGACGCGTTCCTCGCGCGTCTGAGACCCGATCCCAGGTTTGGCCATCATAGATCCGGTCGCCCTCCATACTGGTACCAGATCTTGCAGGTGCCCTCGCTGCTCACCATGCAGGCGCCCACAGGGTTCTCGGGATCGCACTCCTTGCCGAACAGCTCACAGTCGCTCGGCGATGCGAGTCCCGACATTATTGCACCACAGATGCATCTCTCGGCGAGCGCGGACGGCGCAAGCTGCCATAGCCGCTGCATGTCGATGTCGAACTTCAGGCGTGCGTCCAGGTGCCCGAATTCCGGCCGCAGTCGCAGATTCCCGTCCGGCACATCGGCGATGCCGCGCCAGCGGCCGCCAGCCGTGCGGAAGACCTTCCACATCTGCTCCAGGGCCACGCGATTCCCCTCACGGGTCACGCAGCGTGGGTACATGTTACTCACTGCGGGCGTACCGTCCCGAATCAGCTCGACCAGCCGCACGAGAGCGGCCAGGATGTCAAGAGGCTCGAAACCCGCCACGACTACGGGGATCTGGTACCGCTCCACGAAAGGCTCGAAGATCCCCCAACCCGTGATCGTTGCAGCGTGACCGGCGGCCACGAAGCCTTCGACCCGAGTGGCGGGGATCTGAGCGACGATCTCCATCGCCGGCGGGACGTATTTATGCGCAGAGAGAATGCTGAAGTTCGGTGGTAGATCATCCTGCAGAGCGACCGCGGCTGTAGCCACCGCGGTGGTCTCGAAACCACTGGCGAAGAACACGACCTCCTGTTGCGTTGAACGCGCCAAATCCACGGCCTGCGCAGCGCTATAGACGACTTCGACGCGAGCGCCCTCGGCCTGTGCATCCGCCAATGACTTCGCCGTACCAGGCACTCTGAGCATATCGCCGTAGGTGGCGATCAGCGCTCCGTCCTCGGCCAACACCACAGCTTCGTCCACCTCGGGCATGTCGGTCACGCACACCGGGCACCCGGGGCCCATGATCAGGTCCAGCGACTTGGGAAGTATTGTCCGCAGACCGTACTTGGCGATCGCCTGCTCATGCGTTCCGCACACGTGCATCAGCGAGATAGGCTCACGACCGACCTCCGCACAGAGGTCGGCGAGCCTTTCCGCCAGCGCCCGTGCCTGTGACGGGTCACGGAACTTGAGTTCGTTTGCCGAGGATCTCACTCTCTTGTCAGGCATCGGCCTCTCCGCCAGCAGCCGACTCGGAGCTCGCCTCAATCTCGCCGCGCACGTCTGCCGCCATCATGTCGCTCTCGCCCGCGCGAAGCAGCTCCTCATAGAGGCTAAGGGTTTCTTGGATCTCCTCAGCGGGGATCCTGCGGATCGCGAAACCGACGTGGTTCAGGACGTAGTCCCCTGGCCGCACCGGCTCATCCACGACATCCAGCCGCACCTGTCGTCTGAGGCCCCAGAAGTCTACTGTCGCCACGAGCCCTTCCACCTCGAGCACTCGGCCGGGTACACCTAGGCACATCACTCTCCTCCTTGCCCCTCCATGGACTACGGGGCCGCGTTCTTACCTGCAGATACTATACCTCAGGAGCCAGACGCCTGAAGCGTGCCCGGAAACCCTTCATACTACGCGCGGGACGGCTGCTCAGGCTAGTCGCGGCCGACTCGCCGCGGTCCGGCGCGCACGGCTGGGCCGGGGCATTTCGCCACAACTGGTCCGCTTGACGCTCGACACACCTTGCTGGATCAGACGACGGCAGCCAGCGGCGGGCTGACCCTAACGGTAGCCAAAGACCATTGTGTACACGATCAATGCGATCAGGATCAAGCCAACCGCCAAAGCTGCGAATCCGAAGACGCGGAAGGCGCGCTCCAACTTCGCCGGGTACGGATCCACCAAGTACTCTTGCAGCTTGCCGCTCTGCACAAGTTCCTCGTACTCCCTCGGCTTGTCGTGCATGAGCTCTTCCAGGGGTACGCGCCCGGTGAAGATGACCGGGTCCATGGGGAACCTGTCCGGCCGGAAGTGCGTGTTGAAGAAGTGGACCGTGAAGATGAACCCCACGGCCAGCAGCGCCTCGTCGCTGTGAAGAATGGTCGCCACGTTCACCGTCCAGCCGGGCAGGGCGAGGGTGAAGAGCTCGGGGAACCACAGGATCAGCCCCGTGCTGCCGATGATGAACATGCCCCAGAAGACGGCGAAGTAGTCAAACTTCTCCCAGTAGGTGTAACGCCCGTAGCGTGGACGTGGCCCGAATCCGAAGAACCACTTGATCGAAGCCACGAAGTCCTTCAGGTCATCTTTCGTGAAGACCAAGGAGCGTGATGAGGAGATGAACTCCCGCCAGCTCTGGCCCGATGCCCGTTTGCGGCGGAACACGTCGCGCAGGTGGATCAGAAAGACCGTGATCAGCGTGATCGCACCGAGACGATGCAGCACGCCGGTCGTCGAGAACCCGCCGAGCAGCGCCGCGAACTTCTGGGCCCACGACATATAAGAGAACTTGAGGGCCATGCCTGTGAGGGCCAGGACAAAGAAGCTGAGCAGCATCACCAGGTGCAGCGAGCGCTCGAACACGGTGAAGCGCTTCACCATCTTGCCCTCGTGGATAGCTGCCTTGGCCAGCCTCCACTCTTCGGGCGAGCGCCACAGCCTCCACAGCCAAGCCAGCGTGTGGACACTAGCGAAACTGAGCGTACCCACCAGCAACGCCGTCATTCCCCAGAACGACCAGAAGAGGAAGGGATACTTCTTCGGATCGTGGTGAGTCGCGTGAGTCAGATAGCCGGTGAACCGGCGGTTGGCCCCGGGATGACACTGGGCGCAGGTTTCGACGATGCTCCTGCGGCTCAGGGTCGAGCGGGCGTCGTCTATCGGATGAACGTTGTGGGTACCGTGGCAATCGTAGCACTTCGCCGCCCCGGCATCACCGAGTCGCGAGACTTTGCCATGGAAGGTGTCGAAGAAGGTCTCCGACTCATCGGTGTGGCAGCGGCCGCACTGGTCCATCATCATCAGCCGGAAATCACCCTGGTCGGTACGGCTGATGGTGTGCGACGTATGGCAGTCCTCGCAGGTGGGCAGTTCACGCCCGTCCTCGGAGACGAAATCACCGTTGCCCGCCCAGTGGATGCTTTCCCTGTACTCCTCCTCGATGCCGTGATGGCAGGCCCCACACGTCGCGGCGACGTTGCCCCGGTTGACTGAGGAACGCGGGTCGTTGGGTGGCAGTTCGCGGTGCGCGGTATGGCAGTCGGGACAGGTAGCGGTGACCACGAGTCCACTCTCGATCAGCCCCTTCCCGTGAATGCTCATGAGGTAGCTTTTCACGATGGGGGGGCCCTGATAGCCTTCCAGCTCGATACGGCGCGCTGCCGCTTCCCCTTCACGATGACAGCGGGCACAGAGGTCGGGCACGTTCCGCGCGAACGTGGGGGAGGTGGGCCACAGATGGTCCTGGGTGGCGTGCGCGCTGTGGCAATCCAGGCAGTCAGGTGCGTCCGGGTTGCCCTCGGCGGCGAGTGTGCCGTGTATGCCAGTCGAGTGCTGCTCCACCTCCTGCGGGTGGCAGATTGCGCAGTCCACGCTGGAGGCTACGGAGGTGGTGCAGGGACGGAACAGCAGCGAAGGCGTCACATCGGTGTGGCACTGGGCGCAGCCCGTTCCCGCGTGACTCGAGGTGTTGTAGACCGTCTCATCAACGTAGAGCGAGATGGTCTCGCCGCCTCGCTCGATCGCGAGGTTCGGATCGGAGTGGCACCTCAGGCAGTCCGCGTTGGCCGCCCCCGCATCGTAGAAGACCCTGCGGATCTTGTGCGGCGAGTGACAGTCAACGCAGACGGGTATCTTGTGAGGCTCGCTCTCCCATAGCCTGCCTTCGATCACCTGCCGGTGCACTTCCTCGATCAACGCGTGGCACTGCGCGCAGGTTCGCGCGACGTTGTCCTCGTGGATGCTCGAACGCCGGTCGGTGTGCGGCAGGATGAAGTGGGACGTATGGCAGGAAGTGCAGACGGCTGTCACCGCCAGGCCCTGGCGGAAGAGCCCTGCGCCGTGAATCGACTGCGAGTAATTCTCCAGTATTTGGTTCTCAGGGATGTCACGAGTAAGCGAGACGGGGGTCCCCTCGTGGTGGCATTCCCCACAGAGCAGCGGGATGTTGAACACGTAGGTCCGCGACCGCGGGTCCAGGTGCGAGCGAACGTCGTGCGTGCCGTGGCAGGTGCTGCAGGTCGGCGCCAGCGGGTCGCCGCCGGCCGCCGCCTGTCCGTGCAGCGAGGCCGCGTGCTGAACCGCCTGGTCGTCGTGGCAGACCGAGCAGTCCGCAGACGGCACCTCCTCAGGGTGCGGAAAGGTCAGACCCCGGTGGCAGCCGGTGCAGAGCAGCCCGGCCTGGCCGTGCAACGAACCGTCGTGCATCTGCCGGGTGACGACATAGCGGGAGGGGTCCTCCTTACCGGAAAAGAGGGACGCGTTCTCGTGACACATCAGGCACAGATCATTGTTCTGTGCCACGGCCGGAGTCGCCGCGATCAGCAGCGCCAGTGCCAGCAGTGAGGCCCCCCACAGGACGGCTGGGCTACAGGGCTTGCTCGGCGGCGCAGCCCGGTTCGGGCGGGCAAGAAGCCCCATGGGCAACAGGCGCACGGCATCCTGCCAGCGGCCACGTCCAGCGCTCAACTTGTTCCCCTTAGCTGTCCACCGCTCGAGCGTGGGTCGTCCTGTGCGGTTGTCGTCGAGACTCGATCCGCGTCTCGTCGAGCGTAAGTTCGCTTTATGTCGAGGGTTAGCTATTCTAGTAATCATTAGCTAACGCGCGGATTCACGCAAGACGTGTGCCTTGCCCTTCGCTGCCGCCTCCACCGAGTCCTGCTGCGGCAAGTCCTTGCGGCGCAGCCGCGCGAGGCGGAGTGCATTCCCGATCACAGCGAGCGACGCCCCCATATCGCCCAGCAGCACCGCTGTGATCAGGTTCACCCAACCGGGTAGAACGCCTGCCGCCAGTGAGAACTTGATGGCGATAGAGGTGGCGATATTCTCGCGGATGACAGCCCCACTCCGGCGCGACAGACGAAACAGGTACGGTATGCAGGCCAGGTCGTCCGCCATAAGTGCGACGTCGGCGGTCTCGAGCGCTACGTCGCTTCCCGCTACCCCCATGGCAATCCCCACAGTGGCTGCGGCAAGCGCGGGAGCATCGTTGACACCATCGCCGATCATGGCGACGCCGCCGACATCGGCCTCTATCTCTCGCACCTTCTCCACTTTCTCCGCGGGGAGGAGGCCGGCGTAGTATTCAGTGATCCCCAACCGCTGTGCGACGGTCCGCGCTGTGGCCTCGTGGTCACCGGTGAGCATCACGACCCGCCGTACACCCAATCGCTGCAGCGCCGCGATCGTCTCTCGTGCTCCCGTGCGCTCCCGGTCGGCCAGGGCCAGCACGCCCAGCACTTCCTCGTCGGATCCGACACACACCGGGGTGTGACCGGCAGCGGTCAACCGATGAAGTTCCGACTGCCATACGCGCACCGCTTGGCCGAACAGCTCGGGCCGCCCGATCTGGTAGAGCCTGCCATCCAGGCGTGCGCGCGCGCCGCGACCTGCCAGCGCCTCGAATTCCGTGACCCGATCTTCGGTGGGGACCTTTGACTCGAAGGCAGCGCGCCGGATTGCCTCAGCGATCGGATGCTCGGAGCGCGCTTCGACCGACGCGGCGATGCCGAGTAGCTCCATCGCAACCGGGCCGGAGCCCGGCGCGGTGATCACCTCCACCACGCTCAGCTCGCCAGCAGTAAGAGTGCCCGTCTTGTCGAACGCTATGGCTCGAATACCAGCCAGCGCCTCGAGGTGGACGCCGCCTTTGATCAAAACGCCATTGCGGGCGGCGCTGGTGATTCCGCTCACGACTGCCACCGGAGTAGATATCACCAGCGCACACGGGCAGGAGATCACGAGTAGGGTGAGCCCGCGGACAAACCAGGTACCGAAGGGAGCGCCGAACGCGAGAGGCGGCATGGCCATGACCGTCACGGCGAGCAGCGTAACGGTGGGCGTGTAGTGGCGGGCGAATCTCTCGACAAAGCGTTCGCTTGGCGAGCGCGCCGCCTCGGCTTCCTCGACCAGATGGATAATATGCGCCAGTGTGGTGTCGCCTGCGGGCTTCGCCGTCTGGATTTTGAGATAGCCTTCCCGATTCATGGAACCGGCATACACATAGTCTGCGGGCGACTTGGTCACCGGCAATGACTCACCGGTGATCGGGCTCTGGTCCACAGCTGACGTACCTCCCCTCACCCAGCCGTCAACCGGGATCTTCTCGCCGGGCAGCACCTCGACGAGTTCGCCCAGCTGGACATCCTCGACCGCAACGGTCACGATCTCACCGCTGCGGTGCACGCGTGCTGTCGCAGGGGCGAGTTCCAGCAAACCCTCGATCGAGCGACGTGCCCGCTCGACCGAATAGCGCTCCAGCAGCTCGGCGATGCCGAACAGGAAGGCGATGCTGCCGGCCTCGATGAACTCACCAATCGCCAACGCGCCGAAGATGGCGACCGTCATGAGGAAGTTCATGTCGAGCCGTACGATGCGTGCGGCTCGCAGACCCCTGGAGAAGAAGTTGAGGCCGCCCACCAGCGCGGCCAGGACGAACAGTAGCCCGCTCGTGTCCAGCCTCCAGGTTAGCGCTGTCCAGATAACGGGGCTGAGATCAAGCAGCCGAAGCGCGAGTCCAACAGCCAGCGCTAGGCCTGAGAGGTAGGTGCGCCCGGCCTCGCGGCTGGCCCAGACGTCGAGCCTGTGCGCTCGTCGCGGTCCTTCTCCGCGCCCGGTCTCCTCGACCCTGTAGCCAAGCGAGCGGACCGCGTCCGCGATCGTAGCTACGGCCGTGCGCTGCGGGTCGAACTCGACGCGAACGTCCTTCGAGACGATCCGCGACTCGGCCCGCTTAACCCCGTCGAGCCTTGCCAGTCGGTCGGAAATGCGCCGCGCACACGTGACGCAGTCCATATCCGGCACCTCGAGAACAAGCTCGCGAGAGGTTTCCGCGACGCCCGCCGGGTCCCCGGCCCTGTTCACTCGAGTTCCTCCCGCACATGCTCAAGGCCGAGATCGAGGAGCTGAGCGACATGGTCGTCAGCAAGCGAGTAGAAGGTCAGCTTCCCCTCCCGGCGATGCCGCACGAGGCGCATCTGGCGGAGCTGGCGCAGGTGATGCGAGACGGCCGACGGACTGGCGTCCACTACCGCCGCCAGATCTCCCACGCACAGCTCGCGCTGGGCTAGGGCGCAGACGATCTGTAGACGGGTGGGATTGGCGAGGATCTGAAAGGTGTCGGCGGTAAGGGTCAGCTCGGCCTCGCTGCAGAGGGCGGCGCGTGCCGCGCGGACGTGGGCGGGGTGGATGAGGTGAAGCTCTGGGGCTCCCATGATCAGCTTGCCCGGCGCCGAGGTGAATGGTGGGCGATAGTTGAACAACTGGTCATACGTTCATATAAACTAGACTCCTCGCCCACCTGCGCAAGCCCTCCCGCGCGGCCGCCTCGCTTTGACTCGGGCCGCCGGAGGCCCTAGTTTCGCTCCATGTTCCGTCGTTTCCGCGAGAAGCTCGAACGCGCTCTGGAACGCCGCGAGGCGGAGCGCCCGCTCAGCCGCGTGGAGGTCGACGAGTTGCTTTCCGCCATGCGCCGGGAGGTCATCGATCTGCGGGCGCGGATCCCCCGGCTGGAGAAGCAGGCGGAGCGACTTGCCGCGCGTGCTCAACAGCAGATCCAGCGGGCCGAGCTGGCGCACGGCAAAGCCCAGGAGGAGGAACGCGCTGGCCGCCAGGACGAGGCCTATACAGCCCTGGAGGCGGCGCGGCGCGCTCTTAGCGACGCCGAATCTCTGCGCAACCAGGCGGCGGAAGCGCGTGAGGAGGCGGAGCGCCTGCAGGCAGAGGCCGCGGACAAGCTGGAGCAACTGAAGGCGGCCGAGCGCAACCGTAGCGCTCTAATAGCCCGGTCGCGACGCGTGGGAACGGCCCGTAAGCTGGAGGAGATGCTTCGGGGTCCCGGCGGTGGCGTCCGCAGGTTTGAGCGGGCCGAGGAGGATATCGAGACGGCGGAGGACATGGCTGCGGCGACCCGTGAGGTGGAGGAGGCGCTGGGCGAGCGGCGGCCGGTGCAGGAGATCGAGACGGATCTCGAGCTTCGACGCCTCGAGGCGGCGCGTCAGGCGGACGAGATCGAGAAGCGTCTCGCCGACTTGAAGCAGCAGATAGAGGAAGAGGGGGGAAGCTGAGCCAGCCTGGAGTTTGTCCCCACTGAGTCGGGAGCCGGACACGGGTCTCATTCCCTTCTAGCTCCGCCCGTTCAGTCGATCAGCGTATTTCAGTTCCGTGCCTCTTACCTGCAACACCCCTTTTGTCGGCGGCGTTGCGGCGTGATCGGACGCTAATCGGCGGTCCGTCGGGGCGCTTTGGCGCCGGCCTCGCCTAGTGCCGCCGACTAGTCATTCGCCTTCGTGAAGAATGGCTGCCATTTCTCCGGCGCCGATGGCCTTGTGAGCAGACTGACGACGATGAGCAGGGTAATCGAGATGAGGACGCCTGGAATCACGATGTACTGACTGTCAGCGAAGTCGAATTCGGTTCCCCCCAGCGTCAGCGCGAAGTCTACACCCAGTCGACTCAGCACACCGATTCCAACGATGCTGCCCAGGCCGCCGGCAATGCAGGCGACGCCGCCCTGAGCGGTCACACGCTTCCAGAGGAAGCAAGCGAGCAGCGCCGGTGTGAGGCTGGCCCCCACCAGGGAGTAGGCATACAAGGCCATTTGCAGGACGGTTGTGAACTGGGTTAGCAGAAGCAGACCGATGATGCCGAAGATGACGACGGAGATGCGCTGAATTGCCAGTTTGCGCTTCTCCGCCGCTTGCGGATTGATGAAGCGCTCGTAGATGTCGCGGCTGAGGTTGGTGGACGGCACGAGCAGGAAGGTATTCCCCGTCGAGAGCACGATGGCCACGGCAGCGGCGAGCAGAGCAGCTCCGCCCAGCAGCGGCAGACCGTGGCGCGCGACGTGAAGGATCACCGTCTCTGATCCGGGTCGGCCTGGGATGAAGGTCTGCTCCATTAGAGCCGGGTATGCTGCACGGCCGACGATGGCCAGCAGGGCGAGGGCCGTCTCGATGACGACGACGCCGATGACCATACCGATGACGGCGCGGCGTGCCGCGTTGGCGTCCTTCGCGGAGAAGAACTTCTGGTACATCCCGCTCTCGCCGAGGAGGAGCAGGAAGGTGGGCATCGACACGCCGAGCACCCAGAGCACGTTGTGGCCGCCGAGCACGGAAGTGTGGCCTGTGGGCAGATTCTGCAGGACTTCTCCCACGCCGCCCAGCTCGAAGACCAGGTAGGGGAGCGAGAGCAGGACGGCGAGCGTGATGATCGTTCCGTTGAGGATGTCCACCGTGACGATCGAGACCATACCGGCGAGGGCCGTGAAGATTACGATTGCGGCCGCTGTGATGTACATGCCCTCGGTGGGTGAGATCCTGCCGTCGGTGACGATAGCAAGTATCCAGCCGCCACCGCGGAACTGGTAGGCGGCGATGGTGACGTAGGCCAGGATAATGGCGAGGGTACCCAAGAGTCGAGCGGCGGCGTTGTAGCGCTGCTCGAGCAGATCGGGGACCGTGTATTGCGCGATGCGCCGAACCCGCCCCGCGATGAAGTACGCCAAGATGAGGCCGACCCACGCGCCGAAGGAGAACCAGAGCTCGGCGATGCCGGTGCGATAGGCCAAGCCGGCGCCGCCGAACAGCGAACCAGATCCGATCCAGGTGCAGACCAGCGTGCCGACCAAGAGGATGACGGGCACGGTGCGACCTGCCACCATGAAGTCCTCGTGACTCTTGACCGCGCGGGATCGCCAGAGACTGACCGCGATGAGGATGAGTGGGTAAGCGAGCACAACGGCGATCAGCAGGTTCATGGAACTCCTCCCGTCTGCCGACTGTGAGCCACCCGGTGTGGGTGCAGTGATTGAGGTCAGGGATCTGAAAAGCGGCGGCAACGTAAGCCGGAGGGGCAGGTTCGAGCAAGGGACGATCGACGGCAGGGTAGCGAAACCGTTTATCTGGCCTTGTGTGCACGTCAGCGTGGCCTAGGATAGGGGACGATATGGCGACCGACGTCTTCCTGATGCGGCATGGCGAGACGGAGGCGAACGTCCGGCAGATTCTGCTGGGCCGGGAGGACTCGCCGTTTACCGCTGCGGGTTGGCAGCAGCCGGTGGAAGTGGCCTGGCACCTGCGCGACCGCACGCTGGCTTGCATCTATAGCAGCCCCATGGAGCGGGCGCAGCGGACGGCGGCGCTGGTGGTGGCGACGTTGGGCCAGCCGATCCCGATCGAAACGGAGTGGGCGATCGCTGAGATCGACGCGGGGCAGTATACGGGCTTCACGTTCGCGGACGTGCGCCAGCGTATTGGGCGGCATGTGCTTCTGGGCGAGTTTCGCTACCCGGGCGGCGAGTCGTGGGCGGAGGTGCAAGAGCGGGCGGTGAGATTCGTCCTAGGTTTGGAGGCACGGCACCACGACGGTGCGGTGCTGCTGGTGACACATGCGGGGGTGATCGCGGGCTTGGTGGCCGATTACCTCGGCGAACCCATCGAGAGCTACGTTCGAACCCGCTTCGGCCATGATTTCCTCGGCCGGTTCGAGATGGCGGACGGAGCGATCGTGGGTTACGAGAAACTCGTGGGGACGGTGGACACCTGGGTCTAGGTGACTCGACTGATGTCGGAGGGAAGCGATGAGGAACTTAACTAAGAAGAGGTTGATCGTGACCGTGGCAACCTTGCTGGTGTTCAGCGGGTGTGCGGGAGGCGAGCAGACAGCCCGGCAGGCCGAGGAGGAGACCCCGGCGGCGGAGTCCGCAATGACGGAGGAGCCGGGCGCGGGCGTTGCCGAGGAAACAGTGCCTGCGGAGGCCCCGGGTGAAGCTGGCGAAGTGGGGGCTGGGGAAGCGGTAGAGGCGACGCCGGAAGCTCCCGGCGTGAGGAGGCCAGCGTTGCGCAACTGGGTGTTGATCGAGTTCGCCCGAGCGATCGAACCGGCGGACCTGGAATGGCTGGAGGAGAATGGCTTCCGGGTCGATACTGTGATGGGTGAGACGATGGTGCGGGGCTGGCTTGAGGTGCCCGCGGGTGGCGAGGTGATCGCGCAGGATCCCCGGATCGCCAGGATCCACGCGCAGATGCGTTGATCGCGGCGACCCAGGGGTTCGCGTCTGCCTACAGGAATAGCGTCACGGCGGCGGTATCGTGACGGTGTAGTCGCCGCCGGATTGGAGGTTGTTGTCGCTCCCAGCCACCTGGTTCAGCGTGGTGTTGTAACTGCTCGCCTGGCCCACGTCCGGCACACTGAACCTCAGCAGGGCACCTGCAGTGTGGGATCCTATGACCGCCACCCTCAGCGTGTTGCCGGAGATGTGCGGGTAGAGCAGGTGGCCGCTGTTGGCCGCCACGGGGCTGGTGATTCCGGGCCCGGTCACGGTCAGCAGGAACGCCGCGCCGCCAGCTCCCGTGGTGGACACACTCACCGTCAGCTGCCCGGGCCCGGACGGTCCTGTACCGTCTTGGCTCTCGCAAGCGCCGGCCAGCAAGGCGGCGCAGACGATCGCTGTCGCCCAGGCCCACAAGACTCGCTTTCTCTTCATCATCTTTCCTCCTTGCGGGCCTTGCCGCCTTTGCCGGCTTCTGCCTGTTCTACTGTTTGGCGGAGCTCGGCGGGCACTACGTCGGCAATCACGCCGGTCTCCTGCAGCCAGGCCCGTAGATCCCCAATGTCGAACCCACCGTTGTTGTTCCCGAGGAGGTCGAGGAACAAGAGCTCGTCCTGGCTCAGCAGTGAGGCCACGCCCAGCAGGTGCCTCCAGACCTCTTCGGTCGTGATCGAGATGCGCGTCGCCGTGACCGTGTAAGGCTGCGACATGACCAGCATCAGCTCGTTGTTGACTGTTGCCGTGTCACCCGACCACAGCAGGTGCGCACCGCCACTGGCCGTCGCCTCCAGGGTCACCGTGTCCGTCGGGAGCACCCAGGCAATGCCGTCCCCGTCGAGGGTGACCGAGCTGGCTATGGCAACGTCCGGCCCGGCCACGGCGCGCACGCGGTTCTGCGTCTCGAGAGTGGCCGTAAAGGTGTCGGGCGTCGCATCGACCGTCACGCTGTGCGACCGGTTGCCACCGTCGTTCCAGGACTGGAAGACGTGGCGTGTCAGCGTGTCCCCCTGGGTGGAGTCCACCGCGATGGTGCGCGTTTCGGGGTACCCCCACACGGTGGAATAGGGAGCATCATACCTCACGCCGTCCACAATCACTTCAGTTCCCACGCCGATGCTGGTGGTGATGAGCTCGTCCACGGTGTTGTACCTGACCCGGAAGGCGATGCTGTTGTCGACGTTCACCGTGATGCTGTCTATCATCACTCCGGAGCTTGAGTTGTCATTGAGCCGCGAGTTCGGCGTCGTGGAGGGGCCGAACACCGTGTTCGAGCTCGTACCGGGGTAGGGGTCACCGCCGTCTCCACGATTCTGCCTGTGCCTGAGGTCGTCCTGCCCGTCAGCCTGTTCGAGCGCGAGCCCCTCCGGCAGGCGAGCGTTCACCTCGTTCCAGTAGCGGCGCGCGGCGATGCTGTCGGGGTCGACGTGCCAGATCAGCAAGCCTGGGCCGTGCAAGTACGTGTCCGAGCCGCTCTGCTGCCGGTTGGACAGCAGGAAGTACTCGTTGGTGCTGGGAACGTTGATGCGCAACGCCGTGTGGCTGGCGATGATCGGATTGAGGAGACGCGTGCCGCTCCCCGCTGTTGCGGTGATCGTGTCAATGTAGACCCAGCCGACGTCATCTTTCGACCAGGCCGTCATATGGGCAGGACTGGTCTGCACCCTCCAGTTGCCCGCACCCATCAGCCCCCAATGGCCGATCCCATTGGTAGTATCAGGATCCGAGCCCGTGTCGTAGAGGTCGGGAAGATCGGCCATACCGTGGCCCAGCTCGTGCGAGAACGTGCCAATCGGCATGATCTGGTTCGCGGTACACCCGTTCGAGCCGCCCACCGCCGGCTGGATCATGTAGTCGCTGGCCGTCTTGCTGTCCCCGGACCACGACTTCCCCCAGCCTGCCAGTACCCAGCGGTGGGACCAGATGTGGGTCGTCCCGCACTCGCCACCGGCCAGCGGGTGAAGAACGGCCACCATGTCGATATAGCCGTCGTCATCACCATCGTATACGCTGAAATCGGTCGTCGCGTCGGCGAGGTTCAGCAGTTCCACGATGAAGTCGCCGGTGTGGTCCGTGCTGGGATCCAGCCCGTTGTTGGTGCCCTCATACCAGGTGCTGGTGTTATCTACCGTGAACCAGCCGATGATGTCTCCGGTGACCGTGACCAGGCTGTTCGAGACCTCGTCATAGTAGGTGGTCACCGAGTACGGCGACGCCGGCGGCGTGGCCGTGTTGAAAAGCACGCTGTCGAGATCTGCCGAGTCCGGCAGGAAGCTGTATGTGCTATCCTTAAAGATCCCGATCAGCACCGGGATACGGAGCTCGCCCTCGACCGCCGTACCCGCAGCTTGCGCGGCAGCCCTTGAAGGACGGCCGCCGCGCCAGTGGCTGTTCAGCGTCGCGTAGTCACCCGCCTGGGCCAGGGCAAGCCGCCGCTCTCTGACCTGACGTGCGACGTGCTTCCAGACTCGTTGGAACTCGTAGGCGTTCGGATCACGCGCGAGCACCTCATAGTAGGCGGGTGGTGGTCTGACTCCATGGATCCGCCCGCGCATCTCCACGTCCTGGGCAGCCAGGTCGGGAGGAACCGCTCCCAGGGCGAGTGTCAGGCAGAGCCCGGCAGCCAGCGGCAAAAGGATGGGTAGTCTCATCACCGCCTCCTCACTCGGCGTTCGGTTGGTGGGATCTTCCGATCTCGACGAACTGCCTCCGCTTGGCAGGGATGTTCGGTCTCTCACGAAGAGAACCGCTCAGAGGCTCGGCCACCGAGGCGGGTCCGGGAACCTGATTGTCGAAATGGAGAACGTACAGGCGAGGGAGTGACATGCAAAGTGTAAAAAGGCTCACGCCTTGCGTCAAGGCGCGGTTGTCTCACACGCACACGCTGCCCTTGCTGTGGCCCCGATGACCGCCTCGGCTGGCCCAGAATCCTGCGTCCTGGGCGGCGGAACCCGGGTGCCCGCGCTGCCGCTCAGCGGCGGGCGGCGCCGAGATGGGCGTCGAGATGTAAGTTTAGTTACATTCAGAGCCTGGGGATTGTCGGGCGAGGCCTGACGTGGCGAGTGATCGTTGTAATTGCTTGATATGCAGTAAGTTAGGTTTGCTGCCAACCCGGGGTGCGAGGCTGCGGGTGGGTCCAGCAGTACGGCCCTTGGGGCGAAGATTGGCTTAAAGCCTAGCTTTTCCCTTGACGATCGGAGGGGGGGAGCTTTACAGTAGATTCGGCTTCGCTCTTCTCGCTGTCTGTTCCACACACCTTCCCGAAAGGAGAACGTGGTGAACAAGACTGAACTCATTGACAAGCTCGCAGAGA
>Ga0111181_1033_pt1 | contig 71798 bp, 59 predicted proteins | sample DeeMarSWOR324_28_FD_80236 | JGI IMG/M metagenome (GOLD analysis project Ga0111181, IMG submission 80236) | Gemmatimonas sp. SM23_52
ATCACGATCCCTGTCGCGCCGAACAGCAGCAGACCACCCAGCGTACCCAGCAGGATCAGCAGGTCGGGCATCTTCGTGTCCTTCCCCACCAGCCACGGCCTCAGCAGGTTGTCCACGGTGCCGACCACGACGGCGCACCAGATGAACAGTCCGATGGCGGCGCCCACGCGTCCGATCGCGAACAGATAGATCACCGCGGGCACCCACACGAGCGCCGTGCCTACGCCCGGTATGATCGAGAGCACCATCATGACCGTGCCCCAGAACGCGGCTGCGCCGATGCCGAACACGGCGAACGCCAGCCCGGCCAGTCCGCCCTGCACGATCCCGATCACCAGCGTCCCCTTGATCGTCGCCCGGCTGACCGATACGAACTTCTCGACCATCCGGCTCTCGTCCTCCGGCGAGAGCGGCATGTAGTACAGGATCCTGTTCAGCACCCTCTGCCCGTCGATCAGGAAGAAGAACATCGCGTACAGCATGACTAACAGCATGAAGAAGAAGACCGCCGTCCCTCGCGTAGTAGCAGCCACGCTGTTCACCAGAAAGGTGCCGACCCGGGCCGCCAGTTCCCCCAGCTTCGCCGCGATTTGATCCTGATAGGGCGCCAGCGTCTCCAGGAACGGAACCCGCTCCAGCAGTCGCTCCAGCTCGCTCGGCTCGCGGAGCTGTTGCTCGATCCAGGGGCGCACGCCCTGCGCGACCTGAACCGCCTCCGCTGCCACGATACCCAGGAACACGACCAACGGCACGACGATCACGATCAGGACGACCAGGAGTGTAGCTACGGAAGCCAGCGGCCTGCGGCCGCGGAACCAGCGCAGGAGCCGGCGGTACAGCGGTTGTGCCATGCCGCTCAGGACGGCGGCGAGCAGCAGAGCCACCAGGAAGCCGCGGATCATCGCGAAGAAGATCAGCGAGATCGCGACCGCGAGCAGCACCAGGAAGCTCTTGCGAAACGTGTCCGGATCGATGCTGGCTTGAGTCATAGTTCACGCTCCGTCTTGACAAAAGGGGCGCCGTGCTGGCGCCCCTTACTGAGTATCTGCCCTGAGGGACTCGCTAGCGGGAAGCGCCAGCCGCCGCTGCCTCCGGCGCCCGCTCGAACACGTCGTTGATCCCGATGATCGTGATGTTGTCCTCCCGCACGGGTGTCGGGAAGCTGGCGATCAGGCTGTCCTCGGCCATGTGCTCGGCCGATTTCGCGCCGGCATAAGTGATGTACGTGGGCTCGCCGCTCAGCAGCTTACGCTTCAGTCCCTCGGCGTCCCGCACGATGTAAACGATGTAGAGGTTGTCGTACTGGAGATTGCGCCGGATCGCCTGGTTCACCCGGTCCAGCGATAGCGCGGCGAGACCCGGCCGCATCGAGGACAGGAAACCGTCGCCGCCGATCCCATAGAAGGCGTCATCCATGGCATAGGCCAGGCGCCGATTGATCGTGTTACTCCAGTTGATCGTGTAGTTGCGGAGAAACTGCTGGGTGCTGCTCAGTGTCTCCTCCGTCATCCCCTCGTCCACGATCGTCTTCAGCTCCCGCAGCGCCGCCCGGGTCGCGAACAGCGCGCGATCGTTGAGGTTGCCGGGCGCCGTCTGCGCTACGGGTCGGATCCAGATCTCGAACAGGTGGTGGCGGCGCGAGCAGTTCACCCGGGGCTGCTGCGTCGTGTAGCCGCGGGGGAACGCCTCGATGTAGCTGTAGTCCCCATAGTTCATCCCCCGGGCTTCGCGGATCACCTGATACAGACGACTGAACGCGTTGCGGTGCTCACCGAACCACGAGTTCATCGCCATCATTGGGAAGTAGTCCCGCTCGCCACGCACCAAGGGGATCGGGAAGCCCATGGAGACCGGCGTCGCGTCGTTGGGCTTCTCCACGATCAACACCTCGATCCCGTCGGGCATCCGTGGCTGTGGCGCCGCCACGGCCTGGATCACGCCTTCGGGCAGTGTGTTGAAGTCCTCGCGCACGCGCTCGACGAACCCTTCCGGGTAGCCGCCGCCGACGCCTACGACGATGTTGTTGCGGATGTAGTAGGTGTTGTAGAAGTCCTTGACGTCGTCCAGCGTGATCGAGCGGACCGACTCGACATAGCCCTCCTCGGGATGCCCGTACGGCGTGCCCTCATAGGCCATGGCAAAGAGCAGCTCCTTGGACAGCTCCTCATCGCGCCCGTAGCGCCGCGTCCGCTCCAGGTAGTTCATCGTCTGTGTCTTCACCCGCTCGAAGTCCTCTTCCGTGAAGGCGGGTGAGAGCAGGTGGTTGCGGAACAGCTCGTAGTAGGCCTCCAGGTTGTCCCTGTGGATGCGGCCCGTGAAGACGCTCATCTCCTTGTCGACGTTGTACTCGTAGCCGGCCGCCATCGGGTACAGCTTCTCCAGGATCGCATCATAGCTGTCCTCGGTCGTCGAGCCGTCGGACAGCAGGTTCGCCGTCAGCGCCGCGAGCCCCTCCTTGCCTGCAGGGTCGTTCTGCGAGCCGACCTTTACCCAGATGTTGAAGGCGATGAACGGCGACTCGGGCTCATGCAGGGTAATCGTGTCTTTCGGCGCCCGCTCACATGCCGTGAGAACGAACAGGCATGCCGGCAGTAAGGCTAGCTTCTTCATCTCTCAACCCTCCTGCACCATGATCACCACGGTCTTGCCGTTCTCGACGAGGTAACGTCGCGCGGCCTCGCGCACGTCCTCACGGGTGACCGATTCGAGGGTGCGATAGTAGTCGTCAACCGCCTCGATCCCTCCGGTACTGACCACGAACGTAAACATCGAGAAGGCGATGCTCTGAGCTGTCTCGAGCCCCATTAGGAAGTTGTACTTCATGTTGCTCTTGGTGTCATTGAATAGCTTCTCGTCCACCAGCTCCTGGCGGAACCGCTCGATGGTGCTCTGGATCTCCCGCTCCACGAGGTCCAGGTCATTCGGGTCGGTGACCCTGGCGCTGATGCTCAGCAGTCCTGGGTCACGGGCGAGCCCGAAGTCGCCGTTCAGGGACTGCACCGTGCGCTCCTCGATGACGAGCTTCCTGTAGATGTCGGAGTTCGAGCCGAAGGCGACCTGACCCAGCACCTCGGTGGCCACCGCCAGCTTGTCCGCGGCACTCCAGGGCGGTCCCATGAAGTTGACCGTGAGCACCGGCAGTGTGCGGCCCGCATACTGGATCACCCGCTGGCGCGGCGCCGTGTGTGGCGGCTCGGGTGTGATCTGGGGCGGCACATAGCCGGGCTCCCAATCGGAGTAGTGCTGCCGAACCAGGCGCTCGGCCTCGTCGTAGTCGAAATCGCCGGCCAGCACGAGCACGACGTTCTCGGGACGGTAGTAGCGCTGATCTCCCGCAGCTTCTCGTTCAGCAGGAAGGTCGGCGTATTGGCGCCCTGGTTGTACTCGCCGAGCACGGCCCCGGCTTCGGTGCGGAAGTCCGGCTCCGAGTAGCTGAGGTTCATGAAGCGGTCCGACTCCAGGTCCACGATCTGCTCCAGGTACTCGTTGGGGGCGAGCACGTAGTAGACCGTCCTGTCATTGCTGGTGAACGCGTTGTAGGCAGCGCCCAACTCCGCGATCACGTCGTCGTATTTCGGATACTTCTCGGTGCCGCGGAACATCATGTGCTCGAAGAAATGAGCGAAGCCGCTTCGGCCTGGCTCCCACTCATCCCGGCTGCCGGTACGCACGATGGACACGTAGGCGATCTGGTCGGGCGCGCCGGCATTGATCAGATAGGCTTTGAAGCCGTTGTCCAGCTCCACGAGCCGGTACTCGAAGGGAAAGATCCCCGCTGGCTGCTGCGCCGCGGCGGACCCTGCCAGGGCCAACGGCAGCGCCAGCGCCAGCACACTCAGCACTTTCATCGGCAGCTCCTCCATCGCATAGGAGATCAGGGGGCATAGCCGACACCCACAGCGTACTGCGGATGTCGCTGAAGCTCGCACGTACTCTGTTTCAGGACAGTGGGAGAATCTATGGCAGGACCGAGCCGCTCGCACTATCCCGCGATCGACTGACCATTCCGCGCAACGCCGCGGCCAGGGCCGCCGCGCTGCCGGCCAGGAGCGCTGGGAAGAGGAGCGTGAAGAGAATCACGATGAACCCGGGCAGCCCGAAGATCCCACCGAGGAGTCCGGCCAGCCGACCCACAGACCCGCCCAAGGCCATCACGGCCAGCAGAGCGGCCCAGGCGGCGGCCCCCGCCAGCCCCGCGCTTGCAGCCAACCCGCGGCTGAACGGTCGCGTGGCTCCCCAGGCCGCACCCAGGAGCGGCACCGTCCACCAGCCCAGGGCAATTGTGCCCACCAGCATCGCTGCGCCGAGGAAGACGACGAGCAGAAATCGCCTCACAGCCTAGCGCTCCGGCGTCAGTTCCAGTACCGACGCGACCCGCTCCGGAGCCACCTCAGAACGTGTCCGCGGGAAGAGCACTGGATCGAGTTCGCCCGCCACCCACTTCTCGACGCGATCGCGATAGCGCGGACTGAGGGGATGACCCGACTGGCCGCCCGGATAGATGCTCCAGGCCCTCAGCTCGGGCCCCAGCTCGACCACCATGCGCCAGCTCGCCCCGTGCCTGCCGCTGCCGGAAGAGGGGTTGAGGTTGCCTGGCCCGCCCTGCACGGGAAGCGCGAGCGCCGAGAGCGGGCGCAGCCCCAGCAGGTGATAGATGTTGGCGTGTCGAATCCGCTCCCAGCGCCAGCCACCCTCATCCGGCTCACCGTGCTCGGCCCTGGCACGCTCGAGCGCCGCGCCCAGACTGGCAACCAGAATCGCGTCGCGATCCTCCACCACATCTGCGGTGCGCCGGTCGTCCCACCACGGGTTCCCCGGCTGATGCAGCAGACTCGCCAGCACCATCGACCCGGGGGTGAACACGCGACGCGGCGGCCGGTCGTCTCCTCGCTCCTCGAGCAGCTCGTCCCAGGTGCGCTCGACCAGCTCGCTCATGGCATACTCGAACAGCACCGCGCGCTCGTTCTCCTTCGTGTAGCGTCGGTCCCAACTTCCAAGCAGCCGCGCCGCCTCGCCTGCCCTCGCATCCAGCGCTCCGCTCGACGCCGCCCGTTCCACCGCGGCGAGGAAGAACGGCAGGAAGAAGTCGGCGCGGGCGTTGCCCGGGTCAGTCTGCAAGCGCCGCATCGCTTCGGGCGTCAGGGACGAGTCCGCTGCCAGCAGAGCATTGATCCGCATGGCGCGCCACGGCGACGGCCAGTCCGCCCCGAGGTAGGTGGAATCGACCCGCGGATCGATGGGCTGCTGGTTCGCCGAGGCCAGGTAACCCTGCTCGGGGTCCCTGGCGTAGGGATAGCGCGCCACCGGCCAGAAGCCGATCCAGTCGCTCGTGCTGCGCCGCCCGTCCCGGATCTCCCGGCCGTCGCCGTCCGCGTGCAGCGGGTAGTGGCCGAAGGAACGGATCGCGATCGTGCCGTTGCGGTCGGCCACGACGCCGTTCTGCGCGGGAGCGGCGAACGGAGCCATCGCCTCGAGCCATTCAGCGACGCTGGCTGCTCGCGCCGCGTTCCAGAACGCCACAAGCTCTCCGTTACCGCCGTCAAGCAGCGTCCAGCGCATTGAGAGCGCGCGCTCTCGGTCGACACCGCCCGCCGGGTCGGAAGCCGCTCGATACCGGGTGAGCGGCCCGCGGTGGGTGGACAGCAGAGTGTCTGTCGCGAGAGTTGCCCCGCCGCGGCCGTAGTACACTTCCAACCGGCCTTCCAGAGGCCGCCAGGCGCCGTCGACGCGATAGCGGGTCGGGCGCTCGAAGTCATCCAGCTCCTCTTCGTAGTAGTCGATGACGTCGGCGCCCGTATTCGTAAAGCTCCAGGCCAGGTCGCGGTTGAACCCGATGAGAACCGCCGGCAGGCTCGGAATCGTCACGCCGTACACGTCCAGCACGCCAGGCACCACCAGATGCGCCTCGTACCAGATGGCGGGTAACGTGAGCTCGAGGTGCGGATCCCCGGCCAAGAGCGCGTAGCCGGCGGCGGTTCGACTCGCTGCCACCGCCCAGTTGTTGCTGGCAAGCTCCCGCGGTGGCGGCGAGCCAGCGTCGTCCCTGACCGGCCCCAGGGCCAGCTCGAGCTCCTGGACCCAGCGCTGCGCCGCCGTGTCGGGCTCCCCGGGCGGCGGAATCGGCGTGAGGTCGAAGCGGGGCTCTGCCTGCCCGTTGGGCTGGATGGGTTGCTGGATCGGTGCGTTAATTGGCAAGAGGGCACGAGCCGCTTGCGCGCCCACCTTCGCCTGCAGGCGCAGTCGGCGCAGGTCAGGCGTGCCCCCGTAGCTGAGGTCCCAGCCCATCAGCTTGACCATGTAGAGGCTATAGACGGGCTCCCACGGCGACGGCCGGGCACCCAGCAGATAGTACTCCAGTGGAACGTCCGACGCGCTCAGCCCGTCGATCCAGGCATTCACGCCCTCGGCATAGGCAATGATCGCGCGGGCCACGGGCGAGTGAGGATCCAGTGCCGCGTAATCGCGCTGTGCGCTCCAGGCCAGACCGAGGGCTCGCACACGCCGATCGAACCCGAGCGCGTCGTGACCGACCAGCTCCGACAGGCGACCGGCCATCGAACGCCAACGGAACTCCATCTGGAAGAGGCGATCACGCGCCACAACGTAGCCCAGGGCTCGGGCAGCGTCCTCGAGCGTGGATGCGAAGATGTGGGGTACGCCGCGGTCGTCGAACACCACCTCGACGGACCCCGCGAGTCCCGGAAGCCCAGCCGTCTGCCGACCCACTGGCTCGGCACGGGCGGCGACCGACCACACTCCGCGGTGCGGATCGAGAAAGGCGCCCAGCGGCGGCAGCCGCCCGCAGCGCCTGGCACCGATGAACAGCAGGGCCGCCAGGAGCACGGCCGATCCGATTCCCCGGACTATTCCCGTTCGCCGCATGCGCAGGTCACCACGTTTGCTGAGGCCCAAGCCCTCAGTCCACGCCCACCCGGTCGCTCCGCCGCTCCATGAGCATCACGTCCTGCCAGCGTCCCCTCAGCTTGCCCAGCCGCTCGCGCCGGCCGATCGTGCGGAAGCCGAATCTCTCGTGCAGGGCGATGCTCGTAGCGTTCTGGGGGAAGATGCCGGCCTGCAGCGTCCAGATGCCGTGCTGCTCTGACTCCTCGATCAGCCGTTGCAGCAGCTGGGAGCCCACGCCTTGACCACGCCGGTCCGAGGCGACGTAGATGCTCACCTCCGCGACGCCGCCGTAGCAGCAGCGGTCGGATACACGGCTCAGGGCGGCCCAACCCACCAAACGGTCGTCGGCGACGGCCACCAGCCTGCCGTACTCCAAGTGGCTAGCTGACCAGCTGTCCCAATCGGGTGCCGGCTCCGTCTCGAAGGTCGCTGCACCGCTGGCGATCCCGTCGGCGTGAATCCGCCTGACGTCCTCCCAGTGTTCCGGCTGCAGCGGAGCGATGCTGATCATGGGGCACAACTATGAACCGGCGGCCCTTGACGCGTCAACAACGGCGCGCCAGACACCGCCGGCAAACGCCACCTGAGCAGCCAGACGCAGGCCCGGAATCGTCTGACCGGAGCGGCGTGGATCAGTCGAAATGCGCGTTGATGATCGGTAAGAGGCGAGAGCCGGGTCGGTTGTTACCCGCGTAGTTCAGCAACCCGATCTGAACGCCCTGCAAACGGCGCGCCCGGTTGTACAGCCCGATGGTGAGCCCCCGCTGCCAGCGATCCACCCGATTGTAGGCCGCGATGGACAGGCCGTGGAGATTCCGCGTCCGCGCGTAGCCCAGCGCTATCGACGCGCCGTCCAAGTCGCGGCTCTCCACCTTGTACCCGCCGACCGCGAGGCCCTGGATCCCGTACTCTGACACCACGGCGCCGAGGCTGAAGGCAGCGCCGTTGATCGGGCCCTCGGCGACCGTTGCCAATCCCCCGACATTGATCCCCGTGAGTCCTTCCTGGGATACGAGGGCAAGGCCTCCGACGTTCAAGCCGCGCATCTCCCCCTGCGCGACCGTCGCCAGGCCACCGACGTTCAGCCCCGTCATCCCCTGCTCGGAGACCACAGCGAGGCCGCCCAGGTTAATCCCGCGCATCTCGCCCTGAGCCACCGTCGCCAGACCGCCGACGCTGATCCCGGTCATGCCGGCCTGGGTAACTACCGCCAGTCCACCAACGCTGGCGCCCTGCACGGGACCCTGAGAAACCACGGCCAGCCCGCCCGCGGCGATCCCTTCGACGCCGCCCTGCGACACGACAGCCAGGCCACCGGCGCTGATGCCGGTGATCGGCCACTGCGCGACAAGCGCCAGGCCTGCCAGATTGAGCCCCTGCTGGCGGCCCTGCGACACCAGGGCCAGACCGGCCAGATTCACGCCCTCCAGGCTGCGCTCGGCCACCAGTGCCAGGCCGCCGACGTTGATCCCGTACATGGAACCATCCGAGACCCCGGCCAGCACGCCAACGGTGAGACCCGCCGAGTAGCGCCCGGGAAGCACCGCCCCCAGGCCCAGCGACACCCCATGCAGCCGGTCCGCGGCCGGGGCCAGCCCGGTAGCGAGGCCGTTGATCGTGCCCCCCGGGTGGTTTCGTGGCCTCCAGAACGTGACGTTCACCCCGTTGATGCGCTCGAGGTAGCGGTCGCTCCAGTTGAACCTCAGCCCGTTCACCCGCGTCGAGTTGCCGAAGCTGATGCCAGAGCCCCCGACCGTCAGGTCGAGGCTACCGCCGCCACGAGAGCGTCCCTGAGCCCAGCCGTGAGAGACAACGGCGAGGACCAGAATCGCCGTCAGACCGATCTTGGATCGCATGGTACAGATCCCCAACATGTCGGTAGGAGCACGTTTTCCCGCTGTCGACCTCAGATGCTCGCCCAACCCTACGATTGCGAAGTACCTGCGGTTTCAGGAGGTTGAGGCAGGACCCCCGTATGGGGATTGGGGTATTAGTAAAGCACGGTAATCCCGCCTCCTCAGCGCCCGCCTATTCGACCTCTCCCCAGAACACGCGAGTCTCCGAGCCATGAGGTACGCCCTCCTGACTGCCGCTATGATCTCCCTCCTCCTAGGCAGTGTTGGCCCCGCCTCGGCCCAGACGACCGACCCCGAGCACGCCCAGATCCGCCTCCACGCCAGCGCGGCGCTCAGCCTCGCCCAGCACTGGCTCGACTGGCGAAGCCACGGGCCAGAGAACGCCGGGATCTGCGTGATCGGCAGCGTCCAACGCGACAGCGCCGGAGCGCAGGTCAGCGATATCCGGGCGGTCACACGCGTGGCCCGGCTGAGCGGCTGCCGCAGCAAGCGCGCCATCGGGGCAGCCATCCTGGCACCTACAGAGCTCTTCGATCCGCGCCAGCTGAGCGAACTGGCCTGTGCCGCTGTCAGGCAGCACGACGATTGGGTCGTCTTCGGCATCATCGACGGCACCGAGCGGAAGCTGCTGGACACCGGCGAGGTACTGACCGTCGCCACCGGACTGTGGTGCATGGTCGTGGAGGAGGGTTCTGGGCCAACCCTCACCGCCCTGCGCTGAGCGCAGCCTCGCTCAGCGTCGCCCGCTTGGTGTAGCCACCGCCATCGCTGTATCGTATTTGCAGGCAGTCCACCGACCGACGACGGCGCCCGCGCGGCGGCGCTATCCAGAGGGGAGCGGGCCATGCTCAGGTTCGAGAGGATCCTCTATCCCACCGATTTCTCGAGGTGCGCGGCACACGCGCTGCCGCACACGCTGCGGCTCGTGGAGAGATACGCGGCCGAGCTTCACCTGCTCCACGCCCTCGTGCTCCACGAAGCCGACCCTGGCAACGCCGCTCATCGCCTGCCAGACATGGAGGACCTGTATCAGGCCCTGGAGGAGCAAGCCGAGTCACAGCTGCGGGCCACGGTTGCAGCGCACGGCAAGGAGGAAATCCAGATCCGAAGCGCGCAGGTCCGCAGCATCTCGGCGGCCAGCGCGATACTCGACTACGCCGCCGAACACGACATCGATCTCATTGTCATGGGTACCCACGGCCGACGCGGACTGAGGCGGCTGCTGCTTGGCAGCGTTGCCGAAGAAGTCGTGCGCCTCGCCCCCTGCCCTGTCCTCACCGTACCGGAGCGCGAACTCAGGGAAGGGCTCTCTGCGGACCACGTCGAACGGATCGTCGTTCCCGTCGACTTCTCAGAGCACGCAAGACTGGCCTTAGACTACGCCAGGGAGCTCGCTGCCATCTACGGCGCCCACCTCCACCTCCTGCACGTCGTTGATGAAGTCGTCTACCCTGACTTCTATCCCCCAATCATGCCCTCTGGCGGATCCATCAGCGAGGAACTACGCGACCAGTCGTTGGAGAAGCTCCGAGGCCTGCTGATGACAGGAGAGGGTCCGGAAGTCGAGGCAGACGTGCACGTAGGAGCCGGCCGCGCCGCCCCCGCCATCGCTGACTTCGCCAGCGACCAGGCCATCGACCTCATCATCATCGCCAGCCACGGCTTGACCGGAATCAGCCACGTACTCCTGGGCAGCGTCACCGAGCAGCTCGTGCGCCGCGCGCCCTGTCCGGTCTTCACCGTCAAGGCTTTCGGCAAGAGAACGATCGGAAACAGCTGAGGGGAGAAAGGCGGCCCAGCGAGCCGGCCTGCCTGAGATCAGCCGGCGATCACGGCAATAAAAAGGCGAGCCCGGATAACGCTGCCAGTCCTCGTGCGATTAGCCCCAACCATCTTTTTTTCCGGCAGGCTACCCGGGCTCGCTCAACTTGCCGCCCACGAGCGCTGTGGCACCGTATTGAGCCTCGCGAGCGGAGAGCGCTCGGCTTCGTTGCACAAGCTGTACCACAGAAGGTTCGACCGCTCAATTGCTTGCCAGAAATAACGTTACGCATAGGGTACTGTGCGCTCGGGCCGTGCCTTGCGTGACATCGTGACTCACACCGGGACAGCCGCCACCGGAGGTGTTGGACCGATCCGTCCCACCCGCACCAAGTCCCCCACCCATCCGCGTCCCCGGGTGCCCTTGCGCCCGGGGCCGGAAGTTGGAACTTATCACTGTGGCACTTTGCCCCATGTCGGCAGAGCTGAGCTGTTCCAGACCCTACAGGCCAACGGCCTGACCCGAGGCGACGGTTCTCATAACCGATTCCAGGCCAATGCGTTAAAGGCGTCAGCTCGTGCGCTGTCGACGGCCAGCGTGTGCGGCACGGAATGTTCAAAGGTCCCAAGTGGTATGCCCCGACCGTAGCGCTAAGGGAGCGTGGAGGCATTGGAGCTGATGATCCTGGACAGCCTGCCTGATCCGATCTTCTTCGTCGATCGGCGGGGTTGTGTTGTCTACCTGAATCGGGCCTGCGAGTCGGCCTTCGGTCTGCCGGCTTCGGAGGTGGCGGGCCGTCCAATCTCCCTATTGCTGGGCTCCGAGCTGGATGAGGGCCTCCTGGCCCTCTTGAGCCCGCCGCCCCGCAGGGTGACTCCGGCTTCGCTGCCGGCCGTGCGGATCCGCAGGACCTTCTGGGACGTGCGTGTGACGCCCGGCTCGGCTGGCATGACGGGAGTCTACTGTATGCCGTCGTCGGGTCCGCAGGCGCGCTGGCCCGAACTGGTGGCCGACTCGGCGGACGCCATCTGGGCTGTGGATGACCGTGAATGCATCATCGCCTGGAATCGTGGGGCCGAGGAGATGTTCGGGTACACGTCGGACCAGATCGTCGGCCAGCCGGTGACGCGCCTGATCCCGGCGGACTTGATCGAGGCACGCGAGCCGGAACGGCTGCGCAAAGCCCTGCGTGAGCTAGGCGCGGTGCGGGACTACCAGACGCGCCGGCTCACGAAGGACGGGCACGAGGTCGAGGTGAGCCTGACGAGTACCCTGGCGCGCAATGGCGCGTCCAACAGCCTGGCCAGCTCGACCATCGTGCGCGATCTCTCGCAACGGCGGCAGATCGAGCGACAGGCCATCGAGTCCGAGAAGCTCGTGACGCTGGGCCAGCTGGCGGCGAGCGTCGCGCAGGAGATCGGCGCGCCGCTGACAGCCATCGGCATCGTCGTGGAGAGTCTGCGCAAGTCTGAGCTGGGAGAGGGTGACACCGAGAGACAGCTGGAGACCGCCGCCCAGCAGCTCAGCCGGATTGCACGCCTGACCCACGGGCTGGTGGAGCTGGCGAAACCGGGCGAGCTGCACCTCGCGCGTGTGCAGCTCTGTCATGTCATCGAGCGCGTGCTCGAGCTGTTGGAGGCGTCGCTGAATCGGGCCGGCGTGGAGGTCACGGTGGACTGTGAGGCCTCGCTGCCTGAGATCACTGCCGATGCAGGGCAGTTGCAGCAGGTGTTTCTGAACCTGCTGATGAACGCGCAGCGCGCGCTGGAGTCCGCAGGCGGCGGCTTGGTCACGGTCGAAGCGGGATTGGACCGCGGTCTGCCTGTGGTGGGGCGCCCCGTGCGCCAGGTGATCAAGATCGAACTCAGCGACAACGGTCCAGGGATCGATCCCGCGGACATTCCGTACATCTTCGCACCTTTCTTCTCACGGTCAGGCGGTTCCGGGCTTGGTCTGGCCCTGGCGAAGCAGATCGTCCATGCCCACGGCGGGACGATCGAGGCGCACTCGACCCTGGGGAGCGGCGCGACATTCACTATCCTCCTACCAGTAGAGTCCGATGCATAACGAGGTAGACGCACTCGAGACTACGGCAAAGGTTCTGGTTGTCGAGGACGACGAAGTACTCCGCCGCCTCCTGATCGATGTGCTCAGTGATCAGGGCTACGAGGTGGAAGCCACGGCGAGCGGCGAAGACGGGTTGCGCGCCATGGAGCAGGACGTGTTCGACATCGTACTGCTCGACATCAACCTCCCAGGCATGGACGGCATGGAGGTGCTTCGGCTGGTGCCGGCTCGACAGCCCGACGCACAAGTCGTGATGATGACGGCCTTCGGCACCGTGGATACAGCCGTGGAGGCAATGAAACAGGGCGCCTTCGACTATATCAACAAGCCCTTCAGCACCGACGAGCTCGTGCTGACGATCCGCCGCGCCCTGGAGGAACAGGACCTTCGCCGCGAACTGGCGCGCCTCAAGCAGCGGGCCCGTGGTGTCGGCAGCGAGATCCAGATCGTGGGCAGGAGCCCCGCGATTCAGCGCGTCGTCGATTTGATCGCGCGCGTGGCACCCAGCCGGGCCACGGTACTCGTCACCGGCGAGACCGGTACCGGCAAAGAGCTCGTGGCACGGGCCATCCACACGGCCAGCAATCGGGCAAACAAGCCGTTCATGCCCATCAACTGCGCGGCGATCCCCGATAACCTGCTGGAGTCCGAACTCTTCGGTCACATGAAAGGTGCCTTCACAGGCGCGATCCAGAACAAGAAAGGCCTATTCGAGGAGGCGTCCGGTGGGACCGTGTTCCTGGACGAGATCAGCACCATGTCGATGGCGCTGCAGCCGAAGCTGCTGCGGGTGCTCCAGGAAAACTTGATCATGCGGGTGGGCGGCCGCCAGCCGGTTCCCATCAATATCCGGCTGATCGCGGCCACTAACCTGGACCTGAAGAAGCGCGTCGCTAGCGGGCAATACCGGGAGGACCTCTACTACCGGCTGAACGTCTTCCCCATCGAGGTGCCGCCGCTGAGGGAACGTAAGGAGGACATCCCGCTGCTCTCCAACTTCTTCCTGCAGAAGTACTCCGAGCTCTACGAGATCGAGCCACCGAAGCTACCGGCGCGGACGCTCGATCGTATGATGGCTTACTATTGGCCGGGCAACGTCCGCGAGCTCGAGAACTTCATCGAGCGCGGCGTCGTGCTCCATGCCAGCGGTGGCAGCGCGACCCTCGGCTTCGAGCTGCCCTCCGACGCCGAGGAGAAAGACGAAAGCGCCAGTATCCTCGACGAGGCGCACCGCAGGCGCTGGACTTTTGAAGATCTGGAGCGCGAGTATATTTTCCGGGTACTGGAGAGTGTGCGCTGGAAGAAGACGGAGGCGGCCGAGATCCTCGGCATCGACCGGCGTACGCTCTATCGCAAGCTCAAGAGATACGAGAGTGAGGGTGCCCGCAGCCCGGAATGAAGAACTCTGATCGCTCGCGCGAAGCGCGGCTCCGCGCCCTGGTCGATGTCGGTCGAGGCATCAGCGCCTCGCTGGCACACGAAGAAATCCTAGCTCAAATCTGCGATCACGCCGCGCGCCTGCTCGACGCCGAGTCAGCCGTGATGACGGAGCGCCGCGAGATGAGCGAGCGCGGTGGCAGTCCCTGTCTGAAGGTCGTCGCCACGAGCCCGGGCGCGCGCATCGGGCTGGGCGAGATCCTCACGATGGAGGGGAGCCTTAACGGGCATGCCATCACCACGCGGCGCACGCTCGTCGTGAACAACGTGTTCGGCGATCCGCGTGCAGACATGGTTGTCGCCACCAAGCTGGGAACGCACAAAGAAGTCATCTCTCCTCTCTACTACGGCGAAACTCCACTCGGAACCATCTTCGCCTTCAATCCCCGAGAAGCGCGAGACTTCGACGAGGAGGACGGAGAAATCCTAGAGGCGCTTGCCGCACAGGCGGCGATCGCTCTCCACAACGCGCATATCTTCGAAACCGAGGCGAAACGCCTGCAGGAGCTCACCGCCCTGCGAGCCGCCCAGGATGACAACCTGCAGCGACTCCAGGCGCTCATCCGCGTCGGCAACGCGCTCAACAGCACGCTCTCCCTGGATGAAGTGCTGCAGACGCTGGTCGATTCCGCACGCGACGTCATCAAGGCCCACTATGCCGCGCTCGGCGTCCTTGACAGCAGCGGCAAGTCGCTGAAACGCTTCCTGCACTCTGGGCTGGATCCAGAGATCGTCGCGCGTATCGGCGAGTGGCCCACAGGACGCGGGACCCTGGGCATCATGCTACGCGACGCGGAGACGATCCGGCTCAGGGACCTCCAGAGTCATCCCGACTTCGCTGGCTTTCCGGAGGGCCATCCGCCGATGCGCTCGCTGCTTGGCGTCCCCATACGCGCGGGCAAGCGGGTGTTCGGCAACCTCTACCTGACCGAGAAGATCGGCGCCGACGAGTTCAGCGTCGAAGACGAGGAGCTGGCCGAGCTTCTGGCCGCCCAGGCCGCCGTCGCGATCGAGAACGCCCACCTCGCCGAGCAGCGCAGCGGGTTCCTCGCCGTCGTCAATCATGAGATCAAGAATGCAGCCGCGGGCGTGGTCGGCTGGACCGATCGCCTGCGCAAGCTGGCCGGCGAGTCGGAGAGCCGAGTTCGCGAGAGCGCTAGCTACGCGTTCGAGGGCGCCCAGCAGCTGCATCGCCTGGTGGTCGACTTGCTCGACCTCAGCCGTATCGAGGCACGGCAGCTGGAACTCGTCATGCAGGAGGCCGACCTGCGGGCGCTGGTACGTGAGGTCGTGGCCACGGTGCGACCGACCGCCGACAGGCAGGAAATCGAGCTGCGCGTCTCTGGACTGGATGACCGCGCGATCGCACAAACCGACGCCACCCGGGTTCGCCAGATCCTGCTCAACCTGCTGTCAAACGCCATCAAGTTCTCGCGGCCGGGAGGGCGCGTCGATCTTCATCTCGCGCGCGACGACTCAGGGTACTCGATCACCGTGCATGACACGGGCCCCGGAGTCGACCCGGCCATGCGCGATCACGTCTTCGAGGCCTACCGGGCCGGCACGGCGAAAGCGCCCAAGAGCGGCGCCGGGCTGGGGCTGGCCATCTCACGCGAACTCGCCCGGCTGCTGGGCGGCGAGCTGTCCCATGTGAAGGACGTCCGGCCCGGCGCCTGTTTCGAGCTCCGACTCCCCTTCAAGCCCAACCACGCCCGCACCGACGGCCGGAGTTAAGCCTGCGGGTTGGGGCAATCCGTGCACCCAACTCGACATGTCGGGGCAGTATGTCCCCTGTCCGGGGCGGGGGCAGCGCCGCTGACTCTCGTAAGTTTCTCATATCGAATAACTTAGGGACACGGCCCGGCCCGGCACGATTCGTTCCATGCACCTGAGTGTCGGTCGCTGTCAGACCGACTTGGGGCGGAACTGGGAAGGTGCGTCGTCATAAGGCAGCCCTCTGGTGATCACGCGAGCGATTTTCGTTCTGAGCAGCCCCAAGGCCGGTGAGCAGTTCCTCCGTGTGCTCCCCGACTTACGGGCCATCGGCCTCGCCGAGGCCACGATCCTGCACCTCGTGGCGGCGAAGCGCGGCCCGGCAGAGCCGATGCCGGACCTGGCAAACTGGATTCGCCATTTCGAGGCCGCGATTCCCAAGGTCGAGCTCGCGTTGAAGCGCGGAGATCCCGTGAAGTGGATCTACGAGCTCGCCAGGGTGCGCCAGGTCGACATCGTCGTCATCTCCGGCGCCCGCAATGGGGTGGAATGGGACCTCGAGCGCGTTTCCTCGCCGCTGCGCTCTGTAGGTATCCCGATTCTCTACCTGCCTGAAAATCAGCTCGAAGGTCCGCTGGGCGACCGAGTGCTCGTCGCGGTGAAGTCGGCCGAGACGCTCGACCGCACTGTCTCAAAGCTGCGTGAGTGGTTCGGCTTCGATGAGCTCCGCGCCGTTCGCATCGCCGACTCCGTGGCAGACGGCCAGCGAAGGGAATGCTCGGGCGTGCAGCTCGAGATCGTCTCGGACGAAGGCGATGTCGCCACCACCTTGCTGCACCAGGCGGAACGCTGCGGTGCGACGCTCCTGACGATTCTGGCGGACGAAGAGGGCGACCTCGCCGGGGCCGCTCAGGGGTTGCCTGTGGTGAGACCGCTGATCGAGACCACCCTGCGTCCTGTTCTCATCTGGCCCTCCGTGGCGAAGGCTTCCGCCTGAGAGCCGCCCCGTTGGCGCCTCCCGCCGGGACGTAATTGTGTAGGGACACTTACAGATCCTCCGCCCCAGCCCACCCACTCACTCACGCCTTGCAGCCCCGTCTCAGAGCCGTTCACGGCGTCTGTTCGGCCTCATCGCAAACCGATAGATTGCGTGCTCCTGCAAGCGATAGCAGCGCCGTTCGACGTCCGCTGAAGCACGGTTCCGGCACGAGTAACGGCGTCAACCTGAAGGGAGAGTGCCATGCGGGAGGCCGTAGAGGAACTCTGGCCGGAGCTCGAGTGGATCCAGAACCCGGATCTGCGGGAACAGGTGACCCAGACATGGATCCGGGCGTTCGAGTTGAGCCCCCTGGAGCCCCAAGATCTGAAGGAGATACCGTTCACGCTGCTCGTGCCCGGCTGCCCGGCCAGCTTCATGGAGCACAAGCGCTGCGTCGTGCACATCGCGCGCCGGGCTGCCGAGTCGATGCAGGAGTTCCTGGGAAGGGCGCTGCAGATCGACCTGGATACGGTGATTGCCGGGGCGATACTGGCCGATGTAGGGAAGCTGCTGGAGTACGAGCGGGTGTCCGGAAAGGCGCAACAGAGCAAGCGCGGTGAGGCGCTTCGTCATCCCTTCACGGGTGTGGCGCTCGCCATGTCCTGCGGCGTTCCGGATGAGGTCTGCCACATCATCGCGGCGCATGCAGCGGAAGGCGACCTAGTGAAGCGGAGCACTGAGGCCTACATCGTGCACCATGCCGACTTCATGAGCTTCCTGCCGTTCAAGAACCTGGCTCGCTGAACTGATCCGCTGGCGTGCGTAAGGAGGTTGCGATGTCAGAGACGATCACGGCAGTGATGGCCCGCTGGGCGGCCGAGCTGAAGTATGAGGACATCGAGGAGCGTGCCGTTCACGAGGCGCGTCGTTACCTGCTCGACTCGTTAGGCTGTGCCTTCGGCGGTTATCGTCAGGAGGATACGGCTCATGCCTTGGAGGTGCTGGACGAGATCGCCGGAGTAGGGCCAGCCACCGTTCTGGGAAGTGGCAAGAAGACCGACGTCGTTTCGGCCGCGCTGGCCAACGCGCTGATGGTCCGGGTGATGGACTACAACGACATCTACTGGCAGCAGGATCCATCCCATCCCTCCGATATTATCCCGGCGGCGATCGCCTGCGCCGAGCGACAGGGGGGCGATGGCAGCGAGCTGGTTGTGGGCGTCGTGCTGGGCCACGAGTTCGAGATGCGCCTCTGCGAGTCCGCTTTCCCCGGCATCCGCGAGCGGGGCTGGCATCACGCGACGCTCACCGCGTTCGTGTCCCCGATTGTCGCGGGTCGCATGCTCCAGCTGCCGTGGGACAAGATGCAGCACGCCATCGGGATTTCGGCATCCCACCATGCGACTCTGGGCGCGGTGACAGCCGGCAAGCTCACAATGATGAAGAACACGGTTGACCCTATGGCTACGCAGGCCGGCGTGATGGCGGCGCTGCTGGCTGAGAAGGGGTACACCGGGCCGGAGCACGTCATCGATGGCAAGGAAGGGCTCACCCACTGCCTGGGGCCGGAGTGGAGGCTCGAGGTGCTCACCGATGGCCTCGGCGAAACCTGGCGCATCGAGCGCTGCGGCATGAAGGCCTTCCCCACCGAGGCGCTGACCCATGCCCCGATCTCCGCGGTCCTGCAGCTAGTGCAGGAGCACGACTTACAGCCGGAACAAGTAGAGAAGGTGCACATCCGCTCGCTGGCCCGGGCTGCCGACATCCTGGCGGATCCCTCTAAGTACGATCCGCGCACGAAAGAGACGGCGGACCACAGCCTGCCCTACGTCATCGCCGCCGCGCTGGTGGACCGCCAGGTCACGCCCGCTCAGTTCGAGATGGAGAGGATCATGGACCCGCGGATCCGGCAGCAGCTGGACAAGGTCGAGGTCGTGGCGGATCCGGAGATCGAGGCCGTATTCCCGAAGCTGCAGAGGGTGGTCGTCACCATCCGCACGGGCGATGGTCGCGAGCTGGAGGCGCAGCTTGACTACCCGAAGGGTGATCCGCGCAATCCGCTCACCGACAAGGAGGTCGAGGAGAAGTTCGATGCTCTCGCCGCGCCTGTACTGTCGGAGAAGAAGCGCAGACAGGTGAAGGACGCCGTTTGGCAGCTTGAGAAACTCGATTCAGTCACTAAGCTGATGGACCTTTGCCGCGCCGACCGCTGAGCGCCCCGAACAGCGGAAAGCGCCCGGCGACGAGGGCAGCCTGAGAATGGACCAGACAGTCGTAGAGAAGATCGCGAAGAGCCACATGACCGAGGGGCCGGAACGCCCGCTGCGCCCGGGTGACGTGGTCTCCCTGCGGCCGCGTCATGTGATGACACACGACAACACCGCGCCCGTGCTCAAGAAGTTCCGCGCCATCGGCGCGTCGCGCATCCACGATCCGCGTCAGCCCGTCTTCGCCCTGGACCACGATATCCAGAACACCTCGGAGGCCAACCTGGCCAAATACCGGGAGATCGAGGCGTTTGCCAAGGAACAGGGCATCGACTTCTACCCGGCGGGCACCGGCATCGCGCACCAGATCATGCTCGCGCAGGGCTATGTTGTGCCCGGCTCGCTCGTGGTGGCATCGGACTCGCACTCTAATATGTATGGCGCGCTGGGTGCCGTCGGCACGCCCGTCGTGCGCACCGACGCGGCGGCGATCTGGTGCACCGGCGAGTTCTGGTGGCAGATCCCGCATTCCGTGCAAGTCGTGCTCGAGGGCGAGCTCCGCGGCGGCGCCACCGGCAAGGACGTCATCATCACGCTCTGCGGGCTCTACAATCAGGGCGAGGTGTTGAACGCCGCCGTGGAGTTCTGCGGACCCGGCGTGGCGTCGCTCAGCATGGACGCCCGCATGACCATCGCCAACATGACCACGGAGTGGGGCGCGCTGGTGGGCTGGTTCCCGGTGGACGACGTGACGATCGGCTACCTGCGGAAGCGCTGGACCCTGCTGGCGGCGCGCGGCGCCAGACGATTCACGGACAAGGAGCTCGCCGCCTGGGCGAAGGACCCGCCGCGTCCCGACCCCGATGCCAGCTACGCGGCACGCATCGAACTCGACCTGGGCGATGTGAGCCCGCACGTCTCGGGGCCCGATACCGTCCAAGTGATGCGCTCGCTCGTCGACGTCGAAGCGCAGCGCATCGCCGTCCAGAAGGCGTACCTGGTGTCGTGCGTCAACAGCCGGCTGGAGGACCTCGAGGCAGCGGCTCAGGTGATGCGCGGCAAGAAGGTCGCCGACGGCGTCGAGTTCTACATTGCCGCGGCCAGTGCCGAGATACAGCAGGAGGCTGAAAGGAGCGGCGCCTGGGCAGCGCTGCTCGAGGCGGGCGCGCGACCGCTGCCCCCGGGCTGCGGACCGTGCATCGGTCTCGGCGCCGGCTTGCTCGAGCCGGGTGAGGTCGGAATCTCCGCCACCAACCGCAACTTCAAGGGGCGGATGGGCTCCCGCGAGGCGCAGGCCTACCTGGCCAGCCCTGAGGTCGTAGCGGCCTCCGCCGTCGCCGGACACATCACCGGCCCACAGCCCTCGGACGGGCGCCGTCCCGAACGCCGTATCAGGGTCCTGGCTGCCGAGGCGGCGGCACCGCCGGAGACTGTGACGATCCAGTCCGGCTTCCCCGCGCGCATCCGCGGCCGGCTGGTCTTCCTGCCCCAGGACAACCTCAACACCGATGGCATCTACGGGAAAGACTACACCTACCGGGAGCTCAGCCGCGAGGAGATGGCCCGGGTCGTCATGGAGAACTACGACCCGGCGTTCAGGGAGCGGATACAGCCCGGTGATATCGTCGTGGGTGGCCATAACTTCGGCACCGGCTCGAGCCGCGAGCAGGCCGCCACGGCGCTGATGGCGGCCGGGATACCCCTGGTCATCGCAGGTACCTTCTCCGACGTGTACCTGCGCAACGCCTACAACAACGGTTTCCCCTGCATACCCTGCCCGGAACTGGTCGAGAGCTTGAAGAGAGAGCTGGCGGATTCGGTCAAGGCAGGTAAGCTGACCATCATACCGGGCGACGTGCTCGAGATCGACTTCGCCAGTGCGACGTTACACTGGCACGGCGACACGTATCGCTTCCCACCGCTCGGTTCCGTGCCACAGTCGCTGGTCGTCGCAGGCGGTATCGAGAACCTAATACGCCAGAAGCTGGGTTCGCAGGGCAGGATGTGATGGGCGACCCCCGGGTCGCGAGCGACGGTCGCTGAGCGAGCGCTTGTCGGGCAAGAGAGACCGAACGAATCGCACAAACACTTCGGACGACGCTGAGGCAAGGAAGAGTCAGAACATGGCGAAAACCACCGTGGTCCAGATGCCGGGTGACGGCATCGGCAAGACCGTTCTGCCGGAGGCCATCCGTGTCCTGGATGCCGTCGGCTTCGATGCCGAGTACGTGCACGCCGACATCGGCTGGGAGCGTTGGATCAACGATGGCAACCCCCTGCCCGACGCCACGCTGGACCTGCTGCGCAAGCACAAGCTGGGCCTGTTCGGCGCCATCACCTCGAAGCCGAAGACCCAGGCCCAGGCGGAGCTGCGCCCGCAGTTGCGCGACAAGGGGTATGTCTACTACAGCCCGATCGTCGGCCTGCGACAGGCGTTCAACCTGGACGTCTGCATCCGCCCCTGTCGCTCGTTCCCGGGCAACCCACTCAACTTCATCCGCCAGAAGGCTGGCGGTGGCTTCGAGGAGCCGAAGGTCGATGCCGTGATCTTCCGTCAGAACACGGAGGGCCTCTACGCCGGCATCGAGTGGACGAATCCGCCGGAGCAGGTTCGCGCCGCGTTGGCCACGCACCCCAAGTTCAAGGTGTTCCAGAACGTGCCAAGCCAAGATATCGCCATATCGACGCGTGTGTTCACCCGCAACGCCTGCCGCCGGATCGTGAGGTCGGCCTTCGAGTACGCGAAGAAGCACGGCTACGCATCTGTGACGATCTGCGAGAAACCGAACGTGCTGCGCGAGACCTCGGGGATGATGGAGGAGGTGGCGAAAGAAGTGCACGCTGACTTCCCCAACATCCAGCTCTGGTCCACCAACATCGACGCCCAGATGATGTGGTTGACCAAGAACCCCGAGGATTACTCAGTGATCGTCGCCGGCAACATGTTCGGAGACATAGTGTCCGACGCGTTCGCGGGCCTGGTGGGTGGCCTCGGGTTCGCCTGCTCGGCCAACATCGGGGATGAGGTGGCCGTGTTCGAACCTACGCACGGCTCGGCGCCCAAGTACGAGAGACTCGATCCGCCGATCGTGAACCCCATCGCCATGATCCTGAGCGCCGCCATGATGCTCGATCACCTGGGAGAGACCGGCAAGGCCGAGGCCATCCGGAACGCCATCGCCGCCGTGGTGGAAGAGGGGAAGGTTCGAACCTACGACATGCTCCGCCTGCCGGGCGGCCCCGACGCGCTCGCGAAAGGCGCGGCGAGCACGACCCAGGTGACTGACGCGATCATCGCCGAGCTGAGCTGAGGGAGGTCCAGATGGCCAGCAGCGCTCGCAAGACCACACCGCGCCGGGGTGAGGCCGGACCGCAGGGCGACGACATCCGCTCCGACCTCCATGTGGCGGTCGAGCTCACCGGCTCCGGTGGCCTGCAGATCGAGCTCACCTCGAAGGTGGGTGCGCTCTACGGTGGTTCCATCCACGACATGGCAGAGCAGGTGCTCAGCGCCCTCGGCGTCTCAGACGCCCGGGTCGCGATCGACGACAAGGGAGGACTCCCCTTTACCATCGCCGCACGGGTCGAGGCGGCAGCTCGACGTGCCGGCGCGGAAGCCAAAGGTGACCCGCGCCCGCAGCGCACGGTGGCCCGAAGCGGCCCCAGTCCGCGGGACCGGCTGCGGCGCTCGCGCCTCTACCTGCCCGGCAGCCAGCCAAAGTTCATGGTCAACGCTGGGATCCACCATCCCGACGCCGTGATCCTCGACCTGGAGGACTCGGTGCATCCATCCGAGAAGGACACGGCCCGGCTGCTGGTGCGGAACGCGCTGCGCTGCGTCGATTTCATGGGCGCCGAGCGGATGGTGCGGATCAACCAGCTGCCCCTGGGCCTCGAGGATTTGCAGGAAGTGATACCCGAGGGTCCCGACCTGGTCCTCATCCCCAAGACCGAGACGCCGCAGCAGGTCCGGGAGGCCGCCGAGCACATCCGCGAGATCTCCGCCCGGGAGGGCGATGGCCGGCCCGTCTGGCTGATGCCGATCCTCGAGTCGGCGCTCGGGATCGAGAACGCCTTCGCCATCGCCACGGCCGACGAGACCGTGGTCGCGCTGACCGTCGGCCTGGAGGACTATACCGCCGACCTTGGCGTTGTGAAGACGCAGGAGGGCGCCGAGACGCTCTACGCTCGCACCCGGTTGGTGGTCGCGGCGCGGGCCAGCGGCGTCCAGGCCATCGATTCCGTGTTCGGCGACGTCGGTGACATGGAGGGGCTCAGGTTGTGGGCGACGCGCTCGCGGGCGCTAGGCTTCGAGGGGATGGGTTGCATCCATCCGCGCCAGATCGAGCCCATCCATGAGGCCTTCGCGCCGTCCACAGAGGAGATCGAGAGGGCGCTAAAGATCGTCGCCGCCTTCCAGGAGGCAGAGGCCAAAGGCCTGGGTGTGGTGAGTCTGGGGACGAAGATGATCGACCCGCCGGTGGTGCTGCGCGCGCGCCGACTGGTCGAGACCGCGCGGCGGGCGGGACTCATTCCCGATGACTGACGCGCCGGCGGACACGAGCAGCGCGTAACGGAGGTACACAGATGAGCCCGGAGTTCGTGGTCAACAAGGTGGGACGCCAGATCCCCACGTTGGTCAACGGGCGGGAGCAGATCCCCTTCCTGGGCGTGGGCGCCTATGAACCGGAGGGCCGCAAGCAGGCTCCGCCGATCCGCTCCTGCCGCGACTATCCGGCCACCGGCGACAAACGCGTTCCCGACCTGAAGACCGCTCTGAAGAAGTGTGGCATCGCGGACGGCATGACCATCTCCACCCACCACCACCTCCGGAACGGCGACGCCGTCGCCCTGCTGGCGCTGCGCGCCGCCGCCGAGCTGGGCGTCAAGGACCTCATGTGGTTCCCCAGCGCCTCCTTCCCCTGCCACGAGCCGGTGATCGAGCTCATGGATCGGGGTGTCGTCCACCACATCGAGGGCAGCATGAACGGCCCGCTCGGCGAGTACTGCTCGCGCGGCAAGATGCGGGGGATAGGCGTGCTACGCTCACACGGCGGCCGCTGGCAGGCGATCCAGGACGGTGAGGTCCACATCGACATCGCCGTGATCGCGGCCCCCAGCGCCGACCCCTTCGGCAACGCCGACGGCTCGCACGGCCCCTCGGCGTGCGGCTCGCTCGGCTTCGCGCTGGCCGACTCTATCTATGCGGACCGTGTAATCGTCGTCACCGACCACCTCGTCCCCTTCCCCTGCATCCCTTGGCAGATCCAGGGCAACAACGTGGACTACGTGGTCGAGGTGGACTCGATCGGTGACCCGGCGAAGATCGTCTCGGGCACGACCGAGATCACCAAGAGCCCGGACCGGCTGCTGATCGCCGAATACGTCGCCCGCTTCCTGAAGGACGCCGGGATCATGCGCGACGGCTTCTCCTTCCAGGCGGGCGCCGGCGGCATCGCACTCGCCTTCGTCCAGTTCCTCAAGCAGCTGATGAGCGAGTCGGGCGTCAAGGCGCGTTTCGTGCGCGGCGGCTCCACGCAGTATCTGGTGGACCTGCTCAGGGAGGGGCTGACCGATTACATCCTGGACGGCCAGACCTTCGACCTTGCCGCCGTCGAGTCGATCGCCAGCGATCCGCGCCACGTCGCCACCTCGCCGTTCACCTCGTACAACTACCACGGCAAGGGCAACTTCGCGACGATGGTCGATGCCCGAGGTGGACGTGGACTACAACGCCAACGTGAACACCCACTCCGACGGCATCCTGCTTCACGGGATCGGTGGCTGGCAGAATTGCCTGTTCGCCGGCTGCACCATCCTCGCCCTGCCTTCCTTCCGCGACCGTATCCCCGTCCTAGTCGATCAGGTCACCACGATGACCGGGCCGGGCGAGCTGATCGATGTCGTGGTCAGTGAGCGCGGCATCGCCGTCAACCCACGGAGGACCGACCTGCTCGAGCGCCTCAAGGGCTCGAAGCTGCCCATCCGGCCCATCGAGGAGATCCATGAGGAGGTCGAGCGCATCGTGGGCGGTCCGCCAGCGCAGGCACGCCTCAGCGATCGGCCAGTGGCGGTGATCAAGTGGGTGGACGGGACGGTGCTGGATACGGTGTGGCAGGTGCAGGAGTGAGCCCGCCATCAGCACACCTCAAGCCCTGATCTCCATAGGGCCATCGGCGAGGACTAGAGCAGGCAATTCTACCGCACCCTACATCCCCCGCTGATCCAGTACCCGCCTGGCTTTCCCCTCGCTTCGCGTAATGGTCTTGGGCGGTACAATCCTTACGGCTGCGCTGATGCCGGTGAATCCCTTGATCTTGCTCGCGACCTTCTCCTCGATCTCAGAGATCCGCTCCTTACCGGCGTTGAAGACGTCCGGTCTGCTCTCCACGTCAATGTTGATGGTATCGAGGTATCCCTTCTTCTTCAGGATGATGACGTACTGAGGCTCGACCTCCGGGACGTCGAGCAGCAGGCTCTCGATCTGGGACGGGAAGATGTTGACACCGCTGATGATCAACATGTCATCGCTACGCCCGTACACCTTGTCCATCTTGATCAATGTCCTGCCGCACGGACACTTCTCTCGTCTCAAGGTGGTGATGTCTCGCGTCCGGTAGCGGATCAAGGGCATGGCCTGCCGGCGGATCGAGGTGAACACGAGCTCTCCCTGAGCTCCCAGAGGGAGTACTTCCTCCGTGATCGGATCGATGATCTCCGGGATGAAGTGGTCCTCGCTAATATGGAGGCCGCTCTGTTCTGAGCAGTCGAATGACACCCCAGGTCCCCCCATCTCCGTCAAGCCGTAAGCTTCCATGGCACGGATGCCCAGTCTCTCCTCGATCTCCTTCCGCATCTCGGCCGTCCAGACCTCGGCACCGAAGATTCCGACCCGAAGCGGCAGCCCTCTCAAGTCGACACCCATGTCCTTGGCCTTCTCGGCAATCGTCAGGGCATAAGATGGAGTGCAGAAGAGGACGGTCGTACCGAAATCCTGCATCAGAAGGACCTGTCGCTCGGTCATTCCGGAGGAAGCCGGGATGATGGCACAGCCGATCTTCTCGGCCCCCTGATGAAACCCGAGACCACCGGTGAAAAGGCCCATTCCGTACGCGTTCTGACAGATGTCACTCGAGCGGACCCCGGCGGCATACAGGTTCCTCGCCATGCACTCCGCCCACTGGTCGATATCCTCCCTGGTGTACGGGCCCGTGATGGGTTTGCCGGTTGTGCCCGACGAAGCATGAATCCTCACGACCTCGTGCATGGGGACGGCACACAGGCCGAAGGGGTAGTTGTCTCTGAGATCCGCCTTGTTCGTAAAGGGAAACCTGGCCAGATCCTCCAGGCGCCTGAGATCTTCCGGCTTCACACCGGCATCGTCGAACTTGTTCTTGTAATAGGGCACCTTCTCATAGGCCCAGCGTAGCGTTCTCTGAAGGCTCTCCAGCTGAAATCTCTCCATCTCCTCCAGAGGCATGGCCTCGAACTTCTCATCCCAGTGCTTCATAGTGACCCGTCCGCTGGATTCGTCAGACACGCGTGAGACTCGCCAGTCCTCATTCCGGGCATTGGCGGGTTTCCGAGTACGAGAGCGCGCCCGGGAGCTTGGATGCCCGTGCAGGCCTTGTCGTATAGCACGGAGCCGTTTGCGATGTCAAGCAATCTGACGGAGGAGAGGAAGTAGGTAGAAACAGCAACGCACCTGGCCGCCCTCGGCGGCTGGGTGCGCCTTTACGTGAGCTGAGCTCGCCCTGCGGCTGGCCCCTCTAGCGCCTGCGCCTGCCCTGCTCCGCAGAGGTCGCCCTGGCCTCACGCAACGCCCAAAGCGCCAGCGGGTGCAGCCCCCAGCGGATGCCCCGCACGACTGCCTCCTCGACCGCCAGCGCGGCCCGACCAGCAGCCGGCACACCGTGACGCACGCCCGCGTACACCGCGCCGATGAGAAGGAAGGGCAGCAGCGGAAAGATCGCCCACACCATGAAGGCGCCGAAGATCCCGAGGATGACCAGCGCCCCACCGGCAAGATCAAGAAGCCCAATTCCCGGGGACATGTTCACCTCACCTGGCAGATGCTTCAGGCTAGACCCTAATCTAATCGCTGCTGCAAGCGATAGCCAGTTTTACTTGTGAAAGAGTGCTCCCTGCTCGCCTGCCCTCCACACCTCCCCGGGTTGAGCGCTAGCTCAGGCGCTGTGCACGACCCGCACCCCGGGGTCGCAGACGCCGAGCAGATGCGCCGCCTCCCCGGCCGGCATCCCGAACACCGCTGTGCCCGCGGCGTCTGCCGCCATGCAGCTCTCCGCCATCACGGTCAGGCTGCGCATGCGGGAGCGCTTCGGCTCGCCGGTGGTGGGATCCAGCATGTGATGGTAGCGGCGGCCGCCGTACTGGAAGTACTGCAGGTAGTCACCGGAAGTCGCCACCGCGCAGTCGCTGGCCTCGATCGTTTCGATCAGGCGGTCTGGATCTTCTGGATCGCGGATGCCCACGCTCCACGGGTCTCCATCCTCCGAATGACCCAGCGCGTAGAGGTCGCCGCCGCAGTTCACCAGCCCGTTGTAGATCCCATAGGAACGCAGTGCCTCGACGGCGCGATCGACGCCGTAGCCTTTGGCGATCCCGCCCAGGTCGATCGCGACATCCGCGTCACGGAAGAGGACGACCGGCTCGCCCGCCCGGCTGCCGAGCTCCATGAACTGGTAGAGCCCGCGGCCGGCGAAACGCACCACCTGATCCGCCGGCGGCGGCACGCGGCGCCCACCGACGTCCCAGAGGGCGAGCACGCGGCCCAGGCAAGGGTCGAACGACCCGCCGCTGCCCTCCGCCCAGCGAAGCGCCTCCTCAACGACCAGGGCGGTCTCCGGTGCGACCGTCACCGGACCGGCAGCCGCTTCCAGATTGGCGCGGCCCACATCGGAGCTTGAGCTGAAGCGCGACATCGTGCGGTCTACAAAGCGGAGCTCGGCGATCGCCGTGTCGATCGCCGCCTGCGCGTAACGCGGATCCCGGTGCACCACCGCAATGTCGGCGATCGTGCCCATCACAGGAACGCTGCGGCGCACCAACCTGCGGCGACGCCGTAGGCCGGCGGGCAGCGAGGCCACTAGCAAGGCGCCGACCCCCAGCGCGATGAACTCGCGGCGGTTCGGGTAGCGGCGCTCCGGACGCCCAGAAGCACTCATCATCTCGATTCCCTGATCGTGTTGCAGTTCGCCCCATCGTCGCTGCAGTCCTCGTCACAGACGCTGCAGCCACGACGGCCATCGCTGCCCCGGTTCATGAGCGCGAAACCGGTGAAAAGAACTGCCAAAGCCAACACCGAAAGCAACGCGGTCGTCATGTGCTCAACAGCCCGGCGAATCCCATGAAGGCGAGTGACAGAATCCCAGCGATGATGAAGACGATCGCGTTGCCCTTGGCAATCTCGGGGACCTTGGAGAACAGCAGATCCTCGCGAATCGACGCCATCAGCACGAGGGCCAGGGTGAGCCCGGCGCCGGCACCCCAGGCGAAGGCCAATCCCTGGAAGAAGTCGTAGCCACGGTTGGCCTGCGACCACGCCATGAAGAGGATCGCGCAGTTCGTCGTGATCAGCGGTAGATAGATCCCCAGCGCCCGGAACAGCGCCGGGCTCAGCTTCTTGATCGCCATCTCGGTGATCTGCACCGCCGAGGCGATGACGAGAATGAACGAGATGAGCTTCAGGTAGGGCGCGTAGGGCAGGACAAACGTGTTCAGGACCCAGGCGCACACGGAAGCGACAGTGAGGACGAAGATATTCGCAGCGCCCATCCTGATCGCCGTGTACACGCGGCCCGACACGCCCATGAATGGACACAGGCCTAAGAAGTAGGCCAGCGTGAAGTTGTTCACGACCATCGCCGAGATGAAGATCCAGGCCAGATCACCCATCACGCTGCCCTCTCGATTGCGACGCCCGCCGACAGCTCAGCCGCCCTCGCGCGCTCGTGCTTCACACGCTCCCGCCAGTTGAGGCCCAGCAGAATGAACCCGATGGTGAAGAACCCGCCCGGCGGTAAGATGAAGATGATCCAAGGCTCGTAGTTGCTGCCGAGGATCGGGAACCCCAAAAACGTTCCGTACCCGAGGACCTCTCGGATCCCACCCATCAGCAGAAGGGCGATGATGAAGCCGATCCCCGTCCCAACGGCATCGAGCATAGCGCGAGGCACGGTGTTCTTCGACGAGAACGCTTCCTGCCGGCCCAGGATGATGCAGTTCACCACAATCAGAGCGATGAAGGCGCCCAACGCCTTGTGGATCTCGGGGACCATCGCCTCCAGCGTCATGTCGGCGATCGTGACGAACGTCGCGATGATCAGGATGTACGTGGATATCCGAACCTCGCTGGGTATCAGCTTCCTGAACGTCGATACCAGAACGCTCGAGCAGAAAAGCACGAAGAAGGTCGCCAGACCCATGGCCAGTCCGTTGACCACCGTGTTGGTGACGGCCAGCGCCGGACAGAGCCCTAGCATCTGAATGAGCACGGGGTTCTCGCGCCAGATGCCGCGTGTTACAACCTGCCCGGGCGTCGCCTTCCTCGGCATCAGCTCGCCTCCTCCAGATACGCCTGCAACATCGGGCCCAGCCTCTCGAGCTGGTGGTTGATGATCCCGATCACCGTACGCGACGAGATCGTCGCACCCGTGATCATGTCGACCTCGTTGGCGGCGCCCGTGGCGCGCGCCGCTTTGACCCCCTGTAGCGGCGTCTCGGGCCCCTCGAACTCCGCGACGAAGGCGTTGTCCTTCTCGATCTTATCACCGAGGCCCGGCGTCTCCTTGCTCGACAGCACCTTTATGCCAAGAACCGTGTTTGTCTCGGCATCGTAGCCGAAGATGAGCTCGATGAGGTCCTGGAAACCCGGCTCTGCTCCCGTGATCGCGAATCCCACCCGCATGCCGTCCTCCCGATAGCCCAGGAAGACCGTGTCCTCCGCAACGACGCCTTCAGGCGGCGTCACAGTAAGAGCACCCTCGTAGACGTACAGCGTATCCCAGCGCGCCGGCGACTTGAGCACCTCTGACACCGCCAGCCTGAGCATCATCGCCTTGTAGGCCTGGATCCGCGGTTGCGTCACCTGGTGCACGAAGACGATGAGCAGCCCGGCCAGGGCGCCAGCGGTCCCCAGCGTGACCAACAACCGCCAGGCCGGGACCTGCTTCGGCTCGGGCGCCGGCGGCCTGGCCTCAGGCGCCTGCGGCAGCACCCGCTTCTCGCCGTTCCCTTCGCCCGCGCCGCTCACGAGGCCGCCTCCGTCACCCGCGTCCCGAACACCGTCGGTTGCGTGGCCCGATTGATATAGGGTACGAGGGCGTTCATGATCAGGATCGCGTACATCACGCCTTCCGGCAGCCCGCCCCACAGCCGGATGATGACCACCAGGGCACCGACGCCGGCGCCGAAGATCCAGCAGCCCTTGTGGGTGACCGGCGACGTGACCATGTCCGTGGCCATGAACCAGGCACCGATCATCAAGCCGCCCGAGAACAGCATGAACAGCGGCCCCGGGTAGGACGGGTTCAGCAGGTGCAGGACTTCCGAAAGCACGGCGACCGTGATGAAGATGCTGATGGGGATGCGCCAGTTCAGAAAGTTGCGGAGCGCCAGGTAGCCACCGCAGAGCGTGATGATGAGCGCCGACGTCTCGCCCGCCGATCCGCTGATCGTGCCCAGAAACAGGTCACGCACCGCCGTCGCCACACCCTCGAACTTCATGAGCCCCAGCGGCGTCGCTCCCGTCACCGTATCCGTCTGCCCCATCGCCATGAAGGGCAGAGACAGGTTCTCCACCTTGATGTCCCAGAAGCCGCCGCCACCTACCGGCCAGGTCGTGATCGCCACGGGGAACGCCGCCTGCAGGAAGGCGCGCCCCAGCAGGGCCGGATTGAAGATGTTCTGACCCAGCCCGCCGAAGATGAGCTTGCCGAAGGCGATGGCGACCACGACCCATCACGCAGCGAGCCCTTCGCGCCGAACACCCATTCCGTGAGCAGCGAGCCCAGCGTGGCCGAGAAGACCACCAGCAGCGCACCGAAGCCAAAAAAGTAGCCCGCCGCCGCGATCACAGGCACGAGGCTGCCCACCACGTTCCACATGATCCTCGGCGTGCTATCGGGCCCCTTGAGGTGGGGCGACGCCGTGACGAGCAGCTGCGGCAGCCTCATGCCGCCGCTTGTGCTTTGAGCCGCCCGATGGCGGTCCGTGTGACCTGGAACAGCTGTGACAGCGGGATGTTCGACGGGCAGACGTAGGAGCAGCAGCCGCAGAGCATGCAGTCCCAGATGTGATGCACCTCCGTCTCCTCGTAGCGGCCCGCCAGCGCCAGCTGACCCAAGAGCTGTGGGTTGAGGAAGACGGGGCAGGCATCCAGACAGTGCCCGCAGCGGATGCAGGGATACGTTTCTCTCGGCTTGGTCTCAGCGCGGCTGAGGACGATGACGCCGGTCGTGCCCTTCAGAATCGGCACATCCAGGCTCGCCTGCGGCGCGCCCATCATCGGGCCGCCGAACACGATCTCGTGCGCATCCTCCGTCAGGCCATCACAGGCGGCGATCAGGTCGCGGACCTTCGTGCCCACGGGCACGATCAAGTTGGATGGCCGCTTGATGCCCCGGCCACTAACGGTGACGATCCGTTCGATCAGCGGCAGGCCGGTCTCGAACACCTCGGCGATGGAGGCCGCCGAACCCACGTTCTGCACGACGACTCCGACATGCAGCGGCAGCTTGCCCGAGGGAACCTCACGTCCCAGCAGCGCCTCGATCAGCATCTTTTCGGCCCCCTGCGGGTACTTCACCGTCAGCGGATGCACCGTGACGTCGAGATCCGTGGGCAAGGTGGCCTGAATCGCCTCGACCGCGTCCGGTTTGTTCTTCTCGATGCCGATGATCACACGATCCACGCCCAGCGCCCGCATCATGATGCGGATCCCCAGATGCACCCGCTCCGGGAACTCCAACATGATGTGGTGATCGGTGGTCAGGTAGGGCTCGCACTCGGCACCGTTGATGAGGATGGTGTCGATGTGCACGTCCTTCGGTGGCGAGAGCTTCACGTGCGTGGGGAACGCGGCACCGCCGAGACCGACCACACCTGCGTCCTGGACCGCCTGCACGATGCCCGGTGGCGCGAGGTCCTCCCAGTGGGGAACGATGCGCGGCCTCGGTGCTTGCGCCGAATACGCGTCCACGGCGATCCGCACCGCAGGCTTATAGGTCCCGTCAGGGTGCGGCCACAGGTCGATGCCGGCGACCGTACCGCTTGCCGAGGCATGGACAGGTGACGAGATGAACCCGTCCGCCACACCCAGCTTGTCTCCCCGCTCCACCCGGTCACCTTCCGCGACGATCAGCCTTGCCGGCTTGCCGGTGTGCTGGCTGAGCGGCAGCACGACCTCGCTCGGGAACGGCATTCGCCGGATCCTCGCCCCGGCGCTCAGCTCCTTACGCTCGGGCGGATGAACTCCGTGCCTGAAGGTGAACCGTGGTGACATAGGACCCTCAGTTGAATGGCTCCGCCCGCTTCATCCACTTCTCGAGGTCCTTCTCCTTCGGGTTCAGCGGCGTACCCGGATGGATGATCCTGACCGGGCACCGCTCCGCCGCCATCACCAGCTCCTTGAACGTGCCGGCTCTCGGATCCTTGATGTACGCCTGCTTCTTGTCGTTGTAGGCGAACATCCTCTTGTTGATGTTCGTGCACTCGTGGCAGGTGGTGCAGCGAGCCATCTCGATGTACGGCTCCATCACCAGCCCGACTTCCTCTTCCGCCTCGGCCGCCGCCGGCGCCGCCGTGGCGACCGCCGGCCCCGCTACCGCCACCGCCCCCTCAGCGGCAGGCGCCGCGCCTACCGGCAGGTCGAGGCTCACCGCCGACACGCCCGCCATCCCCTGCGCTTCCTGTAGGATCTCGGCGACGGTGCGCCGGCCGTCGCCCGCGCGCAGCAGGCCCTCGGCCAGCCGCCGGGCCACGACGATCGGGTACTTCACCCTCAGGTCGGCGAGCTTCGCGTCGTACTCGGCACGCAGCTGGGCGGCCTTTTGCTCGAACTCGGCCTCCAGCTCCTCCTCCACCACGCTGCGCGCCTCGTCACCGACCTTGATCCCGGCCAGCTCGCGCAGCTGCCACCACAGGCGCAGGCGGTCCTCCGCCAGCTCGACGATCTCATCAGAGGCGATGAGCCGGTTCAGGCGCTTCTTGCCCTCGATGACATAGATGAACGGCGTCTGACCGTTCCGCTCCTCCTTCGGCAGCTTGACGTACTCGTGGAACGGGACCAGGTCCTCGTCTGACGCATCCGCGGGCACTGGCTTGAAATGCTTCTTGAAGCGCGCCTCGGAGGCCGCCCAGTCCCCGATGGTCAGTGGCAGCTCCATCATCTGCTCCTGACCCTCCTCGTCCACGTAGCTCAGCTCGTAGGCCGGCCAGTCCTCCTCTGGCTCCGGATTCCCGTCCAGGTTCAGACATTCGCTCCAGGTGTAGCCGTCGTCGGGATCGAAGACCATGAACGGGAAGGCCCGGCTCTCCAGCGACAGCTTGGCCGCGTGCATCGCCTGATCGTCGCCGAGTCCGTGCTCCGGTGGGCAGGGACAGTGCAGCAGGAAGATCGCCGGACGCCGGCTGTTCAGACCCTTGATCACACCGGCCAGCAGGTGCGACGGCAGAGCCTCCGACGACTGAAGTACGTAGGCGCCCCGGTGGGCCATGGAGATCAGCCCCATCTCCTTCCGCGTCTCCTCCTTGCCGTGCTGCGCCACCCCGAACGCGGCCATGTCGGAGACCTGACCGGTGAAGCCGCTGGTACACGCCTGACCACCCGTATTCGAGTAGACCTGCGTGTCCAGAACGATGATCCGGACCGGCTTACCGGAGGCCAGCAGACGTGACACGTTCTGGAAACCGATGTCGAACATGGCGCCGTCGCCACCCACGGCGAAGATCGGCGGGCACAGCTTGAACTCCTCGTCGCTGAACTGCCGCCAGTCGAACTGCGTGAGGAACGACTCGTGCACCGCCGGGTCGTACTCGCCTGCCAGCTCCAGCTCGGCCCGTCTGACTGCCCGGAACCCGTCGGCCATCTTCCGCATGTGCCCCTCGAAGATGCCAATCGCGATCGATGGCGCATCCTGGAACAGGTGGTTGGTCCAGGGGAACGGATACGGATTGAAGGGATAGGTGCTACCCCACACCGACGAGCAGCCGGTCGCGTTCGAGAAGCCTGTGACCGCGCGACCCCTGCCGCTCGGCCCCTCGGTGTAACGCCAGTGCAGGTCCTTCAGATCGCGAATCCTCTTGGCGATCCGCTTCACGTCCTCACGCTTCGAGTCCTCAAGCGGAATGTCCACCTCGTTGCCCGCCGCCGCCCCCACGGCATCGAGGTCGGCGTCGGCGGCCAGCAGCTCCCGCGCCTTGGCATCGAGCCGCGCGATCAGGTCCTCCAGCTTCTCGACGTGCTGCGCGACCCGTGGCTGCATGACGGCGTTCACCGCCGAAAGCACCAAGTGGATGGCCGTCTTCTCGCCGCAGCCCATGCACGAGCCATCGCCACCGAAGATCGAACGGTAGTTGCCCTTCTTCAGCAGCATGGATGACAGGACGCCAATGCCCTCATCCAGGTTGGCGATGTTGATGTAGCGGTCGTCGGTATCCGGGAGGTTCTCCCACAGCCTCCAGTTCCGACGCAGCTTCTCCACCACCTCCTCGTCCTGCCGGACGCTGATCAGTGCCTGGTCCGGGCAGACTTCGACACAGAGGTTGCAACCCTTGCAGGCGTCCGGATTCACGGTGATGGACAGAAGCCCGCCCGTGCCCTTCTCCTGCGACTCAGGCACGTCGAAGAACGGTGCCGCCTTGGCCAACGGGAACTCGTCGAGAGCCGAGTAGACCGGAGCGAACTCCGCATCCAATGCCGCTCGCCGCTCGGCATCCCAGTTCAGCTTCTCGACCACCGCCTTGTAGGCCTGCGACAGCACGTCGGAGAAGGTCCTGAAGGGTACGCCCCTCATGATCTTGTGCGACTCGCTGGCCAGCGGCCTCACGATCTGGCGCACGCGGTCGAACGATTTCCCGTTCTCGGCGGTCACGATCGCCGCCTCAATCACCTGCTCGACCGTGTTCACCAGGCCGGGGATCGCCGCGTCCGGGCAGATCGTCCAGCACTGGCTGCAGCCCGTGCACTTCTCGGGGATGAACTCCGGCACCTCGAAGCGCACATCGGTCATATCGCGGATCGTGCTGGTCGCCGCTGGGATCGCGCTGAGCGCCGCGAACGGGTCGGCAATCGGATCCTCACCGGTCTTGTACAGGTAAGCCACCTGCTCCCAGAAGCGGCCCGGGTTGCCGAAGCCGTCACGCCAGCCGGTCCCGTCGAGGATTGCCGGCATCTGCGGCGTCTGCCCCGTTTCGGCTCCCTCTACCTTCAGCTCCGAGTAGTCGAGCTCGACAACCTCGTCGAAGCCGCGACGGATCACCCGCACGTTGTCCTCAACGACTCGCTCGCCCAGCTTCCCGAACTTCTTCGTGAGCTGGCCCCTGATCCCCTCGAACAGTCTCTCCTCGTCCAGACCCTCACGCTCCATGAGCGGCGACACCTTGAAGAAGGCACCCATGAACGCGGCACCCTGCATGCGGTAACGCAGCTCCGGGTCCGTGGCCTCCTCCGTCGCGATCTTGAACGCGTCGACGCTGAAGACCTTGAGATTCCTCTCCTTGATCTCGCGCCGCGCACTTGCCGGGAACGTCTCCCACAGCTGCTCCGCCGGGAGATCGCTCTGGATGACGAACACGCCACCCTGCTTGAGCCCGGCTAGCGGGTTCGAGTGACGGAACACATTCGGATCCGGCGAGAGCACCACGTCCACGTGCTTGAGCTCGGCATTCAACCGGATCGGTTCTTTCGCCAGCGTGCCATAGAATGTGGTCGGCTGGCCCTTCTTCTCCGAGCCGTACTTCGGGTTCGCCTTGATGTGCCAACCCAGCAGCTCGAACGCCGTCATCGCCAGGTTCTTGCCCGTCGTGATCGCACCCCAACCACCGATCGAGTGGATGCGGATCGATATCGAGCCCTCCGGCATCAGGTCGAGATTACCCGCCGATTCGAGGGCCAGATGGGAGAGGTCCGGGTACGACTCGAGCAGCCGCTCTTGCCAGATCTGTAGCTTGGGCAAACGGGTGCCCTTGCGGATGAAATCGATGCCCAGATAGAAGAGCCGCTTGCCGAGCCCATCGGGCAGCATATTCTCCACCGCAGCCACGATGTCGCCCGGCTGCAGGTCGCGGCTCCCCATGCCGAACGCACCGGAGTAGAACTCGGGCACCTCGTCCGGCGCGATGGCAGGAATCCCAGCGTGCGGCAGCGCGCCGTTCCTCGCCCGGCCGTTTTCCACCGCCTTGCCCATCGCCGCGCGGACTTCCCGCAGTACCGGCAGATCCACGGCCAGCGGTTGATCGGTACGCTCCAGCACCGCGACGCCCGTCTTCCCCCTCAGCAGCTCGACCACGAGGTCCGCAGGGAATGGCCGGAACATGGTGAGGTTGAGCACGCCGACCTTGAGGCCGCGCGTCTCACGCAGGTAGTCGGCGACGGCCTCGGCGTTCCAGACCGCCGAGCCCTGTGCCACGATCACGTACTCGGCGTCCTCTACCCGGTAGCCGGAGGCACGGGCGTACCTGCGACCGGTCAGCTGGTAATACTCCTCCAGCGCCTGGTCGGCGAGCGCCTGGACATGGTCGAAGAAGAAGGGCCGCTGCGCCGCCACGCCCTGGGCGTAGCTGTCCTGGTTCTGCACCACCCCGATCATCGCCGGATAGTCCAGATCGAACATCTCGGGGATGCGGCGACGCTGCTCGCCGAACACCATCCGCTGGGCGGGAGTCGGCGATTCGATGATATCGGACGGATCGCCCAGGTACTCCTTCACCAGCTCGGGCTCGGGCAACATCACCGACTCGATCACGTGGCTGGTGAGGAACCCATCCTGAGCGACACGTTTTTGGCGAAGAACTGGATGAAGCCGGTGTCGTCCACCGCATGGTAGTCATCGTGTCCAGCGTGGACGTTGAGGGCGTGCTTGGTCATCGCTCGGGCAGCGATGTTGAGCACATACGTCAGCCGCTTGCCCACGGCGGCGTACAGCGACTCGTGCATGTACGCGATGCCCTGACCGCTCGAGAAGTTGGCCGCGCGAAGTCCGGTCATGCTCATGCCCGCGGTCACGCCAGCGGCAGCATGCTCTCCCTCGGGCTCGAAGAAGATGAGCTTGCGCCCGTTGACGTTCGTCTTCCCCGCAGCGACGGCGGCCGCCCAACCCTCTCCCATCTGCGACGACGGCGTGATCGGGTAGGCACCCGCGCCCTCGCTCGCATCGGTCTCCACCGTGACGAGCGCCTCGCTCCCATCGACGGCCACACGCGTTCCCGGATACTTCGGGGCGACCGGCTGCTCTTTCCCTTTCTTCCGCTTCATGCGACCTCACTCCCTGCAGGTTGGGGCATCTCAGTGAACTGCCGGCCTTCGACCCAGACGATGGCGCCCGTCGGGCACCGCTCGATGGCCTTCGGGTCCGCGAGCTCGTTCTTGCTGTAGTCAATCACCGCGAGGCCGTTCTTGATCTCGATCAGCCCGGGCGCGGCGTCCGACGCGCACAGGCCGCAACCGTTGCAGGCCACCTTGCAGAGGGCCTCGGCCTCATCGCCCTCGAGCAGGCTCTTGCACTGCACGATCAGCTTCTGGTCCACCGGCATGATCGTGAACAGATCGCGCGGGCACGCCTCCACGCAATCACCGCAGGCTGTGCATTTGTCCGGGATCACGACAGGCAGGCCGTACTCGTTCATGTAGATGGCATCGTAGTCGCAGGCCCGCTCGCAGTCGTCGAGCCCGAGGCACGACCAGGCGCAACCCTTGCCGCCGCCGGCGACGGCGGCCGCCGCGCCGCAGGTCTCCAGCCCAATGTACTCGGCCTGGCGAATCGACACGTGCGAGCCGCCGGCACACAGTAGCCGGGCTACCCGTTTCACCGCCTCCCCGGCCTCCACCCCGAGGTAGTCCGCGATGTCGACGATGTCATCGGCGCTCAGCTGCGTGCACTGTGCCGGCTGCCGCGACCCGCCCACAAGCTCCTCGGCAAAGGCCCGACAGCCCGCCGCACCACAGGCGCCGCAGTTCGTCCCCGGCAGCATGTCTACCACCGCATCGATGCGCGGATCCTCCCAAACCCTCAGCTTCTTGTTGGCCAGAGCGATGAGGATCGCGAACGTCAGTGCGACGCCGCCCAAAATGGCCACCGAAATGAGGATCGTCGCCAGGGTCATCGCGTCTACCCGGTATTGCTCAGATCGGCCTGGCTCAGCAGCCACGCCGCCAGCTTGTCCACCTGACTCGCCACCGTACCGGCAGGGGCCCCGCCCTCCCCCGCTGCACCCCCGGCGACGGCGGCCTCGGCACCCGGCGCCTCCGCCAGATCCAGTAACTGCTCTAATTCTTCCTTTTGTTGACTGATACTCATCCCGCCGACCCGGTGTCTCGCACCCTTCTCCGGGATCCGCAGCAGCTCGATGCGCTCCCAGGGATGCTGGCCCCGCGTCGGGTCATGGATAAACTCGGCCGCGCCCTCCGGTACGAGGGCCGCGACGCCCGGCCCCGCGAACTCCGAGAACCGATCCAGCCCCTGCTCACCGGCAGTCTGCAGGACGAAGGTGGACGGCGTGATCAGCCGCACGAGGGGCGCCGGCGCCGTTTCGCCGGTGACGACCAGCACGATCTTCACGGCGCCATCCAGGAACTCGGCCAGGTCGCCGGCGTGAAGGTCGGCACCGTCCACCTCGACCAGCAGGGGCGGCGCGACCCGGCGCTCCCCCTCGTTCCAGCGCTCGAACCCCAGGGGATCGAGCAGCCCGCTCTCGTTGCCGGAGCCCAGGCGCCCTGTCGTGGCCATACCGGCGACCCGTGCGGCGGCGAAGCCTCGTCCCATCTCCGCCAAGCGGCCGGCCACCGCGTCCCGCAGCCGGCCGCCGGGCTTCACCTTCACGTAGAACAGGTCATCTTCGCCGGCGGCCAAGACGCGCAGGATGTCAAAGGCCTTTTCCACCTTCTGCAACGCGCCCACATCCTCGCTGGCACCGTCAGCGGTGACACGGGCAAACCGCTCGAAGTCGACGAGCCCCGCGGCAAACTGGCCCAGCCCCGCTGCCACCCCGCTCAGTCCGGCACCTTGCTTCGACTCATGAGTCTGAAGGTAGCCCCGCACTTCCTCTACGGTCGTGACCACCGCCGAGCGATACCGCTCGATCGGGCCCGCGAGGGCCCGCAACGCCACCTCGGTCTTTAGGTCAGACGGCATAACGATCGAACTCCTCGTTCAGGAGCTTCACTTTCTCTTCCGCCGTGCGTGCCGGCAGCCGACGGATCTCCTCGTAGACCGGCACGTCCTCGTTCCGGTAGAAGACGCCCACACGAATACGATCGCTGGGCTCAGCGAGCCGGCGAGCCGCATCTATGTCGCGCGGATTGTGAATGATCTTGTTCTTGTAAATCTGATCGAGGTCCGGCACGTTCAGGCCATCGTCGTGGATCAGCAGCTCGATCAGATCGGGCGAGCGGACGGCGGCCTCGTAGATCGCCGCCGTATACACCGGGCAACGCTGCAGGACGCGCACGAAGCCCAATCCCTTGTGATGGTAGGCCGCCTTCAGCGTCTCATAGAGGTGCGCCGGGACCCACTCCGCCGTCTGCGCGACGAACGAGACGTTCGTCATCCCGAGGGTGATCTGCAGCGGATTGAGCGGCTGCAGGTAGCTACCCAGCGGCTGCGTGTTGCTTGGGAACTTGTGAGGTGTCGTCGGGGACGTCTGCCCCTTCGTCAGCCCGTACATGTTGTTGTCCAACAGCAGCGCGACCATGTTCGGGTTGTAGCGGACCGTGTGGACCCAGTGGCCGGCGCCGATCGAGCAGCAGTCCCCATCCCCCATCGTCACGAAGACATCCAGCTCGGGCCGCTCCAGTTTGATTCCCAGAGCCACCGGCAGCGCCCGCCCGTGCAGGCCATGGAACCCGTAGGTCTTCACATAGTGGGGAAAGCGGCTCGAGCAGCCGATCCCCGACACGAAGACCGTGGTCTCGGGCTTGAGCTGCTCCTCTTCCAGTAGCCGCTGAACCGCGGTCAGGATGCTGTGATCTCCGCACCCCGGACACCAGCGCGCGACGGCGCCCTGGTAGTCGTCCATCTCGAAGTGGCGCTCGTCAACAACGCCACAGCTGAGCAGCGAGCATCCGTAGTGCGTCATACCCCCACTCCCATCGCGAGTCTCTGGCGAATCGCGTTCAGAATATTGCCGGGCCGCAGCGGCTGCCCCGGCACGCGCGACCAGCAATCCACATCGACCAGCGTGTTCTCGCGCAGTAACCGACAGAGCTGCGCCCGGCGCCGGTTTTCCTCCGTGATGTACGGGTCGTTCTGGTCGTCGCTGTAGTTGAGCTCCACCGTCATCACCCGCTCGAAGCGGCTGAAGATGTCCTTGAGGCCGCCGGGCAAAGGTGACAGGAACGTGAGGTGGCAAGACGAGACCGCAAGACCCTCGGCCCGCGCCCGGTCCACCGCCTCCTCGATCGCACCCCTCGTGCTACCCCAGCCCACGACCAGCAGATCACCCGAGTCGGCTCCGTGGATTGCCGGCGGCAGCAGCGTCTGCTGCAGAACAGCCATCTTGCGGCTCCGCATCTGACAGCCGCGCTGATGGCTGTCCGGATCATAGGCGACCTTACTCCACTCGTTGTGCGCGAGCCCGGTGGCCGTGAACATGCCGCCCAGCTGACCAGGGACACGCCGCGGCGCCAGCCCGGTCTGCGGGTCCCAGTCGTAGGCCGGCTGGTCCTCCGGCACCGGGGCTAGGCTGATCGGTGCCTGCTGCCAGCGCGGATCCAGCTGCGGCCGCGGGAAGGGCTGCACACCCGTCGCCAGGTTCGCGTCGGTCATCACGATGACCACGGTCCGGAATGCCTCGGCGATCCGGCGGGCGGTGATCATGCTATGGAAACACTCCTCGATGGTCGCCGGCGCCATGACCACGTGCGGCGCGTCGCCGTGCTGACCGAAGCAGGCCGTCAACAGGTCCGACTGCTCCGCTTTCGTCGGCAGCCCCGTGCTCGGGCCACCCCGCTGGACGTCCACCACCACCAGCGGCACCTCGAGCATTACTGCCAGACCGATGAACTCCTGCTTCAGCGACAGTCCGGGACCCGACGTGATCGTGAACGCCACCTTCCCAGCCCAGGAGGCGCCGATCGCCGCGCCCACCGCGGCGATCTCGTCCTCGGCTTGGTGAACCACGCCCCCGAGCTTGTGGAACGCCTCGCCCAGGTAGTGGGAGGCAGCGGTGGCCGGCGTGATCGGGTACATCGCGCATAGCTCCATCCCGGATGCCATGCCGCCCATGCCGATGGCCTCGTTCCCGTTCATCACCAACATCGGCTGCTCCGACGGCACCGTGGGCACCTGGACACGGAAGTCGAGGTTCCTCTCCGCCCACGCGTATCCCGCCTCCAGCAGATCCACGTTCCGCTGGTAGATCTCCTCCCCCTTCTTACGGAACTGATGCGCGATCTGCGCCTTGATCAGCTCGCGATCCCGGTCGTAGATCCAGGCGAGCATGCCCAAGGCAAACATGTTCTTACCGCGGCGCGGGTCATCCACGATCTTGAGGCACTCCTCCTCCATCGGAACCTCGATAATCCGATAGTCCCGCTTGGAGAGCTCCTCCAGACCCTCCTGCCACTGCCGCTGGATATCCTCGTCCGGGTGCGTCGCCCACATGTTCTCCAGCAGGACGATCGCGTCATCCGCCAGCGCACCCAGCTCGATCCGTCCCAGCAGCACCTGCTCGTTGAATGCCACCACCAGGTCCGTCGAGTCGCCCCAGTTGCTGATCTCCTCAGTGCCGAAACGGACGCGGTTGCCGCTGCCGCCCGTCTTGGTCCGAGCCGGCGGCTGAATCTCCGCCGGGATGATCTCCACGGTCCAGGCGCCATTACCCATCTTCGCGCAGACCGCCCCGAAGATCTGACCGCATTTCTGGGCCCCTTCACCCGAGTCGGAGACGATCTCCACCGTGTGCTCCGGCACCCGGATGATCTTCGGCCCCTTCCGCTCCCCGCGCTTGCGGGCGCCCTTCTTCTTGCCTGTTGTGCGCGCTCTCGTCGCCACAGTGACCTCGACTGGTTCTCTCTCACCGGTCAACCGGTGACCGCCGCCAGCGACACCCTATCCGGGCACCATCTGGCGTGTTCCGTGCCATGAAATCACGGCCGAGCCAACGACCGTAACCCCTTGCAGAACAAGAGGTTTGCCCCTAAAATCGTCGCAAAGCTAACCCTTTGATACCCACGCGGGGGCGTTATGTCCCAGTAGCGGACTTCCCCCCTAGCTCAAAACCGGCCCACCGCTGCTCAGCGCGGTTCCACACAGCGACGCAGCAACATCAACATCGCGGCGGCCTGGCAATGCAGCGGATACCGTCGATCCGACATCACCCAGCGCAACCCCGTGGAGTGGATCACCGCGATCGCCATGTCGGCCAGCAGATCGGGCCGCGTCAGGTGATCCTGCCCCGTGCACCCACACTGGCGAAAGAGCTGTGACAGCCGCCAGCGCAGCAGGTCGCGAGTCGCGTCCACCTCATTGCGGCTGTCCGCAGAAATCCGCAACGCCTGACCGCTCAGAATCAGCAGCGGAGCACCGGCCGCCTCCTCCAGGAACGACAGCACGCTCATCACCAGACCCAACAACTCCTCCCAGGGGCCGCCGTTCCCCCGGAAACCCGCCACACGCTGCCCCAGTGTCTCCGCCAGATGGCGGACCGCCTCGGAGAGTATCTCGTCCTTTGACGCGAAGTGGCGGAACAGTGTGGCCTCCGAGACACCCACGCGCTGCGCCAGCGCCGAGGTCGTCCACGCATGCACGCCGTTCTCGGCGATGATCGCCAGCGTCGCCTCCACGATCTCGGATCGCCGCTCAGCCCGCGACTTGTGCCGGCGCGGCTCCCCCCTGACCGCCACGCCGGAGACCGGCAGGGCGCGATCGCTACTCACGGCTGCCCCGATTGGGACATTCTGCCCCGTCCGCAGCCACGCGAACCCGCTTCCCGGCGCACGGACCACGCGATCTCCCTGGCCCCGTCTGCCTTGAAATCAAAGCAATTACCAGCTCCTACCCCGATTTAGCCCCCGTCTTGGGAGGCTAGTAGTGAATACTCACTTTCGAGCGAGTTGCAAGATCGCGGCCACCTGGCCCATGCGGCAGGCCCCCATCGACCCCGCTCTTGCTCGAGCCTCTGCCGCCGCCTATCGTGGCGGCGGACCCAGCTGATGATTCGATACCGCATCGCCCTCGCCCTCGTCTTTCTCACCCTGGCGGCCATCCGCTACGGGCTCAACCCGCCGATTGACCTGCTGGTGGTCTGGATCCTGGGCACCTGGCTCGTGCTCGCGGCGATCTTCATCCGCCTGCAGCCGCGACAGGAAGCACCTGCGTGCCTGTCAGTCTTACTCCGTCTCGGCTTTTTCCTTTACGAGACCTCGGCGATCGTCCTGGCCATGCAGCGATTGGGCGGGACCGGTTGGCTGACCATCCTGCTGTTGCTCTACCCAACGCTGGAACTGAACCGGCTCTACCCGGGCCAAACGGGCAGGGTGGGATCTACCCTGGCGACGGCGGCCTGCACGGCAATAGTCGGCGTAGAGGCTCTCGGCTGGATTCCGCACGACCCCTTCTTCACGGTGGCAGACCCGCTCTATCGCGAACCCCTCTACGTCCTCGCCGTTCTGGTGGTCGCCGCCGCTGCGCTTGTGGTTCTGCCGGCCTGGACCGCTGGCAGCGACTCGCTCGCGCGGGAGTCTCAGTCTGCACCACGCTCGTAGACCGACACGTGCGACGTGCTGGCCGCTGTGAAGGGCTCGCGCCGCCAGCCGCCCCAGCGCTCTCGCAGCTGCAGGCCCGCCAGGCGTGCCATCAGATCCAGCTCCGAGGGCCAGGCGTAGCGCGTCACGAGGGGATAGAACCTGATGCCCTGCTCGGACACGAGCACGTGCCGAGTCACCACACGCTGGTGAACCGGGTCGTGCCGAGAAGCCTCCACCCGCACACCATCGGACTCGATAGCTTCCAGCGCCAGACGCTGCCCGCGATCGAAGCGGCCCAGGTCGGGAACGAAGGCGTCGAAGACGAACAGCCCGCCGTGCGCGAGCTTCCCGGCCACGTTCCGGAAACAGCGTAGCTGATCCTCTTGGGTGGTGAGCGCGAAGATCGTGTTGAACACGATGAAAATGAGCGAGAACTCGCCTGCCACGCCCACGTCGGCGAAGTCAGCGATCGTTAGCGGGATGCGATCGCCGCCCCGCTTGGCACGGAGTTTCGCCGCCATCGCGGGTGAGGCATCGATGCCGTGCACCTCGACACCCCGCTCCTGTAGCGGCAACGCGACCCTCCCCGTACCGATGCCGAGCTCGAGGACAGGCCCCGGCCCGGCCAGCTCCGCCAGACGCTCGACCACCGCGTCCCTTTCGAGTCCCACGTACCACTCGTCGTAGACGTCCGCGATGTGCTCACCGTAAGTGGAGGCATCGTAGTCTCCCACCGCTCCTCTCCTTTCACTCATATTGTCCAACCCGCAAACCGTCGCCCTCCTGACCCGGCCTGGCCCATGCTGACTTGCAGGTGTAAAGTACCCTCGGAGGTGACAGCTTGGCGACGACGCTGGCTGAAGTACTCGACAGCCGCACGCGGCCCGGTGAGCTGTACACGCGCCGGGAAGACGGCGCTGTGCGCTGCCACGCCTGCGGCCTGCGTTGCCTGATCCGCGAGGGTCGCCGCGGCGTCTGTCGGGTCCGCTTCAACGACGGTGGTACACTGAAGGTTCCGTGGAATTACGTGGTCGCCCTGCAGTGCGATCCGACGGAAAAGAAGCCGCTCTTTCACGTCCTTCCAGGATCGGGTGCGGTCACCTTCGGCATGTTGGGTTGTGACCTGCACTGCGACTACTGCCAGAACTGGCTCACCTCGCAGGCGCTTCGCGATGAGCAGGCGGGTGTAGGGCCGGTGGACGTTACGGCCGACGAGATCGTGAAGCTCGCGCAGCGGCACGCCGCCCGGCTGGTCGTCTCCTCCTACAACGAGCCCCTCATCACTACGGAGTGGGCAGTCGAGATCTTCAAGCACGCGAAGGCAGAGGGTCTGCGTACGGCATTCGTCTCGAACGGGAACGGGACCCCGGAAGTGGTGGACTACCTGCGGCCGTGGCTCGACGTGTTCAAGATCGATCTCAAGACCATGAGTGACCGCAACTACCGGAAATTGGGCGGCGTGCTCGCTCACGTTCTCGACACCATCCGTCGGGTCTACGAGCGAGGTTTCTGGGTCGAGATCGTCACACTCGTTGTCCCGGGCTTCAACGATTCGGACGCTGAGCTCCGCGAGACCGCCAGCTTCATCGCCTCCGTCTCACCCGACATCCCCTGGCATGTCACCGCCTTCCGCCCCGACTACAAGATGCGCGACGCGGCGAATACGACACCTGAGGACTTGAAGCGCGCCGCGGAGATCGGACGTCACGCCGGCCTCAACTTCGTCTACGCCGGCAACCTGCCGGGGATGGTGGATGGTCTCGAGAACACCTACTGTCCAGGCTGCAACCGGCTGCTGATCGAGCGGATTGGCTACTTCATCCGGCGGGACGAACTGAGCGGGAACGGCGGGGCTTGTCCGGCCTGCGGGCGCGCGCTGCCCGGTATCTGGAGCAGCGCGGCGGACGAGCCTAGACCCTTATCACCCTTCCGTAGTTCTTGTGGTTGAGGTCGAGACCCGTCCAACGCTCGATGGCTGACAGGACCCGATACTTCCGGCGCTCATCCTTCTGGAGCTCGCGTCGCCGCAGCCCCGGTGGATCCACGGCTCTCAGACCGTCCCGCCAGTCCATCCCCGCGATCCGCTCCCGCATCACCGCGGGGTGCGTGCCCGGGTAGACCGGCAGCCGGCCCAGCGGGCCGAAGTCCATCTCCAGCACGCCCTCGTAGAGCGACTCCACGACCTCCCGTCCCTTGCGGTGAGCTAGAAACTCCTTGTTCTTGGCCTGCATCAAGCCAGGAGGTCGCACCCAACCGTAGTGAAACACCCGGGCGCCCGCGTGGGCCACAGAAAGCCTGCGCTCGTCGGGATAGCGGAAAGACTGGGCGTCCCGCACCGATCTGATACCCAGCCCGTTGCGGATGATACGGATCTCCTTCCGGTACCAGCCGTGGCTCGTCTGATAGTGCTCGTAGTCGCCAAAGAAGTGGAGGTAGTCGAACAACAGACCTTCCACCCGACGATCGTTCAGCAGCTGCTCGCAGCGCGCCCGGATCACGGGCAGATCGTCCTCGTGCACGACCTCGTCCGCCTGCACGTAGAAACACCAGTCGCCACCACACTGATCCAGTGCGACGTTGGTCAGCTGGCTGTAGGCGCGCGCACCCAACCCTTCATCCCAGCTGGCCTCAACGATCCGTAGGCGCTGGTCTCCGATCGACTCCACAATCTCGCGCGTTGTGTCATCAGCATCGCCCTCGGCCAGCGCGAGCACGAACTCGTCTACGATCGGCAGGATGGAGAGAATCGCCTCCTTGATCGGGTAGTAGAGCTTCACCGCGTTCCTGGCGAAGCAGAACCCCGAGATTCGCATCCCTCCCACCTCAGACGCCTGGTCTCTGCCCTGCGCTCTCCTCTTGGACCGCTCCATCGGCTTCACCCTCCGCGTGACCGATTCTATCGCCGCAGGCCCCCGCGTGCCACCTGGGTTGCGGCGCGCTTCTTGCCCGCTTCGCCCCGGACCGTCAGGTCCGGCCGCCAAAAGAGGCTTTTCAATCCATCCGGCAAGCGCGCTACGTTGGCGAGAGACACCACCCCTGGTCGCCGACTGCCGGACACTATAGTCTAGTCGCGACCAGAGACGGCTTGTCCCGTTTTGTAACAGACTGCCCGTGAGGAGGCGGATATGGCAGGCATAGTCGGCTACGGCGCTTTCGTCCCCCGCAAGCGAATCAAGACGGAGGAGATCGCCCGCCAATGGGGCAAGGACCCGGAGACAATCCGCAGGGGGCTGCTGCTGGAGGAGAAGTCGGTGCCCAGCATCGACGAGGACACGATCACCATCTCCGTGGAAGCCGCCCGCGCGGCACTCGACCGGGCAGGCATCGACCCCGGCCGCATCGGCGCGCTCTACGTCGGCTCGGAGTCCCACCCGTACGCCGTGAAGCCGAGCGGCACCGTGGTGGCGGAGGCCCTGGGCATCGGCCCGGACGTCCACATCGCCGACTTCGAGTTCGCCTGCAAGGCCGGCACCGAGGCGATGTTCGTCGCGCTGGGCCTCGTCGAGTCCGGCCGCGTTGAGTACGCCCTGGCTATCGGCGCCGACACGTCACAGGGCGCACCGAACGACGCACTGGAATTCGCCGCCTCGGCGGGAGGCGCCGCCTTCATCTTCGGAAAGCGCGACAGCGTGGCCGACGTGATCGAGACTTACAACTACACCACGGACACGCCCGACTTCTGGCGGCGCGAAGGCGAGTTCTACCCGCGGCACGGCGGCCGCTTCACCGGCGAGCCCGCCTACTTCAAGCATGTGCTGGGGGCAAGCCGCGGGATTCTGAAGAAGACAGGCCTCAAGCCGTCGGACTTCCGCTTCGTTGTCTTCCACATGCCGAACGGGAAGTTCCCGATGTCGGCGGGCAAGGCCCTCGGCTTCAAGAGGGAGCAGATCGAGACCGGCTGGGTGGTTCCCACTATGGGCAACACCTACTCGGGCTCCTCGCCGACGGGTCTGGCGGCGATCTTGGATGTGGCGGAGCCCGGCGACCTGATCCTCATCACATCGTTCGGCTCGGGCGCCGGCAGCGACTCGTTCGTGCTCAAGGCGACGAAGCGCCTGCCGAAGGTCCGGGACCTGGCACCTACAGTCCGCTCGATGCTGGACGGGCCGCGCCAGTACGTGACTTACGGAGAATACGCGAAGTTGCGCGAGAAGATCATCGTCAACGAATAAGCGACACCCGGGAGAACGGCTGACCGAGAGGAGGAACGGATGCGCGAGGTCGCGATCGTTGGGGCCGGGATGACCCGGTTCGGCGAGCTCTGGGAGTCGAGCCTGCGCGACATGTTCGTGGAGGCGGCGGCCGGAGCACTGAACCACGCCGGCGCGGATCACCTGGATTCCCTCTACGTGGGCAACATGTCGGGCGGCCAGTTCGTGGGCCAGGAGCACCTGGGCGCTTTGATGGCCGATCACCTGGGCATGAGCGGCGTGCCCGCGTTGCACATAGAGACAGCCTGCGCCTCGGGCGGTGCCGCGCTGCGGCTCGCCTTTATGGAGGTGGCCTGCGGTATGAGCGACCTCGTCATGGCGGCAGGCATCGAGAAGATGACGGATGGCGCCGACGTAACGAACGTGCTGGCCACCGCCGCCGATCAGGAGCTCGAAGTCTACTACGGCGTCACCTTCCCCGGCCTCTACGCGATGATCGCCCGGGCACATATGCACAAGTATGGGACCACGGAAGAAGACATGTCCTGGGTGTCGGTGAAGAACCACCGTCACGGCGCCAAGAACGACAAGGCCCAGTTCCGCCGCGAGGTGACGCTAGAGGAGGTGATGTCGTCGTCCATGGTCGCCGAGCCGCTCCGGCTGCTGCATTGCTCGCCGGTGAGCGACGGGGCGGCCGCAGTGCTCCTCTGCCCGCTGGACCAGGCGAAGCGCTACACGGACCGCCCGGTCAAGATCATCGGGAGCGGCCTGGCCACGGACTCGCTGGCGCTGGCGCACCGTGAGGACCCGGCCTTCCTCGACGCCGTGGGTAAGTCGGCGGAGCGAGCCTATGAGATGGCCGGCATCGGGCCAAAGGACATCCAGCTCGCCGAGGTCCACGACTGCTTCTCCATCGCCGAGATCTGCTGCCTCGAGGCGCTGGGCTTCGTCGAGAAGGGCAGCGGTGGAAAGGCGGCACGGGAGGGCCTGACCGCTATCGGCGGTCGCATCCCGGTCAACACCAGCGGCGGCCTCAAGTCGAAGGGCCACCCCGTCGGTGCCACCGGGATCGCCCAGGCCATCGAGATCTTCCAGCAGCTACGCGGAGAGGGCGGCGAGCGGCAGGTCGAGAACGCGCGCATCGGCCTCGCCCAGAACATGGGTGGATCGGGAGCCAGCTCCGTGGTCCACATCTTCCAGGGGGTGTGATCATGCCGAGTCCCAGGTACTGGAGAGAGATCCCCAGCCGCTACCGCCTGGAGGCGAGTCGCTGCAAGGGCTGCGGGACGGTCGTCTTCCCCGCCCGCCACATCTGCCCGTCCTGCCGCGGAGGGGATTTGGACACGGTCAGGCTGTCGCGAAAGGGGAAGGTGATCACCTCCACCGTGATCCACGTCCCACCCGGCGACTTCCTCATGGAAGCGCCCTATGCCATGGCCCTGGTGGAGACCCCGGAAGGGGCTCGCTTGATGACGCAGGTCGTCGACTGCGATCCCGCCGCAGTGTTGCCGGGAATGGAGGTGAACCTCGAGTTCCGTCTCATCCGCAAGGAGGGCCACGGCGGCATCCTCTGCTATGGCCACAAGGCAGTGCCGACCGCCTAGCAGGTCGGTCCCAACGCGGGGGTCGTTCGATGCGTAAAGTGCAGGTCTGGGCCGAGCTCAGCGACGAGCACTACCGCGCCTACGAGCGCGAGGCGAAGCGGCAGGGGGTGACGGTGGAGCAACTGGTGCAGCAAACCGTCAACTGTCTACTGCGGGAGCTCGAGCAAGAGGAGGAGGACTGCACGGGCCCCGATCACTTCTTCAGCGTCTCGTAGCCGCGCGCGCCGCCTACCTGAAGCGCGAGATCCCCCGGTGGAGAATCCGCGCATCGAGGCCCGGATTGGGCGCCGTGTTCGTCCCGCTCGAAACGTGATGGAGCTTCAATCCCAGCGTGGCCGCCCAACCGGGCGCGATGCCGAGCTGCAGGCCGCCGCCGAATTCGAACGAGTAGTTGAGCTTAAGGGCCCCCGGGACAGGCATGTCTCGGGTAAAGCTGAGGAACCCAGCTGTGCCGCCGGCGTAGAGCCTCAGCCGTCTACTCCCCAAGCGGGACAGGCGCAGACCGATCGGTGAGAGGCCGAGAGCATAGACCGAACTCCGCTCCGCCGTCCTGGGAACCTCAACCATTCAGGTGTCCCGAGTTGGATCGTAGTGGACCTGGCCGGTCCTCGGGATCTCGGTCACCACCGCTAACGGGACAAGATCGAGCACGTACTCGAGCGCTAACTCCCGGCCCGCCAGCAGGACTTTCCCGTAGCGCAGCACCAGGATGTAGAACTCGCGCGCCATCGCACCACGGGGGGAAAGGTTGCCCGCCGGAGAATTCAACGAGATGCCAAACCATGCACCGAACTCGCTCATACCGCCGACGGGCCCTTCCGGCTCGTTGGCCCCCAGGCTGCCAGGCGCCGGCTGGGCCGGGGCGCGCCCCGCGCCAAAGACCGCACACAGCGCCAGCAAAGCGCCAACGACGCGAACCCACTTCACCCGCATCGCATTTGCCACCGAACTAGCGATGAACATCCGTGCTCGAGGTCACCGACTCCTTGTCCTCATCGCCGGGCGCCCTCTCCCACTCGTAGTCGCGCTCCATCACCCAACGCTCGAACCAGTCCAGCTCGACGTTCGCCTTGAACAGCCGATGCCGGAGCTCGCGCCAGCCGTGTCTCTCGCGCGGCGCGACATACAGGTGCGTCGGCACACCGTTGCTTCGCAGGGCCCGGTACAGCTCCACCGACTGCGGCATCGGGACCCGCGGGTCGTCCACACCGACCAGCACGATCGTCGGGGTCGTGACCTTGGCGATGTCGCTCAACGGCGAATTCTCCCAATACACGTCGATCGGCGCGCTCTCCTGCCACGGTGTGCCGCCGAACCACGGGGTCCGGTAGATGCGCACGTCGCTCTGCCCATACATAGAGATCCAGTTGACCGCGCCAGCACCCGACGACGCTGCTTTGAACCAGTCCGTGAACGTGATGATCTTGTTGGTCATATGGCCGCCCGCGCTCCAACCCATCTTCGCCATGCGCTCCCCGTCCACGAGACCCTGCTCGATCAAGTACTCCACCCCTGCCATCACGTCGAGGTGCGCGTTCTGGTAGTAGTGGCCCACCATGTCACGCAAGAAATCGTCCCCGTAACCGGTGCTACCCCGGTAATTGGGCTGCAACACGAAGTAGCCAAGCGCGGCCAGCTTCTGCACGTAGTCCCCCGCTGAGCCGAACGCGAACTTGTCAGACGAGGCCGGGCCCCCGTGGGTCTGCACGACCAGCGGGTACCTCTGCCCTTCCTGGTAGTCCAGCGGATAGTAGAGTAGCCCCTCGACCGTTACACCGTCTGCACCCTTCCACCGAATCGCCTCCTGCCGGGGCAGCTGGAACTCCTCGACGAGGTGGTCGAACACGTGAGTGATCCTCACGGGTCGAGCACGACGCCGCTCATCCAGGCGCCAGACGTCACCGGGATTCGTCCGCTCCGAGATCGAGAAGATGTGCCGCCTCAGCGACGGATAGTAGCTCCAGCCGCCCAGCGAATGATCGCCCTCGCTCAGCTGGCGATACTCGCCCGTCGAGACGTCCAGTTGGAAGAGATCGCGCCGCACGCCCGTGTTCGCCAGGAAGTAGATGGTTCGCCCATCCGCCGACCAGCTGGCCCCGTTGACCTCGTACGGGCAGCCGGGCATCAGCTCCCGTGGATCGCCGCCCGCTGTCGGCACGATGAACAGGTTGTCATTGTAGTAGGACTCGAACTCCCCGTTCGCCGAAGTCGTGAACAACACCCAAGCTCCATCTGGCGACAGCTCCTCGCCGTACTCGGCGACCGAGTTGTCGGTCAGCTGCCGACTCTCCCCGGTCCTCAGGACCATGACCCACAGCTCGCTCTCGTCCCAGTCATCGAAGAGGGGCGACGGTCCCCGTCGATGGACAACCATCTCACCGTCCCGGGAGAGCTCATAGGACAGCACCGAATAACCCCCCTCAGTCACTCGCTCCTCCTCGCCCGACTCGACGGAGACGCGCCAGAGATGCACCTGACGGTAGTCCTCGTCGAAGGCGTAGACGTCGTTCTTCTTCTCCTCCCGCGCCTTCTGCTCCTCGGACTTCTCGTCGCTCGCGCAGAAGTAGATCCAGGCGCCGTCCGGCGACCATGAGATCTCGGACACCCCCGTCTCGTGCTCGCTCAGAGGGTAAGCTTCACCGCCAACGACCCTCAGCAGATAGACCTGGTTGCCCTCATCCTCACCCCGCTCGGCCAGAAAGGCGATGAACTCGCCGTCCGGTGACCAGCGCGGGCTGCCCTCCCCGTCCTCGCCGTGCGTGAGCTGAAGCGTGTTACCGCCGTCCGCATCCACCCGCCAGATATGGCTGACCGTTTGGTTCTTCTCCCAGTCGGCCTCGCTGAGCACGTAGAGCAGCTGCAAGCCGTCCGGCGACAGCTGTGGATCGTATAGCGACGGAACGTTGATCAGGTCTACGATCGTCATCGGACGCCGCTCCTGCGCGGCGGCGCGCGAAGGCGACAACGCCACGAGGATGATCCCCAATGCCGCTGTGAAAGCGATCCGCGCCGCCCGCGCTCGCACCACGGCTCCGCAGGAATGGACTGCTGGTCTCATGAGAAGGCTCCCGCTCTAGAAGGCTTGGTGTTCTGTCCGCGCGATGATCTCGTCTTGCAGCACTTCACCGAGATCGCAGAAGTAGTCGCTGTAGCCCGCCACTCGCACGATGAGGTCACGGTACTTCTGCGGCTCCCGCTGCGCCGCCCGCAGGGTCTCGGCGTCCACCACGTTGAACTGCACGTGATGGCCGTCGAGCCTGAAAAAGGACCGCACCAGATGGACGAACTTGTCCAACCCGTGTTCCCCATCCAGCAGGGACGGCGTCAGCTTCTGATTGAGCAGCGTACCGCCGGTACGAGCATGATCCATCTTGGCCACGGACCTCAGCACCGCCGTCGGTCCGCGCCGATCGGCGCCCTGGACCGGTGAAATGCCTTCGGACAGCGGCTGACCCGCTTTGCGACCGTCCGCTGTCGCCTGCACCACCGAGCCGAAGTAGATGTGACAGGTCGTGGGCAGCAGGTTGATGTGGTAGCGGCCGCCCTTGGTGTTCGGCCGCCCGTCGACCGCCTCGATCAGCAGCAACTGCCGCAGCCTCTCGTGCCCCTCGAAGTCGGCGCGCAACGCGTCGAGCAACTCCGTCATACTGAAGGTCTTCTGATCGAAGACGTGGTACCTGACGGCGCTCACCGCGTCGCTGATGGTGCCCAGACCTACACCCTGGATGTACGAGGTGTTGTAGCGGGCACCGCCGTCGTGGTAGTCCCTACCCCTCTTGATGCAATCGTCGATCACCAATGACAGGAACGGCGTCGGGATGTGCGTCGCCCACAGCCGCTCGATGACGTTGTTCCCGCGCACCTTGATATCCACGAAGTGGCGCAGCTGCCTCCTGTAGGCGTCCAGCAGCTCGTCGAAGCTCCCGAATGCAGCGGGATCCCCCGTCTCGATGCCGATATTCTTGCCCGTCCGCGGATCGACGCCGTTGTGGAGCGTGATCTCGAAGACCTTCGGCATGTTGAAGTAGCCGGTGAGGTTGTAATTCTCCTTGCCGAAAGCACCTACCTCCACGCAGCCGCTGGACCCCCCGGCTCGGGCATCTTCCACGGACTTGCCCTGCCGCACCAGCTCCTGGACGATGAGATCGGCGTTGAAGATGGACGGCTGCCCGAAGCCCGTGCGTATGATCTTGGCGGCTCGCTTGAGGAAGCGGTCGGGGTTCTTCTTGCTGAGCTGGACCGACGAGCTCGGCTGCACCAGGCGCATCTCCTCGATCACGTCGAGGATCAGGTAGGTCAGTTCGTTCACCGCATCCGACCCGTCGGCCTTCACGCCACCCAGGTTGATCTGGGCGAAGTCGGTGTACGTGCTGCTCTCCTCGGCTGTGACACCGACCTTCGGTGGCGCTGGTTGGTTGTTGAACTTGATCCAGAAGCACTGGAGCAGCTCCCGCGCCTCTGCCTCGGTCAGCATTCCCTGGTCCAGACCCTCGCGATAGAACGGGTAGAGATGCTGATCCAGGTGCCCAGGGTTGAATGCGTCCCAGGTGTTGAGCTCCGTGATGACACCCAGGTGCACGAACCAGTAGTACTGCAACGCCTCCCAGAAATCTCGCGGCGCCTGCGCCGGTACGTGTCGACAGATCTCCGCGATACGCAGCAGCTCTTGCTTTCGCTGCTCATCGGTCTCCTGCGCCGCCAGCTCCTGCGCTCTCTGGGCGTGGCGTTCCGCGTAGCGGATCAGCGCGTCGGCACAGATGTCCATCGCCACCAGCTCTTGCTGCTTGCTGTAGGCGTCGGGATCGTTCAGCCAGTCGAGGCCCGCCAGGCTGTCCCGAATGTCCGCCCTCAAGTCGAGGAACCCTCTCCGGTAAATCTTGTCGTCGAGAACGGTGTGACCCGGGGCCCGCTGCTCCATGAACTCGGTGAAAATTCCGGCCTCGTAGGCATCCTTCCAGGCGTCCGTCATCTGCTGGAAGATCAGGTCGCGGATCGAACGACCTCTCCAGAACGGTATGAAGCGGTCGCGATACAGCGAGCGCGTCTCGTCATCGACCGCGAACGACACCTTCTCACGCGTGTCGAGCACGTCGAGGTCCTCGAGGCTGTGGCAGCAGACCTCCGGGTAGGTCGGCGTGGCTTTGGGCGCCGGGCCGCGCTCTCCCACGATGAGCTCGCCCTCCAGAATGTAGATCGCCTTATTGTCCATCAGATGACGGAAGGCAAGGGCGCGGCGCAGCGGGGCCGAGACAGCCCCGATGTCCTGTTCGTAGAAGTCAGTGATCAGCCTTGCACGCTCAGCGGAGACGTAGGGCTTCGCTTCCAAGCTAACCTGTCGCAGTCGCGCCACTCGCTCGCTCACGCCCATTCCTCTTCGCCCCTTACAGTGACACGAAGACCATAGCCCCTCAGCTGCTCGACGACCGCGCCGAGGCCGTCCCGGGAGGGCGGCTCCAGGTCCGGCATCCGATACTCTCGATCCAGCCGCACGTACTTGTCGACACCCATGCGGTGATACGGCAGGATATCCACCGGATAGAGTACCGCAAGCGAGGACAGAAACTCGCCGGTGGCCCCGACGTTGTCGCCGTCATCGTTGATCCCCGGCAGCAGGGGGAAACGCACCACGACCGAGGCGCTCTGTCCAGATAGCCAACGTAAGTTGTCGTGGATCAGCGCAACGCTGACCCCGGTGAACTCCCGGTGCCGCTCTTCGCTCATCAACTTCAGGTCGTAGAGGAAGAGATCAACGTGTCGGGCGATCCGGCGGAACACACCGGGCGCGGCATAGCCGCTCGTGTCCAGGGCGGTCCGGATCCCACGTTCCCTGCACGCGCGCAGCAAGGCGAGCAGGAAGGTCGGCTGAGCTAAGGGCTCACCGCCGGAAAACGTGACTCCCCCGCCGGACTGATCGTAATAGACCACGTCCTGCTCGATCTCCGCCATCACCTCGTTCACGCTTACTTCCCTGCCAGCCAGCTCCAGCGCGCCGGGCAGGCACACGTCCACGCAGGCGCCGCATAGATCGCAGCGATACCTATCGATCTGCACCGCTTCCTCGCTCAGCGAGATCGCGTCTCTCGGGCAGTATTCCACACAGTCGCCGCAGCGATTGCAGCGCCCACTGCGCAGCAACAGCTCGACCTCCGTACTCTGGCCCTCCGGGTTGTGGCACAACCAGCAGCCGAGGGGACACCCCTTCAGAAACACCGTAGTGCGAACGCCCGGACCATCGTGGATGGCGAACTTCTTGATATCGAAGATCGTGCCCGTGCTCAAAGCGTCACCGGTCTGCCCTTCTGAATGCCTCCGTCCACAGTGCACTCATACTTACGATCGGCGACTCGGATTCTCAAGCGCCGACCACCGGGTCCCGCGAGCGAGCTCGCACCCGAATGCTACGAGCCGCGAACCTAGGACGGCTCGAATCTCCACTTCGGGACGCCACGCCCCGGCGTCCAGGGCGCGCCCGCTGCCTCGAGCGCGCCGCTCAGCTCACTCACCTCGACCTCCACCAGGGCGTGCAGATCCTCAAGGACGCTCTCGAACGCGCGGCCGGCGATCTCGTAGTTCCGCCGATGCGTGGTCGTCGGCGCCGAGCTGTTCCAGAACCCGCCCACCACGCGCTGCAGCCGGTCGCTGATCGAGAGCGGCGCGTACTCGTACCGGTCCGTCACCGTCTCGTCCCCCGTGAGCTGAACGCGGATGTCGGCCAGGCGGTCCTGAAGCTGCCTGACCCGCTGGAAGAGGGCGGGATCGGCTTCCGGCGCATCCATCAGCGCCCGCCTGACGTACTCGAGCTGCTCGGCCGTCTCATGGACGACCCGATTCGCGCCCAGCACGGCTCGCTGCAGGCGTCCGACCTTCTGCTGGAAAGCCAGTAGCGCCTGCTTGTCGGCGGCGGCCAGCGTCGCCAGCCCCAGCGGCTTCGCCTCGAAGCGCTGCGGCTCACCGAGTGCCGTGACCACGCCGTCCACCAGCTTAGCGAGCGTCACCGTGTAGGTGCCGGGCACCGCCATGGGGCCCGAGCCGCCGCCGTCGAGCCGCGACGGTGTGAACGCCGGATAGCGAAGGTCCCAGGCGACCCGATGAAACCCCGCGCCCGTCGGCCCCGTGATGCGACGCACGACGTTCCCCTCCCCGTCGGTCACCGTGAGAATGATGGCGGGCTCGTCCTCACGATCCTCCGCCCGTAGCTCGTCCCAGCTCGGGTAGTGGACCGGCTTCCCTTCCCTGCGCAGCTGCCGTTCCCGCTCCTGACGCCGCTCACGGCGGCTCTTCAGCGCCTCGCGCAGGTAGTAGGTGAAGACGGCCCCGAACGGCGGGTTGGGCGCTGTGTACAAGGCGTGCCCCTGCACACCCCTGGCGCCGCGCCCGCCCAGTGGCTCCGACTCGATGTACATCCACGCGTCCTTCACGGGGAACAGCTGCGCCTCCTGCGCCAGCAGTTCCTCGCTGACCTCACGTAACGGTGTGTAGTCGTCCAAGATGAAGAAGCCGCGCCCGAAGGAAGCGGCCACGAGGTCGTTCTCCCGGCGCTGGATCTCCAGGTCACGGATCGCGATGGTCGGCATCCCGCCGCTGAGCTCGATCCAGTGCCTGCCGCCGTCGATCGTAAAGAACAGACCGAACTCCGTACCCGCGAACAGCAGGTTCGGGCTCGCGTGATCCTCGACGATCGACCAGGAGATATGGCGATCCGGAAGGTCGCCGGTGGCGGACCTCCAGCTGTGGCCGCGATCTGTGCTCTTGAGGACATAGGGCGTGAAGTCGGCGTTCTTGTGGTTGTTGAAGACGGCGTAGACCACGTTCACGTCGTGGCGCGAGGCCAGCACATCAGCCACGTAGCTCATCTCGGGCACGCCCGGGAACCGCTCGATCCTGCGCCAGCTGGCACCGCCATCCTCAGTCACCTGGATGAGGCCGTCGTCAGTGCCCACGTAGATCAGCCCTTCCTGGAGCGGCGACTCATCCAGCGCGACGATGGTCCCGAACGGCGACGTGAACACGTTCTTCCAGACCGCATCCACACTCCACACCGTCCCCATCACCTCCATCCGGTTGCGATCGAGCTGGCGGCTGAGGTCCGGGCTCACCGGCACCCAGGTGTCGCCGCGGTCGTCGCTGCGGAACAGCCGGTTCGCCGCGAAGTAGAGCCGGCTACCCGAGTGCGGGCTGATGATGAGCGGCGCGTCCCAGTGCCAGCGCAGCGCCGGCTCGCCCGGCGCCGGCTGCGGCTGGATGTCGATCCGCTCGCCGCTGCGCCGGTCGTAGCGCACCAGCCCGGCGTACTGGTACTGCGAGTAAAGGATATCGGCGTTCTCCGGATCGATCCGCGTCTGGAAGCCGTCGCCGCCCAGCGTGATGAACCAGTCGCTATTGCGGATCCCGTGGACGTTCGTGGTCCGCGACGGGCCGCCCAGCGTCGAGTTGTCCTGCGTGCCGCCGTAGAGGTTGTAGAAGGGGAGATCGTTATCGAGGCCGACCCGATAGAACTGGGTCACCGGCAGATTCGCCACCCCACCATGAGGTAATCGGGGTCGTGCGGATCGAAGACGAAAGCGTGGTTGTCCACGTGCTTGAACTCCGAGCCGAGCTCCTTGAACGTCCGGCCGCCGTCCTCCGTGTAGTGGATCATCACGTCCATCGCGTAGACGCGATCGAACCGGTGAGGGTCCGCGTAGATCTCGCCGTAGTACTGTGGATCGACGACGATGTAGTCGTTCATCTTCACCCAATGCTCGCCGCGATCCGGCGAGCGGAAGAAGCCGCTCGCTTCACCCTGGGCGGCGATAAGCGCGTAGACCACGTCCGGGTGCTGCGGCGCGACGGCCAGCGCAATCCGGCCCATGTCCACCTCGGGAAGCCCCCGGGTCAGCTTCCGCCAGGTCGCGCCCGCATCGGTCGTCTTGTAGATCGCCGACTCGGGGCCGCCGGCCACCAGGATCCCGACGTGCCGCCGCCGTTGATAGGACGCCGCGTAGATAACGTCCGGGTCACGCGGGTCGAAGGCGATGTCGGTGATCCCCGTGTTCTCGCTGACGTACAGCACCCGCCCCCAGCTCGCACCGCCATCGGTCGTCTTGTACAGGCCACGCTCGCCGCCCGGCGCCCAGAGCGGCCCTTGCGCCGCCACGTAGACGACATCCGAGTCGCGCGGATCGATGAGGATCTTGCCGATGTGCTCGGACTGCCGGAGACCCACGTTCGTCCAGCTGCGACCGGCGTCCAGGCTCTTGTAGACGCCGTCGCCGTAGCCGACGCTCCGCTGGCTGGCGTTCTCGCCCGTGCCCAGCCCGAATAGGAGCCGTAGTCCTCGAAGATCGGCTCCCAGGTCGTCCCTTCGTTCACCGTCTTCCAGACGTTGCCCGAGGCCACCGCCACATACCAGGTGCTCCGGTCCCTCGGGTCGATGACGATGTCGCCGATACGGCCAGACTGCAGCGCCGGGCCGACGTTGCGCAGCTCCAGCCCGGCGAAGGTCTCGGCTCTCAGCCGCTGCGCCGACAGGGCCGACGGGTTCAGAGCCAGGACCGCGGAGAGGATCAACACGACGTGCCTCATACTTCCCCCTAGCAAGCGCTTGAGACGTTGTCCCGGGTTCGCTCGGTGGGCACCGCCAGTCGGACTCGTGGAAGCGGCACCCTAGAAGCAGATCACGTAAAGGGTCAGCGTCAGTACCGCGACCCCCAGACACAGCAACTCGAAGAGCCAGTCCTGCCCCAGGAGTGGCCTGCCACGACCGCCACGACGGCGATCACCACGAAGTAGCCGAAGAAGGCCACCGTGACAATCGCCGAGAAGCCCACTGACCGGAGCCTCGCTGCTCAGATATACCGGTTGACCGTGACTCTCGGGCGTGAGATTGGGACTGAATCGCCGTGCCGATTCTAACTGCAGGAGCGCGCTCGCTCAAGAAGGAATGGTGCCCTTCCCCAGCCTCGCCGGAGAAGGGCGCCCGACCGCTAGCGCGCGGCCTCAGTCCGTGGGCCCGGCGGCATGTGCTCGTTCAGATAGCTCGTCAACAGCGTGTAGACGTGGAGCGTCGTCCCGCGACCCTCGAAGATGCCGTGCGAGCGGCCCGGGTACGGCATGACCGTGAACTGCCTGCCCGCCGCGATCAGCGCGTTCATCAACGCTTCGGTGCCCTGATAGTGCACGTTGTCGTCGCCCGTGCCGTGCACGATCAGCAGGTTGCCTTTCAGTCCATCCGCATAAGTGATCGCCGACGCCGCCTCGTAGCCTTCTGCATTCTCGCTCGGCAGGCCCATGTAGCGCTCGGTGTAGATCGTGTCGTAGAACCGCCAGTCCGTCAGCGGCGCCACCGCTAGCGCCGTGCTGTACAGCTCCGGATAGTGGAAGACCGCGTGCAGGCTCATGTTGCCGCCGTTGCTCCACCCCCAGCTGCCGATCCGGTCGGGATCGACGTAAGACCACTCCCGGATGACCCGCACCGCCGCCGCCTGATCCGCCGCGGCGAGCGCGTCGGTCTTGCCATAGATCACCTTGCGCCATTCCCGGCCCCGCGGGACCGGCGTCCCGCGGTTGTCCACGCTCATCACGATGTAGCCCTGCTGGCTGAGGAGCAGGTGCCAGAGATAGCGTGGACCCATCCACACATCCCGCACCGTCGAGTCCCAGGGCCCGCCGTAGACATACAACAGCACGGGATACCGTTTAGTCGCATCTAAATCGGGCGGCTTCATCTGCCAGCCGTCCAGGACCACGCCATCGCCGACATCCACCCGGAAGAACTCGACCGGGCCGCGCTTCAGCGCGTCCAGGCTGGCCCGCAGCGCCGCGTTGTCCACCAGCGTCCGCACCCGCTCGTGGCCCGGCAGCCTCACCAGCTCGATCCGGTTCGGCTGATCGATACGCGAGTAGGTGTGGAAGGCCCAGCGGCCGTCCGGCGAGACGTCATACCTGTGAGTGCCGGGCTGGTCCGCCGGCGTCAGGCGTTGCGGCCTGCCGCGACCATCGAGCCGGCCGCGATAGAGATACCGCTGCGTCGCGTTGTCCGGCGAAGCGATATAGTAGATCCAGCCGTCCCCTTCATCGATGTGCAGCACCGTATCGACGTCGAACTCACCCGGCGTGATGAGCTCCAGCTTCCCGCCGCCGCGCGACACCTTGTAGTGATGGCGCCAGCCGTCGCGCTCGCTCACCCACGTGAATGCCTGCCCGCCGTCCAGCCAGCGGATATCGTTCACCACATCCACCCAGGCCTCGTCCGTCTCGGTGAGCACCGTCCGCACCGCACCGGTTCTCACATCGCCCAGCAGCACCCGCGTCGTGTTCTGCCCCCGGTTCATGTGCTGGATGATGACCTGGTCCGAGTTGCCAGCCCACTCCATGCGTGGGATGTAGGAATCGCGCGGATCGCCCTCGATCCGGAACCAGCGCGTCGCGCCGGCGGCGGCGCTCACCACACCGACACGCACCGCCGAGTTCGTGGTGCCGGCCTTCGGGTACGGGATCCGCGTCAGCTTCGGGTAGATCGAGTCGGTGTTGTCGATCAGGATGAACTCGCCCAAGCCCTCGCTGTCGAATTGCCAGTACGCAACGTGCTCACCGTTTGGGCTCCAGCGGAAGCCGTCGCGCAGGTCGAACTCCTCCTCGTAGACCCAGTCGGAAGTACCGTTGATCAGCTTTTCCGTCCCATCGGTCGTGAGCGGCGTGATCCGACCACTGCCCAGGTCCTCCACGTAGATGTTGTGCTCCGAGACGTAGGCGACACGCGTGCCGTCGGGTGAGAACTTGGCGAACATCAGGCTCGCCGGCTCCAGGTCCACCCCCAGCTGGCGCAGCTTCCAAGTCGCGAGGTCCAGCACCCAGTAGTCGCCGCGGGTCGGGTAGCGCCAGACGCGCTGCGGGTTGGTGAAGATGAGCAGCTTCCTCCCGTCCTCCGACCAGTCGTAACCGGCGATGAACAGCGGAGACGATTCGCCTGCCGGGATGAGGCGCGTTGCCCGGACCAGCACCTCGCGCGCGCCGCTCCCCAGGTCATAGCGCACCAGCTCCAGCGCGCGCAGCCCCGCCGCCCTTTCCAAGGTCGTGTACCCCGAGCCATCGGTCAGCCAGCGTGTGGGGCCGAAGTACGCGCCGCGGAACTCCGGCGACGCGAAGATCCGCTCCAGGGTGAGCAGCGAGCGGTCTTGCTGCTGCGCACCCAGAGGCGCGGCGACGGTGAAGAGCAGAAGCAAGGCGAGCGATATCCGGGCGTGTCTCATCGGGGTCTCCTCGATCATGTAGCTATCATGTAAGAGCCGGTTCCGATCATGCAGCTATCATTCAGCTATCATGTAGCGATCAGGTTGCCAGGCGGACTGCCGACACCGGTTGCAACGGCGACGCAATGTATCGCGTGCCCGGTGCCCGCGCGATACCGCCACGCGCGGACGCGCTGCGATGACTGATGACCTAGTCACTCGCAGGTTCTCCGAAACGGGTGGGCCTCGGTGTTGAAGATCACCGAGTCGAAGTCCAACGTCTCCGGCGGCGCGAACAACAGGTAGGCGTACTTCAGCGTTTCGGCCAGGAAGAACGATTCCATGCGATCGGACTTCCGCTTCGAGACGACATCCTCCAGCTCGGCGTACCCGACATCCGTGCGGCAATGCTCCACGATGCTCTCGAACATCGTCCGGCCCATCTCGACGTACCTGTCGTCACCGGTCAGCCGGTAGAGGTAGTAGGCCGACTCCATGGCCTCCGGCCGCAGGTAGTACTTCGTGTTGAGCGGCTCCATCGAGACGTAGTCGAGCTGCTCCGGCTCGACCCCGAACGTCGTCCACATCCGGAAGCACGACTCCATCAACTTCTCCGCCCGCTCCAGGTCGCTGCCCAGCGCCAGCACCGCGGGCAAGTAGCAGTCGAGCGCGCCGAACCGCGTGAATGTACGCACACCGGTGTCCATGTCGGCGTGCCCGTACCAGAGGTCGCTCTCACGCTCGTCCGCTAGATAGCGATTCACCGCCTGGATGTTCGCCTTCCACATGGCGCCGAAGTCGTCGTCGCCGAACAGTAGCCAGGCCTTGAGCAGGTACTCGTAGTACGAGTCGATCCTTCCGCTCACGTGGCTATCGCGGTCCATCCACTCGCCCGTCTGCACATCGATGGTCGTGCCCACGAGGCCGATCGGCGACCGGCGCTCGAACAGCGCCGTCACGGCCCGCTTCACCGTCTCGTAGTAGACCGGGTCCCCCGTCAGCTCGCTCAGCGTCCCGAACTCGAGGGTGAGCGTACCGATCTCCGCCGGGTTCATCACCGGTCCGCTCACCTCGCCGGTCCGCAGGTTCACGCCCCAATAGGGCATGCCCGTCGGCGAAGCGAAGGCGGGAAGCAACCGGTCGGCGAGCTCGCTGGCGAGCTCGAGGAAGCGAGGGTCGCCGTCCATCTGATAGGCGGAGATCAAACCGCCCAGCGTGCGGATGGTGATCTCGAAGACCTGGACGGTGAAGTCGTGGTCGAACGAGAGGTTCTCGAGAACGAGCTGTTTGGCGCGCTCCGCTTCCTCGTCCAGACCCATGAGCAGCATGGTGTCGAACGCGTCCAGCGGCGTCATGTAGAGCGGCGCGTCGTACCAGTCATAGTAGGTCCGACTCAGCGGCCTCAGCCCGTCGTGACCCCAGGCGTAACGCTCGTAGCCGGTCCAGGCGTGCAGGAGCTCGGCCCTGACCCGCGCTGCCAGCTCCGCTCGCCCGGCACGATCCTGGGTGCGTGCCGGCACATCTTCCTCGCTTGCCGGCCCGCAGGCGACCGCGAAGCCGAGTGACAACGCGCCAAGCACAAGCCTGCACCGTCCCATCTCGCTCTCCTTACGCCAGGAAGGCCGCCAGCATACCCGAGAGCACGATACCGTCGAAGGTGCCCGCGCCCCCGATACTGGCCACGCCGCTGGCCAGCTGCTTGATCTCCTTGAGGTGAAAGAGGTCTGCGCCGACCAGCGGCCCCAGCACGCCGGCGACGAAGGCGACCGGCGGCGCGAACCCGGGAACCAGTAGGACGCTCCCCGTGGCCGCCACCAGCGGCGGTATCAGCGCGGGCATCGCGATACCGACTCCGGGCACCGGCCGCGCGAAGCGGTAGCAGATGAATACGTTCACCACGGTGACGGCCGCCATCACCAGTGTCTCGTAGACGCCATAGCCCACGAGCCGCACGATCTCGTAGCCCGCGATCGCGCACGGGATCAGACAGCCACCGAGGTTGACGGCGATGATCGTGTAGGCGCGCTGGCGGAAGAGCGCCGGGAACATCGGCCCGAAGCCCAGCCTCGAGAGCACGGGCCCGAGCCCGTAGAGCAGAAACGGGTCCAGCACGACCTGTTCCTCGCGCACCAACCTCTTGACCGGAATGTTGACGGCGCCGCCCAGGAAGATCCCGATCAACGCGAGCAGCGCCAGGTGCGTCGGCAGGCCGAGGCGCGCGACCGCGCTCAGCATCACCTGGGCCAGGAACAGCGGCACCAGGAAGGCCAGCCCGAACAGGATCAGGAAGGCGAGGCACCCGGGTGGCAGCGCCCGTGTCTGTCGATCCATGTCCTCAGTCCCCTACACCGCCCCAGATATCGCCTAGCGTGAACCCATCCGGGAACGGGTCCTCGGCATCCACCACATACTGAGCGATCCCGGTGATCCAGGCGCGCCCGCTGAGCGTCGTCACGACCGCCGGGTGCGGGCCGACCTTCGTCTCGCGAACGATGCGGCCGCTGAAGATCGTGCCCAGGATGCCCTCATGGTGGAAATCGTCGCCGACGCCCAGCTCACCCCGGGCGTAGAGAGCCGCCATCTTCGCGCAGGTACCCGTCCCACAGGGCGAGCGATCAAGCGCGCCGGTCCACGTCTCCGGCCGATCCCAGTCGACCCGGCCGGTGGAGACGACCACCGCGTTCTTTCGCGCCGCTTCGGGACATGTGGGCGGCCCAGAGAGCTGGGAGATCGAGACCTTTGAGATCGCTGGGTTCTCTGGGTGCGCCGCCGGCAGCTGCTCGCGCGCCGCCGCCGTGAGCATCGCGCCTATCCGCGCGATCTCGCGCCCCTCCTCGGGCACCAGCCGCAGCCCGAACCGTGACGCCTCGGCAATCACGTAGAACATGCCGCCGTAGGCAACATCCACGGTGACCTTGCCGAGCCTGGGGACGTCCAGCTCCGCGTCGAGATGGACCGCGAAGGCAGGGACGTTCTCGAACGTGACCTTCGTCGCTACCCCGTTGGCGACCTCGGCGCGCACCGGGATGAGACCCGCCGGGGCTTCCAGCACGAGCTCGGTAACCGGCTCCCGCACCGGCACCATGCCCGTCTCGATCAGCACCGTGGCCACACAGATCGTGTTGCTCCCGGACATGGCCGGGTATTCAGTCTGCTCCATGATCACGAACCCGGCGTCGGCGTCGGGATGCGTCGGCGGCAGGATGAGGTTGCAGCAGAGTGCCGGATAGCCGCGCGGCTCGCGCAGCATGCGCCGGCGCAGATCGTCGGCGTGCTGCTCCAGGTAGGCCCTCTTCTCGAACATGGTGGCGCCCGGGACATCCACCACGCCGCCGACGATGACGCGGCCGGGCTCGCCGCAAGCGTGGGCATCGACCGCGGTGATCATTCTGGCGATACGCATCTCAATCCTCTCCCCTGGGAGCTTGGCGCCCGTCGCGGCGCGCTGCTAAGATGAGGGCCCCGCCGCCCGCCGGCAAAGCGTACCCATCCCCGCCGGGAACCTGTCAACCTTTTGCGCGCTGCGTGCGTCAAAACAGTTGAGGGCAGCGGGAAGCAGGCGAAACCTCGGCTGCCGGTTACACCGTAGGGATTATCATAGGTAGTCACACAACATGTTGCTGAGGGATTGAGGCCGCTGGAGGCCTGGGAGTGTCCGAGTTTAGCTGGCTATTCTGGACCTTGGTCGTCTTCCTGTTCGCGGAGAGTTGGGCCCGCGCGTGGGTCTCGTATCACCGCGGCTCGGAGCCTCCGCACGCGCCGCAGGATCCCGCTTCCCGCAAATGAGCCTTCGCCGCTGAACGGATATCTCCAGCGGCTAGCCGGGGCGCCTGTGGGCGCCCCGGCCTCTTTTACGTTCGGACCGTCAGCCCCGCTCGCAGCCTCCCAGCCTGCTCCACTCCGCGGATCCCGGGCAGACCAGCAGTCCAGCGGTGAGACATCCTGGCTAGGGCCATTCTAGCCCAGCTAGACCACTTGCGTACGGTAACGTCAAATGTAGATTGGAATCGTCAGCAACGTGGAACGAGTATGAAACCGTCAGGGGGCGTGCTGCCCTCTTTCGACATCGCGAGCGCAGACCGATTCGGAGGAAGCCTGGGGCTTCCTTTTTTCTTTGGGGCCTACCGACGCGCCGGGAGGGCCGCGCGCGCCCGCGTCAGCGTGGCGGCGATCATCAGCGCAACGCTTGCATACTGGCTGGGAGCAGTCGGCACGAATCGGCCGGCAGCACTGTCATCAGCCGAGTTCGAGACCGCAGACCCCCGGCAGCGAGCGGCCGCGGAAGCCTCGCTCCGGGCGTATCTGTCTGTACATCTTCCGCGCCAAGTTCGCGCGCGCCTGCGGGGCACGACGCTACCGCGCAAAGAGATCCAGGCGAAGCCGCAGGGACTCACACCCAGAGCTCCACCGACGACTGCCGCATGATCTAGCCCGGGCCGACCTGAACGGTCCGGGCCCTGTCCGTTCAATCGCAGACGCATCCGGGCGAGCACTACGATTCAGGGACTGAGGGCTCGCCGACGGATACGTGTGACCCCGCCTCACTGAAGAGGCGAGAACAACATGGAGAAGAACACATGAGAAAGACGTGGATGATCGTCCCCGCGTTTGTTTGCGCAGCCCTGATCGTGGGCTGCTCGAAGGCGCCGGAAGCCGAGATCCAAGCGGCCAACGCCGCGCTCGACTCCGCGCGACTCGCTGAGGCATCCGAGTACGCGCCGCAGGCGCTGACGCAGGCGGAAGACGCCATGGCGGCGCTGGAAGCCGAGCTCAAGGTGCAGGAAGGGAGGTTCGGATTCTTCCGCTCCTATGACGAGGCGAAGCAGAAGGCAAACGACGCGCAGGCGGCCGCCGAGACGGCGCTCGCCGACGCGAAGGTAGCCAGGGAGCAAGCGCGGACCGACGCCGCGAACGCGATCGAGCAGGCCCGCTCGCTGATCAGGGAAGCCAGTGAACTGCTCACGGCCGCGCCCACCGGCAAGGGTACAGCGGTCGACGTAGCAGCGCTGAGAGCCGATCTGCAGGCGGCGGCGGCCACGCTCGTCGAGGCCGAAGCTGCTCAGAGTGCCGCGCAGTACAAGGTCGCCAACGCCAAGGCCACCGCGGCGTTGACCGGCGCACAGACGGTCAAGACGGCCGTCGAGACTGCCACGCAGATGCGTCGCGCCAGCAGTCGCAGCTGAACCTGGAACGGTTCGTGGTTGTGGGCACGGCCTCCCACGCGGTCGTGCCCCGACCGATCTCTGCAGCATGATGCACCGCTTCTGGCTAACGCGGCATCTGATCGGGCTCAGCGCGGTCGGCTGTCTCGCCATCGGCGCGACGGTGGCTACCCCGTGGCTCAGAGCCCGGACCCGGCTACCGGTCGAGGGCGAGGTGTCCGCTCGTCAGGCCTTGGAGGAGGCCCGGCTGGCCGACGCGGCCATCTGGGCACCCGACCTGCTGCGGGACGCTGAAGCGGCTCTGCGCTCCAGCCTCGTCGAACAGAGACGTCAGGAAGTCCGCTTCTTCCTGCTGCGTGATTTTGCGCTGGCGCGCGACGGCTTCGGGCTGGCCGCCAGAGGGGCGGAAGCCGCGACTCGTGTGGCGCGCGAGCGAAAGAGCGCGGCTCGTGAGGGAGCCAGCGCGGCGATGAGCGAAGCGCGGCGTGCGCTGGAGGACGCGGAGACTCTGAGCAGCTCGATCCGTCTTGACCGAACGGGGCGGACGCACCTGCACAGAGCCAGGACCGCGTTGACTGAAGCAGAGTTCTCCTTCGAGAGCGGAGGGTTCGAGAGCGCAGCACGGGCCGCCGCGGCGGCGCTACGGCACGCGCATGAAGCGACGGGTCGCGCGAACCGGCTCGCGGCGCGCTTCGTCGACGAGGCTCAGATACGCGAGTGGCGTCGCTGGATCGAGGACACCGCACGCGGCTCGGCGAAGGCCGGCGGAGCCGCGATCATCGTTTACAAGGAGAAGCGCCAGCTAACGCTCTACGCGGCCGGCAAACCGGTCCGCTCCTACCGCGCGGACATGGGCCGCAACAACCTCAACGACAAGTTGCGTGCCGGCGACAACGCGACCCCCGAGGGTCGCTATCGGGTCGTCGCAAGGAAAGACACGCGCGAATCCAGGTACCACCGAGCACTCCTGCTCGACTATCCCAACGAGGCGGACCGGCGGCACTTCGAGGCCGCCCGGCGCTCTGGGGCACTGCCCGCCGGCGCGAGGCCCGGCGGGCTGATCGAGATCCACGGCGGGGGCGGCCGCGGTGAGGACTGGACGGATGGCTGCGTGGCCCTCTCCAACGCCGACATGGATGACCTGTGGGCCCGGGTCCGTGTCGGCACCCCAGTGACCATCGTGGGCGGCGACGGTCGCGCCGGAGTCTTCTCGGACGCCCTGCGCGCCGTGGCCTCGGGGGCACGAGAGCGATGAGCGCGGCGCAAGTGGCCGGAGATCAAGTCGCGAAGCTGGCGATCCACGCGAAGCGGCGGCGTTTCAGGCCGGAGAGAGTGGCCGATATCATCGCGGGCGGGCTGTGGGCCGGGCGCGGCTGGTCCGTCGTCGTTTCGACGTCGCTCGCCCTGCTGGCGGTCGTGGCTCTGGGCTCGGGCTACACCTACCGGGACCTGGCAAGCGGTCAGAGCGCACACGCGAGTGCCGGCGCCGTGGCGGCGATTTCCCCGGCGGAACTCCAGCGTCTGCGCGACGAGCAGACTCGACTACGGGCCGCGCTGCTGCGCAAAGCCCCGAAGGGCAAGTACATCGTAATCGACCGAACGAACAACCGGCTCTACCTCAGGCAGAACGATCGTGTCCTGCTGGAGGCGGTCGCTTCGGCGGGCTCGGGCTCGATACTCCGAGAGAAAGGCGGCCGCAAGCGGACCTGGGTCTTCGATACCCCGCAGGGCGTCTTCCGCGTGCTCGCCAAGACGCGGGAGCCGGTCTGGAAAAGGCCTGACTGGGCGTTCATCGAGGAGGGCAAGCCGATACCCACCGACATCGCGGAGCGCTTCCAGTACGGTACGCTGGGCGAGTACGCCCTGTACTTCGGTGACGGCTACATGATCCACGGCACGCTGTACGAACGGCTGCTGGGACGAAGCGTCACCCACGGCTGCATCCGACTGGGGCGCAACGACCTGAGAACGCTGTTCCGCACGGTCAGCATCGGTACGCCGATCTACATCTACTGAGCCCGCACTATGCACACCTCGCACCTCGCTCACCTCTGGCCGCTCGTGTTCCTGCTCGCGGCAGCACCCGGCGTCGCCGCGCAGGAACGCCCGCAGCCCGACGCCGAGCGCATACGCGCCCAGAACGTAGGACTCGAAAGGCTGGTCGAGCTGGCTTCCTCGAAAGGATTCCACCTGGTTCTCGAGCCCAAGGCGAAGTCTCTCAGACTGATGTACGAAGGTGCCGTCTTGCGTGAGTTCACCGTGCTCGACGCGGCCGTCGGGCAGCGCAGAGTCCTATTCTCGAGGCAAGTCCCTCCTCAGGGCTGGCAGACGGAGATCTGGCAGGACGGCAGCCTGCGTCCAGTGCGCAAGTTGAGGCGGAGCGAGATGTTGCCGCCGCAGAGCTCCGATACTTCGGCGGCGCCCGAGGCGATCATCCCGCCAGCCCCCGACGAGATGTTTCCCGCTCCGCAGCGCTACCGCATCCGCTACCAGGATCGCAGGACGCTGGAGGTCGTCGGCCAGGCGCCGAGCGAGTCTCGCGGATTCTGGACGCGCCTGCCGGGTCAATTTCTAACCGGCGTCTCTAACATGGCCGGCACTCTCTGGCCGTGGGACCCGGACGCCATCCGCCTGCGCGTCGTTCTACCGCTGGATCAGGCGCAGGCGCTTTACCGCTCGCTCCCCGAGCTCACGAAGTTCGTGCTGGTGGAGAGCGACTAAGGCCAGTCCTCGCCTGCCTTAGGCTCCTCCAGCGGCTGCCACCACTTTGTTGCGCAGCACGCCCACACCTTCGACCTCGACCTCCACCACATCGCCCGGCTGCATGGCCTGGGTGGTCCCGGGCGTGCCGGTGAAGATCAGGTCGCCGGGCAGCAGCGTGACGTAGCGGCTGATGTAGCTGACGATGGCCTCGACGTCGTGGAGCATGTCCCGGGTGCGCTCGGACTGGCGCAGCTCGCCGTTGAGGCGCGTCTGGACGCGTAGGTCGTTGTAGTCGAGGCCGGTGACGATGGCCGGCCCGATCGGCGCGAAGGTGTCCGACGCCTTGGCACGCAGCCACTGGAGGTCGCCGCGCTGCCAGACGCGCTCGCTGACGTCGTTGCCGGCGGTCACCCCGAAGACGTAGTCGGCGGCTTCAGCGACGGGCACATCCTTGGCCTTCTTCCCGATCACCACCACCAGCTCGCCCTCGTAGTGGAGGTTGGAGGCATCAGCGGGGATAACGATCTCGTCCTCCGGTCCGATGATCGCGGACGGCAGCTTGGCGAAGATGCCCGGCTCGACCGGCGCGGGCCGCTCACCCAGGTGGCTGCGGTAGTTCAGCCCCACCGCAATCACTTTCGAGGGCTGGCAGGGCGCCAGCAGCCGCACGTCCGACAGCGCTACGGTCCGGCCCGTCTCACGCGGGTCGGCGAACAGCTCGCCCTCCAACTCCCGGATCATCCCGTTATCCAGCACGCCGTACACCACCCTTCCCTCATAGGCGTAGCGTACGTACTTGGTCGTCACGTTCTGCGCCACGGCCCCACCTCCTGTCAGCAGCACGGCCAACGCCGCTGCCGCGATCCCCGGCAACAGCGTCCCCGCGCCGCGCTCTACTTGTCGTCGCCTGTCCATCAATCCCGCGTCCCCGCTACTTCATATTCCTGATCGCGGCCATGGCGCTGTCGTGCCTGACCTTCAGCGCGTTGCTGACCGCATTGTACTGGCGGCTCTCCATCTGCATCGAGTTCTGCAGGGCGAGGAACTCCAGGTGCATGTTCTCACTGTGGCGAGCCAATTGCAGCACGTCTTCTACCAGCCGCGCTCGCAGCCGCGTCACCTCCGCCTCCTGTCCGCGCTGCGACGCCGCCCGCACGCGCTCGGCCAGCCGCTCGACGTGCTCGATTCTCTGCAGCAGCCCCTCATGGAGCCGCGCCATGCTCTGCGCGGCCGCCACGACCTCTTCGTGGCTCGCGTTCATAGCGTGGATAGCGGCCGCCACGCTGTCCAGCGCGCTCAGCGCGGCCGCCTTCAGTTCGACGACCGGTCTCTGGACCTGGACCTGTTGGCCCTCGCCGCGACCGACCACGACGAGCAGCCCGACACTGAGGATGATGAGCGATCGCAGACTCATGAGTCTCCCTCCGAAGCCGCTGGCGTGCACGAGCGGCCTATGACGTGATCCTGATGGTCTCGAGGCCGTGCGCCCGCGGCCCCGTCTCCTCGCGGCGCAGCATCCAGGCGAAGAAGAAGCCGAGGAACCCGAGGATCGAGAAAATCCACATACCGAGCGCGTAGCCCATCGGATTCTCGACGCTGGCGCCGCCGTAGTCGTTCGCCCAGCCGATCATGAAGTTGAAGCCAGCCAGCCCGATGTTCTGGATCATCGTCATCAGGCCATAGGCCGTGCCCAGTTTGCTCTGCTCGACCAGGTAAGCCACCGACGGCCACATCACCGCCGGGACCAGCGAGAAGGCGATCCCCATCATCGCCATCGGGATTCGCAGGTCGATGCTCGTGTAAGCCATCATCAAGTAGACCGGCACCAAGAGCAGCGAGCCCCACATCATGAACAGCGAGCGCTTGGCCACGCGGTCGACCAAGTAGCCGAACACCGGTGTGAAGACCATCGCGAACAGCGTGATCACACTGGAGAGGAACCCGCCGAACTCGCGCGTCGTCCCATGCCGCTCGATGAAGAACTTCACGGCGAAGGTCTGGAACGGGAAGATCGCCGAATAGAAGGTGATGCAGAGGAGCACGACCCAGATGTAGGAGCGCGGGAAGCGGAAGAGGTCCCTCCACACGACCTTCTCGGTCTCGCCCGCCTCGCCGAGGTCGTA
>Ga0111181_1005_pt1 | contig 71168 bp, 55 predicted proteins | sample DeeMarSWOR324_28_FD_80236 | JGI IMG/M metagenome (GOLD analysis project Ga0111181, IMG submission 80236) | Gemmatimonas sp. SM23_52
GTCCAGGCGCCGCCGGGCTACGCGGACCACGTGGTCTTCATCTATCCCAGCGTCTGCGAGAGTTGCGAGAACAAGCTGTGCATCGAGATCTGCTCGGCGGAGGCGATCACGCCCGGCGAGCGGGGCGGTCTCCCGCAGTTTGATCGCGAGAAGTGCATTTACTGCGGCGCCTGCGTCTGGAACTGCACCCAACCCAATCCGAATGATCCGGAGCGGGGCGTGATCGAGCTGCGTGCCGGTGCGGGCGGCCTGCACTCGGCCGAGAACTAGAGTTGTCGGCGTGAGGAGGACTTCGATGAGCTCTGGCTTTCATATCGTCGTCTGCGGAAGCCTGGTTCCGGATCCGCTGCAGACCCTGGAGCCGATTCAGGGTCCCGCTGGGCCGGCGCTCAAGAACGAGATGATGCTGCCGTCCGTGCTCGACCCGTGGGCCGCACACGCGCTCTTCGAGGCCGCAGGGCCGAAGGCGAGGTTGCAGCAGCTGATGATGAGTGTGGCGCAGAAGGTCCCATTCGAGTTGGTGGCATTGGACGGCCCGGCGAGCGGCTTCAGCGATGCGTATGAGGTGGCCGAGCCGCTGGCGACGGCGATCGAGGGAATTCCGGGGCTCGAGCGCGAGCGGCTGCTCGTCTTCGGCGGCTGTGCCTCTGCCTCACGCGACAGCGGCAGCACGATGCAGATGGTGGGAGAGCGATTGGGGATCGTCGATCAGTTCGTCGCTGTCGATAAGCTCACCGTCCAGGCAGATGGGACGCTGCAACTGCTCGAGCGTACCGAGGGCGGGCGCTATCAGGTCTCGGTGTGTGATGGACCGCCAGCGGTGGTCGCCTGGGCGACCGGCGAACTGCCCGAGCCGCTCAACAACCCGCAGGTAGGCATGCAGAACATGCGCGCCATCATGCCGGCGCTCCAGCAGGCGAAGCCGGCAGCGGTGGGCGCGCAGGGCATGAGCTTCCTGAGAGTGGAGGTTCCCAGGCAGCGGCGTGACACGCGGGTCGTCAAAGACTTGGCGGTGGCAGAAATCGCGAGCGAGATCGTCGAATGGATCAAGGGCTGAACCGGGGAAGGCCAAGAATGGAACAGATCCTCTTCCTGACACATACCGAGAAGGATGGCGCTCTGGGGAAGCTCGCTTTGGAAGCGCTGAGCGGCGCGCTGAAGCTCACGCAGGAGTTGGACGGATCGACCCTGACGGTAGGTTTGGTGGGTGGGAACGTACAGCCGGCGGCCGCTACGATCGCCGGCTGCGGCGCGGGCGCGTTCCTAGGTGTGACTGGGGAGAAGTTCGCGGTCTCGCGCTACGTGAGCGACGCGGCGGCGTTCGAGGCCCTGGTGCGCAGGCGCGAGCCCTCGATCGTGATCGCTCCGGCGACCTCGCGGGTATCCCGCGCCCTGCCCGGCGTGGCCCAGCGGGTCGGCGGTCGCATCGACACGCACGTGACGGGGCTGCAGGTCGAGGGCGCCGACCTGCGTATCGAACGCTGGTACTACCGTCAGCGGATGCTCGCGATGCTCACGCGCGAGCAGCGGCCCTGGTTCATGATTATCGACGGCGGCACCTTCGAGGCGTGGAGCGGCGCGTCCGGCTCGGCCGTCGTGGAGAGTGTGGTCGTCGATCTTCCGGCGCTGCGCACGCGCGTTGTGGGCGAACAGGCGGCGACCGGCGGCGCCGCGACCATCCGGCCCGACGCCGGTCTTCTATTCGTAGCCGGCGCCGGCTGGACGAAGAAGCAGTCGGACGGGCAGGCGCACATACAGGAGGCGGAGGCGCTGATCCTGGATTTCCTGCGCAAATCGGGCGCGTCGCTGGGTAGCAGCAAGTCGCTGGTCGATCAGTCGGGTGAGGGGCAGGAGGTGCTCTCCTTCATGACCCACCTCAACCAGGTGGGCCAGACAGGCTCCACGCCCCGGCATCCCAGGGGGCTGGCCACCTGCTGTCACGGCGAGGAGCCGCACGTGGTCGGTTGGCGATTCATCAAGGAGCGGCGCGCGGTCAACCTCGATCCCAACTGCGGATGGGCCCAGGGGAAGGCCGACGTGCTGTACGTGGCCGACGCCTTCCAGGTCATGGCCAAGGTCAACGAGCTGCTGCGGGGCGATTAATCGAATGGGGCGCGCCCGAGCCTGCCCCAGGAGGTGAACATGCAAGCACCGCCGATATTGCCTATCGATGTCACGTCCGTAATAGGCGTGATCATGGGGTCGCTCGTCATCCTCATTCCCATCGCGGGCATCACACTACGCTTCGCTATCAAGCCGATCGCGGAGGCGATGGCCAAGATCCGCGAAGGGCAGAGGGCCGATCGCGAGACGGCACTGCTACAGCAGCGCGTGGATCTGCTGGAGCAGCAGCTGGCTGGTATGGAATCGGAGTTGCACCGCCTGAGGGAGGTGCAGGAATTTCACGCCCGGCTCAAGGCACCGGAAGAATAATCGTCGTACCAGGCCGGTGGTGGCTAGCGGCCGGAGCTAGCGTCTCTCCGCACCCACGCGCTTCTTGATCCCTCGGGTCAGCATCTGGGTCAGCTGGACTTCCCCTTTGCCGAGTGGTAGTTCTCGCTCGCAGCTATACCTGTGCGGCTCGATGATCACGAGGGTTCTGTCCCCCAGGGCAAGCGCCGTGATCTCGAAGCGCCGGGTCACGCACCACACTGCCACAGCGGTGAGCTCTTCGAAGTAACCCTCGGCGCCGCCCGCCACCCGCGCGCTAGTGCGAAAGTCGCCGCTGCTAGCGTAGGGGTGACTGTGGTGGTGCCACCCGCGCACGATGACCCCTCCGCGCGTCGGGAGCTTCCAGGCTCTGAAGCCCAACCAGCGGAGCGACATCGCTGCGGCGTCGGCGACTTCCTGTACGGAGGCGGGTATTTCGAAGTGTGTGATCACCTGCTCGGGTGCGAACTGCGGCTGTTTGGGGAAGCAAGCCGTCGTGGCCAGCACAGCTGTAAGGAAGGCGACATACCGCTTTATGCCCGATCACCTCCTTTGGGCATGGCTGCGGTCGAGCCAATTGGTTCCTTAAATAAATATAGTCAGCCTCTCGGGACCCTGCCGGGCAGATTCGACACTCTGGCCGGATACCTGACCCCAGCTCGCAACGTTTTTGCCCGCTGGTGCGTCTCATCAATAGAACCCAGCGCTTTACAGGCAGGCCGGACCGTCGCTGCAGCGGCATCGGCACAGCGGGTTCGCAGACGGACGGACATGAGAGATATGGCAACGGCGACAGATCGACAGCGCTTCCTGACCTCGAAGGCACCAGCGCCGCTGGCCCTGGCCCTGCGCTTTCTGGTGCGCCTCGGCTATCGGTCCAGCCGGGCTTGGATGGTCTACCTGGCTCCCGGTTTCCGGCCAGCCGAGCCCGCGCCGCCGTTCGCAGCCAGCGCGAGCCCCGACCACTGAACCCCTCACTCCCAGCGGCCTCTGCTTCGCAGCGGATCCTCGGCTGCTGCTAGAAGCGTGCAGGCCACGCCAGTCCAGCCTTCTGTTCCCTGATCATGAGGGCGTAGAAGAGGAGCCCGAAGCAGGCCGTCACGATCATGCCGATGATCCCCTCTCCATTCACCAGCCAGAGGTCACCTGCAAACAGGCCCGGCTCGCTGTCCGCCAGCCTACCGGTCAAGGTCCCCCGAAACAGGTTCCAGAAGAGGTGCATGATGGTGGGCGCCCAGATCGATCCGCTCTTCAGGTAGACCCAGGAGTAGATGAAGGCCGTTCCCAGGATCGAGGGGACTGAGAGCAGCACGATCAGCCCCTGCTGCGGGAGGGTCAAGGCGCTGAGGACGGGACTGAGCCGGAACATCGGTAGATGCCAGGCCCACCAGACAGCTCCGGAAAGGAACACTGCCCTCACGAGTTTGCTGTTCTCGTCGGCCAGTCGGCGGAACAGAAAGCCGCGCCAGGCGAACTCCTCACCCAGATGGTTCAGCCAGCCGACAATGAGGCTAGGAAGGGACAGGAGGATGAAAGGGACGAACATGGCGGGAATGAGGAGCAGCAGGTTGAGGCCGACGTGAGACGTCGGTTGACGAAACAGTAGGTGGTCTCTGTTCAACGAGAGAAGGTCCGCCGACAGGCCTACTGCTATCACGGTAGCGATCTGGAGGATCGGAAGCAGAACGCTGAGCAGACAGTAAGCGCTGCCCGGGACTCTCCACCCGATGGAGGATAATCTGTCCTTCTTTGAGATCAGCACGAAGATCAGCGCGAGCAGCATGGGGAAGGCCATGGCCGCGGTCATCGGACTCTGGCCGATGCCGAGCACCGCGGCTGCGAACACCAGAATCCACGAAAGCAGGAGGACGAGGACTACGTAGCAGGTCAGTTCCTTGTTCATGGATCGGCGGTACGATCCCGAAGTCTAGGGACAGGACCTTCCACCTCGGGACGCACTACCCTCGGAACAGGTACTGGAACTTGGCGAAGTACTGCCGCTTCGTTGCGGTGAACCCGTGCGGGTCGCCGAAGTCCTGGTAACCCTGCGTCGAGCCGACGTAGAACAACGTGAAGGCGTTGAGCCTGTAGGTCAGCAGCGGCTCGATGCTTAAGCCCTCGGAGAAGTCGTTGTACTGCACGACTAGCCGCAGGAAGAACTCACGCGTGAACTGGAAGGTGGTGCGCGTTCGGAAGATGTAGCCGCCGAAGAACTGCTCACCGGTCTTGAGATCGCTCAACTGCGAGTAGTACAGGGATGGCTCGATAACCCAGCGTGTCAGCGGCTTGAACTCGACCCACACCTCCGCGTCGGTGCCTTTGCCCAGAGTAGGCGGATCTTGGAAGCGGGCGATCCGGCGACCATGCGAGACCGAGAAGCCCGGCCGGAGCATCTCGCTGAATCCTGATCGCAGGTAGAAGAACAGGTTATACCCGTTGTCGAAGTCGATGCCGGAGAAGCGTTCCCGCCAGCGGGCGTACTCGAACACGGTGCGGGTATCGCCTTCCCAAGCGACCTCGACGTTGCCTACCAGGATGTCTTCCTTGCGCAGCCCGTCGAAGTCCCAGATTCGCTGGGCGACGAACACCGGTATCACCTGGTCAACGAAGCGGGACTCGGGGTAGAAGATGAGACCCTGGAGCATGGTGGCGCGCTGGAAGTCGTTCTGACGCTCGCATCGCGCTCGAAGCTGACGTATACGGCATGACCCCAGTATGACTCCCCGTCGAACGCCGCTGTATGCCTTCCGTCGTCGAAGGTCAGACCGTTCACGCCCTCGGTGAGGCTTGGGTCATCGGGCTCGTCCGTGTAGCTGGCCAGGACCTGATACTCGATGCTGTAGTTGGAGAGGAAGCGCAAGCGGCCGTCGATCCCGGCCGTGGTGCCGGAGCCGTTACCAGCCTCGAACCTGCGGTCCGTCACGATCGCTCCGACGTAGGAATCGCGCAGGAACGTCTGCTGGAAACGCGCGACGTTCGAGATGCTCCTGCCGCCCTGACCCACAAAGCTTCGCTCCTGGAACGGCAGCAGGATAGGCGAGTGCTCATCCACACCACCGAGGTAGGCCACGGTCGTCCGGCCCATGCGCCCGATCAGCTTGGTCGTCGCCGTCGGGTCGTTGATCTGCCGCGTGTACAGCACGTTGAAGTAGGACTCGAACAGATCGCTGCCCTCCTGGAAGAACGGGCGTCGCTCCGGGAAGAAGAGCGCAAATGTGGTGTTCACATCGATCTGTGCGACGTCGGACTCCACCTGGCTGAAGTCGGGATTGAAGGCTGCCTCCGCCGTCAAACCGGACGAGAACGGGTAGCGAACGAAGAGGGAGAGCTCTCCGTCGGGATCGTCGTTCTCGATCCCCGAGCTCGGATCCTCAAAACTGCGCAGCTGGCCCGCCTGGGATGCGATCACGGCTGGCATCAGCTCCAGAGCGCCGCCCGGCTTGACCCCTTCGATGCCCGTCAGCGTTCCAAACTGGCAGACGAAACAGGGATCGTCGCGGTCGATGCCGGCCCAGGTGTGCTGGGCGCGACTGTCGCGTGGCCAGGTCCGCCAGAAGTTGACCCGCCACGTCTGCTCGTCGCGGTTCGGAAAGCGGAGGCTCTTGAAGGGGATCGCCATCTCGATCTGGTAGCCCCCGTCGGTGATCTTCGCTTCCGTGTAATAGATGATGTCGAAGCTCTCGTCCTCACCGGCGTTGGCAGACCAGCGCGTGTCGCCCTGGACCCCCAGGGGGTTGGCGAAGAGGAAGTACGCCCACGAGGCATCCCCGTAGGTGTCCAGCAGGATGCCGAAGTAATCGTCGTTCCACAGCTCGTCACGATCGCGGAGCGAGGCACGGATCGCCCGCGGGTCATCGTGCGCGACGAAGCCCAGGTAGAGAACCTCCTCGTCATAGGTGATCCAGACCTCGCTCTCCACCGGCGGCTTGACCCCCTCGTCCGGGAAGAACTCCGCGAAGTCGGTCGCACGCGCGGCGCCGATCCAGCCGGCGTCATCAAGCTCGCCGTCGATCTCGATGGGACCCGCAGCCCGGCCGACCTGCAGTGTAGGCAGACGATTCGACTGAAACGCCTCGGCCTCGTGCCGTTCGGGCGGGGACTGAGGTGTCTGCGCCAGGGCGGGTCGACTGACTGCCAGCGCGAAAAGTATCGCGGCGGCGCCGACGTATTGGAGACCAGGCCGCTCATGCCGCATACAGCCGCTCCGAGCAAGGGAAAGCTAAGATATGAAGCGGTCCAACGCGTTCCACATCCTACCCTTACGGTAATTGCAGGCATGCGGATTCAACGGAGTCCGCTCGAGCGGGCAAAGCGGCAGGGGATTGGACAAAGAGAAAAGCCGTCGGTCCCTTGGGTCCGACGGCCTCGGCATGGAAACGCCGAGAATGGCACGCTTCAGTAGTGCCTCTCACCTAGGGGCTGCCGGGCAAGCGTGGTCCCGGCGCCCGCGTCATGCTGCGCGTCCACCTTCAGGCGCTAGTGGTACGCGCCCACTTTAGGGGGGGTCGGCATCCAGCCATCCTCCTCCGAAACGAGGTAGTTCGCCTCAACCTCGCTCCAACGAACCCGGCGCTGACAGTACTGACACAGCACCCAATCCTTGCCGAACCCAACCCAGACGCAGGGACCCACGTTACCGCAGTGAGGGCATCGCATGAGACTCTTCTCCTCGCACATCTCCGTTCACTCCGTGGGGCTAACCAATTGCATTCCTCGGTCCTGCGCCCTCAGGAGAAGCAGGGGCTGTACCAGTCCGCCTTCTGACTAGCTAAGTGTTTATGTGAGAATAGATTAGACGATTTGCGCGCGGGCCCAGGGAAGCCCGCTGGGAGGGTGCGATGTTACGGTTTCGTAACCTCCCCGGGAACCGGTTACCCCGGGAGGAGCTCGCTCGCTTTGCTAGCCGGCAAACAGGTTTCTCAGCACGAAGAGTACGTTGGCCGGTCGCTCCGCCAGACGTCTCATGAACCAGGGGAACCAGGCGTCGCCGTAGCTGATCAGTACACGTACGCGGTAGCCCTCGTCGGCGAGCTGGGTCTGCAGGTCGCGCCGGATGCCGTAGAGTAGCTGGAACTCGAACGCGTCCTTGGGAAGCTTCAGCTGTTCGGCGCGCCTGCAAATCTGGCTGATCATCCGGGGATCGTGCGTACCGAAGAAGACCTGGCCGCCAGAGCCGCTGCCCAGCTCCTGCAGCAGCGTATCGGCGAGCTTGAGGAAATTGGCGTCCACGTCGCGCTTGCGGCGGAAGGCCAGTCTGGACGGCTCGTTGTAGGCGCCTTTGACCAGTCGGATGCTGGGCGCCGTCGGGAGCAGCACCGCGAGATCCGAGGCGGTCCGGAAGAGATAGGCCTGCAGGCAGAGCGCCACGTTCGGGTGATCCGCTCGTAGGCGCTTGTAGAGATCTATGGTACGATCGACGTAGACACTCTCCTCCATGTCAACGGCCACCGTGCGCCCGAGTTCTCGGGCACGCCGGACCAGGCTTCCGAACAGCTCGCAGGCAGCCTCGAAATCCAGGTGGATGCCGAGCTGGGTGGGCTTGAGCGATACGTCCGAGTCGAACTGCAGCTGGCTGACTCGCTCCAGCACTTCCACGTAATGGCGCGCGGCCGCCTCTGCTTCCGCGGCCACACTGACATGTTCGCCCAGCAAGGTGAGTATGGTGGGGATACTCCTTTGCTCGAGCCCCGCCGTCGCGTCGAGGGCCGCGCTCAAGTCCGTGCCGGGCAAGAAACGCTCGACAGCCTTGCGCGTGAAACGGCGGCGTGTGAGCTGATCTGCCAGCCACTGACTCTCCGAGCCGCGCAGCAGAATCTCCCGGGCGATACCCACGAGGATACCCTCCGCCGAGACGTTACTCTGGTGAAATCACACCCATACTAGCGAACCGCGTGCACTGCAGCCAGGTCGCACCGGGTGCCGGCCACCCGCGTCGCTCGTGTCTCCTGTGCGCGCGGGGGTCAGGGGGCGGTCAGCTGTGGCGGTGTGTGTCAAGTACTTGTCGACCGATTCTTCTTGACAATGGCACGACGCCTGGCCTACTCTGGTAGGCATGAGCGCGGCCGACGAGCGTGAGGGTCAACTCAAGCGGCATCCGATCCAAGTGGTAGCGCGACGGACCGGTTTGACCGCCGATGTGCTACGTGCCTGGGAGAAGCGTTATGGCGTTGTCGAGCCCGGACGCTCGGAGGGCGGACGGCGGCTGTACTCGGACGTGGACATCGAGCGGTTGCGGCTGCTTCGACGCGCCAGCCTGGCGGGTCGGCGGATCGGCCAGATCGCAGCGCTGAGCACCGAGGAGCTTGCCGCTCTCGTTCAGGAGGACGAGCGAGAGGAAGCGGAGGCGGCGGTGCTGCCGGGCGTGACGGCCGGCGCCCTGGCAGATGTGCACCTGGAGGCCAGCATGGCGGCGCTCGAGCAGCTCGACGGACGCGAGCTGGAGAGGGTGCTGAACCGGGCGATGGTGACGCTCAGCGCGCTGGTGCTGATCGAGCAGGTTGCGGCGCCGCTGCTGCGGCGGATTGGCGAGCTGTGGAGCCAGGGAGACGTGCGGCCGGCGCACGAGCACGTGACGTCAGCCGTGCTGCTGCGGGTTCTGGGCAAGGTCCTCGAGGCGGCCGAGCCGACGGGCGCGGCGCCCAACCTGGTGGCGGCGACGCCGGCGGGACAGCAGCACGAGTTCGGCGCGCTGTTCGCCGCGGCAACCGCGGCGTCGGAGGGCTGGCGCGTCACGTATCTGGGCAGGGACCTTCCGGCCGAAGATATCGCGGCAGCGGCGACGGAGACGGGGGCGGAGGTTGTCGCACTCAGCATCGTCTACCCTACGGAGCAGAGGCGTATGGAAGACGAGCTCAGAACACTGCGGCGTCGGCTGCCGCCGGATGTGCCGATCTGCGTGGGCGGGTCCGCGCTCTCGTCGTACAAGAAAATACTCGACGAGATCGGGGCGCGGCAGCTCGCGGACATGGAGGAATTGCGCGCGTTCCTCTCCGAGCTGCACTGAAGTCAACCGCGCGGTGCCCCTTCGCGCTTCGGCTAGATTTGCCTCCCCTTACCCGAGTCGCTGAGACTCATCAACGCTTCTGGGTAAGGTTCAAAGAACGTCTGCGGCCGCAGGTAGTCCTGTTCGAACCTGACGATCCAGGAGCGCAGGATGGAAACCACTCCGCTTACCGGCAGCCGCCCCTCCCGATACTTCTTCAAGGAGGCACCGTAGAACGCCTTCTCGCCGCGCGTCAGCTGCTTGGAGAAGTAGCCGGACGCGTGCTCGAGCACGTTGATCACCGATGTGGACCGGGGAGGTCGCGCCAACGCCGCCTGGAAATGCCGCTCGTAGTCGCCGATCACTCGTGGAAAGTGTGCCTTCTCCCGGTTGGCGACGATGCGGCCGAGGTTTCGCAGCTCCTTCTGGCTGTACGCCATGAACAGCAGCTTGTTCTCGGAGTGGAAGCGCACTAACGCCCCCATCGAACCCGTCTGCTTGAGCCGCCGGAATCGGGCCAGGGCGAACAACTTGGTGAGGAAGTGTTCCCGTATTCTGTAGTTGCGTAAGCGCCCCTCGTCCTCGATCGCCAGGCCGGGGTAGAGCTCCAACACACGCCCGCCGAAGAACCCCGCCCCCTTGGTCGTCGACGCCGACCTGTCCGTCCCCTGGTAGATCTTCACATCGCTGATCCCGCAGGACGGTGAGCGGTTCTTCAAGAGGAACCCATCAACTTCGCCGAGCGAGCCTAGGAAGGAGGTGGCGAAACTCGTCATCTCCGTCGTCACGTCCCGACCCGTGTCGGGCTGCACGAGCCGCGCCTCTCCGCCGACCGCCACGATGCGTATCGGATCCCGGGGCACCCCGAGCCCGATCTCGACCTCCGGGCAGACCGGGACGTAGACTACGTAGGGCTCCAGCTCCCGCACGAAGTCGTAGGGGATCACCTGGGCGTTGTAGCGGACGGGCTCCAGCTCCAGGCAGCGGCTGAGTACCACGATGGGCTTCACGGTCTCGCTGGTCACACTCGCTTCCTTCCGGTTGGCCGGCGCGATGCGGCCGCCCTCGCTAACTTGTCGCCGAATGGGAACCGGAACAACGCCGGGGCCGACCCCCAAAGACCCTGGCCAGCGATGCGGAGCGGATGAACCCGAGCGCTACCCCTGGAGAGAACGGCAGACTGATCCTGCTGACGGGCGCGAGCGGGTATGTGGGTGGCCGGCTGCTGCGGGCGCTGGAGCGGCGCGGGGAACGGGTGCGCTGTCTGGCGCGGCGTCCGGAATATCTCGGGGCGAAGGTGGGTGCGGGAACGGAGGTCGTGCGGGGGGATGTGCTCGATCTGGACTCGATGAGGTCGGCGCTACAGGGGGTGGACATAGCGTATTACCTGGTCCACTCCATGGCCTCGCGTGGGAACTTCGAGGAGGAGGATCGCCGGGCGGCTGCTAGCTTCGCGAAGGCGGCCGGGCAGGCGGGCGTGAAGCGGATCGTCTACCTCGGCGGTCTGGGGCGCGAGCCGCACCTCTCGCGTCACCTGAGTAGCCGGCAGGAGGTGGGGCGCCTGCTGCGTGATTCGGGGGTGCCGACGATCGAGTTCCGAGCGTCGATCATCATCGGCTCGGGGAGTCTCTCCTTCGAGATGATCCGGGCGCTGGTCGAGAAGCTGCCGGTGATGGTGACCCCGCGCTGGGTAAATAGCCCGGCGCAGCCGTTGGCGATCGAGGACCTCATCGACTATCTGGTGGCAGCCCTCGAGGTTGACGTTGCAGAGAGTGCCGTTTTCGAGATCGGCGGTGCCGACCAGGTATCGTACCGAGAGATCATGAGGGAGTACGCGCGGCAGCGCGGCCTTCGACGTTTGATGATCGGCGTACCCGTGCTGACCCCACGACTCTCCAGCCTGTGGCTGGGTCTGGTGACGCCTGTCTACGCGCGCGTCGGTCGCCAGCTTATCGACAGCGTCCGTAACGCGACGGTCGTGATCGACGAGGAGGCACTGGCGGTGTTCGGGATCCGGCCGCGGGGCATCCGTGAGGCGATCGAACGCGCGCTGAGGAACGAAGATCAGGAGTTCGCCGAGACACGCTGGTCCGATGCGCTATCGTCGGGTGAGATACGAGGCTGGGGTGGTGCGAAGTTCGGCACGCGGATCGTCGATTCCCGCTCGGCGCACGTACCGTATGGACCGCGACAGGCGTTCCGGCCAATTCGGGGGCTTGGCGGTGATGTTGGTTGGCACTACGCGAATTGGTTGTGGCGCCTCCGGGGTTTTCTCGATCTGCTGGTGGGCGGCGTCGGCTCACGGCGTGGGCGACGTGATCCGGAGGAGCTGACCCCGGGCGACACGCTGGATTTCTGGCGTGTCGAGGCCTACGAACCCGAGGCAACCCTGCGGCTGTTTGCCGAGATGAAGCTGCCGGGGCGTGCCTGGTTGCAGTTCGAGGTCGAGCCCGAGGGTGGAGGCTCGCGAGTCCGGCAGACGGCGATCTTCGACCCGGTAGGTCTGTTCGGGCTTCTCTATTGGTACGCGCTTTACCCACTTCACCAGTTGGTGTTTGCCGGCATGTTGCGCGGCCTCGTGCGGGCGATGGCGGACGAGTCAGCGAATGGTGAGTCGCCGGGGAAGCAGGTCGGATAGTCCGATCGCAGATGCTCACGGCGTGTACCTCTCGAGGTACTCGGCCAGGCGGACCTTGCGCGCCGTGTTCTGGGAGCTCATGTAGCGGATCTTTCCGAAGATCGGGCGCTGTGGTCCCCAGGGGCGGTCGTAGCGACCCAGGCACCAGAGGATGCCGCTGTACGAGTTGGGATCGCGACCGTCCAAAGCGAGCTTGTTGTTGAGCTCGATCATCTGGGCCAGCGCCTGCTGAGGCGTGGCACTCCACTCCAGGATCTTCTTGCCCCAGAGCATTCGCAGGTAGTTGTGGAGGCGCCCCTCCCGGACGAGCTGGGTCTGGGCGGCGTTCCAGAGCCGGTCGTGCGTGCGTGCCGCTGCGAGCTCGGCCGGTGAGTAGAGCTGCGGGCGCGGATCGCTGGTGTGCTCGGCCAGCGTCGTCCGGGCCCATTCGGGCAACGAGTCGTACTGCTCGTAGTCCGGCCTGCGAACGCACGTGTTGAATCCCAGCTCGCGCCAGGTGATGAGCTGGTCGAGCCATGCCTCCGCGCTCTCACTCATGCCCCACCAGCCGCTGCGCTTGCCCGTCGCCTCGGCTGCCAGACGGTCGGCATCCCAATCCTCGTGTGCTGCGAGCTCGCTGAACGCCTGATGACTGGAGATGTGGCCGAAATGCAGATAGGGCGACAATCCGCTGCTGACGTCGAGGTCCGGATGGTTGCGCTCCGCGGCGTAGCTGCTGAGCCTCTGGTTGAGGAAGCTGCCCAGAAGACGCGCCGCTGCCCTCGGCCCCCCACGCGTCTCTGCGGGAGCGACCGTATGGTCAATCGGGAGGTGTGCGATGTCCAGCTCATTCGCGAGTAGGGCGGGGGAGGCGTCAGGCCAGCGGCGGCTGACTTGCGCCGGCAGCGCCGCCAAGCGCGGCAGCCGGACGCCGCGCGTTGGGTTCGGAGACGGGAGTTCGCCAAGCTGGGCCGGCAAGGTCTTCTGCAGGTAGCGGCGGAACGCGTAGGCGGTCTCGAATGCCCGATCGGGCGCTCGCAACGGGAGAAGACCGTTGGAGTCTACCTTCTCGAGACGCACCGGCAGGCGGCGCGCAGCAGCCGCGACCATGCGCGGCAGGAAGAAGGCTGGGTAGTCGTCCGTGACCACGACGCAGGCGTGGCCGGCCAGCGTCGTGAGCAGACCGCGACCTGCGCCCGGCCTTGCCTCGACGTAGCTGTAGTAGAGGATGGGAGAGCGCTGCAGCCGCCGGGCATTATCGGCCATGCCGTCCAGAATGAAGCGGTGCAGCCGATCGCTGGCCCATGGGTAACCCGCGCGCAACGCTTCCATGATGACCAGAGGTTTCTTCAGCTCGCGCGCCCACTCCAGCGCCCGCTGCAAGCTGAAGTTCCAGCGAGTGCGCCGAAACGCGATCATCCAATAGAGGATGAACTCGCCGTCAGCACGCACCGGCGATGCGTTGCAGGCTTCGATCCGTGAGCTCGGCACCCTGCCCATCAGCGTTCCTTCTCAGCGCCTCAAATGCTGCGCTCTTTCCTCCCGTTGCCCCGCGAGGTCGCTGCCCCCTGGCCTCCTACAATCACTGCCACCTCCGCGGGGAGCAGGCGGCGAAGGGTCCTGAGTTCCTCAGCGAGCTCCGCATCGCTTGCTGGGCAAATGAGGCTCAGGGCAACGGCGCGTGCCCCGGTCAGCTCGGCGGCCTTGGCAATCGAAGCCGCCGGCAGGTCGGCGCCCATGTAGATCACCCGCCAGTCGGCGGCTGCGGCAGTAGCCGCTGCCAGCATCGCCCGACAGCGGCGACAGCTGTTCGCGCGCACCGCCTCCGGGAGCATCCCGTGCGGCCCGCTGGTCCTCGCCGACGAGCTGTGCAAGCTCCTCGGTGGGCAAGGTCGCCAGTTGGCCGATACGGCGGCCCGCTTCTAGGGCCTGCTGGATCAGTCGCAGCCGCTCGATGTCGTCGTCCGAGTACAGGCGCTGGCCCCCCGCTGTGCGCTCGGGCTGGACGGCAGCGTAACGCACCTCCCAGGCGCGCAGGAGATCGCGGCTGAGCCCGGTACGGCGGGCGACGACGCGAATCGGGTGCCTTTTGCAGCGACTACGCTCTCCGGTCATCCTAGGGCCTCCAGGCAAGTTGTCGGGAAGCATAGCCAATTGTACAATAATTGTCAATATACGTACCGTGACAAACCCTTGACAGGCCTGCCTATGTCCTATTATGTTCGTGGACAATAAGTGGACAGAGGCGGCCTCGCCACCACGCAGAGCCGCACCGCGCTTGAAGTTCAGTTGGCGACTCTGTCAGAAACCACCCAACGCTGAGGAGAGACATGATGCATTCCCGTCTGATTTCCCTGCTTGCGGCGCTCCTGGGGCTGGTCGTGCTCAGCGCTCCGGCTTCGGCCCAGTACGGTCGCATGTCGTCTTATGCGGACGAGAAGGATATCGTCGAGACGGCCGTCTCCGCGGGTTCCTTCAAGACGTTGGTCGCGGCTGTTCAGGCGGCGGGCCTCGTCGAGACCCTGAAGGGCGAGGGCCCGTTCACGGTGTTCGCTCCGACCGATGAGGCGTTTGCCAAACTGCCGGCCGGCACGCTGGAGGAACTGCTGAGGCCCGAGAACCGTGCGAAGCTACAGTCGATCCTTACCTACCACGTCGTGCCGGGCCGTCTGCTGGCCGAGGACGTGGTTGCCCTGAAGTCGGCGCGGACGGCGCAGGGCCAGGAGGTGATGATCTCGCTGAAGGATGATGCGGTGATGGTGGATGACGCTCGCATCGTCAAGACCGACATCATGGCCAGCAATGGAGTGGTCCACGTGATCGATTCGGTGATCCTGCCGAAGGCGGACGAGTAGCTGGCGTGATCCCTGGGTAGCCCAAGATCGAGTCGATCGACGGGCGAAAGACATAGATCAACGTGGTCGCGGTCGAGAATACGCGAGGCGGTGTTCCGTTTCCGGCCGTAAGTTCAATGTCGAAGCTGGAGATGCTCGGCGGAGCAAGGTCGAGCTGAAACAGACGCAGGTTATTGGGAGTGACGGCGGGGAGAGGAGGCATGAACCCTCTCCCCGTTTCCCATCGTGGATGGAGGAAGTTGCGACGAGGCGCGCGGAGCCACTAGAGCCGGTACCCGGTGCCCTCTTCGCTGTGCTCGGCGCGCAGTCGCGGAGACCTCACGCTCATGGGCTGGGCAGCATGGGTGCCAGCGCGGAGACGTGCTCGGCACCGACCGGGACGGTGATAGTGGATTCGCTCAAGTCGTCCCCGATCGGCTCGAGCCTGCCGCCCAAGCAGTCGGCCAAGAAGGCTTCGGCCACGGCGAAGAACGACATCCGATTCTCGGGCCGGGCGAAACCGTGCCCCTCGTCAGGGTAGACCACGTAGGTCACCGGGATGCCTCGCTCCCGCATCGCTTGAACGATCTGATCCGATTCCGCCTGCTTGACCCGCGGGTCGTTCGCGCCCTGGCCGATCAGCAGCGGTCGAGTGATGCGGTTCACGAAGGTCAGCGGTGAGCGCGAGGCGAGGAAGCCTCGTCCCTCTGCGGTTCGGTGATCGCCGCCGATCCGGGCGACCCAGCGCTCGATCCTCGGGCCCCAGTAGGGTGGAAACGACTCGAGCAGTGTCACCAGGTTGGATGGCCCGACGATGTCCACGCCGCAGGCGAACGTCTCGGGCGTGAAGGTCATCCCGACGAGCGTGGCATAGCCGCCGTAGCTGCCGCCTAGGATCGCGACCCGTTCGGCAGCGGCGATCCCTTGGTCAATCGCCCAGTTGACGCCGTCGACGAGGTCACCATGCATCTTGCCGGCCCATTCGCCTGTGCTGGCGTTGACGAAGTCCTTCCCGAAACCGGTCGAACCCCGGAAGTTGACGCTCAGGACCGCGAAGCCACGGTTGGCCAGCCACTGGTGCTCGGGGTTGTAGCCCCAGAAGTCGCGGTAGTACGGCCCCCCATGAACGCTGACGACCATGGGCAGCGGTTGCGCGGGCCGGCCATCGCCGTCAGTGTCCGCCCACACCGGCAGCGTCAAGTAGCTGACCAGCTTGAGCCCGTCGCGTGAATCGATGACGACGGGGTGCATTGGCGCTAGCGGCTGGTCCTCCAGCTCGGCGCGATTCGTGAACAGGAACGTCGCTCGACGCCTCTCGCGATCGTAGAGGTACCAACGGACCGGGCCGCTATCTAGAAGATAGGCGACGATCCATATCCGGTCGTCCAAGGTACGGCTGACGACTTCGATGTCCCCCTCGGCCACGTCCCGCAGGTAGTCGAAGTCAGCGCGCAACGACTCGTCGATCAACTTCCAAACCTTGCGCGTGTAGGTGAAGGCGGCGGCCTCGATGTTTCGCCTGAGCGGGTGGATCATCACGTCGTCGAGATCCGCCTGGGGATCATCGGCGACGACGCTCAGCGCACCCGTATTCAGGTCCACGGCAGTGAGCGCGGCCGTGTTGCGCCCCCGGCTGTCCTGCATGTACAGCGTATCCCCGCTCTTGTTGAAGGTGAGCGGGAAGGTCGTCTCCGAGTCCTCCAGCCCCCAGCTGGCGAAGAGCTCCCAGCCGCCTTCGGCTGTCGGCCGCTGCAATTCGAAGTTGCCGCCGGGCGTGAAGCGGCCGGCGAAGCGGACGTTGAAGTTGTGGTCGGTGATGAAGCGCTCGAACCCTGCGTTGAGCTGGACCAGGCTTCGCTCGCCCGTGCTCACGTTCACACGATAGATGTCGTGCAGGCGCGGATCACGATCGTTGAGCCCAATCAGAATCTCGTCCGGGAACTCAGGGCTGATCTCCTGAGGTCGAGCCTGGACTCCCTCGAGTGGCGTCAGGTCGACGGTCGCTCCGGTCTCGAGATCCACGCTGTAGGCGCGCCAGTTCTCATCGCCCTGCAGGTCCTGGACGTAGATGATGTGCCGGCTGCTGTAAGCCCAGCTGTAGAAGAAGATGCCCCTGGCCGTATCCCGAGTGACGGGTTCGGCTGCGTTCGGGTCCTCCACGGGTCCGACCCAGACGTTGAGCACTCCGTCAAGCGGGGCGAGGTAGCTGATCCTCGAGCCGTCGGGGCTGATCCGGATGGAGGCCTTATCGGGGTTACCGAAGACGATTTCGCGCGGTATGAGCGGTGTATCTTCGGGGCTGCGTGGTGCCGGGGCCCGCTCTCCGCAGGCCGTCGTCAGGGTCAGCAACAGCAGCCCGGCTACAAGCGCGCGGACCCTCTTGGAGTCCGTCATGTGACCCTCCTGGTCAGGCGGGTTTGAGGAATGAGCACACTGCAATAGGCGGTGCGGGAGAGGTCGACGCAAGCGGGTGGGAGTTTGCATGGAGCGGTTCGCAGGCTCATCATCCGGCCTCGAGATCTGGCGTCGGGGCCAGCGTGCCGGGGGAGCGCTCGGCATCCGGGCCGTTGAAGAGGTGGGGGACGCGAACTGACAGCGTCTCTGCTGGCCTTTGCGGGTGCTCGCGGTGGCCTCGCCTCCTAGGTATATTCGGCCGCGACAATGATCCTACGATCTCTGGTGGTTCGCCGATGACCCGTTGGGTGTCACGCCTGGTCTATGCCAACGTGGCGGTGTTTCTCGTCACCAGCCTGCAGCCGCAGGTCATGCCGTTGTTCTGGCTGGTGCCGGCGGGGATCCCGTTCCGGCCGTGGACACCGATCACCTACATGTTCCTGCACGGCGGCCTCTGGCATCTCTTCTTCAACATGCTGGCGCTCTTCTTCTTCGGGCCGCGGCTGGAGCAGCGGCTGGGTGGCCGGCATTTCCTGGGGCTCTACTTCTTGAGCGGTATCACGGGGGCGCTGCTCTCACTTCTGACCCCCTACGTGCCGATTGTGGGGGCCTCGGGGGCCGTCTTCGGTGTGCTGCTCGGCTTCGCGCGCTATTGGCCGCGCGAGCAGATCTACATTTGGGGAGTGTTCCCCGTGCAGGCGCGTTGGCTGGTGGCGGGCATGACGGCGCTCTCGCTCTACGGGGGGTTCAGCGGGGCGCAGGGCGGGGTCGCGCATTTCGCGCATCTGGGCGGGTTCGTGGGGGGATTCGCGTACCTCAAGTGGATGGAGCATCGCTCTCCTGCCCGACAGTTCCGGTCCAAGCTCAGTGCTCCCGCACGAGGGGGCTCGGGCGGCGACGGGGCGGATCTCAAGCGCTGGCAGAGAATACGTCGCGAGGAGATGCACCCGGTGAACCGTGACGAACTGGATCGGGTCATGGAGAAGATCCGGACTTCCGGGGTCGGCAGCCTGACCGCCGATGAGCGGGCGTTCCTCGACAGGTTCACGCCGGAGTAGCACGCTTAGGAGTCAACTGGACGCCCAGCACTTGTCCATCGGGTGCTAATCCTTATTGTTGCGTCGGTCGCCGGGTCGAGCGCCTGGCATCTGCGCGGCAAATCGACTGAGCTCGTGGCGATGGGGGAGCGGCAACCAGGATGACGGAGAAGACCATCAATACGGCCGATTTCGAGGCTGTGATCTTCGATTTGGATGGTGTCGTCACCCGCACCGCGACCGTGCACGCGCGGGCGTGGAAGCGGGTCTTCGACGAATATCTGGAGCGGCGCGCGGGCTCGGAAGGTGTGCCGTTCGAGCCGTTCGCGATCGAGACGGACTATCCGCGCTACGTCGACGGCAAGCCGCGCTACGATGGGGTGCGCAGCTTCCTCGCCTCGCGTGGCATCACGCTGCCTGAGGGTGATCCGAGCGACGCGCCGGACGAGGTGACGGTCTGCGGGCTGGGCAACCGCAAGAACCTCCTGTACAACGAGCTGCTGGACTCCGGGGGTGTGGAGGTCTTCGCGGACGCGGTCGAGCAGATCCGGAAGTGGCGCGAGCTGGGGCTCAGGACGGCGATCGTTTCGTCGAGCAAGAACTGTGCGGCTGTGCTGAGGGCCGCCGGGCTCAGCGACCTGTTCGACGTGCGGGTCGATGGCGTGGTTGCGGATGAGCTGCGGCTCCCCGGCAAGCCGGCCCCGGATTTCTTCCTGAAGGCGGCCGAGCTGCTGGGAGTGGAACCGGCCCGTGCCGTCGTGCTGGAGGACGCGGTCGCCGGCGTGCAGGCGGGGCGCGCGGGCGGTTTCGGTTGGGTAGTAGGTGTGGACCGGGTGGGGGCGGAGGAAGCGTTGTTGGCGAATGGCGCCGATGTCGTCGTGGGCGACCTGAGGCAATTGCCGACCGAGAGCTGATCGGGTGATAGAGGGACATTCGGAGGGATCGCGCCGCGCCAGTGAGCTTCCGTCGGCGCTGGAGTCGCGCGAAGAGATCGCCGCGCTCCTCGCAGCTAGGCGACCGGCCATGTTCCTGGACTATGACGGTACGCTGACCCCGATCGTATCCCAACCGGAGGAGGCCGTACTCGCGGACTCGATGCGCGACGTGCTGAGCGAGTTGGCACAGCTCTGTATCGTCGCCATCGTGAGCGGGCGCGACCGAGCGGACGTGCAGCCGCTGGTCGGGTTGGATGGGCTCGTGTATGCGGGTAGCCACGGGTTCGACATCAAGGGTCCGGACGGTCTGCGTATGGAGCACACGGGCGGACGCGAGTGCCTGCCGGATCTTGACAGTGCGGAACGCGAGCTGCGGGCACGTATCGAGCCGATACCGGGGGCTCGTGTGGAGCGCAAGCGTTTCGCCATCGCCAACCATTACCGCAACGTTGCCGATGCCGACGTTCCGAAGGTGGAGGCGGCGGTGCGAGAGGTACTGGGTATGTATGGTCGCCTGCGGATGTCCGCCGGGAAGAAGGTCTATGAGCTGCGCCCGGACATCGATTGGGACAAGGGGCGAGCCGTGCTTTGGCTGCTCGAGGCGCTGGGGCTGGATGGCGTTGACGTGTTGCCGTTCTATCTGGGCGATGACGTGACGGATGAGGACGCGTTCCGGGTGCTGGGGGAGCGGGGGATCGGCGTGCTGGTGGGTACACCGTCGTACTTGACACACGCGAGGTACGGTCTGCGCGACACATCGGAGGTGGAGCAGTTGCTGGCGGGGCTGGTGAACCTGTTGAGAGGCGGAGGCCGATGAACGGGTGGAAGCTGGTCTACGAGGGCTGGAAGCCAAACGAGGAGCCACTGCGCGAAGCGTTGTGCACGTTGGGCAACGGGTATATCGCGACGCGTGGAGCCGTCAGCTCGGTCAAAGCCGGCGGGGCCCACTACCCGGGAACCTATCTGGCCGGTGGTTACAACCGACTGGAGTCGGAAATCGCGGGACGGGTGGTCGAGAACGAGGACCTGGTGAACTGGCCGAACTGGACCCTTCTCACGTTCCGCTTCGAGGGTGAGGACTGGTTTGCCCTGGAGTCGGTGGAGCTGCTCGAGTACCGGCAGGAGCTCGATCTTGAAGAGGGTGTGCTGAACTGGCTGTGCCGCTTCCGGGATGCCAAGGGGCGCGAGACCGCACTGCGCAGCCGGCGCATCGTCCACATGGCGGACATGCATATGGCGGCGATCGAATGGACGATCACGGCGGAGAACTGGTCCGGCCGGATCGAGGTCCGCTCGGCTCTGGACGGCCGGGTGGAGAACCGGGGCGTCGCTCGCTACCGGGACTTCAACGGCCGGCACCTAGAGCACTTGGAGGCCGCGCTCGTGGGCGACGACGGGATTTACTTGTTGGTGCAGACCAACCAGTCGCGTATCGAGATGGCTCAAGCGGCGCGAACACGGGTCTACGGCGATTCGCAGCTGATTCCCGTTGAGCGAACGACGAACCAGGAAGCCGGCTATATCGAGCAGCTTCTCCGTTGCGACTGCGAGCAGGCGCAGCCGGTGCGGATCGAGAAGATCGTCGCCATCTACACATCCCGCGACTGGGCGATCAGCTCGCCCGGCCACGAGGCTGCCCAGGCGATTGAGCGAGCCGCTACGTTCGCGCAGCTGCTGCGCACGCAGCGGCTCGCCTGGAGGCGGCTGTGGTACCGCTGTGACATTGAGTTGGAAGGTGCTCCTGACGCGCAGCTGGCTCTGCGGGTCCACATCTTTCACCTGCTGCAGACGGTTTCGCTGAACACGATCGAGCTCGATGTGGGCGTACCGGCACGTGGGCTCCACGGTGAGGCGTATCGCGGGCATATCTTCTGGGACGAGATCTACATCTTCCCGTTCCTGAACCTCCGTGTTCCAGAGATCGCGCGGGCGCTGCTGATGTACCGCTACCGCCGGCTGCCGGAGGCGCGCAGGAACGCGGAGGCGGCCGGGTTCAGAGGCGCGCTGTATCCGTGGCAGAGCGGCAGCAGCGGCCGCGAAGAAAGCCAAGTCCTGCATTTGAACCCGCGGTCCGGGCGCTGGATAGCGGACCGTACGCACCTGCAGCGCCATGTGAACGCGGCGATTGCCCTTCATGTGTGGGGGCACTATCAGGCGACGGGGCGGCGGGAGTTCATCTGTACCTACGGTGCGAGAATGATCTTCGAGATCGCCCGCTTCTGGGCGAGCATCGCTACCTACAACCGCGACCGAGATCGCTACGAGATTCACGGGGTGGTGGGGCCGGACGAATACCACACCGCATACCCGGACGCCAAGCAGCCGGGGATCAACAATGACGCCTACACCAATGTCATGGTGGCGTGGGTGCTCGAGTGCGCAGCCGAACGCGTGATGGATCTCCTCGACGTCGACTGCAAGTCGGAAACCTTCGAGGACCTGGAGCTCAGCGATGAAGAGGTCAGCCACTGGAGCGAGATGAGTCGCAAGCTGTACGTGCCTTTCCACGATGACGGGATCATCAGCCAGTTCGAGGGCTACGAGGATCTCGAGGAGTTCGATTGGGAGGGCTACCGAGCGAAGTACGGGAAGATCGATCGGCTGGATCGCATCCTCGAGGCGGAGGGTGACTCGCCGAACCGCTACAAGGTTGGCAAGCAGGCGGACGTGCTGATGCTGTTCTACCTGTTCTCGGCCGAGCGGCTGCAGCAGTTGTTCGACCGGCTGGGCTATCCCTTCGAGCCGTCGATGATCCCGAAGAACATCGAGTACTACCTGAGACGGACGTCACACGGCTCGACGTTGAGCGCGATCATCAACGCGTGGGTGCAGGCGCGAGGTGACCGTGAGCGCTCCTGGCGCTGGTTCGAGGCAGCCGTGATGAGTGATCTAAAGGACGTGCAGGGTGGCACTACGGCGGAAGGGATCCACCTGGGCGCGATGGCGGGTACCGTAGACATCATCCAGCGGTGTTACAGTGGGATCGCGATGCGGGAGGGTGTGATGTGGTTGAACCCGCGTCTACCGAAGGGGCTCAAGGCCGTCCGCTCGCGTATCCAGTATCGCGGCCACTGGTTCACGCTGAATCTCAACCACGAGACGCTCAGCGTCTATTTCGAGGGTGCCTGGGCGCCGTACGCCAGGATCGGCGTGGACGGGAAGATCTACACATTCAAGCGCGGCGAGCGGAAGGAGTTCAGTCTGAAGGCGGCGCCGGCCGGCGAGGTATCTTCGCAGGCCGGGTCGTAGCCGCGCGGGGCAGGGCCGGCCACCGCCCCACATCCACTCACCGCTAGGCGCCGGGAGCGGACAAGCTCGCTTCCGGGTTCGCCGGGTCGCTGTAAGCGTTGCGGACGTACTGGGAGACGACGCGCTGCGTGTTGAAGAAGGATGCGTTCAGCGCGACAGCCGAGCGCATGACGGCGGCGTAACCCGGCGCCTGTCGGACTCGTCGTCGGGCGCCATGTGGCCGTGAGGTATGGACCAGCCCGTGACCCCCTCGATGTGCCCTTCGATCCACCAGCCATCGAGTACGCTCAGCGACGGTACGCCGTTGCAGGCGGCCTTCATGCCGCTGGACCCGGATGCTTCGCGCGGCCTCCTCGGCGTGTTCAGCCAGAGGTCGGCGCCGGCGACCAGGTATTTGGCCAACGGCACGTCGTAGTCCGACAGGTAGACGATTCGGAGATCCGTCTCCAGCTCTTTCGAGGCGGCGAAGATCCGCTGGATCATCGCTTTGCCGTCACCGTCGCGGGGGTGTGCCTTGCCGGCATAGATGACCTGTAGCGGACCGACGCGCCGGACGATCTCCTTCAGGCGCGCCGGGTTGCACAGCAGCAGGTCGTGTCGCTTGTAGGGCGTGGCGCGCCGAGCGAAGCCGATGGTGAAGACGTCCTCGCGAAGGCGCACGCCGCTTCGTGCCTCCACCTGCTCGAGCAGCAGCCGTTTCGCCTGGAGGTGGGCCTGCTGGATCTCATGGAGCGGGATGTTGATGGCGTAGCGCAAGTAGCGGTTGTCGTGACGCCAGCCGGGCATGTAGCGATCGAAGAGTGCCGCGAACGGTGGGGAAGTCCAGGTCGCGGCGTGGACGCCATTGGTGATGGCCTGCACCGGATAGCCGGGGAACATGCCCAGCGACACCTCGCCGTGCCGCATCGAGACGCCGTTGATGTAGTGCGAGAGGCGGAGTCCGAGGTAGGTCATGTTCAAGGTGCCGTTCAGGAAGCAACCGCTGGCCTCTAGGGCCGCGGCGCGCTGCGGGCCCAGCACACGGGCCACCAGATCTCGCGGGTACTGGTCATGCCCGGCCGGTACCGGCGTGTGCGTTGTGAACACGCACTGCCGGCGAACGGCCTCGATGTCGGCATCGCCGATCTGTTCACGGCGGTCCTGTGCCAGCCGCTCCTCCAGCAGCGCGACCGTCAGGAGGGCGGAGTGCCCTTCGTTCATGTGGTAGACGACCTGAGTGTCGTAGCCGAGTGCGTGTAGCACAGCCACACCGCCGAGCCCCAAGATGACCTCCTGGCAGAGGCGATAGCGTTCGTCGCCACCGTAGAGGTAGTCGGTGAACGCCTGGTCTCCCAGGTCGTTCTCAGGCAGGGCCGTGTCGAGGAAGATGACGGGTAGCGAATGACCGTTGACACCGCTGACCAAGAAGCGCCAGGGCCGGATCACCACCTGACGTCCCTCGATCTCGACGGAGACGATCTGGGGCAGAGGCTCGAGTACGTCCTCCGGTGACCAGGTCTGCGGACTCTCAGCCTGATTCCCCGTGGCGTCGAGCTCCTGGTGAAAGTAGCCCTTGCGGTGGAGCAGGGTAACGCCGGCCATCGGCACGCCGACGTCGGCGGCAGAACGGAGGATATCGCCGGCCAGCACGCCGAGCCCTCCCGCGTAGGTGGGCATGTGCGGGTCGAGGGCGAACTCCATTGAGAAGTACGCCACGCCCGGCCGAAACGACGAGACGTTCGCTTCCATACCCCTGCTTGCCTCAGGCTAGCCGCACCGCTCCTGCGGCGTTGGCTTCCTCCCAACGGCTGAGGTTGACCGGCTCAGAAGAGATCGAGATAGACTGGTCGGAAAATCGGTAATGTCAAGGACCGTGCCGTGCCGCCCGGGAACAGGCCGGCAGGTGGGGCGGCGCACACAGGCTGCGCCGCCGCTGCTTGGAGTCAGCAAGTATGCAGCAGGAGCGCGACGGGGAACCTCTCCAGCGCGTTGGCCACGGCCAGCCGGTCAAGCCGGGGCCCGCTGGCCGCGGCCAACGTTTCCCCCGTGAGTACGTTCTCCCAGCGGCCGGTTGCGAGGCCTTCGGGAAGGTTGAGGGTTGTGCCGGACCAGAGCTGTCGGCCGATCGGCGGCGTCGACGGGTGGCTGCACAGCGAAGTGACCCGACGCGGCACCAGGATGAGCGCCACCTGCGCCCCTGACCGGCGGGCGAAGGCGAACACGTGGTGGGCCGCCGGTCCGGCAGCGGCCAGCAGCTCGTAGGTGCCTTGCAGGTACAGGTCGGGCTGGGCCCGGCGGGCCTGGAGTGCCCGGGAGATGACATGCAGCTTGATCCGACCGTCCTCCGGGTGGCTGACCAGCTCACTTAGGAGGCGGTGGTGCTCCGCATCCTGAGCCCGTCCCCAGGCTTCGGACACACTGACCAGCAGCCGGTGCCGGAGCTGGAAATCGACGGGGCGGCGGTTGTCCGGGTCCACGAGGCTGAAGTTCCAGAGCTCATCGCCCTGATAGATGTCCGGGGCTCCGGGTGCGGTCAGCTGTACCAGGGTCCGTGCCAGTGCATTCCAGAGTCCGGGTCGGGCGATGCGCTGGACGAAGCTGTCCAGGTCGGCCAGGAAGCGCGCGCTCGCTGAGGGGGAAAGCAGCGCCCGCACGAAGTCGCGGAGCGCTGCCTCGAAAGCGGGGTTCGGGTCGATCCAGCTCGTGTGCTGTTTCGTCTCGCGTGCGGCCTTTTCCATGTAGGCCTCCACCCGCTCGCGGAACTCGTTTGCGATTATCTGCGGGGACGATGCTTGCTCCCCGGTTCGCCCCGTCGGGCATGCCAGCGGCCAGATGCCGACGAGGGTCTGGTAGAGCAGGTACTCGCTGTTGCGATCGGGAGCGTACCTCCAGCGGATCCGGGTGCGATGCCGTCGGTTCCAGCGGTGCCAGCGCCGTACGTGATCACACCATACGTCGGCGAGCTCGGAAAGAACGTCGAGGCGCGCCCTCACATCGGCGCTTCGCTTGGTGTCGTGGGTGCTGGTGCAGAGCATGCCAAGTGGCCACTGACGGGCCTGCCGCTGATTCGCCTCGTGCATGACGGAATCGGCGTTTGCAAGCGGCGCGTCCGGTTCGCCGCCCACTTCGTTGCGCGAGACGAGCGGCACGTAGACATAGAAGGCCGTGTCTTCGACCCCTTTAGCGGCGACGGCCACACTGGTCTGCTGGAATCGCTGCACGAACCCGATTCGCTCTGCCAGCTCCGCCCGCGCAAGCCTATCGCGTCTTTCGAGAAGCAGTGCGTCGCGCAACAGCTCCAGTGCCGTAGCGTCGGCGCGGCCGTGTGTACGCGCGTCGTCCAAAGCCTTCGCGAGGACGGCCCGGTCGGCGGGACGATACCTGGCACCGCGTGGGTCGATGTAGGTCCGGTAGACGGGCAGACAGACGATCGTTTCGCAGATTGCCCGGGAGAGCCTTTCCCGATCGAGCGTCGCATGCCGCGGGTCCATCGCCGCGATGCCGGCCAGCCGGCGCGCTAGCCGCTGCAGATCGGCGGCGAGACCCCGATCCAGCACCATGCGCTTGCTGCGGCGCACGACTTCGCGGAATCGGATGTCGCGACCGCTGAACTCACGGTAGCACTCCTGCAGCGCCTGGTAGCCGTGCGGGTCGAGGAAAACGTCCTCGAGTTCGGCGAGGAAGTCGTAGCCCGTGGTCCCGGCAACCGGCCAGTCGTCCGGTAGCCGCTCGTCGCGTGCCAAGATCTTCTCGACGAACGTCGGGAAGCTGCCGCGCTCGGCATCGCTCGGCAGCTCCTGTGCAACGGCGTCTCTCAGTCTCTCCAGGTACCCCCGAGGGTCGAGCAGGCCGTCGATGTGGTCCACCCGCAGCCCATCCAGTACACCCTCCCGGATCCATTCGAGGATGCGGGCGTGGGTGGCGGCGAAGACGGCAGGGTCCTCCATGCGGAGCGCGATCAGGTGGCTGATCGTGAAGAAGCGACGGTAGTTGATCTCGCGGGCGGCACGCCGCCAGTAGGCGAGCCGGTAGGCCTGGGCGGCCAGCAGTCTGCGCAGGCGCCTGGCGCTGCCCGGGTCGGGCGGCGCGAAGGCGGCCGAGGCCGACTCGACATACGCGCGAATCGCCGCCGATCTCCCGTGCAGAGTGTTCAGCTGCGCCAGCGCTTGTTCGGCTTCAGCCTGACGCTCGGTCCGGGCCGTGGGCGACCGGCTGGACCGGGGCGGGATCGAGCGCAGCGCGGCGATGACGGCCTCCAGCTCGCCCACCTCCGTCGGGCTGGCGCCGCTCTGCCGGAAGGCGGGGAGCCCGGTCTCCAGGATGAGCGGGAGGCTGCCAGGATCGATGGGGAAGCTCTGCTCGAAATACTCGATGCGGAAGTCGCCCCCACGATAGATGGGCCGCAGCTCGCCCCGCGCGATGACGCGCGCTAACCGATCGCCGAGCACGGGGAGGAAGATTCGGTAGGGTCGCCGCGCGCCGGGCGGCCCCCAGTCGATGTCGAACCAGTCGGCGAAGCGCGAGCACGGCCCGTGGCTGAGCACATCTTCCCAGAAGCGGTTCTCGCTGCCGGTCGCCATGTGGTTCGGCACGATATCCAGAACCAGGCCCATCCGCTCGCGGTGCAGCGCGTCGACGAGATGCTTGAGGTCGGACTCGCTTCCCAGCTCGGGGTTGAGCGCGGTGGGGTCAACGACGTCGTAACCGTGTGTGCTCCCGGCTCGTGCGTGCAGGATCGGTGACAGGTAGACATGCGTGACGCCGAGCTGGGCGAGATAGGTGATGAGACCGCGCAGGTCGGTCAGCCGGAAGCCCGCGTGGAGCTGGACGCGATAAGTGGCCAGGATGGTCTCCATGGCTTCGCGGTCGCGCTTAGCGCGTGGTACGCCGGGTCGCGACCCCGACGAGCGCGGTCGCCACGCCGGGATCCTGCTGCAAGTCCTCCAGGTTCACGCTCAGCCGGCGTGACCAGTTCGGATAGCGGTCGAGGCCCACGCCTGGGATGTTGAGCGGATCGATCTCACCGGCTAGGTCGTCGAGCGACGCGCCGAGGAGCGGCGCGCGGGTACGGGACAGGAACGCGTGCACTGCAGCGGAGAGCTCGGCGTAGGATGCCGGTGCTGTCGCGCTGGACAGACAGCCCTCGGCAGCGAGGCGACGAAGCAACGCGTGCCGTTCAGTCACACGCTCCTCGCGAGCAGCCGCGAGCCGCTGGTCGCTTTCGATGATGCCGATCCGTCTTGCCAGCTTGAGGTCGCGACCTTCCCAGAGGGCGGCCAGCGGCGGGTGGTCGTGGGTGTTGACCGTGACGAGCGCACGCTTCGAGTAACGGCGCGAGGGACGGAACTCGCCGTGCCGGTCGCGCTCGAAATAGAGCACGCGTGACGAGAGGATCCCCCAGCGGGCGAGCAGAGCGGGGAAGCCGCGGGGCACGGTGCCGAGGTCCTCACCGATGATGAGAGCCCGCTGACGATGACTCTCGAGTGCGAGGATCCCCAGCAGGTCCTGGGCAGGGTAGCGGACGTAGGCACCCTCACTGGCGGGCCGCCCGGCAGGCACCCAGTACTGGCGGAAGAGGCCCATGACATGGTCGATGCGCAGGGCGCCCATATGCTCGAGGTTGTTGCGGAGGAGCAGAATCCAGTAGCGATAGCCGTCCTGGCGCAGCTGGTTGGGATCCAGCGGAGGAAGACCCCAGTCCTGGCCGACGGCGGAATAGTCATCCGGCGGTGCGCCCAGGTGCGCGCCATCCAGGAAAAGCTTCGGGAATGCCCAGGGGTCACAGCCATTGGCTGCCGTGCCGATGGCGAGGTCGCCGTAAATGCCGATGGGCAGAGTCGCCGCAGCCCGCTGCGCCGCGGCGGCCAGCTGCCGGTCCAGCTCGAACTGCAGGTAGCAGTGCAGGTCGACTGACTCGAGATGTTCACGGCGGAACTCAGCTACTCTTTCCGAGCGCAGATCTCGGTAATCCGCTGGCCAGTCATGCGGTTCGCGCCGGCCCTGCGCGCCGAAGTGGGCCTCGAGAGCACAGAAGGTCGCGAAGTCGATGAGCGCATCGCCCTTATCAGCGAGGAACCGAGCGTAGTCACGTCCGCGCTCGTTGTCACGATCGCGATATCGTGCGGCAAAGGTGCGGTGGAGAACCTCCAGCACGGGACGCTTGAGCGCCATGACTCGCTCGTAGTCCACGCGAGCGGCGGTTCGCAGCTCGGCGAGGGCCTTGTGGTAGCGGTCCGACTCGACGAGCTGGCGAGCCTCGTGCGACTCGGCTAGTTCCGGCACGGCCATGACATCCAGGTAGAAGATGTTGCGGAACAGCCGGCTCAGCGGACTGTAGGGACTGATATCGCCGCCGCTGTTGCGCAGCGCGTGCAGCGGATTGATGCCGACGAAGGCGGATCCGATGGCACCCGCCCACTCGATGAGTTCTCCTAGGTCCGTGAGGTCGCCTGCCCCCCAGTCGCGCTCGCTGCGAATGGCATAGAGATGGGTCCAGAGGCCGAACAGCCGCCGGTCACCTATGAGTTCCTTCGTCGTCAGGCACGAGCGCGGGCAGACAATCAGCCAACTCTCGGCACGGCGCTCTTCGTCGCTGGCGTCGCGCAGCCTGAGCTGAATGCGATGGTAACCGGTCTCGAGACCGGCTGGGAGGCGAAGTGTGACGACCTGACTGGCCGACCGTCGCTTGATCTCACCCTCCAAGAGATGTGTATGCCCGTTCTCTTCTCGGAGCTCGAGCTGGTATTCGACCCGCACACGCGAGGCATCCTTGGGGACTCGAACCTGCAGGCGAGCGCCTCGACTGTCCCGCTCACGTCGAATGTAGACGGGCTCGATCAGCCGCTCCGCATCGCGCTGCTCCAGATCCGCGAGCGTGCGGGCCGCTGCGGCCTCGCTGGAGGCGTCGATGCCCATGGCGGCGAGCAGCGCGACGCGCGTGTCATTGGAGGTCGGCCGACGCTGGCCGAAGATGTCCACATACTCGGGTAGGATGCCTGCCCGCACTGCCAAGGCCAGGAGTGCCGATGTCTTGGCCACAGCTAACGCTCGAACGTCAGCACCAGGCCGCCCAGTGGTGGCAGCGTCAGGCGCAACGACTGGGGCTGCCCGTGGTAGGCGACCGCCTCGGTCTCGAAGGCTCCGGGCACGTAGTGTTCGCTGCCGCCGTACTCGCGCCCGTCGCTGGCGAAGCGGACGGTGTAACGGCCCGCCGACGGTACGCCGATGCGGTAGTCGTCCCGGGGCACGGGTGTGAGGTTCAGGACGACGACGACATGATCTCGTTCGTCCCAGCGTACGTAGGAGATCACGCTGTTGTCGCGATCGCTGCAGTCGATCCAGCTGAAGCCGCCGGGCTCGTGATCACGGCGCCACAGGGCTGGCAGGCTGCGATACATTTGCCCGAGGTCAGCCAGGAAACAGGCGAACGCCTGACGCATCGGGTCGTCCGCGAGGTGCCAGTCCAGGCTCGTGTCATGATTCCATTCGTTCCAGGGCGCGAGCTCGCTTCCCATGAACAGCAGCTTCTTTCCCGGCCGCGTGTACTGGTACGTCAGCAGGAGCCGCAGGTTGGCGAACTTCTGCCAGAGGTCGCCGGACATCTTGCTCAGCAGCGAGCCCTTCCCGTGGACGACCTCGTCGTGAGACAGGGGCATCACGAAGCGCTCGCTGTACTCGTAGAGCATCGCGAAGGTCAGCACGTCGAGGTGCCACTTGCGGTGGACGGGATCTTTCTTGAAGTACTCCAACGTGTCGTGCATCCACCCCATGTTCCACTTGAAGTGGAACCCGAGGCCGCCCTCCCAGGTCGGTCGGCTGACACCGGTCCAGGCCGTTGACTCCTCCGCTACCCTGACACAGCCCGGCTGCTCGGCCCCTACGACCTCGTTGAACGTCTTGAGAAAGGCGACCGCCTCCAGGTTCTCACGGCCGCCGTAGATGTTGGGTATCCACTCGCCCGCTTCGCGGCTGTAGTCCAGGTAGAGCATGGAAGCGACAGCGTCGACCCGCAGGCCGTCGATGTGAAACTCCGCGAGCCAGTACAGCGCGTTGGCGATCAGGAAGTTCTGGACTTCCTTGCGCCCGTAGTTGAAGACCAGCGTACCCCAATCCGGGTGCTCGCCGAGGCGCGGGTCCTCGTGCTCGTAGAGGGCCGTGCCGTCGAAGCGGCGCAGGGCGAAGTCGTCCTTGGGGAAATGCGCTGGCACCCAGTCCAGGATGACGCCGATGCCGTTCTGATGGCAGAGGTCGACGAGGTAGCGGAAATCGTCCGGCGTGCCGTAGCGGGCTGTGGGCGCGAAGTAGCCGCTCACCTGATAGCCCCAGGACCCGGAGAAGGGGTGCTCGCTGACAGGCAGCAGCTCGAGGTGAGTGAACGCGAAGCGTTTCATGTGCTCGACGAGTTTCGGAGCGATCTCGCGATAGGTGAGCGGGCGGTTCCCCTCCTCGAGCACGCGCGCCCAGGAGCCGAGGTGGACCTCGTAGACCGCCAACGGCTCCCGCGCCAGATCGCGCTGCGACCGCGCGCTCATCCACTCCGTATCACCCCAGTGGTAGGAGGAGCAGACGACTCGGGATGCCGTACCGGGGGGCACCTCCATGGCGAAGGCGAACGGGTCGGTCTTCACCCGGATGGCGCCGTCGCTCGTCTTGATCTCGTACTTGTACAGCGCGCCGGGCGTCAGCTCCGGTATGAAGATTTCGAAGATACCGGAGCTGCCCAGGGCCCGCATCGGGAAGATCCGCCCGTCCCAGCGGCAGAAGTCACCGACCACGCTCACCCGTCGCGCGCTGGGCGCCCAGACGGCGAAGGCGACGCCGTCCACGCCGTCGATGTGCCGGACATGCGCGCCGAGGCAGCGCCAGAGCTCGCGATGGGTCCCCTCGTTGAAGAGATAGAGGTCCGTCTCGCCGAGCGTCGGCAGGAAACGATAGGGGTCGCCACGTTCCCACGTGTCGCCGCTGGGGAAATGGAAGCGCAGCCGGTAGCGCAGCGGTAACTCGGCGCCGGGCAGGAAAGCCGCGAACAGACCGTCTCCCAGCGGCTCCATCTCGAGCGCCTCACCGTCGGCCAGCAGGCATTCTGCAGCGCTGGCGTCGTGGTGATAGGCGCGCACCACCGCGCCGTTCTGCCCGTTGAGAGTCGCAGGATGCGCCCCCAGTATACGGTGAGGGTCGTGGTGGTCGCCGGCGAGCAGGCGTCTGCGTTCGCCGGAATCGATCGCCAGAGGCGCGCTCTTGGGCTTGGAGGCCGGCCGTTTCTTCTTCCCCGTCATCCGTCAGCTCCTTCGCCGTTCGTGGCACAGCAGGATGAGCGACTGTGCCACCAGTTGTACGCCTGCGCCTTTGACGGTCCGCGGACTGCGCCGCGCAGTATTCGCGACATCACGCCAGATGCCCGGTTCATCGAGCCGGGGCAGTGTGAAGTAACGGGAGCGGCTGCTCGCGTTGAGCAGGAGTAGGAGAGTGTCGCCCTTGATCAAGCGGCCCCGCTCGTCCACCTCGTCAGTCGCCTCGCCGGGCACGAGCATACCGAGCACCCGGTTCTGCGGATCGTGCCAGTCGGCGTCGGTCATCTCCTGGCCATCGGGCCGCAGCCAGATCAGGTCCCTGACGCCGTTCTCACTCACCGGTCTGCCGCTGAAGAAGCTGCGCCGACGCAGCACGGGGTTCTGCTTCCGGATCGCGAAGACATCGCGAGCGAACTCGAGCGTAGCGCGCTCGCGATCGTCCAGGCTCCAGTCGACCCAAGAGATCTCGTTGTCCTGACAATAGGCGTTGTTGTTGCCTTGCTGCGTGCGGCCCAGCTCGTCGCCGTGCGAGATCATCGGCACGCCCTGCGAGAAGGCGAGCGAAGCGATGAAGTTGCGCTTGATGCGCTCGCGTGTTCGCACGATGTTGACCGCTTCGCTCGGTCCTTCGACGCCCCAGTTGCTGCTGTAATTGGCGTCGGTGCCGTCGCGGTTGTCCTCGCCGTTGGCCTCGTTGTGCTTGTCGTTGTAGCTCACCAGGTCCTGAAGCGTGAACCCGTCGTGAACGGTGACGAAGTTGATGCTCGCGTAGGGGTTACGACCGCCACGGTCGTAGAGATCGCTGCTGCCCGACAGGCGGAAGCCGAGCTCGGCGAGCTGGCCCGGATCAGCTCGCCAGAAGCGGCGCACGGTGTCGCGATAGCGGCCGTTCCACTCGGCCCAGCCGGTGGGGAAGTTGCCCACCTGGTAGCCGCCGGGCCCTAGGTCCCAGGGTTCCGCGATCAGTTTCACCTGCGAGAGCACGGGGTCCTGTTGGATGATGTCGAAGAACCAAGCCAGGCGTCCCACCTCGTACAGCTCGCGGGCCAGAGCGGGCGCCAGGTCAAAGCGGAAGCCGTCCACGTGCATCTCCTGCACCCAGTAGCGCAGGCTGTCCATCATCAGCTGCATGGCCCGGGCGTTCAGCATGTTCAGGGTGTTACCCGCGCCGGTGAAGTCGACGTAGTAGCGCGGGTTATCGGGGTCGAGGTGGTAGTACGAGACGTTGTCGATGCCGCGGAAGGCGACGGTCGGGCCCAAGCGGTTGCCTTCGGCCGTGTGGTTGTAGACGACGTCCAGGATCACCTCGATGCCCACGCTGTGCAGGGCCCTGACCATCATCTTGAACTCCTGCACCTGTTGGCCTAGACCGTCCGTGGCGAAGCGTGCGTCCGGCGCGAAGTAGCCGATCGTATTGTAGCCCCAGTAGTTGGTGAGCCCGCGCTCGACGACCTGGCGTTCGCTGAGCGAGTGGTGGATCGGCATCAGCTCGACCGCAGTGACCCCCAGCTTGAGCAGGTGCTCGATGATCGGCTCCGAAGCGAGCCCCAAGTAGGTGCCGCGCAGCTTCTCGAGGACGCCGGGGTGGCGATAGGTGAGGCCCTTGACGTGACACTCGTAGATGACCGTGCGGCTCCAGGGCGTGCGCGGCGGCCGGTCGTCGCCCCAGGTGAAGGCCGAGTCGACGACCACACACTTGGGCAGATCGCCGGCGCTGTTCCGGTCATCGGTCGAGAGGTCCTCGGCCGGGTCGCCCACGCGATATCCGAAAAGCGTGTCGCTCGTGCCCACCGTGTGCGTGATCGCCTTCGCGTACGGATCGAAGAGCAGTTTAGCGGAGTTGAAGCGGTGCCCCTCCTCGGCTTTGCGGGGCCCATCAACCCGGTAGCCGTACAGCTGGCCGGGTCGCACGTCGGGCAGATAGACGTGCCAGACGTTGTTGGTCCGCTCCCGGAGTGGGATGCGTGCGGTTTCCTCAGCAGCCTGCGGATCGTCGAACAGGCAGAGCTGCACGCCGGTGGCGTGCTCGGCGAAGAGTGCGAAATTGGCCCCCTCACCGTCCCAGTTGGCTCCCAGCGGATAAGACTGGCCTGGCCAGATGCGCATTCAGTGGTCCTCCCGACGGAAGAGTGCAGCAGCGTAGGCCGGCACGGCGAGGCGGATCGGCGCCGCTCCATCGCTCGCGACCCGCGACGGGATCAGCGAGCCGTTCCCGCCATAAGGCACCTCGTCGGTGGCGAGCCTACGCTGCCAGGCGCCTGCTGGTATTGCGATCCCGATCATTGCTGGCGCGTTCGAGAGGTTGAAGGCGGCGAGTAGATCTCGCCCGCCGGCCTCTAGGACGAGGGCCAACCAACCCGCCTGCGTATCGCTCTCCACCCGGCTGCGTGCCGCAGCGGGCCGCAGTGCCGGCTCGTGGCGGCGGATGCGGATGAGCTCGCGGTAGAGGCGGAGAAGCTCGGCGTGCGGCGACGATCCCGCTCGCCTTGGATCGGCGCGCGAGCGGGCAAACGTCTCCTCGGCCGTGGGGTCGGGAAGTGGCCCCTGCCAGCCGAAGCGGGCGAACTCCTCCTGCCGCCCGCGACGAACCGCCTCGATCAGCTGCTTGTCCCCGTGATCCACGAAGTAGAGGAACGGGCTCAGTTCACCATACTCCTCCCCCATGAACAGGAGCGGGATATACGGGGAAAGCAAGAGGAGCGCTGCGGCGAGCTTCTGCTGCTCAAGGGCGACGAGCTCGGAGAGGCGGTCGCCACGGGCCCTATTGCCCACCTGGTCGTGGTTCTGAACGAAGACGACGAAGCGATCGGCCGGCACATCGGTGGCCTCTGCACCGTGCCGCCGCCGCCGGTAGGCCGAGTAGCGACCGTCGAGGACGAAGCGGTCGCGCATTGCCTTCGCCACGGGTTCGACGCCGCCGAAGTCCTCGTAGTACCCGTTCCGTTCCCCGGTCAGCGCCGCATGAACCGCGTGGTGGAAGTCATCGCTCCAGGTAGCATCGAGCCCATAGCCGCCGCGCTCGGCTCCGCGGACCAGCCGCGGGTCGTTGAGATCGCTCTCCGCGATCACCTGGACGCGGCGCCCCAGGGCCTCGGCCTGTGAGTGCACGGCTGTCGCCAACTCCTCCAGAATGTGTTGCGCCCCGAAATCGAAGATCGCGTGCACGGCGTCGAGGCGCAGACCGTCGATATGGAATTCAGTGGCCCAATACAACGCGTTGTCGATGAAGTAGCGCCGCACCTCATCGCTATCCGGGCCATCGAAGTTGACGGCTCGGCCCCAGGGCGTCTTGTAACGGTCAGTGAAATAGGGACCGAACTCAGCGAGGTAGTTCCCCTCCGGGCCCAAGTGGTTGTAGACGACGTCGAGGACGACGGCCAGTCCTGCGGCGTGCGCCGCGTCCACCAGGCGCCACAGACCGTCCGGGCCGCCGTAGCTGCTCTGCGGCGCATAGAGATGAACGCCATCGTAGCCCCAGTTGCGGCGGCCCGGGAACTGGGCGACCGGCATGAGCTCGATGGCGGTCACGCCCAGCTCCTTGAGGTAGGGCAACCGCTTCGCTACGGCCTCGAAGGTACCCTGCTCGGTGAACGTGCCCACGTGGATCTCGTAGAGGATGAGATCCGCTGTCGCCACTTCCGCCCAAGCGGCATCGCTCCAGGTGTAAGCCCGGGGGTCGACGACCCGCGAAGGCCCGTGGACGCCAGCGGGCTGGAAACGGCTCACCGGGTCGGGGCGGTCGCGTGCCCCATCGAGCCGCAAGGAGTAATCGGTGCCCGGACCCACTGCCGCAACGACCGTCTCGTGGACCCCGTTATCCCGGCGCTCCATCGGGTGCTCGCTATTCCTGCCGTCGCTGAGAATCACGATGGCGGCCGACTCGACTGCGGGAGCCCAGACGGAGAAACGTGTGGAGCCGTCGTCGAGCACGGTCGCCCCTCGCTGGAGAGCCCAGGCGCCTCCCATCACATCTCCGTCGAGCTCTCGATGAGGCTGGCGATGCCGCGTAACGGGATTCGCACCCAGTCGGGGCGGTTGTTGAGCTCGTACTCGAGTTCGTACAGGGCTTTGTCAATCACGCAGAGATCGAGCAAGGCGGCGAGCTCGTCCTCGCCCTCGGGTACGAGGTCCGCATCCGCGACAAGGTCGAGATAGGCGCGGAGGAAGTATGCGGCGACCCAGAGATACCAGACCTCTGCCCGGGGCTCGAGGATGGGGACATCCTCCGGGCGCACGCGGCCGGCGATCAACGCCGATACGGCGGCGTAGTGGAACGAGCGGAGCATCCCGCCAACGTCCCTGAGCGGCGAACGCTTGAGCTGCCGCTCGCTGATCGGACGTGCGGGCTCGCCCTCGAAGTCCATGATCAGGAAGTCCTTGCCGGTGTAGAGGACCTGACCCAGGTGGTAGTCGCCATGACAGCGGATCCGCAGCCCTCCGACCTTACGATCCACGACGGAGCGCAAGCGCTGCTCGATCTGTTTCGACTGGCCGAGAACCGCGCGGGCCTCGGGGCGAACATGCTCAGGCAGCGCGCTCAGTCTTCTGCGCAGCAGGGTGAACGCCTGGTCCAGCCGAGTGCGCGACGACTCGTAGACCGATCTGCGGTACATCGTGTTGATGGGCTCCGGCGCGAAGGCCGCGTCGTCGGACCGTGAGGCGAGAGCGAGGTGGAGCTCTGCGGTGCGCTGGCCCAGCAGCCGTGCCAGCTCCAGGTAAGCGCCAATCACCTCCTTGGCTTGCGGTGGAGTCTCCGCGTAGACGTGCGTCAGCGGTGTTCCCGCCGGTACCGCCGGCTGGCGCTCGTCGGCAGGTCGAGCGAGCACGCGCTCGAAGTATTCATCAAGCGCGTCGAGAGTGTACTCCCAGGCGTCCCCCTGGTTCGGAACGAAGCCCTGCAGGACAGCCAGGGTCAGCGGCTCGCCTTTGCTGTGCTCATACTCGATGGCGCCGCCGAGGGGCGGCATGTGGCTGAAGGACGTCCGCTCGGTGAGGAAGCGCCCGATTTCGAGATCCGGGTTCACTCCTTGATCCAGACGGCGGAAGAGCTTGACGATCAAACGATCCCCGTAGACCACCGACGTGTTGCTCTGCTCGGCGCCCAGCAGCGACGGCTTGAGCTTGTCTTCGAGGTTGCCGCGCATCGCGCGGAACTGCCTGGTGCGGCTCGTGCGCAGACGGCCGAGCGCGCCGCTTCGTCGTCGTCGCCGCTCGATCACGTCCAGCAGGGCGTTGCAGAAGCCTTCCTCGACAGTGGCGTCGTAGAGCACTCCCTCGGCCTCGTTGCCGTTGTCCCTGACACGCAGTCGCGTGATCACCGTGTGCCGCTGATGCTCGGCCAAGTCGGCGGCTCGGTTGCCAGTCGTGAAGGCGAGCGGGAGCTGGTAGATGTCGGGATCGCCGTCACTGTAGCTCACCTTGATGAGGACAAGCTGGGCGAATGAGCCGTCGTAGCCGATCGGGATGGTCTCGATGATCTGTGCGGAGAGGATGTGCCGCGCCTTCCCGGCGAACCAGCGACGACTTCGCAGATACGACGGCAAGATGCGCTCCAGCTGGGCGGCGGCCTTGTCGTGCAGCACGGCCTCCCAGGATCCACTGACGACGAGTTCCCGCAGTGGGGCCTCGCTGACGGTGATGGGCTCCTCCGCCGCCGGGGCCGGTTCCAACGTGAACCAATAGAAGGTGTGCGGTCCCAGTGTGAGGAAGTAGGGGGGCTCGCCGATGGGCGGGAACGGCGTACGCCCGAACACCTCGACCGGGACCATCCCCTTGAAGGCGGAGAGGTCGAGCTCGACGGCCTGGACAAAGCGCGAGAGGTTGACCACGACGAGTATGCGCTCGTTCTCCCAATGCCTGAGGAAGACCAGCACCTTGCGGTTCTCGGGCTGGAGGAACTCGATAGTGCCACGGCTGAACGCGCGGAACCGTTTGCGCGTGGCGAGGATCCGCTTCATCCACCAGAGAAGAGAATGCGGGTTGTTCTGCTGGGCCTCGACGTTGATGGCCTCGTAGTGGTATTCGGGGTCGATGATGACCGGCAGGTAGAGCTGCTGCGGATTGGCGCGTGAGAAGCCGGCATTGCGGTCCGCGCTCCATTGCATGGGCGTGCGAACGCCGTCGCGGTCGCCCATGTAGATGTTGTCGCCCATGCCGATCTCGTCCCCGTAGTAAAGCACAGGCGTTCCGGGTAGCGAGAGCAGCAGGCTCTTCATCAGTTCGATCTTGCGGCGGTGATGCCCGAGCAGCGGCGCCAGCCGACGGCGGATACCGAGGTTGATGCGGGCACGTGGATCACTGGCGTACACCCGGTACATGTAGTCCCGATCTTCGTCGGTGACCATCTCCAGCGTCAGCTCGTCGTGATTGCGTAGGAAGATGGCCCACTGACTGATTTCCGGGATTGCCGGCGTCTGCTCCAGGATGTCGACGACCGGGAAGCGGTCCTCCATATGCAGCCCCATGAACAGCCGCGGCATGACCGGGAAATGGAAGGCCATGTGGCACTCGTCGCCGTCGCCGAAATAGGCCACCGCATCCTCGGGCCACTGGTTCGCCTCGGCCAGCAGCATGCGCTCGCTGTATTTCTTATCCACATGCCGCCGCAGTTCCTTGAGGAAGGCATGCGTCTCCGGCAGGTTCTCGCAGTTGCTCCCCTCACGCTCGAAGAGGTAGGGAACGGCGTCGAGGCGTAGCCCGTCCACTCCCATCTCGAGCCAGAAGTCGAGCGTCTGAAGGATCGCCTTGCGTACGGCGGGGTTGTCGAAGTTCAGGTCCGGCTGGTGTGAGTAGAAGCGGTGCCAGTAGTAGGCCCCCGCCACTGGGTCCCACGTCCAATTGGAGTGCTCGAAGTCCTTGAAGATGATCCGCGCCTCACGATATACGTCCGCGGTATCGCTCCAGACGTAGAAATCGCGCGCGCGGCTTCCCGGTCTGGCACGGCGCGCCCGCTGGAACCAGGGGTGCTGGTCGGACGTGTGGTTTACCACCAGCTCGGTGATGACGCGCAACTCACGGCGGTGCGCCTCGCGCAGGAGGGTCCGGAAATCGCGCAGCGTCCCGTAGGTCGGGTGGACGTCGGTGTAGTCGGCGATGTCGTAGCCGTCGTCCCGGAGCGGGGAAGGATAGAACGGGAGCAGCCAGAGCGCGGTGATCCCGAGATCTTGCAGGTAGTCGAGCTTCTCGGTCAGCCCCTGGAAGTCGCCGATGCCGTCCCCGTTGCTGTCGCGGAAGGCCTTGACGTGGAGCTGATAGATGATCGCGTCTTTGTACCAGAGGGGATCCCCGCTCATCTATCGGCTTCCTCGCTCTCAGATCGCGCGACGCGGAGTACGTGGCCGACGCGTTGCTGGGGATCGAGTCTTACGTAATTTTGAACACCCTTCCACTGATAGCGCTCTCCGCTCAGAAGGTCCTCGACCTCGAACCGCTCGTCCTCCGCGATCCCCAGCTCGCCGATCGGCACGTGCAGTGTGGATTCGTGCGCTTCAACGGGGCTCAGATTGACGACGATGAGCAGGTCGTTGCCGGGAACGGATTTGCGGTAGAAGAGCAGCCGGTCGTTATCGGAGTGGTGGAAACTCACGTTCGCGTAGTAATGCAGTGCCGGGTTTTCGCGCCTAACCTGGTTGATCTTCCTGATGTCCTCATTGATGTTGCCGGGCGCGTTCCAGTTCCGGAACTTGATCTCGTATTTTTCCGAGTTGAGATACTCCTCGCTGCCGGCCTCACGCGGATCGTTCTCGCAGAGCTCGAAACCGCTGTAGATGCCATAGCTGGGCGACAGAGTGGCGGCCAGCAGCAGCCGCACGCGGAACGCGGGTCGGCCTCCCTCCTGTAGGTACTCGGTCAGGATGTCGGGCGTGTTGGTGAACAAGTTTGCCCGGAAGTACTCGATCATCTCGGTCTGTGTGAGCTCGATCAGGTAGTCACGCAGCTCACGAACGGTATTACGCCAGGTGAAGTAGGTGTACGACTGGGTGAACCCGAGCTTGGCCAACGCCTTCATCCGCTTGGGTCGGGTGAAGGCCTCTGACAGGAGGATGACATCCGGGTATTCGCGCTGGATCTCCTCGATCACCCACTCCCAGAAGGCGAGCGGTTTGGTGTGGGGGTTGTCCACGCGGAAGATGCGCACGCCGCGTTCGATCCAGAACAGGAAGACGTCGCGGCAGGCGTTCCACAGCCCGCGCCAATCCTCACAGCGGAAGTTGAGCGGGTAGATATCCTCGTACTTCTTGGGGGGGTTCTCAGCGTGCCTGATGCTGCCGTCCGGCCGGACGTTGAACCAGTCGGGGTGTTCCGTCACCCAGGGGTGGTCGGGCGAGCATTGAAGGGCGTAGTCGAGGGCGACATCGAGACCGAGCTTGCGGGCGGTGCGCACGAAACGCTCGAAGTCCTCCAGCGTCCCCAGCTGCGGCTCGACGGCGGTGTAGCCGCCATGCTCGTTCCCGATGGCCCAGGGGCTGCCCGGATCCCCGGGCTCGGCGACCAGGGCGTTGTTGCGTCCTTTGCGATGGGTATGGCCGATCGGGTGAATGGGCGGCAAGTACACCACATCGAATCCGAGCTCCGCCAGCCGCGGCAGTTGCCGCTCCGCGTCCTTGAAGGTGCCGTGCTTTCCGGGGGCGCTTCCCTGGGAGCGCGGGAACATCTCGTACCAGGCGCTGAAGCGCGCCCGCTCGCGATCAACGGTAATGCCGAGCGTCTGCTCGTAGCGCGTCACACTGAGCGGATCAAAGTGAAGGGCCATCAGCTCCTGGAGTTCGGGATCCAGCGCTGTCTGGGCGCGGTCTTCGAGTGTGGCGCCTTCGTCAGCAAGGGCCTCTGCGGCCTGCCGCAAACGCGCTTTCTTCACCCCCGCAGAGCGTTGCGCCGCCCCGCGCACGATCTCGGCGCCGCCGACGAGTTCCGCGGAGACGTCTAAACGGGCGTTCAGTTTCTTCTCGAGCTCGTCACGCCAGGTGCTGAAGATGTCCGGCCAGGCCTCGACGGTGAAGGCCCAACGGCCGATGCGATCGAGTGGGAACGAGCCGTACCAGCGATCGCTGTTGTAGTCGTAGGTCATGGGCAGGAAACGCCAAGCGCGCGTCCCGGGGCTGCGCACCAGGACGCGGGCCGAGATCATATCGTGGCCATCCTTGATGATGTCGGCGCCCACCCAGCAGGTGTCGCCGGCTATACGCTTCACTGGGTAGCGCCCGCAGTCGATCTGGGGGGTGACGTTCTCGATGAGCAGCAGCGGTGTCGAGACTTCGGCACGCTGCTTCAGAACGCGCTCCCTCTTTGCCTGCGTGATAGATGACTTCGATCTCATCGCTTCAGGCCGATAGGGCTTCGAGGAATTGGTCGGCCCAATCGTAGACGGTGTGCTGACGCACGACGTTGCGCATAATGCGCATCCGCCGCTCGCTCTCTTCGGGTGGTAGCGAAAGCGCCATCTCGATGGTCTCGGCTAGCCCGTTCACGTCGTGCGGGTTGACCTGGAGGGCGGTCTGCAGCTCGCGGGCCGCGCCAGCGAATTCGCTCAAGATCAGGACACCCGTGTTATCGAAGCGGGTGGCCACGTACTCCTTGGCCACCAGATTCATGCCGTCGGCCAGCGGTGTCACGAGCATGACCTCCGCGGCCCGATAGAGCGCGATCAGCTCCTCGAACGGTAGCTCTCGGTACAGGTACTGGACGGATACCTGCCCGACCTCGCCGAACTCACCGTTGATTTGGCCCACGAGCTCTTGGACCTTGCGGCGCAGTTCGCGGTATTGAGTCACGCGCTCGCGGCTCGGGACCGCTAGCTGGACGAGCACGCAATCGCGTACCCGTTGCCGCGAACGGGACAGCAACTCCGAGAAAGCCCGGAGTCGCACGTCGATCCCCTTGGTATAGTCCAGCCGGTCCACGCCCAGGATGATCCTGCGCCCCCCGCCGACACGTTCCTGGAACTGGTGGGATCGCTTGATCACCTGCGGGTCCTGTGCCTTCGAGTCGTAGCGCTCGAAGTCGGTCGAGATCGGGAAAGCGGTCACCCTGACGCTGCGCCCGTGGATGCGCAGTTCGCCGCCCTCCAGTCGCGCGTCGGCGTAGCGGAGCGCCATGTTCGTGAAGTTCCGGGCGCCCTCCTCGGTTTGGAAACCGACCACGTCGGCGCCGAGGATGCCTTCGAGGATCTGTCGCCGCCACGGCAGCCGCCCGAACAGCTCCTCGGGCGGAAACGGGATGTGCAGGAAGAAGCCGATCCGCAGGTCCGGGCGCAGCTCGCGGAGGAGTGCCGGCACCAGCTGCAGGTGGTAGTCCTGGACCCAGACACGTGCACCGTTCGGGGCGTGCTCGGCGGTCATGTGGGCGAACCGCCTGTTGACGTTCACATAAGGCTGCCAGCAGTGGCGGTGATATTCCGGCTGCCGGACGGCGTCGTGATAGAGGGGCCAGATCGTCCCGTTGCAGAACCCGTAGTAGAAGGTCTGCAGCTGGCTCCGCGAGATGGGCACGGGTATCTGCTCTATCTCATCGAGCGTGAACGGCTTCGGCGCCGGGCCGCTCCTTCCCGCCCAGCCTACCCAGGCGCCGCCGGCCTTCTGCACGATCGGTGTGAGCGCGGAGACCAGCCCCCCGGGACTGCGTCTCCAGGCGGGGCCGTCCTTGCCCCGAACGCGTTTCACCGGGAGTCGGTTGGCGACGATGACCAGCGGTTCCTTCCGTTCTGCCATTTTGCCTCTGCGTGACTGTCTCGGCAGCGGCTGGAGCCCCCTGCCGCGTTCCCTAAGTGATCAGGCGCGAAAGGCGACCATGACCAAAACTAACCGCTGTGCGTCCCGGTGCAATTGACCTGGCAGCTTGGGTTTAGCCGCGTTGGGCAGAGGTGGGGCTATCGGTCAGTCAGGAACAGCCAGGTGCGGCGCGGTTGTCTTGCCAGCAGGGATCACTGGCGCGGCAGGCGTGCGGCTTCGATAATAGGGACCGTTTGCCGGCGTGGACGTTGCGTTAGGGGGGCGCGGTGCCGAGAGCAGGCTGCGCGCCGGCGAGCGCAAACGTCGAACGATGGGAAAGGAGCCAACATATGCCGACGAGCAGGGCGAACGCCATCTGGCAGGGCGGCCTGAGGCAAGGGACGGGCAGGTTCAGCGCCGGCTCCGGCGCCTTCGAGGGAGCCTACTCGTTCCCCACGCGCTTCGAGGGTGCCGCAGGCACCAATCCCGAGGAGTTGATCGCGGCCGCGCATGCGGCGTGTCTGAGCATGGCCCTCTCGGCCGGCCTGGAGCGAGCCGGGACACCGCCGGCGCTGGTGAGGACGACGGCGCACTGTACGTTGGAGATGATCGAGGGCAAGCCGCGGATCACCAAGATGCGGCTCGAGGTGGAGGGCAATGTCCCGGGCATCGATGAAGAGGCGTTTCAGCAGGCGGCGGAGACTGCGAAGGACGGCTGCCCGGTGTCGAACGCCCTCAAGGGCAACCTCGAGTTCGAGCTGAAGGCCACGTTGGTGTGAGGGAGCCGCTGTTCTGGACCCGCTGACATTGTCTCAAATGAAAGCGCCGCTGGCCGGCAGCGGCGCAGCGCGGCAGCCGCCCAGCTGAATCCCTGAGCTATCGTGCAGTCAGTTGAGATTCGCGCGCGACGCCTTGCCGGAGAGCGCTGCCCGCAACCGTTCGTTAGGGTCCTGGGAGAACATCCACCGCCCCATCAGGTTCATGAGGGTGGACATTCTCCCCGGAATCGTCGCATTCGCCTCACCCAGGCGGGCCAACGCTTGCGCCACCAGGGCACTCGACTGCAGCGGATCAGTAACCCCGCCGGCCTCGGCGGACAACGCCATCACGTCTACGCCGCGCGGGGCCAGCTCGTACCAGAGTGCCTCGGCCAGCGCGAGGTTGTAAGACCCCGTCGAAGGCCCAGCGCCGACTGGCAGGCCCTCGACGGTCGAGCCCAGGAACACGATGCCACCACGTCCGCGCTCGGCCATCGGCCTCCCGTACTCGCGGGCAAGGATCGCCGGCGCCTGCATGTTGAGCTGGACAATCGACAGCTCGCTCTTGAGGTCGTTCTCCGGGAAGGGACCCTGCAGCCAGGCGCCAGTGTTGTTGACCAGCAGCCCGATCTCCAGCTCCAGCGTCGCCTGCCGGAGGGGAATGATGAAGTCGAGCTGGGTCAGGTCTACCGCCACCGGCCTCACCTCCACTCCATACTCCTGGCGCAGCTCCGTGGCGAGAACCTCGGGCCGCTCCGTTGCCGGGGCAGTGATGACCAGGTTCAGCCTCTCCGCGGCCAGTTGACGCGTGAACGCGGCCCCAAGGCCGGCGGTCGCGCCGGTCACCAGGGCCCAGGGACCGTATCTATCTTTGAAGCGGGTCACACTTGACCTCCTCGCCGTGTTCGCTTCTACCTACTAGTTGGTAGATTGAACCGCAGAATAGGTTGCCTCACCGCTCGCCCCGCAGACCCGCCCGCAGCTGCCCCACGACCGCCACGTACAGCTCATCCCCCTCGCAGCGCGCGTTCTGCAGCGCCCCCTGAAGGGCGGCGACCATGAGGGCCGCCTGGCCCGCCGCCTGACCCGGGAAATGCATGACCTCCTGCCCGCGACCCTCGGCGAGCACCCCGGCCAGCCAGGAACGCACGTGCGCGAGCAGCGAGACGACGCCCTCACATACCCGCTGCGGGAGGACGTTATGCTCGGCCTGAAAGGCGCCCCCCGCACAGATCTTGTCACCCGAGCGCCGGATTTCCGCCGCCGCGTCCAGGAACGCCTCGAGGCGCTCCCAGGGATCACGGTGCTGGCGGTCGATATCCGCCAAACGTGCCCGATAGGCGTCGAGGTAGTGCCGCGTCAGTGCCTCCCCCAGGTGCTCCTTGGTGGGGAAGTGGTGGTGGACGCTCGCCTTACGGATCCCGAGCCGATCCGCCAGGTGCTGATAGCTGAAGGCGGAGAAGCTGCGGGTCTGGAGCAGGTCCGCGGCGGCCTGGAGGATCTGGGCTTTGCGATCAATCATGGTCCACCTTCCGAGCGACGAGACCGCTCCAATCTACCTACCAGTAGGTAGACTGTCAAGCCGCCTCGCTCGGCAGACACGCTGTCCTCACTCTCGTCGCCGGACTCGTTCGGCGACGTAGATGTCGGAATCTCCCAGGCCGCCTTCCCGGTTCGAGCTGAAGTAGAACTGCTGGCCGTCGGCGGTTAGGCAGGGGTCGTAGTCGTGCTGTGGGGAGAGGAACGGGCCTGTCATCAGGCGGGGGTTCGTCCAGCGGCCGTTGACGAGCTCGAATCTCCAGATGTCGACGTCGCGTTTGTCAGCGTCTCCACGGTCCGAGTTGAGGTAGAGGGTCCTGCCGTCGGGGGAGACGCAGGGTGTGGCTTCCCACCCTCCGGAGTTGACCGGTTCTGGAAGCGCGACTGGATGGGACCATCGATCGCCCAGCCACTTCGACTGGAGTATCTGAACGGACCGAGGTTTGGCCGGCGTGCGGCCGCTGGAGAAGATGAAGGTCTGAAGGTCCTCCGTCAGTGCCGCCCCCCAATCGGGCAGGTCGGGGGTGACGAAGACGGAGTCGTACAGCTCTGGCTCGCTCCAGGTCTCGCCGTCCCACTCAGCGACGAAGATGTCGCAATCCCAGTATGTGCCCGGGTTATCTCGGTTGGAGGCGAAGAACAACTTGGAGCCGTCGAGGGTGATGAAGGGGTCGAACTCATCCCTTTCGGTATTGATGGGTGGAGGCAGGGTTACCGCTGGCGACCAATCCCCGTTTTCGAGGTGAGACACGAAGATGTCGTATCCTCCGAGCCCGGCCTCACGGATCGAGGCGAAGTACATGGTCGTGCCTGAGCGCGGGAAGGTTGGGTGCTCGTCCTTGCCGGGCGAATTGATATCTGGGCCCAGGTTCCGGAGACCGCCCCACTCGATTTGCTGCACCGGTTCGCCGCAGCTGACGGTGAGGAGCGCTGCGAGAACCGCCAACGCAGGGGCGGTAACGCGCACGAGCATCGTTGCCCTCCATCGCAGGCGCACAGGGCCGCTGTCGGAGCAGTTTGGCGACACACTTCGGATTGTCGCCGTCAGCTAGAATCAGGCTGGGGGCGAATCGCGACACCAAGTTAGGACTGTATGCTCTCTGACCTCGAGAGGTTTGCGGTCAGTTGCGCGGCTTGTGCCATCGACTGGCTTGGGGGCAAGACGAGGCGGCAACGGGCTGGCCGTTTCCCAATAGCTGACCCTCGACGTAGGATACTGGGCAGTGGAGGCGAAACTGTGCCCAACCGTCTGCCGCACCCTCCTCGTGCAGCCGCATCGCTGCGGGTATTAGGACGTCGTGTACAAGACGTGTATCTACTGTAACCGGCACCTGGGTGCCAACGAGACGGTAGAGCATTTCCCCGTCGGGCGCCGCCTCGCTTTCGATTCGGAGAAGGGCCGCCTCTGGGTGATCTGCGACAGCTGTCGGCGCTGGAACCTCACACCGCTGGAGGAGCGCTGGGAGGCGATCGAGGAGTGCGAGCGTCAGTTCCGTAATACGACTGTCCGTCTCTCCACTGAGAACGTAGGGCTGGCACGGCTGCGGGAGGGGCTGGACCTGGTGCGCGTCGGCAAGCCGCTACGGCCCGAGTTCGCCGCCTGGCGCTACGGCCCGCAGTTTCTATCGCGTCGAGTCGAAGGCCTGTTGCGCACGGCGGCGACGACAGGTGCGGCGGTGGGCATCCATCTTCTGGGTCTCAGCTGGCTGCTCTGGTTCCTCTGGATTGGGTACAGGCGGCGGATCGTTGCCCGCCTGGCGGCGGCGGATGGGAAGGTCCTGCCTGTTGCGCGGGAGGACATCAAGCAAGTGCGGCTGATCACGACGGACACGCCGGAGGGGTGGATACTCAGCGTGCCCTACCGAACTGGGATCATGGAATATGAGCCGTGGCGCACCATCGCGAGCCACGAGGGTGAGACCACGGAGCTGGCGGGCCCCGGGGCCATCCGCGCCGCCGGGAAGATCCTGCCGAAGCTCAACGTCTACGGTGGTACCAGCTCGCGGGTTCGCGACGCCGTGGGGTTGATCGAGGAGGCGGGGCATCCCGAGCGCTTCTTCAGGGTGGCGGCCCGCAAAATGGAGTCTGTCCCGTCGCCGATCTTCGACAGGGACATCAGCGTCATCCACAACATGCGCTCAGATGTTCGACTTGCCCTGGAGATGGCGGCGCACGAGGAGTCGGAGCGGCGCGCCCTGGAGGGGGAGCTGAGAGCGCTGGAGGAGGAGTGGCGCCAGGCGGAGCTGATCGCCGCGATCGCCGACCGGCTGCTGACCCCGGAGGAGATCGAGGAGTGGATCCGCGAGCAGAGGCGGCTTGGCTGACCTTGCGTTATTCCCCGCGCCGATTAATCTGGGCGGACTCCTGACGACCAAACCGAGGCCACCAGGCATCAGGGTGGAGTGAGCGATGAACCCGAGCGCAAGCGCGACGATGAATTTTGCCGCCTACGCGGGCGTTGCCCGGGCACCCTTTCTCTTGCTGCCGATCACCCTGGTCGCTGCCGGCACCGGTGCGGCGGCCTATTTGGGAATGCACGATTGGGCCGCAGCTGGGCTGGCCTTGTTGGGGATGCTGGGCGCCCACGTGGGCGTGAACGCCCTCAACGAGGCTGGTGATTATCGCAGCGGCATCGATCTCAGGACGGTACGCACGCCCTTCAGCGGCGGCAGCGGTACGCTGCCGGCGGGCCGGCTCAGCCACCGAGCAGCACTGGCCACGGGACTGACGGGTGGGGGCATTGCCGTGGCTGTGGGCCTGTACTTCCTGACCATGATAGGCTGGAAGCTCGTGCCCATCCTCGCAGTCGGCGCCCTGGCTGTGTTCGCTTACACGCAGGTCCTGGCGCGGTTGTACGTGGGCGAGCTGTTCGCGGGCCTGGGGCTGGGGGCGCTACCGATCATCGGCACGACGCTGGTGCAGACCGGCAACTACGAGCCGCTGGCGGTCGCCGCTTCGCTACCCGCCTTCTTCATGACGTTCAACCTGCTGCTGTTCAATGAGTTCCCGGACGAGGTGGCGGACAGGGAGGGTGGACGCCGCAACCTGGTGCTGCTGCTCGGTAGACGGCAGGCGGCTCTGCTTTACGCGCTCTGCGGCCTGGCGGTGCCCGGCTGGCTGATCATCAGTGTTGTGCTTCGTTATCTGCCGACGCTCGCTTTACTGGCGATGCTACCGAGCCTCCTCCTGATCGCGCCGCTCCGCTGGGCGTTCACGCGGCCGCAGCAGCCGGTGCCGCACGCGGCGCTGGGCGCCAACGTGGGCTGGAACCTGCTGACGAACGTCGTGCTGGCTGGGGCTCTGGCGATCTGAGCCGGTGGTCTGGTCCGCGCCTCGCCGTCTCCTGGTCGAGCAGTCGCACCGCCGGGGCGCGGAGCCGTCATACTTGCGTATCGCTAGGCGTCGGCTAGGTTCCGATCTGTTTCCAGGCATATCCAGCCAAAGGTCCTGTTCCAGCCGCAGCGCATCTGCGCTGTGGGCTCGACGACAGGGCTGCTGAATCTTCAACCCGCAGCGAGGTCACTATGATGAGCAGGCTACTGAAGGCGCTGACTCTGCCCATCGTCGCCATGCTGGTCGCGGGCGCCTGCGCGCCGGGCGAGCAGGTGGACGAGCAGTTGAACGCCGCGCTGGCGACGATCACGGCTGACGACCTGGTCGAGCACGTCCAGGTCTTGGCCTCCGACGAGTTCGAGGGCCGGCTGCCCGGCACGCCGGGCGAGCAGAAGACGCTCGAGTACCTGGTGAACGAGTTCGAGCGCGTCGGGCTCGAGCCGGGCAACAACGGGAGCTGGTTCCAGGAGGTGCCGCTCGTCTCGATTGCCGCCGACCCGGACATGACGCTCAGCATCCGAGGGGCCAGTGCCGTGAAGGGTTACGGCTACGGCGACGATTTCATGGCCTGGACCACGCGCGTTGTCGAGCAGATCGATCTCGAGGACTCGGAGCTCGTCTTCGTCGGCTACGGTGTCGTCGCGCCCGAGTACGAGTGGAACGACTACGCGGGACTTGATGTCGAGGGCAAGACGGTGGTCATGCTGGTCAACGATCCCGGTTTCGCCACAGAGGATCCCGAGCTGTTCAATGGCCGTGCTATGACCTACTACGGGCGTTGGACGTACAAGTACGAGGAGGCCGCACGCCAGGGCGCCGCCGCGGCGTTCATCGTCCATCAGACCGAGCCGGCGGCCTACGGCTGGAACGTGGTCCAGGGCAGCTGGACGGGCCCCCAATTCAACATGGTCTCCGCAGACAACAACATGTCGCGGGTCAAGGTGGAGGGCTGGCTCCAGCTGGAGGTCGCCCGCGAGATCTTCGAGATGGCGGGGCTGGACTACGAGGCGCTGAAGGAGCAGGCGAAGCAGCGTGGCTTCGAGGCGGTCCCCATGGGTGTGAGTGCCTCGACCACGATCCGCAACACGATCGAGCTCTCGACCTCTCACAACGTCCTTGGCCTCTTGCGCGGGAGCGCGCGTCCGGACGAGGTCGTGGTCTACATGGCCCACTGGGACCACCTGGGCAGGAACCCGGACCTTGAGGGCGACCAGATCTTCAATGGCGCTGTGGACAACGCTACGGGGACGGCGGCGCTCATCGAGCTGGCCGAGGCGTTCCAGAGTCTCGCTACGCGGCCCGAACGGTCGATCCTCTTCATGCCCGTCACCGCCGAGGAACAGGGGCTGTTGGGCTCTGCCTACTACGGCGAGAACCCGGTCTACCCGCTGGCGAAGACGGTGGCTGGTATCAACATCGACGGGGTCAACATCTACGGCCGCGTGCGAGACATCTTCATCGTCGGTTACGGCAACTCGGAGCTTGATGACTACCTGGCCGACGCGGCGGGGACCCAGGAGCGGATGGTCAAGCCCGATCGCCAGCCGGAGAAGGGTTACTTCTACCGTGCGGACCATTTCTCTTTTGCCAAGCAGGGCGTCCCGGTGCTCTACACGGACACGGGCGACGATAACGTGGAGCACGGCGTCGAATGGATGCGTGGCAGGAAGGATGGGTGGACGGCCACGCACTACCATCAGCCCTGCGACGAGTACAGCGCGGAGTGGGACCTGGTCGGTGCGGTCGACGACTTGCAGCTTCTCTTCATCGTCGGCTACCGGCTGGCCAACGAATCGGCTTTCCCGGACTGGCGCGAAGGCACCGAGTTCAAGGCGAAGCGCGATGCGATGATGGCCGGCATGCCGTAGTGTGGCGCTGCCTCCCACAATCCCACTGGCTGACGGCGGCGCCGTGAGGTGCCGCCGTTGCCTGTATGCTCGAGGACGGAGGGAGCATACCTGTGAAGACACGAAGACTTGGAGGTCAGGGACTGGAGGTCTCGCAGCTCGGTCTCGGCTGTATGGGTATGAGCGAGTTCTACGGCCCTGCTGATGAGCGGGAGTCCATCGCGACCATCCAGCGAGCCTTGGAACTCGGGGTGAGTTTCCTGGATAGCGCGGACGCCTATGGCCCCTTTAGCAATGAGCGGCTCGTAGGCCACGCGGTCAAGGGGCAGCGCGACGAGGTCATCATCGCCACCAAGTTCGGCAATCTCCGCGGCCCGGACGGCAGCTTTCTGGGGATCAGCGGCAAGCCCGAGTACGTGCGCCAGGCTTGCGACGGCTCGCTGGAGCGGCTGGGTGTGGACCACATCGATCTCTACTACCAGCACCGCGTCGACCCCGAGGTTCCTATCGAGGACACGGTCGGCGCCATGTCACGACTGGTCGAGGCGGGCAAGGTGAGATACATCGGACTGTCCGAGGCGGGTCCCCAGACGATCCGCCGCGCGCACGCCGTGTATCCGATCAGCGCGCTGCAGACCGAGTACTCGCTGTGGAGCCGCGATCCGGAAGACGAGATCCTCGCGACGGTGCGGGAACTCGCTATCGGCTTTGTGGCCTATAGCCCGCTCGGCCGCGGATTCCTCACCGGCCGCTTCCAGAAGTACGAGGACCTGCCGGAGGATGACTGGCGGCGGCAGAACCCGCGCTTTCAGGGGGAGAACTTCCAGAAGAACCTGGAGCTGGTGGAGCGGATCAAGGAGATCGCCGCGGCGAAGGACGTGACACCCGCCCAGCTCGCCCTTGCCTGGCTGCTTGTTCAGGGCGACGATATCGTGCCCATCCCCGGCACCACGAAGCGGGCGAACCTGGAGCAGAACGTCGCCGCGGCGGATATCGCGTTCACAGCCGACGAGCTGGCCCGCATCGACGAGGCGGCGCCGAAAGGCGCGGCCGTAGGCACGCGTTACCCGGAGGGTTCGATGCGGTTGGTCAGTCTGTGAGCAACAGCGGGGCAGATCGCCCGTGAGTTCCCCTATCGCGGAGCAGTGCTTGGCGCGTAGCGCACGTGAATCTCCGTGCGGGCCTCTGGTACGAGCTTGCTGGTGCGAGCCTGCCTAATGTGTACTGACGGTATGATCTGACCCGACAAGTGCAGCGGGTCGAACTGCTCACTGCCCACCCAGAAGTAATCGCCGGCGAGCAACTCCGCACGGCTCCAGCCTGAGAGGTTCTCCTCGTAGAACTCGACCACTTGCTGGGGCTCGTCCGCAGAGAAAAGGATGATGACGGGAAGGGTCTCGACGGTCCGGCCCCCTCGAACCCGCACACTCCGGGGCGGAGCCGTAGCGACCACCACGGCCCCGGGGTAGGGCGGTGCCTGTACCTCCGTCAAGGCTGGCACCTGCGCGGCCTGCAGAGATCTGATTTCCATCTGCAGGAGCGGGTCGTTTCCCATCTGCTCGGGTGGGCCCGCCTTGGGAGCGTAGGGCTCGGTCTGAGCCGAGCCCGCGTCGCCGACTGTGGCCACGCAGAACAGCGTGAGCGCGGCCAGGCACAGGCGATGTCGCATAGGATCCTTCCTTCGCGGGTGTTCGCCTGGGATTGTCGGTGACTCGTACGAATTGCGCAAGCCGCGGCCCTGCACTTGTCCGAGATGGCGCCGGGGGAAACAGGATCCGCCCGCGCTACGTCATGAGAGATAGAGGGGTGGTAGGGTGGGGAGGTCGGCGGCGTCCAGCCGGCGGGTAGAGTTCACCGGCGCCCCTGCCGCCCCCGGCTGGGCCGCCGCCCTCCTGTGCCCATAGGCGTTCTATGTACAAGACCTGCATCTATTGCAACCGCAGCCTCGGGACGAACGAGGCCGTCGAGGACTTCCCGGTGGGGCGCCGGCTCGCCTTCGATCAGGCGAAGGGTCGGTTGTGGGTGATCTGTGAGCGCTGCCGGCGCTGGAATCTGTCACCGCTGGAGGAGCGCTGGGAGGCGATCGAGGAGTGTGAGCGGGAATTCCGCGACGCGTCACAGCGCTTCTCGACCGACAACATCGGGCTGGCGCGACTGCCCGAGGGCCTGGAGCTGGTGCGGATCGGTCGGCCACAGCGCCGGGAATTTGCCGCCTGGCGTTACGGCAAGCAGTTCCTCAAGCGACGGATCGTCACGCTGGTCAAGCTTGGGGCGCGGATCGGCTTGGCGGTCGGGATGATGTTCACGGGGGTCTATGCGTTCGGTGTGGTCGCCGAGCAGCAGGACCGGGTCGTCGCCCGGGTGAAGTCGAAAGACGGGCGCAGGCTGTTCGTCACCCTGAAGGACGCGCGGAAGGTACAGCTGGTCCGGGCGCCGGAGCGGGAGGACGGCTGGATGCTGAGCGTGCCCTACCGGCCGCACGAGCGGAACTGGGGGATCTTGGGCTGTTTCGGGAAAGGCAAGCGGCAAACCGAGCAGTTGGATGGTCCGGGCGCGATCCGCGCAGCCGGGCACATCCTGCCCCGGGTTAATTCGTTTGGAGGGTCGAGCTCGCAGGTGCAGGACGCCGTGCGGCTGATCGAGGAGGCGCGCAGCCCGGAGCGCGTCTTCGCCGTCGCCGCTGTCGGACCGGGCGAGGAGCGCTGGGACGCGAGGAACATCTTCCCGGTGGAAGCCAGCCGAGTCAGCCGTATGGACGCGACCGTTCGTCTGGCGCTGGAGATGGCGGCGCATGAGGAGACGGAGCGTCGCGCCTTCGAGGGCGAGCTGGCGCTACTCGAGGACGCGTGGCGCGAGGCGGAGGAGATCGCGGCGATCGCCGACCGATTGCTGATCCCCGAGAGCGTGGAGGATTGGATTCGCCGGCAGAAGGAGAAGCTGGCCGGTTCGCTTCGCTAGCGGCGTCCTATCTGCGGACGTCAGCATGGATATCTGCGAGCAGGACCCGAGTGACCGACACGGTGTAGAGGGCAGGAGCCCGCCCCCGCATTCACTCTCGGCCGAAGCCAAGGGCCGGAGGCAGCATGTACCGGACCTGCATCTACTGTAACCGCGACCTCGGCGACAACGAGGTTGTGGAGGACTTCCCGATCGGACGCCGGCTCGCCTTCGACTGTTCGAAAGGGCGGCTCTGGGTGGTCTGTGAGCGCTGTCGGCGCTGGAACTTGACGCCGTTGGAGGAGCGCTGGGAGGCGATCGAGGAATGCGAGCGGCAGTACCGCGCCACGCGCCTGCGCTACTCCACCGAGAACATCGGGCTCGCCCGCCACCGGGAAGGGCTGGATCTGGTGCGTATCGGCAGGCCGCTGCGTCCCGAGTTCGCGGCCTGGCGCTACGGCAGGGAGTTCATCAAGCGCCGGGTCGGCAGGATGTTCAAGGCGGGAGCGCAGGCGTTGGGCTTCGCGATGTTCCACATGGTCGGGATCCTCCTCTTCTTCGTCACCGACGACAATAGCCGCGTGGTGGCACGTGTGCGGGGCGCGGACGGTCGCCGGCTGACCATCATCCGCAAGGACCTGAAGGAGCTGCAGCTGGTGCCAGGCGTGGCGCCCGGCGGCTGGTCGCTGACCGTGCCCTTCCGACCGCATGAGCGGTTCTGGCTGTTAGGCCGCCGCGGTCGTGGCGAACGGCAGACCGTCAGGCTCGAGGGTGGTCCGGCGGTCCGCGCCGCCGGTCATATCCTTCCGCGGGTCAACTCGTTCGGCGGTACGCGAGCGGAGGTACAGAGCGCCGTGCAACTGATCGAGGAGGTCGGCGAACCGGAGCGCCTGTTCGCCGTGGCGCCGAGACTCGTCGGTCAGACCCGTTTCACGCGCATGGACTCGCAGACACGTCTGGCGCTGGAGATGGCGGCGCACGAGGAGAGCGAGCGGCGCGCCATGGAGGGCGAGCTAGCGGTGCTGGAGGCGGCCTGGCGTGACGCCGAGGAGATCGCCGCTATCGCCGACCGGTTGCTCATTCCCGAGAGCATCGAGGAGTGGATCCGCAAGCATAAGGAAAGCCAGACGAGTGAGCGCGACGCGTCGCGGTGAGCGCGCTGCGGTCGCCCGTCAGGCCTCTGCGGCGGGATCCCAGCTAGGGCATGCCGCCCGTCGAGTTCGCGCCCTTGCCCTTGCCTTTCTTGCCCGAACCTTCGGGCGGTCCGGAGCCGGGCGGCACCGGGGGTCCGCTGCGCGGTCCCATCATCGGCGTGCCATGCGGCCCGCTGGTACCCCAGAACTGACCCTGGCCGATCATGCGGCCCACGGCGGCCGCCGCCTCGTCGGGTAGCTGACCCTCCTGCATCAAGCGGCGCACCGCCGCGGGGATGGCGAGCAGCTCATCGGCGGTCCGCTCCTGGGCGAGGGCGTCCTGCACCACGCCGTAGGCCCGCTCGCTGGGCACGCCCGCCTCGACGAGGTCGCCGAGCACGAGGACAGGTACGGCGAACTGACGGTGGCGCTCGCGAGCCAGGGTGCGCACCGCGTCCGCTGGCACACCGCGCCGCAGTGCATCGGCGGCCACGACGATGGCGCTGGCGTCCTGGCCGCCGCCGACGAGCCCTGCGGCGTCAGCGAGCCGCGCGGCATACGAGCGGAGTGCGGCCACGACCCGCTCTGCCGGCACGCCTTTGGCCGCACCTTCCAGTGCCTTGGCGATCAAGGGATCGCTGGGCACGCCAGCGCTCTCGGCCTGCGCTAGGACACCCTCGATCTGGGCCACCGCCTCCGCCGAGAACGACTGGCGGAGGCGCTCCAGTCGCGGGTCCTGCGCTGCCAGGATGCGCGGCGTCGCCAGTAGTAAGCCGAGCAGTAGAATGATGCGCATGATCGATACCTTTGACTCTTCTTCCACTTCCAACCTATAGACGATCTGCGGCCTTATCGGGTCACTGAGCTGGCACCACCAGAGTCGCGTTAACTTGCCCGTACTCGTCGGTGACGATCCCGGGCGCCTCCTCGGGAACGTGCCATTCGCCGTCCACCAGGAACCCGAAGTGATAGACGCCGGGCGCGACCTCGATGTGTGCTATCCAGACTCCCTGCTCCCGCCGCATATCGATCGGCTGCCAGTCGGAGAAGTCGCCGACCAGGCTCACCGCGCGTGCGTCGGGACGGTCCAGCCGGAACACCACCTCCCCAGGTTCACCCGCGTCCACGCTGTAAAGGGGCGGCGGCCCCAACCGCGGCTGCGCCACGTTCCAGCTCAGCAGCAGGCTTGCCTCACTTCCCGGCAGCGTGCCCAGGAGCGGATCGGGTCCCGCCCGGCCACCCGCCAGCTCTGCAGACACGCGGCGGGTCATGGGGATCGTGAGGCTGAGGTTAACCTGGAGCTCCACATCGCCCGGCGTGTCCCAGAGTTGCACACGCACGCTCCAGGGAAGTCCGGCCATCCAACGGCTTGAGCTGACGTAGCCCGACCAATACGTGCCAGCAGCGGTGCGATATAGCTCGGTGCCGGCGCGCAACTGCAGCGGCCCCAGGCGCTGCCCTAGCTCCAGCGCGCCCCCGTACAACCAGAGGTCCGTCACGACCGAGCTATCGGGAGTTGCGTTGAAATCGGTGACCTCGGAGCGGCCGATCCCGCCGTGGCCGCGCAGCGCGACGGTCGTGCCAGCGGCCGAGAAGCGCGCCTCGGGTGCCGCCCGGGCGACCGCTGCCCGGTAAGGCGTGGGATCCCCTACGCTGAACGTTTCGCCGGTCAGGTTGAGTGCCAGGCTCCAGCCGCCGCCGACAGCGCGCGCCAGGCGCGCGCCCAGCGAGGCGGCCAGCCAGTCGCCGGCATCGCCGTCGACCCTCAGGGCGCCGTAGAGGGAGCCAAGCGCAGGGCCGGCGCTGATGCGGGCACCCGCCATCGCGTAGGTCGACGGCTCTGCCGTGACACCGGAGGGCGGGCGCGCGTGCGACACGCCGGCATCGAGGTTCACCCCGACGCTCTGTGCCTGTAGTCCGGAAGCCGAGTTCGCCAACATGACAACAACTGCCGAGGCTGCCGGAAGAAGCCCTCTCCCGATCGCGCTCACTTAGCTGGGGATCTCACGACTGCGCCGCTGGCTGTGTGACGACCAGGACGGCGTTCCGGTTACCGAACCCGTCGTCGGCGTAACGTTGCGCGTGCGGGTCGGTCATCCACTGCGACCCATCGATCAGGAACATGTATTGGTGCACTCCAGGACCCAAGGGAACACGCCCGGTCCACACCCCGTCTCCGTCCGGGTCGGAGAGCCGCAGTTCCGGCGTCCAGCCGTTGAAGTCCCCCGCCACCGCCACCGAGCGGGCGCCGGGCGCGTCCAGGACGAACTGGACGTAGATGGTGGCGCCCTCCTCGGGCACCGGGCTCGGAGCCGCTGCTTGCCGCCAGGGCTGCACGATGATGAGTGCCAGGGCCGCTGCCGCCGCCAGGCCGACCAGCGGCGAGACGCGCACCGGGCGCGGCCGGACGGCCCACTCGGCCGCACGCTGCCAGGCGGGCCGGCGCCGCTGGGGCTGGAGCGCGCGGACGATCCGGGCCTCGAGGCCCGCCGGGGCACCGGCAGGACCGAACCCCCGCATGTCACGCAGCAGGCGGTCCCAGCGCTCCGCTTCCTCGCGCAGTTCCGCCGGCAGCTCGTCGAAGCTGAGCTCGCCGTCCAGATAGGCCTGTAGCTCGCGTCTCATCGGTACTCCTCCAGCAGCGCCTGCAGCTCCTGTCGTGCCCGGTGCACCCGCATCTTCAGCGCCGGCACCGAGGCCTCCAGGAGCTGGGACATCTCCTCGTAGGACAGCCCCTCGATGTGCTTCAGTACGAAGGCCTCACGCTCGTCCGCGGATAGCCGGTCCAGTGCCGCGCCGATCCGATCCTTCATCTGCCCGCGCTCCGCTGTCTCTTCCGGGTCGGCTCGCTCGCTGGCGTGGGCTGCAGCGCTCTCCAACCTCAGGTCCCTGCGGCGCCGGCTCTTCAAGTAGTCCTTGCACTGGTTCGCCGTGATCCTGAACAGCCAGGCGCCCACTCGCTCCGGGTCACGGCAGCGCTCCAGGTTCTCGTAGCCCTTGAGGAACGAGATCTGGACGATGTCCGCCGCTTCATCCGGCCGACCCGTCATCCGCTCGGCGTGCCGGTAGAGGACATCCTGGTAGCGGTTCACCAGGACCGCGAAGGCGTCCTGCCTGCCATCCCGTACGGCGCGGACCACCGCGCCGTCGCTGAGTTCGCGTCGGCTCTCCGTCACACTCCTCCACACTTACTAGACGACTTGCCCACAGCCCCGGTCACCGCCGCTGCGGCCCCGGGCTCCTGGCCGAATGTACACATCGGCGCCCTGCATGATAGGCAACCGCAAAGAATAACGTGCCGGGCCCAACCGGCCAGGGTGGCCTGGCACCGGAGGCTGGCTCGGACCCGGGCTGGCGTAAACGGCGCAACCTCTAGACGACGGGAGCGGAACGTCACAGAATGGGTCGCTCGCGCCAAAGCGCGGGAGACACGGGCACGCGACCGTGCCTTCCAGGCTGGCAGGAAACGTGCACTCAGGGATCCGCGTACAGTGAGATAGAGGGGTCGGCTCGAGGTTCCCGTACCGCCTTCCCGTGCCCACATCCTGGGGAGCGTGCCAGAGGCAGATGTTCAAGACCTGCATCTACTGCAATCGTAGCCTTGGCAGGAACGACGTCGTCGAGAACTTCCCCGTCGGCCGCCGGCTCGCCTACGACCAGTCGAATGGTCGGCTGTGGGTGATCTGTGAGGTCTGCCGGCGCTGGAACCTGAGTCCGTTGGACGAGCGCTGGGAGGCGATCGAGGAGTGCGAGCGCCAGTTCTACGATACGTCGCAGAGCTTCTCTACCGACAACATCGGCCTGGCGCGGCTGGCGGAGGGGCTGGAGCTGGTACGCATCGGTAAGCCCAGGCGACCTGAGTTCGCCGCCTGGCGCTACGGGCGCGAGTTCCTGCGCCGGCGCATCCGCACCGCGATCATCACGGGAGCGCAGGTGGCGATCTCGGTGGCGGCGTCGCTGGCGGGGGCCGACATCTTCTGGTTCTTCATCTTCGGCGGCAAGAAGCGGATCGTGGCACGCGTGCACGACGACGAGGGCACGCGGTTGTGCGTGGTGCGGAAGGATCTCGACCAGGTTCGGCTCGCCCGGGACGACACACCGGACGGCTGGTCGCTGAGGGTGCCCTACCGGCCTGTGGAGAAGATCGGGTTCTTCACCGCCACAGGTAAGGGCAAGCGCGAGAGCGCTGTGCTCAGCGGCCCGACAGCCGTCCGTGCGGCGGGGCATATCCTGCCGAAGGTGAACTCGTGGGGCGGGACAGACACGCAGGTGCGAGCAGCGGTGACGCTGATCGAGGAGGCCCGCAGCCCGGAGCGGCTGTTCGAGCGTGTGGCTGCCGAGCGGGACGCGGGCCGGCGGCGGGTCGCGTTCGCGAGCAAGGCCGACGTCGTGAAGAAGATGGATGCCAACGTGCGGCTGGCCCTGGAGATGGCGGCCCACGAGGAGAGTGAGCGGCGCGCGCTGGAGGGCGAGCTGGCGATACTGGAGCAGGAGTGGCGAGAGGCGGAGGAGATCGCATCCATCGCCGACCGGTTGCTCATCCCGGAGAGCGTCGAGAACTGGATTCGCAGGCAAAAAGAGAAGCTGGCGCAGTCGAATAGATAGGTAGTGAGTCGGGTATGCTAGTACGGGGTCCGTGCCGGTCTGTGTGTTCGCTGTCGGCCCTCGCGTGGACGGGATTCGTTGAATGTATAAGACTTGCATTTACTGTAACCGTAACCTCGGGACGAACGAGGTCGTCGAGCACTTCCCGGTCGGCCGCCAACTCGCCTTCGATCAGGAGAAAGGCCGGCTGTGGGTGATCTGCGAGGCCTGCCGGCGCTGGAATCTCACGCCGCTGGAGGAGCGTTGGGAGGCGATCGAGGAGTGCGAGCGCCAGTTCTACGACACATCGCAGAGCTACTCCACCGACAACATCGGCCTCGCACATCTGCCCCAGGGTCTGCAGCTCGTGCGCATCGGCAGGCCGAAGCGTCGCGAGTTCGCCGCCTGGCGCTACGGACGCGAGTTCTGGCAGCGCCGGGTGCGCAGCGTGATCAGCACGGCGGTGCAGCTGGCCTTCGGCGTGGTCAGTGTCATCGCCGGGGCGAACATCCTGCCGGCTATCATAGCCATTAGACAGAACCGGGTGGTGGCGCGCGTTCGCGACGACAAGGACCGCCGCCTGTTCATCACGCCGAAGGAGGCGAAGCGGGCGAAGCTATACCGTGGCGATTCGTCCGAGGAGTGGTCTGTGGAGGTCTCCTATCGCCCCGCCGAAAGAACGTTCCTCGCCTGGAACCAGGGCAAGGGCAAGCGGCAGACCGTCGTCCTCTCCGGCCCCACAGCGATCCGCGTCGCCGGGCACATCCTGCCGCACGTGAACGAGTGGGGAGCCACCGACGCCCAGGTATGCAACGCCGTGGAGTTGATCGAGGAGGCCCGCAACGCGGAGCGCCTGTTTGCACAAATCGCGCCGCAGCAGGGAGCGATCCGCACACAGGTGATCTTCGAGGTGGACGCCACCAAGCTCACGAAGCTGGACTCGAACGCGCGGTTGGCGTTGGAGATGGTTGCCCACGAGGACAGCGAGCGGCGCGCCCTGGAAGGCGAGCTGGCGCTGCTGGAGCAGGCCTGGCGCGACGCCGAAGAGATCGCCGCTATCGCCGACCGTTTGGCGATCCCCGAGCCGGTCGAGGACTTGCTGGAGGTGTTGAAGCGGGAGCTGCGGCGCTGAGCGCCGTGCTCGCGCGTCGCGCTGTGGCAGGTCGCCGGCTCAATACCAGATGCCCATGCGCAGGCCGCGCGAGTCCATCTGCAGCTGTTCGGGTATGTAGTGCGCCCTGCCACGCGCCATGCGCCAGGCGCTCCAGGCGGCCGCATAGGCATCGATCACATCGTCCTCGCCCGCCGGCTCGGATCTGACCCAGTCGAGCGCCTCGGCCAGTCGGCAGAAGTGGTGCTCGAGTAGAGCTAGCCGCTGCGCCTTGCCCGCCGCCGTCCGCTTCGAATGCGCCAGCGGCCGGTCTCCGTTCATCGTCATGAAGCTGAGCTCGGGATGGACCTCGCGGACACGCCCCTGCAAGATGGGCGTCATCGTGTCGTGTACCTCGCGCAGCTTGGGCACCAGGTTGTAGACCTGGCGGCTCAGCCCGATGGCGTGGCGGGAGCTCGCCCGGTTCAGCGCCAACGCCTTCGTGTAGCTATCGGCGGAGAGCACCGCCCGCACCGGCGGCGCGAACACGCTGGAGCCCCGCTTGCGGCCCAGCAGCCGGCGCGCTTCGCGGTCGCAGGTGCGGCCGCCCGGGACCGCCACGTTGGGCAGTCCGATGGGGAGGTCCACGCCCAGAAAGCGCGGCTCCTCGGGCAGCCTGAGCACGTATTCGAAGGAGGGAACGACGCGCCAGGATTCATCCGCCAGATTGCGATCCGGGTCGAGCTCCAGCAGGACGACAACCCAGCCGCGCTTGCAACCGTCGATACCTGCTACGAACCTCCGACCATCGTGCATGCCGGCCCAGCCTCTGCGTCTGCCCGAACGTCGTCGGTACTCGTTGTCGCTGATGATGGACTTCCCCTGGCGGCCAGCGTCTTCTGGCGACGAGGACAGGGTGTCTGGCGGGGGACCTCCTCCGGCCGTCAGTGCGGCGCCAGCGCAGAACTGAATTGGCGGGATCTTCACCTGCTGCGGGCGACCGCTAATCACAATCTAGCACATCTGCGACCCGCCTGCCCAGTCTGGAACTGGCGCTGGCTGCTGCGAGCCGGCCGGGATCACAGCCGCTCACGACGGAAAACTGAAGGTCGGGCTTCGAAAACTCGAATCTCGAACGCCCCATGGGACTGGCTGGCGGAGGGTGCGTTCTGATAACTCATTGCAAATGTGTGACTTGGATTGGACGGGCAGAGACGCCGAGCCGGGCATGCCCCTTGCCACCCACCCCGGATGAGGAATAGCGACGTGACGTTACGCCATCGACTCGCCGTGGCCTTCGTGCTCTTTGCCACTGGTGCCCTCAGCATCGGCGGCTGGGTCCTCTATCGCTCGACCCGCGCCCTCCTGGAGCGCGAACTCGACGAGAAGCTCGAGGCCGTCGCCCTTGCGGCGGCCTCGGGCCTCGATGGTGGGTTGGTGAGTCAACTGCGCCCGGGCGACGAGGGGACACGCCTCTACCAGGCCTATCGTTTGCGGCTGCAATCGCTGGCACCCTTGTCGTCCCGGGCGTTCATCTTCGATTCCGCCGGTCGTCTGCTCGTCCCCTCGTGGGGCGGACAGGTCATCGGGGATCCGCTGCATAGCCTGGCTCTCTATTCCGCCGAGGTGGATCGGGCGCGGACGGCGGGCAGTGCGACGACCACGCTGTTTCGCGACGAACGGGGTCGCTGGTACAAGCTGGGGTTCGCGCGGCTCGCCGGAGGCCCGGCCGTGCTGGCGGTGGAGATGCCGGCCAGCTTCCTGGAGCCACTTCAGAGACTGCGATATCAGCTGATCACTTTCGGAGTGGTAGCCCTCGCCGCGGTGGCGCTGGCGGCGGCGATTCTGAGCCGTGGGCTGACGAGCGCGTTGGAGCAGCTGGCAGGTTCGGCCCGGAGGATCGGCGAGGGTGATTGGACGCAGTCGGTGACCAGCGCGGCGGGCGGCGAGGTCGGCCAGCTGGCGCGGGCGATGGAGGAGATGCGCATCGCGATTGTCCGGCGTGAGGAGGAGCTGCGTCTCATGCTCGCCCAGGTCGCCCACGAGATCCGCAACCCACTCGGTGGGATCGAGCTCTTCGCCGGGGCCGCGGCCGAGGGCCTTGCCGAGGACGACGAGCGTCGCGGGCATCTGGAGAGGATTCGCGCCGAGGCCCACGAGCTCGACCGGGTGATCGGTGATTTCCTGGCCTTTGCGCGACCGCAGTCACCCCGGGCGCGGCAGATCGATCTGCGGGGGCCGCTGCTGGAGGCGGCGCAGATCGTGGAAGCTGTCGCCGGCGCCAAGCGGATCGAAGTGGAACTGCCGGCCGAACCGATTCAGCTGGTGGTCGATCCCGATCAGCTGAAGCGGATCGCGGTGAATCTGCTGCGCAACGCCCTCGAAGCGGCGAAGCGTCGCGTGCATCTGACGGCTGCCGCGGAGGACGGGGGGGCGAGCTTCAGGGTCACGGACGACGGTCCGGGGATCCCGGAGGAGATCTGTGAGCGGATCTTCGAGCCCTTCTTCACGACTCGCGCCGACGGTGCCGGGCTGGGCCTGGCCATCGTACGGCAGCTGGCCGAGGCGAATGGGGGCTTCGTGAGCTACGAGACGCGGCAGGGAGAGACGAGTTTCGCGGTGACCTTTGACACTTAAGCGTCGCCGTTGGCCTGCCGGCGCGGGGGAGAATGGCTTGGTGATATGGCCCGGCAGGCCGCGGCGACGGTCAGGCGGGGGGATTGCGCGCCTGCGGCGCCGGCCCGAGAGTACATGAGATGGCGACGATTCTGATCATTGATGACCACGACGCGATGCGCGAGGGGCTCGAGCTCTTGCTGCGCCGCCGGGGTCACCGCACGCTGGGTGCCCGGAACGGCGCTGAGGGGCTCGAGCTGCTGGCCGAGCATGACGAGGTCGAGCTCGTGGTCGCCGACCTGAAGATGGAGCCGGTGGACGGCATGCAGGTGTTGCGCGAGGTGACCGCCCGCGCACCCAGCACGGATGTCCTGATCATCACCGCCTACGGTTCCGTCGAGATCGCCGTGGAGGCGATGAAGGCGGGCGCCGTCGACTTCATCGAGAAGCCTTTCCGCAGCGAAGCGTTCGCCGCGCGTGTCGAGAGCCTGCTCAAGGCCCGCGCCGAACGAGAGCGACTGCGCGCCGAGTGTCGCTATCTGCGGCAGGAGCTGGACAGTGAGTACGGTGAGATCGTGGGGCGATCGCCGGCGATGAAGGCCGTCTACGACTGGATTGCCCGGGTGGCGCCGTCCGATTCGACGCTGATGATCTACGGCGAGTCGGGGACCGGCAAGGAGCTGGTGGCCCGCGCCATCCACGCGGCTTCGCCGCGCGCACAGGCGCCCTTCATCCGCGTGAACTGCGGCGCGCTACCTGAGGGCATCCTCGATTCGGAGCTCTTCGGTCACGAGCGCGGCGCCTTCACCGGCGCAGACCGCCGCCGGCGCGGCCGCTTCGAGCTGGCACAGGGCGGTGTGCTCTTCCTGGACGAGATCGGTACGATCCGTCCCGAGACGCAGATCCGTCTGCTGCGTGTGCTGCAGGAGCGTGAGATCGAGCGCCTTGGCGGCGAGGAGACGATAGCGGTGGATGTGAGGATCGTCGCCGCCACCAATCTGAGGCCGGAGGCGCTGAAGGCGAGCTCCGAGTTCCGCGAGGACCTCTACTACCGGTTGCATGTGGTGCCGGTCGTGCTGCCTCCACTCCGGGAACGGCGCGGCGACATTCCGCTGCTCGCCAGCCACTTCATCGAGCAGCTGCAGTCACGCACCCGCAGCCGGGTCACCGGGATCTCCGATGAAGCCATGGCCGCCCTCGAGGTGTATGACTGGCCAGGCAACGTGCGTGAGCTGGAAAACGTGATCGAGCGGGCCCTCGTGCTCGCCCATGGAACGGTCATCACGCCGGCCGACCTGCCAGCCCTCGCGCCGGCCGAGGCACGCTCGCTTCCGGAGGGCGCGTCGTCGGGAACGTTGCAGGAGTCGCTGGAGGTGTACGAGCGTGAGCTGATCCGGCGCTCGCTGGTTCAGGCGCGTGGCGTGAAGGCGGAGGCTGCCCGGCTGCTGGGAGTCCCGCCGGCCACGCTGCATTACAAGTTGCAGAAGTACGGGATCAAAGTACCATGAGGGTGATCAAGCGTGTACCCGGGTTGATCGCTATCCTGCTGCTGCTCGCCACGAGGGATGCAGCGGGGCAGGCAGCGCAGCTCGATTCGCTGCGCCTGACGCACGACCAGGCGGGGCGTCGTGTGGCGGCCGTCGCTGCGGCACGCCAGGAGGCTGGCGCCTGGGCAGAGGAACACTACCGGCGCATCTCTGGGGCGCGGGCCGAGGGCGGCAGGGAGCTCCGCGAGGCGCTGCGTGCTGCCCAGAATGCCGCCGACAGCCTGGCGGCCCTCGACGTGCGGCTAGCCGAGGCGCTGGCCGCCGAGCACGAGGCGCGCCGGGCTTTCGCGGCAGCTCTGGAGTCGGACCTCCAGTCCACGCTCCGCCAGGCCGAGGCCGCCGCGCCGTTTGAGAAAGCTGCCTTGAGCGAGCGCGCCCGGGGTTTGGCCGCTGAGCTGGCGGTGGTGCAGGAGCCTTTGAGGGTCCCACTCGCCTGGGTGCCCGACGTTGCCATCGAGCTGCGGGACGGCCCGCAGGAGATCACCCTCAAGGCCGATTTCCTGGCCGACCGCGCCGGCCAGCTGCGCAGCGCGGCTGAGGTGGTCACAGCCGAAATGGACAAGGCGCGCAGACGACTCGGGCTACAGGAGGAGATGGACCATCTGCTCGCCGAGGTGCGGCTGTTCGACGATGCCGGGGTCCCGCCGACGGCGACAGGTGAACCTGGCCAAGGGGCAGAATACGGCAGGGAACTGTGCTGCGACGTGTTGGACCCCAACCAGACGGGACCAGCAGACGCACCCGTTGCCACGGCCGGCGAGCTGAACCTGCCGATGCTGGGCGAACAGGGCGGGGTGGCGGTGCCGGTCCAACCGGAGAGCGTGGTCGATCGGTTGGCGCGCCTGCGAGAGAACCTGCTCCGTCGTGCGGAGGTGTTGGAGCGGCGGTCGGAGGAGTTCCGGAGCCTGCTTCAGAACCGACCGTGATCCGGGCCAGCCTGGCCGCCGCCGCCCTGGCGGCGCTGTTCTTCTCCGCTCCCCTCACCGCCCAAACGCTGCGCTACGACGTCCGGGCGGGGCCGGAGGTGATCCTGTTCGAGAGCGGGGGACTCAGCGAACAGGTGGTGGCGGCGCGGGCGAGCGGCGGGCTCGTCCTGGGGGTCCGGGCCAGCGAGCGGCTGACACTGACCGTCCAACCGCGGGCCGGCCTTCGTGTCTTCGCCCTCGACACGCTCACCTCCACAGAGGTGGTCGCGGACGTGGCGACCTCGCTCAGCTCGGCTGCCGGTGGCCGTCTGCGCTGGCAGGTCTACGTGCAGGGGAAACTGCGCGATCTCTCGGATCCACCCGCGCTGCCTGTCTATCTCGAGCCGGGCCGGGCGGAGGGCTGGGCCGGAGCCGTTGTCAGCGCTGCGGTCGGCGGGGGCTGGGCCTTGGAGGCCAGGGGCTCCGCCGGCCTCGTGCGCTACACGCCCGACGAGTGGGAAGTGCTGGATCGGAACCTCGCCCTGGGAAGCCTGGGGCTGGCACACGCCGTCGGGCCCGGGATCGCGAGGCTCAGCCTCGCGCTGGGCGGAGACGGGTACATCGCCGCGCTCGGACCCACAGAGCGGGAGCGGGACGACACACGCTGGAGTCTTCGGCTGGACTGGGGGATGCGGGGAGCGATCGTTCTGCAGCTCGAGAGCGGCTTCGCCTGGAGTAGCTCGAACTACGAAGGCTTCGACTACCGCTCGCGCCGCTTCGGCCTACTGCTTTCGACCTCGCTGGGCAGCGGCTCAGCACAGCTCTACGCGGCCTACGCCGCCAAGACCTACACCGAGCTCGGACCGCCTGACGCCCGGGTCGCGCCCTCGGACCGGGACACCGGCTCGTTCGTGGTCGTGCAAACGACGCATCCTCTGGGCGAGTCGATCAGCGTGCACGTGCGCGGCGAGTGGTCGCGCAGCGAGACGGGCTTCCGCGACCAGTACTTTCAGCGGCTGGGGTTGAGCGTGCTCCTCAGCCTCCGCTAGGCTGGGCTAGTGCTCAGCCACAGTAGTGGTGACGCGCAGAGAGGGGACGGCGGGGGAATCCTCTCGCTTCATGTCGCGCTCTGTGGGCCGCGACTGTGGACGGGCCGGGGCGCTCCAAATGTCTGCTCTGAGGATCCCCCCGCCGTCCCGGTCCACGCCTCATGACCACTGTGGTCGCACACTAATCGACGATGAAGACCTTGGCGCCCTCATCCGTGTAGGCCAGGTGGGGGTTGGACTCGTCGTCGCCCGCCTGGAAACTGGTACCGGGTGTCATCTCGTATCTCCGCCCGTCCTTCAGCTCGATGACGAGCTTGCCGCTCAGGACCAGGAGCACGTGGCCGCGCGGGCACCAGTGGTCGGAGCGGAATCCGGGCGAGTACTCGACGGTGCGCACCCGAATGTTTCCCCCCTCGAAGCTCTTCCAGTAAGAAGTGCCGGCCTCGCCTTTGTGTTCGACGTGCGTGATCTCTGACCAGTTTGTCACACTGAACGGTACGTTGCCGATATCCACGAGACTCACCTCTGCCTAGGGTTTGCCGACCGAGTGAGCGCTATTACGGTGCCGCGCGGACCGCTCGATCCGGGGATTCCCTGCGCTCCTGCGGGCTACCGGTAGCGGGTTCCGTGGTGCTCGATCCAGCCACCTGGACGCGATCGCAGGAGATCGCGGTGCGTCCAGTGGATCACGCCGCCCTCATCGTTCCACTCGTACTGCCCACACAAGTGTACCGTGTCGCCGACGGCCAGAGGCACGCGGCGTGCCAGATCGATGTTGTGGCTGATGAGCAGCGTGTGACCCGACGCGAGCCGCAGGATGAAGCGCTGATGGCGGTCGCCTTTCGTATCGTCGGGTAAGATCGTCTCCACGACACCCACCAACTCGACCCAGAAGCCCGAGCGCCGCTGCTGGAACGCCCCGACGATCACCGCCTCGCTGGCGGCTCCCTCCTCAACTGTGCTGACCTGAGGCCCCAGCTCGCTGGTTCGCTGCTCTCCCAGGAACTGCCTGGGCAGCCTGTCGATGGCGTACAGGAGGACGAGCGCCAGCAGCATCAGCAGCAGGCGTGAGGTCCCGGAGCCGCGCCTCAGGAGTCTCACGAGCTCGCCACCTCCCAAAGCCGATCGGCCAGCCCCCTCAGCGTCTCCGGGTCGGGGAGTCGCTCCATCCACCGCTCCGGTATGGCCGAGGCGCCGAAACGAGCGCCCAGCACCGCGCCCGCCACCGCACCGTTCGTGTCGGTATCGCCGCCGGCGTGGATCACCGCGAGCAGCGTCGTCTCGAAGTCCGTTGCGTTGAGGTGCGCCCAGAGGCCCGCAGTCATCGTGCGCACCGTGTAGCCCATCGAGTACGGCTCGTCAAGTTCCAGCTCGCCGAGCTCCGAGGTGGCGGAGCGTCGCACCGCCTCGGCCACTTCCTCGGGCGCGCCCACGCCCGCCAACCCGTCGGCCAGTTCGTGCAGTGTCCAGTGAGAGCCGGCGAGGGCGTGGGCGATGACCGCGCAGAGCGCGGCCGTGGTCCAGACGCAGCGCGGATCGTAGTGCGTGACCCGTGCGGAGTGGCCCGCGTCCTCCAGCAGGCGGGCCGGATCGCGGCGCCAGCGGAGCGCCACCGGCGCGCAGCGCATGACCGCACCGTTGCCGGCTGCCCAGCGGCCGGACTCCTCCCACACCGCCAGCGCGGCCGCCGTCCCGCGTGCGCCGCGTTTCGCACGCACGAGCACCTCGTAGGTCTGGCGGCCCATGCCACGGCCGCTCTCCTCGGCCCAGCGGACGAGCCGTCTCAGGTAAGCGTCAATGTCGAGCGGCCCTTCCAGCAGGCAGTGGGCGAGCTCGATGGCCTGGGCCACATCGTCGTCCCACGGCGCTTCCGCCTCACTAACCGGGATCTCCTTGATGCCCTCGGGCAGGTAGGCGCGGATGCGCTCCGCGGACTGCCCCTCGAGGGGCACGCCGAGGGCGTTGCCCACGGCGAGGCCGAGGAGCGCGCCCTGGTAGCGGTCGCGCCCGAGTTCGGGTGCGAGCGGTAGCGCAGCGGGCTTCAGAAAGCGAAGCAGTGGCTCCATGCCGGAAACCTCTGGGCGCCAGGCCCCAGCCTCGATCGTATGGCGAGCGAAGGTCTGGCCTAACGCGGGCGAGCCGAGTCTCTAACGCGGTTTTAACGCCACGCTTCCATATTGACCCTTGGGTATCTAACAGTGGGCACCAACCTTACCCTCGGCAAGAGGCCTTACACGCTTCGGATAATAGTGGTCCGGCTGACTTCATCTGTGCCCGGAGGTGCCAGTATGGCGCACCCAAAGTCGCTACCGGTTCTTCTCTGTTCCATGATTGCCCTAGCCTGCGGCGGTACCTCGCCCTCTCAGCCTGAGGATTCTGAACCACCGCCGGAAGGGCCTGAACCCGTTATCGCCCAGATCGATGGCCCGACATGGGTGGAGCTGCCAGTGGATAGCAGCTTCCCAGCCACGTACTCCGCTGCACAATCGACCGGCCCGATCGTACGCTACCAGTGGTTCGTCGGCGGGAGTAGCGAGCCGTTCGCAGAGGGTGTTACCGCCAACCGCACTTTTGACACGTCTGGACGGTTCGTGACACGACTGCGCGTCGAAGGCGACGAGGGCCAGAGCGACGAGGCGAACCTTCAGACGTTCGTGTGGTTCGACTTGACACGTGGTGGACCCGTGCCGGGTTTCCACAGTCACCACCGGGGTGAAAAGCCCTCGCTCGTCTACATGCACCCAACAAAAGGGGACGTGCAAATCGCGCTGGAAGCCTCCGATGAGTTCTGGGGAGGTGCAGTGGTAGGCGCTTCGTGGAGCCCCGACTTCAGCCGTCTTGTGTTCAGTGATTACTGGGACCTCTGGATCGTCAATAGAGACGGGACGGGACTTCGGCGATTGGACTTAGGAGGGAGTGAAAGTGAGCCGGACTGGAGCCCGACGGGTGAGTGGATAGCCTACCACAAGGCGGGTCAAGTACCGGCCCTGCTGTATCTGATACGACCCGGCGGCACAGGCCAAACCCTGGTCGGAGACTGGGACGTCGACTGGCCGAGCTGGGATCCTAGCGGGACCCGCATCGCCGCGCACTCGCCCTGGGACGGGTGGTTCCGGATCTCCATCTTCTCCGACCTCTGGGGCGCGGCGCAACGGGAGAGGCTGCACACGGAGGATCAGCTCGAGGCCGCTTTTGGCACGACGACCTACCTGGACGAGGGTGCCAACGGGGTGGCCTGGTCGCCGGGCGGTGAGTGGATTGCCTACACGGCCATCGTCACGACCACGGGTGGGGGTGGCGAACTGATCACCGAGCACAAGCTGGTCACGGCGCGGGCTGATGGATCGGGCGATATCAGGATTCTCGTCACGGGTGATGAGTCCAGCGTGTTGTCACACCCCACCTGGTCGCCCGACGGCGAAACGATCTACTTCAATCGTCTTGTCGCCAGCGGATTTCATATCTTCAGCATCCCGGCGGCTGGTGGGACGGCAACCGATCTCTCGGCGTTCACTGATGCGGACGCCGATGATCACTCGCCGTTTTTCGCGCGTTGATGATACCGGGAGGGCCAAGAGCGGTGGATTCAACGGGCACCGGTGGCGCGCAGGCCACCATCAGACCGTACTAGACTGCTTCTGCAGGCGGGCGGCCGCGACGCGGGCCGTCTCCGCGAGTACTGCGGCGCCCACGAAGATGCTCTCGTCGGCCGCATAGAAGCGGGGCGTGTGGGCGGGGATGAACGCGCCGCCCTCCTCCCGGGCTCCAACACGCAGGAAACAGCCGCTCAACTTCTCAAGGTAATAGGCGAAGTCCTCGCCGCCCATGTTCTGGTAGCCCAGCGGGACCAGCGCCTGCTCGCCCAGCAGGGACCTCACCGCCTGCCGGGCCCACTCCACGGGTCCGGCAGGATTGACGACGGGCGGCGGCCCCAGCTCCAGCGAGACACGTGCCTCGAGGCCGTGCGCCCGCGCGGTCGACTCGGCGATTCGCTGCAGCTCTGCGTGGAGCAGCCGCCGCGTCTCTGGATCGAGTGAGCGCAGGGTGCCCGTCAGCGAGGCAGTGTCGGGGGTCACGTTCGGCGCTGTGCCCGCCTTCAGCGTGCCGATGCTGACCACGGCGGGTGTCCCCGGGCTGAGGCGCCGGGCGACGATCGTCTGCAAGGCGAGGATGAGCACGCCGGCCCCGACGATGGGGTCGCTGCCCTCGTGCGGCCGGGCGCCGTGGGCGCCGCTCCCCACCAGCTCGATCGCGAACTCATCGGCGGCGGCGGCCAGGGATCCCGCCTGGGCGACCACCTGCCCGACGGGGAAGCGCCGATCCACGTGCGCCCCGAAGATGGCGGCGACGCCGTCCAGCGCGCCGCTCTCGAGGACCGCCGGCGCACCGCGGCCGGTCTCCTCCGCGGGCTGCAGCAGGATGATCACGTCGCCCCGGGCCGGTCGGGCGCTGAGCAGATGAGCGGCGCCGACCGTCCAGGCCGCGTGCACGTCGTGGCCGCAGGCGTGCATGACCCCGGGGCTCGCCGAGCTGAACGGCAGCCCGGTGTCCTCCTGGATCGGCAGTGCATCGATGTCGCCGCGCAGCGCCACAACGGGTGCGCCCGGGTCCGTGCCCTTGATCCGTGCGATCACGCCGGTCCCGGCGACGCGCCTCAGCTCGGCCGGCCCCAGCGCCGCCAGCTCGTCGTGCAGACGTGCGGCGCTGCGCTTCTCCTGGAACGAGAGTTCCGGATGCCGGTGCAAGTCGTGGCGGAGCGCCAGCAAGCGTTCGCGCAACTCGGTCGGGAACAGCGAGCGCAGGGGAGTCATGCGCGTGCAGCCGATCTCGAACGACGGTGTCGCATCACTCTATGCACAGCTGCTCACGCCGGACGGTGAGATCGTCCACCCGGTCCACGTCCACCTCGACGCCCAGGCCCGGGCGATCCCGCGGCACCGTGACCATCCCGTCCTCCATCGTCCACTCGGGCGTCACGATGTCGCGCTCCCAGTATCGGGCGCTCGGACTCACGTCGCCGGGGATCGTGAAGTTCGGCAGCGAGGCCAGCGCCACGTTGTAGGCACGGCCAACCCCGCTCTCGAACATGCCGCCGCACCAGACGGGGATGTTGTGGACCGCGCAGAGATCGTGGATCGCCTTCGCCGCGGTGTAGCCGCCCACCCGGGCGGGCTTGATGTTGACGATTCGACCGCTACCCAGTTTCAGCATGTCCTCGGCCCGCTCCACGCCGGTGATCGACTCGTCCAGACAGATCGGCGTCCTCAGGCGCTTCTGCAGCTCCGCATGGCGAACGAGATCGTCGTGGGCCAGCGGCTGCTCGATCATCAGCAGCTCGAACTCGTCCAGCCGTGCCAGGTGGTCGGCGTCGTCCAGC